>Ga0070667_100000891_pt1 | contig 27611 bp, 27 predicted proteins | sample KBSS33metaG_FD_64659 | JGI IMG/M metagenome (GOLD analysis project Ga0070667, IMG submission 64659) | Switchgrass rhizosphere microbial communities from Kellogg Biological Station, Michigan, USA - KBS S3-3 metaG | ecosystem: Host-associated > Plants > Roots > Rhizosphere > Soil ...
ACCGAAGCGTCAACCCGTTTATATACCAAACGGTATCGCAATGGCGCCGTGGTTCAGCGGCCGGGCCAGAGCGCAAGCGCCGTTTCGGCGATGGCGCGAAGACGTTCGGGGCTGGCGCCTGCACTGGCCTGCACGCTCATGCCGCTCAATATGCACAGGCAGTGCGCGCATAGCGCTTCAGCGGTGTAGCCCGGAAAATCGCCGTCCGCTTCGGCCCGCGCGAAGCGTTCGAGGATCGCCCGTTCGTGGGTGGCCCGGCGGGCGATCACTTCGCGGCGCATCGATTCGTCATACGTGGATGCGGCAACGGCATTCATCACGCCAAAGCATGGGCGGCCGGACTCGCTGCTGCTGAACATTTCGAGCGCATCGCCCAGCAGCGTGGCCATGACCGCTCGTGCGGTAGGAGCCATCAATGCTTGCCGGAGAAATTCCAGCTTCTCGTTCTCGTAATGGTCCAACGCCTTGCGAAACAGGGCTTCCTTGTTGCCAAAGCAGGCATAAAGGCTGGGTCGGGTGATCCCCATCGCCTCTGTCAGTTCTGACAGCGACGCTCCGTCATATCCGCGCGTCCAGAACACCCCGAGCGCCGCCGCCAGGGCCGTATCGGGATCGAACTGGCGCGGACGCCCGCGGGCCGGGCCACAGGGATCGGCAAGTGGTTGGGACGTTTCTAGCGGAATCATGGCGGCGGACTATACGGTCCTGGCGCGGCAGGTCCAGCAGACGGGCGGAAAATCCCGGACTGCGCAGGCGGCGTGCGATCAGAACAATCCATCGTCGAACAACGCATCGTCGTCTTCGTTGCCGCCATGCCCATCGGTGGCGTTGGCGATCGGTGCCATGCCTTCGAGCAGAAACCGATCATGCACCAGACGCTCGCTCGCCATGGTGTAGATCTGGCCCAGCGCATTCATCAGCGCAACAGCGGCGCCGTGGGCCGCCGGATCGCTGCCGCTGCCGCCGCTGCCGGCCAAGTCGGCCGTGTGGACGGCGATGGTTTCGATCGCCTTGGCAAGGTCCAGGCTCACTTCCAGTTCGTCGCGTGTCTTGCGCAGCATCGTGGCGATCGTGTCGCTCTGCCTTCCTGCCACGGCGATGGCCTGTTCGGTCCGCTGCGCGCCTTCACGGATCATGGACAACGACTGCCCGAGTTCGTCTCCCGTGCCGGCCTCTCCCGATCGTCCGCCCACCTGCATGGCAGTCGAACATCCCTTCAAATCCTGCGCGGCGGCATTGATGCAGGTCACCGCGCCATCGAGCGTTTCGGCGTGGCTGCGAATTTCGTTGGCGATCACGGTCATCGGCCGGCCGATCGCTTCCACCCGGCGGCAGGAGAGGCCAATGTTGATAGCCATCAGTTGCACGTCAACCCGCAAGTGGCGGATCGCGGTGGACCGGGCGAGGAGATCATCGACCGTCGCAACGATGATGTCCATGGTCTGATCGGCCTGGGCATCGGCTTCCTGCAACTGCGCGATCATGGCGGTAGCTCCGGCGATACCGCTTTCCAACTCACGCAGGAAGACGGCCTCGTCGGCATGGCCGGGGTCCTCGGCGCCTGGCTGGGGCGACCGAAGGGCCAGCAGGCGGTTCGCCTCGGGCTCAAGATCGTGCAGCGATTCCACCAGAACCAGCGTTTCGCGGCGAAAATCGATCGCCGTTTCCTCAAGCTGCGCGTGCAGCAGGGCGAGCAGGTGATGGCACACCGCTTCCTCGACAGGATCGGCCGGCGCCCGGCCGCGCAGATGACTGTCGAGCATTTCGCATCCGGTGAGCACGTGCTCCAACCGTTGACGGGCGATGTCACCGATCTGGATAGCGCCCAGCACGGTGGCGACTTTCGCCTGAATGGATGCGGCAATCTCTGCCGTGTTCCGCGCCAGGGCCGCAAGGCTGTCCTGATGCGCCTTGAGCGCACTGGCATCGCGGATCAGGCGGTCGGGCACTTGCGGCACGACGCGCGCGCATTCGCGCACCAGGCAGGCATCCGACCGCAGCATGTTGGCCACGCCCCGCTCCAGTTCGGCCAAGCGGCCATCGAAGCCGGCGGCATCGGCTTTGCCGCTATCCAGCTTTTGCGCCATGAGATCGGCGAAGTCGACGAAATCGCGCGCCCCGCCGGCCGCGATCTTCACGTTCATGCCATAGATCTTGAGTGCTTCGAGCGTGCGCTGCAGATCGTGGATTTGCGCGGTCAAGCGCGCGGAAACGGTGCGGATCTGATCGACCTGTTCGGCACGGCGGGCGGCCTGGTCTGATACGCAATAGAGCCGTTCCGCCGCCCGCGTCAGATTGCCTACCGCGCTCGTTCCCTCGCCCGTGCCCAATGCGGCACTGACCTGGCCCAGTGTGCCGACCACGGCAGAGATCGCTTCCACGGTGCGTTCCAGCGTAGTGCCGATGCGGGTAAAATGATCGTCCAGCCCGTGAAGGATATCGGCAAGGCGCAAACGCAGTGGCGCCGTGAGCGCGGCATCAGCGTGCGGGCGCGGCTCGGTCGGCGCGTCGGGGGATATCGCGGGTTCGGCCTGCATCGCAGCTCTCCTTAGCGGGCCGTTGCGTGCCGCAGTTCGTGCGCGATGGCGGCCAGCGCGACCACGCGATCGGCAGCGCCCAGCGCGATTGCTTCCTTGGGCATGCCGAACACGATGGAACTGGCTTCGTCCTGGGCAATGGTCCGTGCGCCGGCCTGTCTCATTTCCAGCAGCCCGCGCGCACCATCGTCGCCCATCCCGGTCATGATGATGCCCACCGCATTGGAGCCGGCGCAGCGCGCGGCCGAGCGGAACAGCACGTCGACCGATGGCCGATGCCGGCTGACCAGCGGACCATCGCGCACCGAAACGAGATAGCGCGCACCCTGGCGTTCGAGCAGCGTGTGCTTGCCGCCGGGCGCGATCAGGACATGGCCGCGCATTACCGTGTCGCCGTTCTCCGCCTCCTTCACCGATACTTCGCAAAGCCCGTCGAGCCTGCGGGCAAAGGCTCGGGTGAAATGCTCGGGCATGTGCTGCACCACCACGATCCCCGGCGAATTGGCGGGCAACGCTTCAAGAACCTCGCGCAGCGCCTCGGTGCCGCCAGTCGATGCGCCGATGCACACGACCATTTCCGTCGTGCGGCTCATGGCCTTGCTGCCGACGGGGGCAGGTGGCGGCAGCACGGCATCTGCGGTCAGCTTGGGCTCTGGTGCCAAGACGCGCGCGCCGCCAGGGCGCACCCGTGCACGGGCAGCGGCCTTTACCGTATCGCGAATCATCAGACGGATTTCCGACAGGTGATCGGCCACTCCCAAGCGCGGCTTGAGGATCACGTCGACCGCGCCAGCCTGCAGGGCTTCAAGCAGCGTTTCCGAACCAACCTCGGTCAAGGACGAGCACATGACGACCGGCACCGGGCACTGCTGCATCAGCTTGCGCAGGAAGGTGATGCCATCCATGCGCGGCATTTCCACGTCGAGCGTGATGACATCGGGAACCTGTTCCTGGATGTGGCGCGCGGCGGCAAAGGGATCGGCGGCGGTTGCCACCACTTCCAGTTCGGGATCCTCTTCCAGAATTGCCTTCAGGGTCTGACGAACGCTGGCGCTGTCATCGATGATCAGGACGCGGATCTTGGGGGCCACCATCGTTCTAGGTCCTCTGGAAAATGGTGTGGCCGACAGACTTGAGCGAGAGATCGTACCCGGCGAGCGATTCCGAATGGCCCACGAACAGGAAGCCGCCTGGCGCCAAGCAATCGACCAGGCGCGAGACAACCTGTTTTTGAGTGGGCTTGTCGAAATAGATCAGCACGTTGCGGCAGAATATCAGATCGACTGGTTGGCCGATCGCATAGGCCGGATCCATCAGGTTCAACTGCGCAAAGCCGACCTTGGCCCGCAAGTCGGGATGGATGCGTGCCTCGTGCTCGCGTGCACCATGGCCCATGCCGACATAGCGCTGGCGCAGGACAGCGGGCACCGCCTCGACCATCTCGCGCGGGTAGATCGCCTTGCGGGCGGTGGCGAGGACGTCGGTGTCCAAGTCCGTTGCCAGGATGGCATAGTCCGGCCCGCCATGGTGCCGGGCAAAGTCATCCATCACCATGGCCATGGTATAGGGCTCGGCAGCGATGGAACAGGCCGCGCTCCAGGCGCGTACGAACAGTTTCTGCCGGCTCACGAAAGCGGGAAGGGCCGTCTGGGCCAGGAATTCGAAATGGCGCGGTTCGCGGAAGAAGTCGGTCTTGTTGGTCGTGACCGCGTTGATCAGATGGGCAATCTCGTCGCTTTGCGCGCCTTCGCCAAGCACATAGCCACAATAGGCTTCCAGCCGATCGTAGCCCAGCGCTCGCGCGCGGCGGCGCAGGCGGCCTTCCACCATGGTCTGCTTGGCCGCTGGCATGCGGATGCCGCATTGTTCGTGGATCAACTCGGCAAGCTGCTTGAACGTGCGCACCGCGATGCCATCGCCGCCAAAGGCGGGCGCGACGGCCGGTTGGGGTGAGGTGGAAAGGGATGGCACTGGATCAATGCTCCGCCCGCGCAGGCACGCTGTCTTCGCTGCCGAAGATGCGGCCCACGTCCAGAATGACGACGAAGCCGTCCGGCTCGCGCACGACGCCTTGCACGAAGTCCCCCTGCCAGGGTGTGCCGATATCCGGCCCCGGTTCGATCCGCGAGCCCGACAACGCGCTGACCGCCAGGACACGGTCGATCACCACGCCCAGAACCAGGTTTCGATCGGGCAGGGGCACATCCAGGATGATGATCCGCGTGGCCAGCGTGGGCTCTGCCAGGGGAAGCCCTAGCCGTCGGCGGAAATCGATCGTCGGCACCCCCACTCCGCGCACGTCGGTGAGGCCAAGAAAATGGGGCGGGCCGCCGGGTACGTGGCTGGGCTGCTGGTAATCGAGAATTTCGCGTACCAGCACGACGGGCACGGCAAAGACTTCCTTTCCCAACCCGAAGGTTACAACCTGGAGGTCATCGGGAGCATGGGCCTGGACCGGGTTGGCTGCGCTCATGCGGCGGCATGACCGAAATCGATGTCATCCTCGTCGGCGGCACCGGTGGAAAGATCGAGCGCGAAGCCCTTCAGCCGCGCTTTCTGTTCGGTGATCGACCCGACGCGTGGTTTGCGCGGAGCCGCTTTGGCTGGGGCCGTTGCAGCGCGCATGGGCTTGCGCGGGCTGCGGGCCGGTGCCGAGCGGGCAACCGGGCGCGCATCTTCCTCGATGCGGAAATAGGAAAGGCTTGCCTGGAGTTCCTCTGCCTGAGAGGCCAGCACTTCCGACGTGGCCGAGACTTCTTCGGATGCACCGGCGTTCTGCTGGGTGACCTGGTCAAGCTGCTGGATCGCCTCGTTGATCTGCGAGGCGCCGATGTCCTGCTCGCGGCAGGCGGCGCTGATTTCGCTGATCAGTTCGGCCGTGCGGCGAATGTCGGGCACCAGCCGGGTGAGCATGTCGCCCGCTTCGGTAGCGGCCTTGACCGTATCGGCGGAAACCGCGCCGATTTCCGAAGCTGCCGTCTGGCTGCGCTCCGCCAGCTTGCGCACTTCGCTGGCCACCACGGCAAAGCCCTTGCCGTGTTCGCCCGCACGCGCGGCCTCCACCGCCGCATTGAGCGCCAGCAAGTCTGTCTGCCGGGCGATTTCCTGGACGATGCCGATCTTGTCGGCAATCGTGCGCATGGCCTCGACCGCGCGGTTGACGACGATGCCCGAGCTTTCCGCGTCCTTGGCCGATTGGCGCGCGATCTTCTCGGTCTGGGCGGCGTTGTCGGCGTTCTGCTTGATGTTGGCGGTCATTTCTTCCATCGCGGAAGAGGCTTGCTCGGCCGCAGCGGCCTGCTCTGTCGCGCCTTGTGACACTTCCTGAGAGCTGGCGGCCAGTTGCAGGCTGCCGGCCGACACGTTTTCCGAAGCGTCGCCAACCTGCCCGGCAAAGTCGCGCAGGTTGTCGACCAAGCGGTTGACGGCGTTCTTCATCAACTGGTGGTCGCCTTCGCAGGCGATTTCCATCCGCTCGCGCAGATCGCCTTCGCTCACTTTCGCCAGAACGCGATTGCCCTCGCCAATCGGCACCAGGATCGCGTCGAGCATGTCGTTTATGCCTTGCAGCATGCCGGCAAAATCGCCGGAAAACAGTGCCGTTTGCCCGCGTTCGTGCAGTTTGCCGGCAGTCGATGCGGTGATCAGGCGTTCGATTTCCATCGCAATGGCGCGCAAGTTGCGGCGCAGGTTCTCGATATTGTCGTTGATGAAGGCCTTCTTGCCGGGGAACTGCTCGATGGGTGCATCGAAATCGCCCTCGCTGAAAGCCTTGATGCAGGCCATTGCCTTCTTCTTTACGGCGATATGTTCGCTCACCATGTGGTTGATGCCCCGCGCCACGGTGGCAAAATCGCCGTGGAAGCGATCGGGCGAGAGCGTGACGTCGATATCGCCCGTTTCGTGCGCCGCGCTCATGTCGTTCATTTCGCTGATCAAGCCGACGAGGTTGCGGCGCAGCATTTCCACCACATCGTTGATAAACGCCTTTTTGCCCGGCAGCTTTTCGAGTGGCGCTGCAAAATCGCCCATCGCGATCGCCTGCACACAGGCCATCGCCTGCTTTTTCACGGCGATGTGCTGGCAGACCATCGTGTTGATGGCGCTCGCGGCCAGATGAACCTCGCCCTTGAAGCGCTCTGCCGGAAGGACCGTGTCGATCTCGCCGCGATCGTGATCGGCTGCCATGGCGCGAACGCTGGTGGCAAGCTGCGCAACCGGCTGCGTGGCGCTGTCGATCAGGCGGTTGATGGCATCAGCCAGAACCTGGCCGTGGCGATCGCCGGACTGTGCGGAGAGGCGAACGCCAAGTTCGCCGGCGGCCAAGGCCGCCTCGACACGGGCGATCTCGTGCATGGTCTGTTCCGGATAGCCGGTAATACGCGCGTGGAGCGACATCAGATCGACCCTTTCACTTGGTCTGGTGGGCAAAGGCCCGGTCATGGGCTGCGCCGCGGCCCGAATGGCGTGGATTGGCCTGGAAGATGGCCGTCAGCGAGGGCAGGACGATCACGCCATCGCCATGGCGGACGAACTCCCGCACGAATTCGCGGCGCCAGCGCAGCCCCACTTGTGGGGGATCGGAGCTGTCCCTGCGCGCCAGCACCGCAACCTCGTGAACCTTGTCGGTGCGCAGGCCGATGTGCGTGTCCTCGCCATCGACCTGGGTTTCGATCACCACGATGCGGCTGTCGGGCGTGGGCGGCGTGATGGCCATGCCAAATGCGAGCCGCAGATCCGCGATCGGGATGATCTTGCCGCGGTAGTTGACGATGCTTGCCACCAGTGGCGCGGCACCCGGCACCTGGGTTTCGGGCAGAAGATCCACGATTTCGCGGATGTCGGTCGCCTCGATGGCGAGCTGCTCGGTGCCGACATCGAAGGTCAGCACTTCGAGATGGCCGTTCTCGTCCCAGGCGGTTTGAAAGGTTTCGGTCATCGGCTCAGCCCGCGGCGCGCAGCCGCGCCTCCCGTTGCTGGCCCATGGCCACGAGTTGCATGATATCGAGAATGAGCGCGACGCTACCGTCGCCCAGGATCGTCGCGCCGGAAAAGCTGCTGACTTCGCGGTGGAGCGGCGACATCGACTTGATCACCGTCTGATGGCTGCCGATGATCTGGTCCACGACCAGGCCCACGCGCTCCCCGCCCGCAGAAATGACCACGATCTTCTGGTGCCGATCCGGCTCCAACCCCGTCTCGAACAGGTCGTGCAGGCGCAGGAACGGCACAAGCGCATCGCGCAGGCGGATCATGCTTCGCCCGCGCGTGCGCAAGTCTTCCTGTGCGGTCAGCTCGATGCATTCTTCCACGGCGGCCAGGGGGATGACATAGCGCCCGCCACCCACGCGCACGAGCAGGCCCTCGATGATCGCCAGGGTCAACGGGATGCGCAGGGTGAAAGTGGAGCCGGTCCCTTCCTGGCTGGCAATGTCGATGGTCCCGCGCAGCGCCTCGATCGCGCGCTTGACCACGTCCATCCCCACACCGCGCCCCGACAGGCTGGTAACCTGCGCGGCAGTGGAAAAACCCGGATGAAAGATCAACTGAAGCAGTTCGTGGTCGGTCAAGGCCTGGCCCGGCTGCAGCAGACCGCTCGCTTCGGCCTTGGCTCGCACGCGGGCGCGGTCGATGCCGCGTCCGTCGTCCGCGATCGTGATCAGCACTTCGCCGCCTGCCTGTGCCGCACACAGCATGACGCGGCCAGCCGCGGCTTTGCCCGCCGCCGCTCTATCCTCTGGCTGTTCGAGCCCATGGTCGCAGGCATTGCGGATGAGGTGGACGATCGGATCGGCCAACTGCTCGGTTACGGTCTTGTCCACTTCGGTGGCTTCGCCATCGGTCAGCAGTTCGATCGTCTTGCCCGTTTCGCGGCCGAGATCGTGAACCAGCCGACGAAACCGGCCGAACAGATTGGCGATCGGCACCATGCGCACGGCCATCATGGTATCGCGCATCTCGTTCACCAGTCGCTCTATCTCTTCCGAAATGGAGCGCAGTGCCGCTTCACCACCGGCGCCGACCAACCCGCTGTTGGCCAGTTGTGACAGGCGGCTTTGCACGATCACCAACTCGCCCACGCGGTCCATCAGCACGTCCAGGCGCTCGGCCGGCACGCGGACGCTTTCGCCGCCGCGTGGCGCCTGGCGGAGAGTGGCGTCGGTCGGTATGTGCGCAGACACGGGAGCGTCGTTGCTGGCCGGGATCACGCCTTCGGCAACCGCCGGCGCATCGATGGGCGTCAACACCAGATCCATGTCGTCCATCACGAAGATGAAGACGTCCTCGATCGCTTGCCGGCTGATGTCGCCGGTCAGTGTCACGTCCCACCCGATCAGGCAATCGGTGGGCACAAGATCGGATAGCGCCGGCAGCGCGTCGCACAGGGCGATCACGCGGCATTCACCCAGATCGCGCAGTTCGTCGAGCAGGCAAAGCGGATTGGTGCCATTGGCCATGGCGCAAGCAGGCAGCCGGAAACGCAGGAGCCAGCCGCCGCCGCCCGCTGGCTCCGGCTGGGTATCGAAAGCCGGCGCGACAATCGGACCGGCAGTGCCGCCGTCGGGCAGGGCGGACTGGAGCCGGGCAAGGATGGCCGCGCCGTTGTCGTGCAGCCCCACTCCGTCGCCCACGACGAGCGCGCGCATGTGATCCATGGCAGACAGAATTACGTGGACCAGTTCGGCCGTTGCCGGAAACAGCCCCTTGCGCACGCGATCGAACGCCGTTTCGCAATGGTGGGTAAAGCTTGCCAGCGCATCGAACCCGAACATCGCGCCCGAACCCTTAAGCGTGTGAAGCCCGCGGAACACGGCATCGATCAGCCCGCGATCGTCGAGCCGGCCCGACAGGTCGAGCAGGGCCTGCTCGATCTGGTCCAGCAGATCGGCTGCTTCAACGCGGAAGGCAGCAACGGGATCGGTTTCGTTCACCGGCCCAGGACCTTCTGGGCGATGCGCAGGAGCTGCTCGGGCTTGAACGGCTTGACCAGCCACCCGGTCGCGCCGGCATTGCGTGCTTCCAGCTTGATGGCGTCATCGGATTCGGTGGTGAGGAAGACGATCGGCGTGCCGGTCTGGATCGGCAGCTTGCGGATCTCGCGGATCATGCTCAGCCCGTCCATGTTGGGCATGTTGAGATCGGTGATGATCATGTCGAACTTCTGGCTTTGGGCCTTGGCCAAGCCTTCCTGGCCATCGCTGGCCTCGGTCACGGCATAACCCGCCCCGGTCAGCGCCATCCGCGTGGCCAGGCGCAGGCTGCTGGAATCATCGACGGTGAGGATCGAGGCGGTCATTGCGGACATTCTCCGTGCAACCAGAATTCCAGGCATTCCCCGTCTGGCTCCGTCAGGAAGCCGGCGCGATGGAGCAGGGCTTTCACCGTGGCATTGGCAGGTGCGGTCAGGCGCAGGGTGCGATGGGTGTGCAAGGCGTGCACGCGCGCAGCTTCCACCAGTTGCACGAGCGACAGATCGACATCGACCAGGTCGGCAAGATCGAGGCTCACGATGTCATGGCTGTCGAGCGCCTCGGTCAGGCTTAACCAGGCGCTGGTGATCGTTCGCACATTGGCTACCGATCCGAGGCTAAGGGTGTAACTCATGGCGCGCTCCGCAGGGTGCGCCAAGAATTAGGCCTCGCTCGCTGAAATGACGGTAAGGGAACCCTGCGGCATTTCCCTTAAGGGCGGCTTTATCTACCGGGGGTGATAACGTCCCGCTTGGTTGGCCCTTCGCGGGCAGCCGCTGCACCGGTCAACTCCCCGATCCGGGTGAGTGCTTCGCCTTCCATCGCCTGCAATTCTGTCATTGTCTTGAGCAGCGCGCTGTGCTGGCTTTCCAGCTTGCGCAGCCGGCTGCGGATGTGCGCCACCAGATGATGCAACTGCTCCACTTGCGTGGGGTCGACATCGTAGAGGTCGAGAAATTCCTTGATCTCGCGAATGGTGAAGCCCAGCCGCTTGCCGCGCAGGATCAATTGCATCCGCGCCACATCGCGGTGCGAATAGATCCGCGTGTTGCCCACCCGCGCCGGTTCGATGAGGCCCTTGTCTTCATAGAAGCGCAAGGTGCGATGCGTCACGCCCAGTTGCCGGGCCACGTCCTGGATGCCCTGGAGGCCATCAAGCGGCGAAGGAGTGTCTGTGTCGGCCGGGGGCATCGGTGGATTGGTCGGCGTATCGATCATGGAAGCCAATGTTTCCCCCTCATGGCCGTGCATATTGCGCCGCAACAACCGGAATGCAACCGTGCCGATCAGGCAAGTCCGGCAGCGGCGGCGGCTTCTGCCTTGGCGCGCTCTTCAGCCACCAGTTCCTTTTTCGAAAGCTTGCCCACCATGGTCTTGGGCAGGGTGTCGCGGATTTCCACCGCGCGCGGCACCTCGATCTTGTTGAGGTGATCGGCCATGAAGGCGAGCAGCGCCTCGGGCGTGACGCTGGCGCCCTGGCGCAGCTTGACGAACAGCTTGGCACTTTGCCCGCGATACTTGTCGGGAACGCCGATGGCGATCGCTTCCTCGATCGCGGGATGGAGATAGGCCGCTTCCTCGATCACGCGGGGATACACGTTGTACCCGCCGCTCAGGATCAGGTCCTTGAGACGATCCACGAGATAGAGATACCCGTCCTCGTCCAGGTGGCCGATGTCTCCCGTGCGCAGTGCACCATCGATGAAGACCTTGGCGCTGTCTTCCGGCCGCTGCCAATAGCCGGGCATGACTTGCGGCCCGCGCACGCAGACCTCGCCATTGGTGCCGATCGGCAGGATCGTTTCGGGGTTGTCCGGATCGCGGATCTCGATGACCGTTCCGGGGAAGGCCTGGCCGCAGCTGTTGGCGCGGATTTCGCCGTCCACGGGATTGCAGGTGACGATGGGCGAGGCTTCGGTGAGACCATAGCCCTCGCAGATGCGCGCCCCGGTGCGCTGCTCGAACAATTGGCGCACTTCCAGCGGCAAGGGCGCACCGCCCGAAATGCAGGCGCGCAGGCCGGAAAGATCGGGCATGTGCGCTTCATCCAGCGCGTTCATGGCAATGAACAGCGTCGGCACACCGAAGAACAGGGTGGGCGGCTTGCGCTTGATGGTGGCGAGCATCGCCTTCATGTCGAAGCGCGGCATCAGCACCAGTTCCGATCCCACGAGGATCGAGAAATCGAGCACGGCCGTGAGCGCGAAGACGTGGAAGAACGGCAGGACCGCCAGCGTGCGCTGGGGTGGCGGCAAGTCGCCATGGATGTGCGCCTGCTGTTGCAGGGCATTGGCTGTGAGATTGCGATGGGTGAGCATCGCGCCCTTGGGCGTGCCGGTGGTGCCGCCGGTATATTGCAGCACGGCCAGGTCATCGGGCACGAGCGCAACCGGTGCCGGCGGATCGCCCCGCGCGATCAGGTCGCAAAAGCGCATGTGCAGTTCATCGTGGGCATAGCGGGCATGGTCGCGCCGCTTGAACAGGCGCCAGCCCCACGCCTTGACGCGTGGCAGGATGCCGGCCATCGGGCAGACGATGATCGTGCTGAGCTGGCATTCCTGCGCCAAGGCGCGCACTTTGCCGTGTATCTCGCGCAAGTCAGGCACGGCGACGATGCGGGCGCGGCTGTCGAGCAGCAGGTGGCGCATCTCGCTTTGCGTGTAGAGCGGATTGATGTTGACCACGACCGCGCCGATCTTGAGCGCGGCAAAGTACAGCACGATGTAATAGGGCGTGTTGGGCAGGCACAGCGCCACCCGGTCTCCCTTGGTCACGCCCATGTCCTGGAAACCGCGCGCTGCGCGTTCGACCATCCGGCCCAGTGCCCGGTACGTCCAGGTCCGGCCCATGAAATCGACAGCCAGGCGTTCGCCATGGTCGCGCACGGCATGGTCGATGAACTCACCCAGCAGCATCGGCGGGGGCGCCCAATCGGGCGGCATGGCATCGGCGAGGGGAGGGGTCTCAATCTGGGGGGCAGCGACCATGACACGTTCCGGCAAGAGGGGGTGGGAACGGCACCGGGGCGAGGGAAGACCCCGGTGCCATCTGGCGATCAGAACGCGAGCCGACCGCCCAGCGAAAGCACCACGACGTGGGCCTTTTGCAATGTGCCATCGACAAAGACCGGCGTTTGCGCGGGTGTTCCGGCATAGGCGGCCGTCAGGCGGTTGATCGGCGCATCGGCCAGCGTCAGGTAGTTGGCGGCAACGTCGATCTTGAACGCGCGGCTGAACGCATGGGTGGCGCCCAGCGCATAGTTCCAGCGGTTGCTGTCGGGCACGCGGGCATCGCGATCGGTGGGACGCACCGGCGACACGTCGCGCTGCACCCCGCCGCGCACCGTCCATGTTGGGCTGACATCGGCATCAAAGCCCACGGCGAGCGCCCAGGTATTGCGATAGTTTTCGGGGATCGCGGTGTCGAGCGGGCTGCCCAGGCGAATGGCATCGAACCGTTCCCAGCCAAAGCGCGTGGCCTGTGCGTTGAGCGTGAGGCCCGGCGTCACTTTCCAGCGGCCCCCGAAGGTCAGCTGCCAGGGCGTGGTGAAATCAGCCTCGGTGGAAATGGTCATGTTGTTGGCGGCAAGGGGGCCGAGCAGGCCCGCCACGGTGACATCGCCCTTGAGCTTGTGCGTGATGGCAGACTTGTAGCTGAGGCCAACGGTGACGGCCTTGCCGCGGAACTGCACGCCGGCCGACCAGCCCACGTCCCAGCCCTTGCCTTTCAGCGTCTGGCTGCCATCGGGCAGCGCGGCAAGCAGGTTGGGCAGGGCATTGCCGAGCGTGGCATTGGCGTGTTCCACATTCACCGCGCTGCCGATCGAGATCACCGGCGTCAGCTGCACGGCGAGCGATGGCTGGATATCGATCGTGCGCAGGCGCGTGGTGAGCGCGGTATAGCGCGCCCAGCTGTTGGGGGAATATTCGGTGGTGAAGTTATAGGGCGCCGTCACCGCCAGGCCAACGGCCACGCGATCGCCAAGCGAATGGGCAATCGCGCCCGAGGGCACCACGCCCTTGTGGATCGGATCGTGCGCCAGGTTATCGCCGCCCACCGGGGCGGGGGGCTGGCCGGGGCGCTTGATCAGTGTGTTGTTGTTCACCACGTCGCCGGTGGGCAGGATGCCCGTGGCGCTCAGCATCACTTCGCCGCCGGTCATGCCGGCGATGCTGGCCGGGTTCCACCACAGGCTTTCGGCGCCGGTATCAGCCACTTCGCCCGAATAGGCACGGCCGGTTGCCTTGGTGGACTGGTCCTGAAGGTAAAAGCCGCCGGCGAATGCAGGGCTGGCAAGGCCGGCCGTTCCGGCAAGGAGCGTGGCGCAGGCCAGAATGCGGCGTTGGTTCAGGGTCATCTCTCTCACTCCCATTTTCATTCTTATGATGCGTGTGTCGTTTCCGGTCAGCGCAGGCGCTTCCAGACCTGTGTCTTGCACAAGGGCCAGACGATGCAGCCCTTCAGCTTGAGCGTATCGGGATCGGCGATCGTGATGGTTGCCTTGTAGGTGCCGCCATCATCGGGATTGTAGATCGATCCGCCGTCCCAGCCGTTCTCGCCGCGCGCAAAGCTCTGTAGGATCGTCAGGCCCTTGAGCTGGCGGTTGCGCAATGCCGGGTTCTTGTTCTTGTTGTCGGCCAGCGAGGGATTGGTGCGGATATGATCGGAATCCACCAGACGGCCGCAGATGGAGGCGCCGCAAGTCGCGATCTCAACCACACCGTGCTTCGACGGCGTCATCCAGCGGCCAATGGCCTGATCGGGAGCGGCATGGGCCAGCACCGGCATCCCAATCAGGGACATTACGGTGATCGCCAGTAACGGCTTACCTTTCATCGTTTGTCATCCTCGACCCTTGAACCGAACCCGCGGTCACGCGTTTCGATATCCGGTTAACACCCGCCATTCTTTGTCCCGGCGGTATGCGACTCACTCTATGCCCCAAATTTTGGTTGACGTATAGGGAAAGTTGAGCACCATTACGGACGAAAGCAGCGCCAAGGGTGATTCCACAGAATCGGGATCGCAGGCGGCAGCTGCCCCACCTGACGAGGATGTCTGAAATCATGTCCAGCGCGGTAATCGCCGGTTATGCCCGGTCGCCGTTCCATCTTGCCGGCAAGGGCGCGCTTGCCCGCACCCGGCCCGACGATCTGGCCGCAGCCGTGGTCAAGGCTCTCGTCCAGCGCACTGGCCTTGCCGCCGAGGCCATCGAGGACCTGGTCGTGGGCTGCGCTTTTCCCGAGGGCGAGCAAGGGCTCAACGTGGCGCGCCTGATCGGCTTGATCGCGGGCCTGCCGCGTTCGGTGGGCGGGGTCACGATCAACCGCTTCTGCGGTTCCTCGATGAGTGCCATCCATTATGCCGTTGGCCAGATCGCTGCCGGCGCCGGCGAAGTGTTCGTTGCCGCCGGTGTCGAATCGATGAGCCGGGTGCCGATGATGGGCTTCAACCCGCTGCCCAACCCGGCGCTGGCCAAAGTGAGCCAAGCCTATATCGGCATGGGCGACACGGCCGAAAACCTGGCCAGCCAATATGGTCTGTCGCGCGAGGCGCAGGAAGCCTTTGCCGTGGCGAGCCAGGACAAGGCCGCTGCGGCCATTGCCGAAGGGCGCCTGAAGGACGAGATCGTGGGAATCGAGACGAAGGCCGGCGTGGTCGATACCGATGGCTGCCCGCGGCCCGGCACCACGGCGCAGGCGCTTGCTGCCCTCAAACCCGCATTCAGCGCCAGCGGCACGGTGACGGCGGGCACGTCTTCCCCGCTCACCGACGGGGCCAGCGCCGTGATCGTGACGAGCGAGGATTATGCCCGTGCCCAGGGATTGCCGATGCTGGCGCGGATCAAGGCCATGGCCATTTCCGGTTGCGCGCCCGAGATCATGGGCATCGGCCCGGTCGAATCGAGCCGCAAGGCACTGGCGCGCGCCGGCATTTCGGTGGCCGATCTCGACGTGATCGAATTGAACGAAGCGTTCGCCAGCCAGGCCTTGGCCTGCATTGCCGACCTGGGCCTTGACCCGGCGAAGATCAATCTCGACGGGGGCGCGATCGCGCTGGGCCATCCGCTCGGCGCCACCGGCGCGCGCATCGTGGGGAAGGCGGCCAGCTTGTTGCAGCGCACCGGCGGCAAGTATGCGCTGGCCACCCAGTGCATCGGTGGCGGCCAGGGCATCGCCACGGTTCTGGAGGCGATCTGATGCCGCATTCCATCAAGAAAGTCTGCGTGATCGGTGCCGGCACGATGGGCGCGGGTATTGCCGCCCAAGTGGCCAATGCCGGCGTGCCCGTGCTGCTGCTCGACATCGTGCGCGATCCCGCCAACCGCAATGCCGTGGCCCAAGGCGCGCTCGAACGCCTGGGCAAGGCCGAACCCGCCGCCTTCATGAGCAAGCGCGCTGCCAAGCTGGTGGAAGTGGGCAATATCGAGGATGACCTGGCCCGCGTGGCCGAATGCGACTGGGTGATCGAGGCCATCGTCGAGCGGCTCGACCTCAAGCACGCGCTTTATGAAAAGCTGGAAGGCGTGCGCCGCCCTGGCACGGCGGTCTCGTCAAATACCTCGACGATTCCGCTCGAACAGTTGGTTGCCGGGCGCAGCGAGGGTTTCGCCCGCGATTTCCTGATCACGCACTTCTTCAATCCGCCCCGCTACATGCGCCTTCTCGAAGTCGTGGCAGGGCCCGCCAGCGATGCTGCGCTGGTCGCCAAGGTCAGTAATTTTGCCGACCGCGCGCTGGGCAAGACCGTGGTGCGCGCCAAGGATACGCCGGGCTTCATCGCCAACCGCGTCGGCACGTTCTGGATCCAGCAGGCGATCAACGCCGCGATCGACCTGGGCCTGACTGTCGAAGAAGCCGATGCCGTGGTGGGCAAGCCGATGGGCGTGCCCAAGACGGGCGTGTTCGGCCTGGTCGACCTTGTCGGCATCGACCTGATGCCGCACCTGAAAGCCAGCCTGACCGCCACTTTGCCCGAGGGTGACGCTTACCGCGCCATTGCCGTCGATCATCCGCTGATCACCAAGATGATCGCCGATGGCTATACCGGCCGCAAGGGCAAGGGCGGGTTCTACCGCGTCAACCGCGAGGCCGGAAAGCGCAAGGAAGCGATCGACCTCGCAAGCGGTGAATACCGCCCCGCCGCCAAGCCGCCGACGATTCCCGGCGCCGCGCTCAAGGACCTGCGCGCACTCGTGGGTCTTTCCGGTAAGCTGGGCGCCTATGCCTGGGCCGTGCTCGGCCCGACGCTGTCGTATGCGGCATCCCTCGTTCCCCAGGCATCGGACGATATCGTCGCCATCGATGTGGCGATGAAGCTGGGCTACAACTGGAAGTTCGGCCCGTTCGAGTTGATCGACAAGCTCGGCACTGCCGAATTTGCGCAGCGCCTCAAGGCCGAAGGCAAGCCCGTGCCCGCGATTGTGGAACTGGCTGCCGGCCGCCCGTTCTACCGTGTCGAAGGTGGCAAGCGTCAGGCCCTGGGGCTTGACGGGGAATACCACGATGTTGCCCAGCCCGATGGCGTGGTGCTGCTCGACGACGTCAAGTTGACCGCCAAGCCCCTGCTCAAGACGGCCTCGGCCGCGCTGTGGGACGTGGGCGATGGCGTTGCCGCGATCGAATTTACCGGCAAGATGAATGCCCTCGATGGCGAAGTCATGAAGCTGATCGGCCAGGCCATTCCGTTGGTGGCTGAAAAGTTCAAGGGCCTGGTGATCTACAACGAAGGCAGCAACTTCTCGGCCGGGGCCAACCTGGGCCTGGCGATCTTCGCCATGAACATCGCCGCCTGGGGCGAGATCGAAAAGCTGGTTTCCGGCGGGCAGCAGGCGTTGAAGGCGCTCAAGTATGCGCCGTTCCCGGTCGTCGGTGCGCCTTCGGGTATGGCGCTGGGCGGTGGCTGCGAAGTCCTGCTCCACTGCGATGCGATCCAGGCCCATGCCGAAAGCTATATCGGGCTGGTCGAATGCGGCGTGGGACTGGTGCCGGGCTGGGGCGGCAATGGCGAGATGCTCGATCGCTGGCGGTCCAACCCAGCGCTGCCCAAGGGACCGATGCCGGCCGTGGCCAAGGTATTCGAGACCGTCTCCACCGCCACCGTGTCAAAATCGGCGGCCGAGGCGATGGAACTGGGCTTCCTGCGACCGACCGACCGGGTGACGATGAACCGCGATCGCCTGCTGGCCGATGCCAAGGCCCGCGTGCTGGCGATGGCCGATGGCTATCACCCGCCCGAGCCGCCCGTATTTCACTTGCCCGGTGCCAACGGCAAGACCGCGCTCGACCTGGCCGTGCAGGGCTTCCGCGCCCGTGGGCTGGCCACGCCGCATGATGAAACCGTGTCCGGCGCGCTGGCCCGCATCCTGACGGGCGGCGAAGCAGACGTGGTCGATACCGTTACCGAACAGGACCTGCTCGCGGCCGAGCGCCGCGAATTCATCAAACTCGTGCGCAACCCGGCGACACAGGCCCGGATCGAGCATATGCTCCTGACCGGCAAGCCGCTTCGCAACTGATTGAGGAGATTTGCCATGCAGATCTATACCGCACCCTTGCGCGACATGCGCTTCGTTCTCAACGAACTCCATACCGATGACGGCTTTGGCGACATTCCCGCCCTTGCCGATTTCACGCCCGAGTTGACCGAAGCGGTGCTCACCGAAGCGGCCAAGCTGTGCCAGGACGTGCTCCTGCCGCTCAACCGCAGCGGAGACGAGGAAGGCTGCACGCTGGAAAACGGCGTGGTTCGCACGCCCACGGGTTTCATCGACGCCTACAAGGCCTTTACCGAAGGTGGCTGGAACGCGCTGGTGCTGCCGCCCGAGTGGGGCGGGCAGGGCGCGCCCGAAGCGGTGGGCAAGCTGGTCGAGGAAATGATCTGCGCCACCAACGTGTCGTTCAGCCTCTATCCCGGCCTCACCAACGGCGCGATCGCGGCGCTGACTGTCTATGCCAACGATACCTTGAAGCAGGAATACCTGCCCAAGATGGTCAGCGGCGAATGGTCGGGCACGATGTGCCTGACAGAGGCGCACTGCGGCACCGATCTTGGCATGTTGCGCACCCGTGCCGAGGCTGGCGAGGATGGCAGCTACAAGCTTTCGGGCGCCAAGATATTCATCTCTGCCGGCGAGCATGACCTGACCAGCAACATCGTTCACCTCGTGCTCGCGCGGCTGCCCGATGCGCCCCCTGGCGTAAAGGGCATCAGCCTGTTCCTGGTGCCCAAGTTCCTGCCCGATGCCGACGGCAATCCCTCGATCCGCAATGGGGCCAAGTGCACCGCGATCGAGCACAAGATGGGCCTCAAGGCTTCGGCCACCTGCCAGATGCTGTTCGAGGATGCCAAGGGCTGGCTGGTGGGTGAACCCCATCGCGGGTTGGAAGCCATGTTCACGATGATGAATGCCGAGCGCGTGGGCGTGGGCATTCAGGGCCTGGGCATTGGTGAGGCGGCCTACCAGTCTGCCGTGTGGTATGCCAAGGACCGCCTGCAGGGCCGCGCGCTTTCCGGCCCCAAGCACCCCGACAAGCCGGCCGATCCGATCATCGTCCATCCCGATGTGCGGCGCATGTTGCTGACGATGCGCGCGTGGAACGAAGGCTGCCGCAGCGTTTCGGCCTGGGTGGCGCGCGCGCTCGATGCGGAAAGGCACGGGGCAGAGCCGGAACAGCGCCAGCGCGCGGCCGATTTCGTTGCGCTGATGACGCCGGTGGTGAAAGCCATGTTCACCGACCTGGGTCTCGAAAGCGCCAGCCTTGCCGTGCAATGCTATGGCGGGCACGGCTTCATCCGCGAAAGCGGCGTGGAGCAGTACATGCGCGATGCGCGCATCGCCATGCTCTATGAAGGCACCAACGGCATCCAGGCGCTTGACCTCGTGGGCCGCAAGCTGCCGTTTGAAATGGGCCGCTACTTGCGCAGCCTGTTCCACCCGGTGAGCGATTTCATCGAGGCGAACGCCGATGATCCGGCGATCGGCAAGATGGTGGCCGGCCTCAAGCGCGCGTTCGAGGCGCTGCAGGGCGCGACCGCGATGATCGCCGAGCGCGGGATGAAGGACCCTGAGGAAGGCGGTGCCGCCGCCACCGATTACCTGCGCCTGATGGGCCTGGTTGCCATGGCCTATTGCTTTGCCAAGTCCACGAAGATCGCCTCGCGCACCTTGATGTCGGGCACGGGCGAAGCTGCGTTCTACAAGGCCAAGATCGATACGGCGCGCTTCTTCTATGAAAAGCTGCTGCCGCAAAGCGCATCGCTGTTCCTGTCCATCAAGGCGGGCAAGGGCGCTCTCATGGACTTTGCCGAAGACGCATTCTGAGCGGATCAGGATTACGTAAAAAAGGGGCGCCGGCCAACTCGGCCAGCGCACCTTCACCTATCATCGGCGGAAAAGGATCAGGCGGCCGCGCTGGCGTCACCACCTTCCACCACCGAAAGCGCCTTCTGGTTGCCGATCAGCACCTTCTTGGGCTTCATCGCCTCGGGCACTTCGCGCACCAGGTCGATGGTCAGCAGGCCATCGGCAAGGTCGGCCGCGCTCACCCGCACGAAATCGGCGAGTTCGAAGCGGCGTTCGAAGCCACGGTTGGCAATGCCCAGGTGAAGGTACTGCTTGTCGGCCAGATCGGCCTTGCTGCCCTTGACGACGAGCAGGTTCTGCTGCGCCGTGATATCGAGTTCATCGGGCTTGAACCCGGCGACGGCCAGCGTGATGCGATAGGCATCATCGCCCTGCCGCTCGATATTGAAGGGCGGGTAATTGTCGCCGGCATTGGCGCGGGCCTGGCGTTCGAGCAGATCGAACAGGCGATCGAAACCCACGGTCGTGCGGCGATAGGGGGTGAAATCAAAACGGTTCATGGCAATATCCTCTTTTCGAGCAATCTGCACATGCCCCTGCCCGGGAAACTCCGGCGAAGGGGCGGGTTGATGGTGGCGTGCCCATCTTGCGGCGCACGTCACAAGCGACCATGTGAGGGTTGCCGAACGCATTTCAAGGCCCTCGCAAACCATTTTGCCACAGACTGATTGATCGGAGCCAACATGAGCCAGTCCTCCACCCCGAAGGTCGAAATCTATACCAAGTGGGGCTGCCCCTATTGCGCGCGGGCCAAGTCACTGCTCGACGAAAAGGGCGTGGCCTATGAGGAATATGACGTGACCATGGGCGGCCCCAAGCGCGCCGAAATGGTTGAGCGTGCGCCCGGCGCGGCCACCGTGCCCCAGGTCTTCGTCAACGACCAGGCGCTGGGCGGCTGCGACGATCTGCACGCGCTGGATCGTTCCGGCAAGCTCGACAGCCTGCTCGGCCTGGCATGAGCGAAAGCAGTCCCGTGCGGGTGGCGCTGCTGCAGATGACCAGCGGGATCGACCCGCTGGCCAATGCCACCACGATTGCGGCTGCGGCATCACGCGCGGCGGGGGAAGGGGCGGCCATGCTCTTCACGCCCGAAATGGCCGGGCTGATCGACCGGGACCGCGCGCGTGCCACGCCCCATATCGTGGCCGAGGCGGACAATCCCGTGCTCGCTGCTGCACGGGACGCTGCTGCGCGTCATGGCGTGTGGGTCCACCTGGGTTCGCTGGCGATCAAGCCGCAAGAGGGCGATGGCCGCTGGGCCAACCGCGCTTTCGTGATCGATGCGCAAGGGCAGATCGCTGCGCGGTATGACAAGATGCACATGTTCGACGTGGACCTTGCCACCGGCGAAAGCTGGCGCGAATCTGCGGCCTATCGCCCAGGCGAGGATGTGGTCACGGTGGAAACGCCCGTGGGCCGCCTGGGCCTGACGATCTGTTACGATATCCGCTTTCCCGCCCTGTTCGAAGCGCTGGGCCAGGCGCGGTGCGACTGCATCGCGATACCCGCTGCCTTTACAGTGCCGACCGGCGCCGCGCATTGGCATCTGATGCAGCGCACCCGCGCGGTGGAGGCCAGTGCCTTCGTCATTTCGGCGGCGCAGACCGGGCAGCATGCCGATGGACGCCAGACCTTTGGCCATAGCCTCGTGGTCGATCCATGGGGCGACGTCCTGCTCGACATGGGCACGCAGGCTGGGTTGGGCTTTGCCGAAATCGACCCGGCGCGCACTGCTGCGGTGCGCCGGCAACTTCCCAGTCTTGCCAACAAGCGGCCTGTGCCCATATCGCGCACATCATGATTGTCTTCGATCTGCAATGTGCCGGCGGCCAGCACCGCTTCGAAGGATGGTTTTCCTCCTCGCAGGACTATGCCAGCCAGCAGGAACGCGGGCTGGTTACCTGCCCGGTGTGCGGCAGCGGCGAGGCGATGAAGGCCGTGATGGCGCCGGCCGTGGGCCGCAAGGGCAACCAGGCGCCGGCCTTGCCGACAAAGAGCACGACCGACGCCGCCGCTGCCCCGGCAGTGCCGGCTCCGGCTCCCGCTGCCCAGGCCCAGCCCAAGCTGCCGCCCGAAGCGGTCAAGATGTTGCGGGCGATTGCCCAGGCCCAGGCAGAGGCGATCAAGTCCTCCACGTGGGTTGGCGATTCGTTTGCCGACGATGCGCGCGCCATGCACTATGGCGAAAAGGACGCAGCGCCGATCCATGGCCAGGCCACGCCCAATGAAGCGCGCGAATTGCTGGAGGAAGGCATCGCAGTGGCCCCGCTGCTGATCCCCGTGGTGCCGCCAGGCAAGGCCAACTGATCCCCCCACAAACGCGGATTGCCTTGGCGCCGCCCCGCCCCTAAGAGAGGCGCGGGCGCCCGTAGCTCAGCAGGATAGAGCACCAGATTCCTAATCTGGGGGCCATGGGTTCGAATCCCGTCGGGCGCACCATCTTCACCAGATTTCTGATTTTGGCGTCGATCAGGCGGCGTGTGCCTATCGCCCTAATCCGTCCGCTTGCGGCCGAAAACGGGCCGCGTCGGTGGCGGTTCTGCCGGCAACGCGGGGCTCTCTGGCGGCCTGGCCGCACGCTCGCTGAGATAGCGCGCAATGATGGCATCCGGGTCGAAGTCCGACGGCGCCGGCGCGTCCTGCGTGACCGTGGCTGGCCTTGGTGCCTCAACCTTGGGCGCGGCGCGGGTTCCTGCCTTGAGGCGGCGCAGCGCGAACAGGCCGCCCAGCGCCGAAGCCACCGCCATCGCAGCCGTGCTGATCACCGTGGCCTGACCGGGGCCAGCGTCGCCCATCGCGTTCCAGGTATAGGCGAAATAGCCCCATAGCGCCGCAAAGCCGAAGCCGTAGATCATGCGCATTGCGTGACTTGTGCTGGTTATCAGCTTCCACATGCCGGCTACCAATTCCGTTGCGCCATTCCCCTCCACGCTGGCAGGGAAATGTGTATAAATGATGGAGCTGCGCCGTTCTTCCCGGTCAAAGCCGTTTTTGCAGGAAGAACCGGCTTTGACCGCGCGGATGATCGTCCAACGTGCCAAAGATGGTGAACCCAAGCTTTTCGTAGAACCCGCGCGCCTGGAAAGCATAGGTATCGAGCCAGATGCCCACGCAGCCATGCTCGCGCGCGATCGCTTCGGCCTGCGCCATCAACGCCTCTCCATGCCCCTGGCCGCGCAGGTTTTCCGGCACGGCCAGCATTTCCACAAAGAGCCAGTCATAGGTGATCTTGCCCCACAGCCCGCCCGACGCGCTGCCGTCGGGCCCGTTGAGAAGCAAGGCCACCGGAACGCGGCGCGGATCGCCACCCACCCGATGGTTGAAAGCACGCAAGGGCGCGCCGATGGTTTCGTAATCGTCGGGCGTCGGGGCGGGGACGCGGGTGATGGAAATCGTCATGCAAGCGCTTTGGCGGCACAGTCTTTGATCAGCAATGGCTTAGGGGCGTTCTCGCTCGATCAGCAAAACGCCTGGGGCGCAGCGGGTGCGGGATTGGCGACTCCGGGGCCATTTGGTGTGCCACCAGTGTAGTCCCGGTCGTCGCGCACGTACATCGAGGCTTCCTTGCGGATTACCTGCGGGTGGAAGATCGCGCTGAAGAACATCGGTTGGTAGCGGTAGGCCACTTCGACGAACATCATGCCATACGGGCTTTCCACCGTGATCACGTGTCCGGGTTGGCCCATCCCGGCAAAGCTTGTGCCCGTGGCTCCCGTGCCCTGGGCGCCATAGCGCGAAACATAGGTCGTGTTGCCCCAACAGCGTTGCCAGTGAATCCATTGCCCGCCCTGGGTGTTGGTTTCCAGGCTGGAGAGGATCACCCGTCCGTTGGTGGGAAAGTTCAGATCGGACACGGTCAGTGCAGCGCCCGTGAACACCTGGTTCACGTCGTATTCGCGGAACAGCGGCGCGCCGCCCACTACCGATTGCTTGGCGCGCGAGGCGTTGTCGGCCACCGAAATCGCCAACTGGTTGAGCCGCACATGGAGAATGGCAAGGTTCACCATCTCCATCGCGCCCAGCGACATGATCATCAGGAACGGCAGGCTGACGCCCAGCTCCACCACGGTGACCGCGCTGGTATCGCGGCGAAGCCGGCGCAGGAGCCTGGCAAGGGAAGGGCGCTTCAGCATATCTGTGTCACCGTGCGGGTGGTTTGCGTGGCGAAGGGCTGGTTGCGCATGATCGTGCTGGCACTGGCATTCATGGTCGAAGGCAGGCCGAGCATGGTGGAAAAGCCGAAGATCGGCGCATACCTGACCCTGACGGTGTAGAGCACGACATCGTTGGCGCCGCCCAGGCCGGTCTTGCCCATGTCGGCATCCCACACCCCATTGCCATTGGCATCGTTGAAGCATTCGCCCAGATCGTAGCGCCCATTGCGGTTGGAATCGGTGAAATCCTCGGGCTGGCCCACGTTGCTGAAATCGGTGTAGTTCTGGCGGGAGAACGTGACATTGGCCCAGGGAACCACATGCTTCATGCGCGTGGTGACCTGGCTGTCGATAGTGGCCGAAGTGGTCTGCGCCGACTGCAACGACGAGGCGCGGCCGGCCGCGTTGATCGTGCCGATCAGCACGGCTTGCACATAATACGCCATGCCCAGTTCGATCAGCACCGCCATGATCAGCAGCAGCAGCGGCGCCGTCAAGGCAAACTCCAGCGCCGTAACCCCCTTGGCATCGCGCCGCAGCCGGCGGGCCAGATTGTGCATGGGCCGGCGCATCACTTGTTCAGCCGCAAGTCGGCCACCTGGCCGGCGATGTACTGGAACGTATTGGTAAGCTGGGTCGTGTCCGAAGCAGAATAGGCGCGACCGGCCGTGGCGCAGCTTTGCATGGGGGTGGTCAAACTCGTGCCGAAGCCGATGACCCAGATGGTGTAGCCCATGTTCTTGGCCATGGTGCAGGCCGCCAGAAAGCGATTGTTGTGGTTGGAATCGAGCGTCGATTTGGCAGCGTTGGTCGGGGCATCGCGCCCGTCATATTGCGTTACGCCCCAGGCAGAATAGTTGTTGAGCGCCGTGTCCATGATCCCGTCGGTCATAAAGATGATATGCCGGCTCACCGAGGGCAGGTTGCCCGCGTTGACGTTGCTGGCAAACATGCCGTTGGGATTGCCCAGCCGCGTGCCCCACAGCATGCCGATATCGTGATAGGTGCTGCCATTGGCGACAAGGCTGTTCACGTAGGTGTCAAGCCAGCCGGGCACCACACTCGGGTTGTTGGTGTCGACATTCGTGAACTGCAGCATCGGCGTAGGGCAGGCGCCCGAGAGGGTCGACATGCTTGAACTGGTGTCGAGCGGCATCGAATAATTGTTGAGATAGAACTCGAGGCTGCTGTTGAGGTAAGGTTTCCAGCGTGTTGCATCATTGGTGATGTCGGGCGCGTTGGTTACATCCATGTCGTACGCACCGGCGGGAATGGGAGACATCGACGACTGGTTGACCGAGTTGCGTTCTTCCAGGCAGCCGCCCCACGTGTAGTTGGTGGTGCCGACGTTGCCTACGAGCCCGGTAGCAATGGTGCCGGTCGCAAGGTCGCGTATGTTGAAATAGGGATTGGCCGCATTGGGCTGCACGGAGACATAAGACGCGGTGGTGGGATTGTTGCCGTTGTAGGCGGTGATGCGCGTTGCCAGCGCGGTGGCCGTGAAACCCTTGAACGCCGAGACGTTGACCACGCTTCGCGTATAGCGGTAGGCGCCGGTGGCCAGATAACGGGCCGGGTAGGTAGTGACCGTAACCGACTTGTTGCGGACACAATTGCCCAACGCCGAGCTGCCGCTACCGGATACCTTGGTCCACGATTTGTAGGAATAGGTTGTGGTCGTGACGTTGGCGGGTGCGGTGCCGCTCGTGACCGGTGTGCCCCCCGAGCCGCTCGGGAATGTGTTGTTGCCGTAGTTCGTGCAATTTGCCTGCGTGATGGTCGAACCGTAGGTTTCGGTGGAAGCCAACGGGGTGCCGTTCGAAGCGACATAGGTGGGCGTCGTGCTGAATTGAACGAGCTTGGTGATATAAGGTGAACTGTCGACAAAATAATTGGTGGGCATGGCGCCGGATGTCAGCAGGTTCTTGACATTCACCGTCATCGAATAGGGCACGAAACCGAAGCGAATGCGGGTGTTCGCCTTGTCTGTCACAGCGCCGGCAACCGTCGTGTAAAACGAACGGATTGCATTTTGCAGGCCAGCGATCTTGGAATCCGAACCGCTGACGCAGTTGCCTCCGGACGGCGTGCAGGCCATCGACCCCGTCGTATCGAGCACGAACATCACGTCGGCATTGGCCATCTGCAATTCGGCGCTGCACTGCACGGTGAGCGGCAGGCTGGTATAGCCCATCAGCTTCATCAGCGTGGTGGGCATTGTCGTGCTGGCCGTGGCACTGACGTGGCCACTGGTGTCGGCGCTGCTGGTGAAAACGGCGGTCGTGCTGTCCGTTGCGTTTTCATTGATGTTGAAATTGAACATCTTGTTGGCGCGGGCCTGCTCGTTCGTGCCATATGTGCCGGTGGCGGCCATGGCCTTGCGCCCGGCCAGCACGCCGGCATCGCACGCATTTTGCAGGCTGGTCTTGGTGAGATAGGCGCGCGACATGTCCATGCCCAGGCCCGCCAGCGTGATCACCATGAAGGCGGTCAGCGTTACGATGGCCAAGGCATTGCCGGCCCGATCGGCGGCAAGCCGGCCCAGGAATCCACGCGAAGCACGTTCCATGCGGCGCATCCGGTTCGTGCGCCGATGGTTTTCCAGGCGTTGAAGCAGCCAGCGCAAACGCATGATCGAAACCTGAGCCTTTCCCATTTTCGCAGTGCGCCCACGCACCACGCCCCGAGGGAACATGCCCCGGCAAGTGCTGCGGACCGGTTAACGCCTCGCGAAAATTTTCAGTGGATTGGTACGCAGTTGGAGGTGAAGTGCGGTCTGGCAGGCCCTTGCACTGGTTAACGGGCTACCCATCCTGCGGCCCGTGCGTAGTGACCGAAGGGCGCGCTTTTCAGCGATTGTTCCGGCGCAACATGCTTGCAATGGCGGTGCAAATATGATTCTCATAGTGGCCATGAAGCGGCGTCGCCCCAACCTCAAACTCCCCCGCAACAGCATAACCGAGTCGCTGGCTCTGGTGGCGTTGTTGATGATGGGCGCCTGGGCCGTCGCGGGGCCGAGCGGACTTCTGGCGTGGAGCGAAAATGCCCACACGCTGGAAGTGCGGCAGCAGGAAGTGGTGCAGCTTAGCGCCGAACGCGAGCGGTTGCAGAACCGCGTCAACCTGCTCGATCCGCGCCACGCCGATCCCGATCTTGTGGGCGAATTGCTGCGCGCCGATCTGAACGTGGCCCATCCCGACGAACTGGTCATTCCGCGCCAGGAAGCGGCCACTAACCAATAGGTTGGTGCAGGGCAGCAAGCTGCTCTTGCCGTTGTTTTCACGCGTCGGAACCTCTGTGCCCGCGCTGCGTTTGCGGCGATATGAATGGATCAGAGGGGGCGACCGATCCCATTAACGGCAAGCCGCAGGAACCTGCACCGACAGATCCTCTGACACGGGACAGCGTGGAGCGCGGCGTGTGGCGCTATGCCCGTGCTTCGCGCGCGCATGCGGTGGTCGATGCGGCAGACTACTTCGCGTTGATGCGCGATGCGATGCTGGCAGCCCGCCAGCGCATCCACCTGATCGGTTGGGATTTTGATACGCGCATTCTGATCGGCGATGGCCGCCGATGGTGGAAC
>Ga0070667_100000893_pt1 | contig 27589 bp, 21 predicted proteins | sample KBSS33metaG_FD_64659 | JGI IMG/M metagenome (GOLD analysis project Ga0070667, IMG submission 64659) | Switchgrass rhizosphere microbial communities from Kellogg Biological Station, Michigan, USA - KBS S3-3 metaG | ecosystem: Host-associated > Plants > Roots > Rhizosphere > Soil ...
GGTGTTGGCGCCGGTCGCGGACAGCGTCACGGCGGTGCCGGCGGGCGCAGTCATCGTGCCCTGCCAGACCCGCAGATACAGCTGGTTGGCGTTCTGATAGCCGGCCGGCAGGTTGCCGCTGATCGCGACCGTGCCCGTCGAGGTGTTGTAGCCCTGGCTCAGCGTGAACACGGATCCCGCTGCGGCCGCGATGTATCCGCTGTGCGCGCTCGGGTCGTCAGGAGTCAGGCTTGCGGCGTCGCGCAGCAATTCGACGGCCTGCCCGGCGACCGGGTTGTGATAGCTGTCCACCGGAGCGTTGGCCAGCGTCAGGATCACGTGGCCGCTGTTGTCGGGTGCGGTCTGGCTCAAGGTATAGAGGAATGTGGCGTCGTCGTATCCCCACACGATGGTCGGAACGCCGGCGGCATCGACGCTGGCGATCTGCACCCGGATCAGCTGATTTTCGGCACCCAGGTAGCCACCGGTGGCCACCGGCTGGCAGGGGCTGGGCGGTACGGCGTCGGTGACGAAGCCGACGTGCAGTCGCGCACTGGATTTCAGCCGCATCGTCGCCTGGTTGAGCTGCAGCCCGATCTTGTCCCACGCCGCCTGGACTTCACTCCACGCCTGACTGCACGTGGCGGACGTGGTGGGCCAGCGCACGAAGCGTTGCAGTACCCGGAGCCGCTGCATCGTGTCCGGTCCCCCGAGGGCGACGTCGGCCAGGGCCGCGTCCTCCCGCGCGGAGACCTCCTGCTCGATGGCCAGCAGATAGACCAGTTCGTTGCCGGCTGTGGGCGGGCTCTGCTGCGCGGGTTCGGGTGCCACCCACAGGGTTCCGCTGATGGGGTCCAGCCAGTCGGCCTGGTCGTCGACATCGACGTCTGCCAACAGGTCCAGGCGCTCCCCGCCCAGGTAGAGCGTGCCCTTGCCGACGGTCAGGTCGCCCGTCGATGCGGGCGGGCTGCCCGCCTGACCGGCCTTGACCAAGTAGCCGCCGTCGGGGCTGCCGACGGGCCCGACCACGTCGCGGGTGACGGCCCGGTCCCGGGCGGCGTCGATCGTCGCTGCCTCGTTCCAGTCCGCTTCGACGGTGACTCGGCCCTGTTGGGCTACCAACCCACGCCACTTGCGGGTGGGGTCGTAGCTGATGCGTGCGCGGTCGCTGGCCATCAGAGTTGCCCTCCTTCGCCCGGATTCGGGCTGCGTTTACGTGACATGGATGACCACCGGTGTCAGGCCGAGCGGCATGTACTCGGCGTATTTGGTCAGTAGGCCCTGCTCCTTGATCGGGGCAAGGCACGCGCAGAACGCGCCCATTTCGGAGCCACGGTCCGAGCCGGCCGAAATGCTCGAGCCGGTTCCGCCGGTGATCGCCTGGTCGACGGCCTCGAGCAGTTGGGCGTAGCCCGGGTCGCCGTAGTCGGAGGACGTGAACAGCGATGCGCGCGTGCCGATCGTCAGCGACTCGTACTGCCGCGGCACCCGGCTGCCGCCGACGTACGCGCTGAACCGGACGCAGCCGTTCTGGGTGTCATCGACGTCGGCAAAGCCGGTGATGATGCTGTCACTGGCGTACAGGCGGTGCACCGCGAGCCGGCCCAACACGGTCACGCGGTTGAGCGTCACCATGGCATCGCTGACCGCGACGGCGGCCGGTCCGAGCGCGCCTGGGAACCCGGCATCGAGGAGACCGCGGTTGACATCCGGTGTCACCGTGGGCGACGGAGGCTGCGCCACAAGCGCTTTCAGGTCAGGATCGAGCGGCACGGCGGCGAACCCGGCGGCGTCCCACAGCGACGGACCGGAGACCAGCGTATTCAGCCCATCGACGACTGCCTGAGGCACCGGGGCCGGCGAGGCGTAGTTGTCCAGTGCGATCTGGGCGGCAGTTGGCAAGGCGCCCAACAGTTTCTGCGCCAGTGGGTCGGTGGTTTTGTAGCTGGCGGCCAGTAGCGCGGGGTCATAGACGTCGGCCGGCGAGTACTGCGGTCCGACCGTGGTGGGGATGGCCTGGACGATGCTGTCGCTGATCGTCAGTGCCTCGACGGCGCCGCCGTAGCGGGTGCGGACGGGACCGACGATGCTGTGGTCGATCAACAACTGCCGGATGGCGCCGTCGTCCGCTCCGCGTTCGATCCAGATGGTCGTCGGCCGCAGTAGCGCGCCGTCGACCGCCGACGCCGGCGCGCCGTGGTCCAACGTCCCAGGGTCCAGGGTGCAGGCCGTGATCCGGACGGTGTCGAACGTGCCCCGCAGCACGAGGTCGCAGCCACTGATCAGCAGGCCGTCGAGGGTCAGCTGGGCGCCGTCGCTGCCGGTGAACACCCATTCCGGCGGCTCTACTGCGGCCGGTCGCAGCACCGGGCGCCGCTCGTTCTTGGCCTGCAGCAGCATCGCGGTGATCGGCGTGCCGGTGCCCAGGTCCGGGGGCACCTCGGTGTAGGTCAGCGAGTCGTCGATGACGAGGGTCGACTTGGACGGCAGCGCAGCCAATGCGGCCGCGAGTCCGGTGCCGCCGCTGATCGCGGTGACCGGGCCGGCAGGCTCTGGCGGCTCGTCGACGGACAGCCGGTCGTAGGGGCCGGCGCCGACATACAGCGTGCCAGCGGTCGCCGAGAAAGCGTACTGATAGCCGACGGTGAGCGGCCCCGGGTTGGCGGTGGACACCTTGAAGCGCCCCAGTTCTGGCCACACCGTGTCGATGTCGGCGCCCGTGACGGCGTAGCCGAACGGGGCGCCCCGTTCCAAGCCGGAGGTGATCGGCCCGGGTACCTGCGACTCGGTCGATGCCGTCCAGTTGTCGGCATAGTCGTCGGGATGGGCGGGCTGCGGTAGGAACAGCGGAATCTCCCGGCCTGTCGGATCGAAGACGAACTGGCCCGGGCAGCCAGAAACCGGGACCGGGGTACCGGCGGTGATCGGGAACGACGTCAGCCGCCACAGGAACACCAACAGCTTCGGAATTCCGAAGTGGCCCAAAGCCCCTCGGCCCCTGCGCACATCGACGGAATGGCAGAACTCATCGAACGCGGAGTCGGTCAGGGTAGCGCCGTGGACGTTGCGCAGGTCGGCGAGTCCGCCGGCCGGGGTACCGGTCAGGGCGCCCACCAGACCCTCCTTCTGCAGCAGTGCGGTCACCTGCTCGCTCGCCAGGTTGGGGAACGCTGCGGCCCCGACCATGGGGTCCAGGTCGTGGCGGGTCCGGCTGAGCCGGCGGAAGGACTCGACCAGCTGCGCCGGCCACCCGGTCACGTCGTGCGCCAGCTCTTCGAGCACCGCGAGGGTGCCCTTGCGCCGCCGGTAGTAGATGGTCTTGGCGACGTCCAGGCGCTGGCCGCGGGCATCCAACCCGTTGATCAGGTTGGTGCCCAACAGTTCCCCGATGTACGGAATCACCCAGTCGTCACACGTCTCGATCGACTGGTCGGCCCACAGCCGGTCGAGGCTGCGCCGTACCACCGCAGCCTGGGCACCCACTCGGTTCAGCAGTTCCTGCAGTGGCCCGGCCGCGCCCGAGGCGTCGGTGTCGTCGGTGCGGTACACCTCGGGCAGCAGCGCCCAGAGGCGTTGGGCGTAGTAGTCGGCGTAGCCGTCGTCGAAGTCAGGCATCGGGCACCCCGGTCAACGTGAGGTTGGTGGCGGGCAGCGAGAAGAAAGCACCTTCCCCGGGGTCGGCCATTTCGTCGAGGAGGTTGAGTTGGTTCAGCCCCGGCCGGTGCCAGGTCACCCGCAGCTGATGGACGGCCACGACGCCGGGCACGCTCAGCGCCGCGTCGACGTGACTGCGGTACAGCCACTGGCCGATGCCCATGGCGGCGGGGCTGAAGGCACCGGCGCTCGGGTCGGCGAAGGCCGCAGTGGCCGCTGCCACGACGTCGTCGACGATGCGGTCGGCGGAGACCACCAATCGGGCCGATACCGACACGTCGATCTGGGTGGCGGCGGCGACGGCCACCGGGCGGTTGGGGTCGTCGGAACCGGCGAGTGCACGGCTGGCGCTGGTCACTCCACCGGAGTCGTCGTTGACGTAGATCTTGACCAGCGTGCGTTGTGCGGCAGCGTCGAATGTCCAGTAGGCCTTGACCCGGGAGACGCCCGCTGCCTGGGCGGCGACCACTTCGTAGTCGACGGCCGAGATGGCCCGGCCGAACGTGAAAACACTGGCCGGTGCATCGGTCTTGACGTTGGCCGGCGACTGCGGGTCCTTGCCGCCGCTGACCGGCACCGGGTTGTGGACGGCCGCCAGGTTGGGCTGACGCGACAGCATGGTGGTCAGTCGGCCGGCCGGCGGGCTCGCCGCGCCCGATCCGTACCGGTAGGTGGCCACGACGTTGCCGCTACCGGACGGCAGCCGTGACCCGTTCAGCCCGTCGCCGAAGCGGACGGTGGCGCTCTGATCGGGTGCCCGCTCCACGACGTAGACCTGAGCGTTGTGAGCCTGGCGGTACAGCGTGGGTACTTCGTGCCATTTGATCCCATCGACGTAGACCGTCAGGGCCGCCGTCCATCCGGCACCGTTGGCCAGGTAGGTCAGTGGCGACTTCTTCAACGTGAACCGCTGATTGACCACCGCCGCGTTGCCGCTGCCCAGCACTTCCTTGTTGACCGTGGCGCCCCGGGACACCGACACCACGTCGAACAGCAGTCGCAACGGCAGCTCCAGCGGCGGATCGAAGGTCTCCTGCGCCGGTGGCAGCGCGGTCAGCATCAGCTGCGTGGTGCCGTCCGACGTCGGGTTCGGTGCCACCTGCACGAGGGTGCCGGCGCCGTTGGCATCTTCCAGCAGCGCTTGCGACTCCCCGGGCCGCAGGGTGAAGCCGGCGTGCACCTTGACCGCGACGGGCAGAGCGGACAGCGGCGCCGGCGGATTGGGCAGCACGGTTCCGACATCGCGGAAGGCGTGCCGCACGGTCACCGGGGAAGTGGTTGTGTAACCGCCCAGGGTCGCCGGGTCGGATGTCCGGACAGTGAACCTGGTGTACGGGACGACGATGGAAGTGTCTGTCTTTCCGGGAAAGTCGGTCTTGCCCATCTTGTCGCTGGTGCCTGTGACATGGCCCAGCACCGATGAGGCGGCGGTTCCACCGTCGAAGAACACCAGGTCGCCTGGCCGGATCGATCGGACCGTCGCCGACAGGCTCACGACCACCGGATTGGTGGTGTTCTTGACCGGCGCCGGGTCCGTGCTGGTCAGGTTCCACAGCGACGCATCCGCCGTGGGCTTGATCAGGCGGTAGCTGTGGGTCAGCCGGGGTCCGGTCGGGGCCGATGGTCCCGACGGCTGAACTGTGCCGATCGAACCCAACGAGCCCAATGCCCCCAGTAACCCCGGCGCCGATTGCAACAGGCCCTGCTTCCACACGTTGGACATCCCGAAAAGTGAAGTCTTCGAGAGTATTTGGAACTTCGAGAAGCTTGACGTGGGCGGGGACAGGACAATCTGGCCGAGGAGTCCCGGGTCGATTTCGATGAGTGACGACCTCTTGATGGTGCCCCAGATCGCGGCAGAGGTGAACGCGACCCGGGTGTTGACGGCCCCGCTGTCCGGGTCGGTCTCTGGGGCCGTCGAGGCGACGGTGATGGCCGCCCAGTTGTCATTACTTCCGGCCCAACCCTTTTCGACCAGCAGCAGGTGGTCGCCCACTTTCACGCCGCTGACCTTTCCGGCGAGCAATACCGATGCCGGTCCGGCGTCCTGACCGGAGTCGTTGGTGCGCACATCCAGCAGATGGTTGTGGAGCAGCGCGGCCGCGATATCGGAAGGGCCGGGGAAGCGGGCCGCGGCGGCCTCGAAGGTCTGCGGCGGCACCCCGGGCGTCGGGGTGCTGGATAGCTGCATGCCGTTCGGGATGATTACGGGTTCAGCAGAGTGCTTGGTGGTGCGGACCGCCCCGACCACGCCGGTGGCCGCCAGCCCAGGGGCGGGAACGTAGCCGAGCAGCGCCACCAGGCCCGCGATGCTCTCCGGGAATCTTGCTGTGCGCAAGTAGCTTTCGTTGGCAATGCGTTCGTTGTAGAACGTCAGCACGTCGCCGATGTAGGCCCACCATTCCAGATACTGCAGGCCGAGATCGCCGGCTGCCGGCCGCCACGGCCCCAGGGCGCGTTCCCCGGGCAGCGGACGGAGCAGTGCCCGGCGGAAGCCGGTGAAGTCATCTACCCGATCGCTGATCGCTGCCAGCCCCGGTTGGTTGCTGACCACTTGCGGGTCCTGGGGGTTGCCGCACGGGCAGGGTGATGGGCTGGTCATGCTTTGCCCCCCTTCACAATCACTTTGAGCGACCCGGCTTCCGCCCGACTCGGATCGTCGTCGACGCGCAGGATCTGGTCGGCGCCGACGGTCAGCGTGTCCGGCAGCGCAGCCCAGGTGGTTTGTACTCCCCGCTGACGGAACTGCACCTGGCTCACTCCGGCGACGCCGGTGCAGTCCTGCACGGCCGCCAGCAGAGCGGACGATTCGAGCGGCTCACCGAAGCCCCAGCGGCTGTGGTCGAAGAATCCGACTGTCGCGTCGGGTTGCTTTCCCGCGTGCAGCGCGGCGAGCACCGCGGTCTCGACGTCGGCGGCGAAATAGTCCGGCTTGGCGCACAGCGTGATGTGCAGGTCCACCGAAACATAGCGAGGCGCAAAGACATAGCTCTCGTAGCCGGCCAGACGTCGCCGGTTGAGCAGATCGGTGAGCTCGCCGACCTCGTCGGGTGTCGGCTGCTCGGTGTCGATCGGGTCGGCGGCGTTCATCACCGTCAGCCAGCTGCCCGTCCAGCGGAACGTCGAGCCGGCCTGCTGCACCCAGGACAGCGATTCGGCGGCGGCCACGTAGTCGGCGGGGCGCACCACGCGCAGCGGGTTGGCTGCGAACGCCTGCGGGGCGCGGTCCCGAATCTGTTGCGGTGTCTCGGCATCCGTGCCGCCGGTGGCCGGGAACGGGTTGGTGCAGCTGAGCACGCCACCGACGACGGGCCCGGGTACCACGATGTTGATCGCGTCGGCTGCGACGTTGCCGATGGTCCCGCCGCCCACCCGGTACAGCGCCTCGAACATCTGCCCGGCCGTAGGCAGGGAGCCGAAGGTGCCGTTGCCGAAGCGGATGGTGGTTCCGTTGCCGCCGTCGTAGTCGAACCACGTTCGGCGCGAAGTGGTCTGGGTCGGGACGTCGTAGCGGGCCGCGGTCAGCACCGGCGAGTATTGCTCGGGACTCAGCGTGAAGGCGTGTGCCCCCGCATCGGCGTCGAGCAGCCAGCGTACCCAGGTCCAGGCGTTGTCCTGTTGGCTGACAACAATTTCCGGGGAGGCAGGCAGGGCGGTGTCGGCGTCGGATCCGGCGCCGGCGATCCAGGCCAGCGGGCCGTTGCCCAGGCTGTAGAAGTATTCGGGTGTCGGGTCTTGGGGCGTCCAGTTGGCGCCGAGCCGCACCAGCGCCGTCTGGGGTGCGGCCGCGGCCGCGGGGATGGTGAACGTTTCGGTGGTGCGCAGGCCCTGGGTGGCCGGCACCAGGTTGCCCGCGTAGATGGTGCGGGTCAGGTCGTGGTTGTGGGTGGTGGGTGCCGTCGGCCAGACCCGGGTGAGACCGACGTTGAATACGGGGTCGGACAGCTCGCGGGGATCCTTTGCAACGGTGACGATTTCGCGGACCGGGGGATCGGCGCTGGTCGGCCCGGCGGTGTCGATCACCAGCTGCTGGCCGGGGACGAACCCGAAACCCTGGCCGACGATGTCGAAGAAGGTGGACCCTGCCGGCAGGCATTTCTGCGATTCGTCCCACCAGTACGGCTGCAGGTTGGCAGTGCCGTTGGGCAGGTACCGGTTCCACGTCGGGCTCACCTGGTAGTTGATGGCCTCCTGCTCGCCGGTGACCGGGTCCGCCAGGCCGTGCCCGACCTCGAAGTCGATCAGCCCGCCCTCCGCGCTGGTGGCCCGGCAGTGCACCGGGGTGGTGATCGCCGTGGTGGCCGGGGCGACGTCGACTTGAAGCAGGACCGAAGCCGTTGTGGCAGGTGCAGGTTCGTAGTCGACGAGCCGGGCCGCGTGCAGCAATGACCGCGGCTGCGTCGCCGTCCCCAGTGTCGATTCACCCGCGATGCGGTCCTGGAAGTAGCTCAGCTCGTCGCCGATGGCCGCCAGCAGCTCCATGACCACCATGCCGACGTCGGCTTCGCAGCGCTCGAGCCAGGCCGGGTAGCGCAGCGTCGAGAACTCCGACAGCGCCTGCACAAAGCTGCTGAAGTCTTTCGCCAGGTAGTCGATCGGCACGTCCAGCGTGTCAGCGGGCGGACAGTGGATCACGGGCGGCTGGCAGTCGAAGTCGCTGGGACAGTTGGCTTTGAACGAGAACGGCACCTTGCTGAAGAAGGGGTCCAGGTCGTCGCTGTCGACGGTCAGCTGGTAAGTGGAGAAGTCGCCAGGCGCGTTCACCCGGACCGTGAGCACGGGGCGGGCCTGCTCGTCGATGCTCCAGTCGGTCGTCTCATCGATCGGCAGCACCGCCACCGAGGTGATCACCTCACCGCCCGTGATGGTGACCGCAGGGGTGGTGTGCGACGGCGGTGAACCGTTGACCCCCAACCGGACCGGCACTTCGTTGAGGAAGTGCACCCGCAGGGTCGCCTGGTCCGGCGAGGCCACCTCGACGTAATCGATTCCGTTCCACGTGTCCAACAGGCCCAGCAGGTGCTGGCGCCGGTCCACGTTCTCACCGCCGGTTGTCATGGCAGCACCACCGTCGTCGCGGCTGCCGACTGCGTCTCCACCACGGTGTAGGTGAGGCTGACACGCAGTGTCCCCGGTTCCAGGGCAGCGTCGTCGTTGCTGGTGACCACGGCCACCTGGGCGGCCGTGACGATGCCCGCCAGCCACTTGTTGACCGCCTGCAGGACCCGCAGTTGCACCGTTGCAGACAACGCGTCGGACATCGGGGCGAACACCAAAGCTCTTAGTCCACACCCGAAGTGTGGCAGGTCGACCCGTTCGCCGGGTGTCGTGAGCAGCAGTTGACGCACCATCTGCTGAACGTGCGCCAAGTAGGCGGCCTGGGCGGTGTGCTGCGAGCCGCTGTCGACCCGGATCGGGTAGGCGAAGTCCTGCCGCGGCGGGAGCAGAGGGGCGCTCATGCCTGCACCTCCAGAGCGGAATCATTGATCGAGACACTGGCGTCGCTGACCACCACGGTGCAGCCGCCGCGGCTCAGCGTGATGCCTGAACCGTCCATAGTTACGGTGTTGCCGTTCGGGTCGGACATGGTCAGCGAGCCGGCGTCGTCGTCCAACTTCAACTCGATGGGTGCGACGGTGGCGATCACCTTGACGGCCGCACCGACGTCGGCAGGAACTTCGCCTTCCCGCCAGTAGCCGCCCACCCAGATCGGGTAAGAAACGTCGCCGCCCTCGAACTCGATCCATACCCCGCTGCCGATCTCCGGCAGAAAGGCGATCCCGACGTTCGGGCCGGCGTAGGGCACACACGGCAGGCACCACCCGGTCACGGCAGCACCCAGAACGGCGGGAACCGTGGCTTTGATGCGGCAGGTCGTCGGTTCGACATCGACCACTATGCCGCGGTACTTGCCGTAGAAGCGCCCGCGCAATCGCTCGAGCAGGTCCTCAAGCGCCTTGTCGTCGACGGCGGTCACGGTGCACCCCCCGGCGCGGCGCCAACCCCGTTGCGTACCAAGGTGAACTGCATCTTGAGGGCGTTGAGTGAGAACTTGTGCCGCACCGTCCATACCAGCCAGTTGCCCGAGTGGATGGCCCCGGCACCTTCGATGGTGACCACGTCGCCGGCGCGCAACACCGCGCCGAGCCGGTCTGCATCGGCCGTGCCGGTGCAGCGGGTGAAGAAGCCGGACTCGGTCAGTGTCGCGCTGCCGCGCTGCGCCAATTCGGTCACGTCGCCCGGCGTGGTCAGCAACAGGGTCGACGAGCGGCCGGCGTAGGTGGACAGATCGCGTTCGGCCAGGGGAGTCAAGCCGCTGGTGGCGGTATCGGCTTCGGTGCCCTCGTCGGACGCTTGGGTCAGGTCGACCTGGCTGGCGTCAATCTGGCTGGGGCGCATCACATCCCAGTCGAAGTCCAACGTGTCGACCGTCCACTTGTCCGGGTCGACGAGGGAGATGGTGGCGGTGGGCTGCGCGTCGACCGATGGCCGGACGAAGTAGCCGGTGCGTTCGCCCGGGGTGTCGGTGCAGGCGACTCGGCAGATCTTGCCGGCGCGGCGGGCCAGACCCTGCAGGAACTGCAGATCGGTCGCACGCTGGAACAGGCTGTGGCCGTCCGGATCGTGTGGCGGCGAATCGTTTTCGGTGTTGCCGTCAGCATGGGCGAACCCGTAGGTATCGAAAATCTCGTTGGCCACCTGGCCGTCGGTGAGGCCGGGCCACTCCTTGGCGGTGTCATCGATGTTCATCAGCCAGGACGCGTCCTGCGCCGCCACATCGAGCGTCGACGATTTGGTGGTCCGGTCCAGGTGCAGCTGCCAGGACAGCACATAGCCGTCGAAGACGCACTGGGCGGTCTGATCTGACTGAGTGGCCGTCATGCTGATGCCGGTGTAGGGCTCGAACGTGCCGTCGCCCACGTACTGCAGGTCGCCCTCCGAGGTGCGGTTGACGGGCACCCGGAGCGCCAACAGGTCGGGGCCGTCACAGCTTTCCTCGACCTCCAGGCTCTCGATCGCCGAGTAGAACGTGTCAGGTACCGGGACGCTGTTGAGCGCCAGTTGAACGGTGACGGTCATGTGGCCAACCCCGGTGCGTTGACAGGGATGCCGATCAGATTGCGGGCACCGAGGGCACTGGCCAGCGGCACGTTGTTGGCGTCGCACAACCGCCAGAAACCGGTGGGGGCGTTGAGGAATCGCGTGGCAACCAGATCGAGTCGCTCGCTGTCCGGGCGTGGGTAGTAGCCGGCGAGGGCCGCGCTGCGCGGCTTGGGGATCTTGACGGCCGCGGTCACCCGGCCACCCGGGAGGGTGACGGTATAGGTGGCGGCGCTGGCGTAGCGGCTGTCGGCGGTGAACATGATTCTCCTGGCGTTAGTGGGGGATCATCCCGATGATCGATTCGGCGGCATTGGCCAAGTTCGCCAAGGCCAGCGCCTCGCGCAGGGCCTGCGTGTAGGTGTAGGCCATACTGGCCAGCGTGGCCATCGGGTCCTCGCTCTTGCCGGCCCAGGCGAGTTCGGTCGGGGTCAGCACGCGCAGTGCGAGTTGGGCTTCGGCGTGCGTGGGGCTGAGCGTGCCGTTGTAGAGCTTTTCGTTGATGGTGAGGCCGGTGACCCGCACCGGAACGATGCGTCCGGGACCCCAGATGAACAGCACCACAGGCATTGTCGAGGCCGGCACCTGGGTGGTCGGACCTGATGACGCGTCGCTCGTCAGGCTGGCCGCCGCGGCGGACACCGCACCCAACAGACCTCCGCCGCTGGGCGCCGTTGGGTAGAGCAACATCTCGATGGCGGCCAGGCGGCTGTACACGCCGCTGACTTCGGCGATGGCCGCGGTGGGGGCACTGCCATCGGCGATCTCGTCGTTGGCGTCGACGGCAACGGTGAACGAGAACGACTCGCCGGGCATCCCCTGTACTGCCAGCGGGTTGTTGGTGCTGGGGGCCTGGGTTCCGGACGACGCGGCGGCTGGGGCGGCCTCCGGCTGGGTCCAGGTGTGGGTCATGGTCTCCGGGTTGTATTGGAAGATAATGATATTGGGTATCGGGATGGGCAGGAACGTCGGACTGAACGAGACCAGCGCGCCCTTGAGTAGCACGTTCACGGGGCCACCTCCTCGCTGGCCAGCGCCCTGCTGATGGCCTCGATGATGCGGCGCGACAACGCTTCTGGGTTCTCTCCGGGCTGCGCCGGCACTTCTATCCGGAGGGTGTCGATGGCAGCGCTGCCGGTGGTCAGCTGCAGCGACGGAGCCAGCCCCTGACCCACCAGCGTGGCCAGCCGCCGGGCGGCGCCTTCGTCAAGCCCGTTGGCGCGCAGCCGAAGCCGGTCGACGGTCAGCTTGGTACCGGGGTCGGCGGGCTGTGTCATGAGGCCACCCTCCGTCCGGGGCGCATGATCTCGCCCTGCTTCTCCAGTTCGCGACGCGTGGCGGCGAGTATGTGGCGCATCTCGATCGGCGACGCGTCGGTGCGGGCCAGGAACGCAGCGGCCAGGGCGGCCGATTTGATGCTGGCGCCAGTAAGGTCGAACTCGTGGGCCAGGGCCCGCCAGTCGATGCTTCCGAGAACTGCGGTGTCCTCGAGTGCCAACCGCCACAGGCGTTCTCGCTCTGCGGCGTCGGGGGCGGCGAAGTCGACGATGAATGCGATGCGCCGGACGAACGCCGAGTCCAGATCGCCCTTACGGTTCGTCGACAGCACTGCTACGCCGTTGAACGCCTCCATGCGCTGCAGCACGTAGTCGACCTCGATGTTCGCGTAGCGGTCGTGGGCGTCCTTGACTTCGGTGCGCTTGCCGAACAGGGCATCGGCCTCGTCGAACAGCAGCAGGACAGGTGCGCGCTCGCACGCGTCGAACACGACCTTGAGGTGTTTCTCGGTCTCGCCGATGTACTTGCTGACCATGCCGGCCAAATCCACCCGGTACAGATCGAGCCCCAACGAGCGGGCCAGCACCTGGGCGGCCATGGTCTTGCCGGTGCCGCTCGGCCCGGCGAACAGCACGGTGAGCCCGGAACCCATCGAGGTCAGATGCCGGAGCCCCCACTCGTCGAGCACCTGACCACGGTTGCGGGCCTGCGCGTCGACCTCCTGCAGATGGAGGTAGGTGCGGCGGGAGACCACCAGGTCGTCCCAGCTGTGCGGTAGTGGCAGGTGGGTCAGCAGCTCCGGGGTTCCGGCAAGCAGCAGTCGGCGGCACACATCGGTCACGGCGCTCTCGCCGGCCGGCGTCACCTGGCTGGCGACCGCCACCTCGGCCGGGCGCAGGGCCCACTCGGCGACGGGCGGAGGCACCGGTTCTTCCGAAAGTGACGACCACAGCTGCGCCCGCTCGGCTCGCGTGATCGGTTGCAGCTGAAAGGATCTCCGGATCGCGGTCGGCAGCGCCGGTAGCGGCTCCTCGGTGGACAGGAATGTCAGTGTGCTCAGCGGCAGGGCGGTCCAGGCGGTCGCGGGCAGGGCCTCGGCATGCTGCCATTCCACCGCGCAGCCTTCCAGCGTGGCCCGACGGACCTCCCTGACCGAGGCGGCCAGCGGATCCGTCGTAGTGGCCAGAGCACGGGCATCGACGCTGACCAGGCCTACGCCGAGCGTGGACGCGGCGGCAGCTGCCAGGCAGGTGCGTCCCGATCCCGCGGGACCGACGAGCTCGATCTCGATGGGCCGACCCGTGAGCGATCCGGCGAAGTCGACCATGGCAGCGCAGACGTCCGGACGCAGCAGCGGGGGGTGCGGCGCGTCGACTCGTTGGCCGGTGGCGCCGCCGCCCCAGCCTGCAGGCGGCTCCGTGAGCAGTCCGGGCAGCAGCAGCGCGTCGGCGTCCCAGCTTGTCGATGTCGTGTAGGGATCACGGCCGTCGTCCAATGGATGGGCGACGTGCCAGCGGACCAACTTCGAGTCCGGTCCCGGGAACCAGAAGGGCGGGTGGTCGAACAGCTGCGCGGCCAGACCCGGGGTCGGCCCCGCGGGTTCCTGTAGGTCCAGCAGGTACCCGAACACCCGGTGTAACGCCGGGTCCACGGCGGCGGCCAGGCACAGCGCGGCCAGGTGTGCTTCGGGTGCGGTCAGATGCAGCGAGGTGGTGAGATGCTCCCAACGTGGTTCCTGCGGAGCGGAGTTCAGGCTGTGGATGGCCTCGGACAGCTCCGCCGCTTGCTCGTCGTCGCGGTAGAAGCTGTGCTCGGCGGCCCGCAACTCGCCCCACGGCAACAGGGCGCGGTCGACCTCGCTGTGGCTGATCGCCAACAGATGCTCGCCTTCGTAGCGGTGGCTGGTCCACAGGTGCCGCAGCCAGCGCACCCGCCTGGCTGCGCGCAGGCGAATCTCTGTGAGCCACAGGGGTTCCACGATGACCTGGGTGTCGCCGGCCGGCGCCGTCGGGCAGCTCATAGCGTCACCCACAATGCCGGGTCGGATTCGACACCTTGGACGCGCACGATGACCGGCTCCACGCTCCCGGCGGTGCCCGCCGGCGTGGGGAAGCTGAGTGACGTTCCGCCCGCACCGACGACGATCTGGTTGGCCGGCACGGTACTCGCCCCCACCACGATCTCCGTTGCGTCGGCGACGAAGCCGCCACCGTTGATGTTGACCGTGGGCGAGTTCGGCAGGACTGGCCCGCCGGCCGGGTCCACGGAGGCGGCCACGCTCAGCGGTGCTGCGGTGTCGCCGACCTGCACCTGATAGCGTCCGGTCGCGGGCGCCGAAGCGCCAGTTGGGACTTGCAGCACGACACGGGTCGGGGTCGAATCGGCGGCGACGACCCAGCCTGAGATGTCGGTGGTGGTGGCGGCGGCTTCCGAGGTCAGCGAAATCGTTGTGCCGGTTAGGTTTTCGCCCATCAGCCAGACCTGCTGACCAGGCGCGACTGTCGCCGGCGCCTGGGTGAACGGGACTGGCCCGCTTGGTGATTGGTAGCTGGCCCGGCGGAATGTGCCGAACAGCTCGGTGGCCGGCGACGGGCCGCCGCTGCTCTGCTCGACGATGACGTTGATGGAGGTGTTCTTGGCGGCGCCGGACGGCATGGTGTCCGGATCGAGGAACACCACCGCGGCCCGGTAGACCACCGACATCCGCAACGGTGCGGTGGTGGCCTGCCACAGCTGGCTCATCTCGTCATACGAGCGGTGTTCCATTGTGAGCGTCATCTCCCACGGCGGTGAGCCGGTCGGGTTCCGAATGATCGGGCTGGCGTGAAATATTCGCAGTGCCACACTCATGGCTTGCTGTTCTTGGTGATAGTTGTCTTCCGAGAATGCCGACATGAGGTAGTACAGGTTCAGTGCGAACGGCAGGAACCGCACTGGCTGGCCGGTCCCGGACGCACCCTGCGGGGCCCAGAACATCGACTCCACAGCGTTGTTGGTCTCGACGTGGTACAGGAACAGGCTCAGCTGCGCGCCGGCTTCGGTTTCCAGGACGTCGGGTGCCAGGCCACTGATATTCGGGGTGAACGTCGGGGTCGGCGGCCCCGGCGGGCTGCCGGCTTCCAGTTCGGCCCACAGCGGTGCGCTGCCCCACGAATCCTTGACGAGCTGGATCAGGGTGTCGGTGATGGCCGAGAGGTCGAAGGACATGGTGCACCCTGCTCAGCTCTGGCCTGCGCCGAACCAGCGGCGGGCTTGACGCCGGGCAACGTCGGTGCTGACCCGCCCGGTGTGGGTGGGCAGCGCCGCGTGCACAGGCTGGTGCAGGTTCGGTACCGGAGCTTGCGGTGGCGGGGTGACGACGACCTCGATGGTGCCGATGCTGACCTGTGATGCGGTGGGAGCCACGGCGACACTCGGCTGAGGTCGGTCGGGTTCCTGGCGCAGGGGCACCAGCAGGGGGACCGTTGCCGGTGGCTCGAACTGTGCTGGAACAGAGCGTAATTCGGGAACTTTGTCGGGTGCTGGCGCACGTTTGTCGGGCTGTGTGGGGAATGGCGGCGCCTGCGTCGGCCGTGCTGAAGGTGTCGCTGGGCGAGCTTGCGGCGCCGAGTCGATCATGTGGGGTGCCACGACGCGCTCGACGGTTGGGGAGGTCACCGGGGCCGCGGGAGCGGGGCGCGGCGGCGGGGAAGCCGGATCGATCCTCGGGCCGGGCCTGACTGGGTCGGGATGCGGAGACGGTGCGATTGGGGCGGGTGGTTGTGAAAGTGGTTGTGCAACAGAAAAGTCGGCGACCTTCACGTCCCGCCGTGAGCTGGTTGGCATCGGACGGGCAGGTTCGCTCGGCGGGTCTGCCCTGGTTTGTGGAGGTGGATCCTGCTTGGCGCCAGAAGAAGTCGTGTTCGTCAAACTGGCTGCCGCGCCGGCCGGTCCGGTCGGGTCGGGGCCAAGGGGGTCGCCGGCAGCGGGTCCGAACAACGGACGCAGTGGGCGCAATTGCGGACTGCGCGGTTTCGTGGCCTCAGCCAACCGGGATAGGTAGCCCGGTATCGCGGTCTTGGTCGCCCTCACCAGACGGCCCTCCGCTGCGTGGCCTGGCTCTCGAAGACCAGCTCGGCATAGCGACGACGACGGCTCCGCGGCTGGCTCAGGATGGTCTCCTCCTGCCAGCCATACGTCGACGCCAAAGCATGTGTCTCCCGATAGATTCCGGCGAAAGAGTCCCTCAGCTCCAGCAGTGTGTAGGTCAACGGGTCGAACCGCATCGTCACATCCGCGCCGCAGGCCGGGCAATGCCCGCCGATCAGGCCTTCCAGGCTCGGCGCCAGCACCGTGAGCGCCCGGTCGACAGCCCGGGCTGTCCGCGCCGGTAGTTGCTCCGGCACCAGGCAGCGGGCTGCCAGCGCGGCCGCCGGTTCCTCGCTGACTTCGGCGGCCAGCAGGTCGGCCACGCTGGGGATGCGGAAACGCACTGAGGCAGAGGCAAGCTGGAACCAGCCGTCGTCGCCGGCCCGGACGTTGCGGGGCCGGCCCGGCTGGTAGTGCGCGAGGTACGTCAGGCCACTGAAGCTGACATCGACCCGCTCGCCGCACTCGGGGTCCGGGCAGCGTCCCTCGCTGAGCACTCGGTCACCGATCCAGGCCCGCCGAACCGCTAGTGCGACAGCACCCAATTGCGTTGCGGCCACTTGTTGCCAGTCGAGCGAGCGGCCGTGGACGGTCGCCACCCGGTCGCATAGTGCGGCCAGGGCGGCGGCCGGCGGGAGTCGGGTCTCGAGAAGCAACAGTTCGTCCAGCCCGGTCGGTTCCCGCACTTCGATCGCCGGGCCATGCGCCAGCATGGACTACTTCTGGGTTGGTTCGGTCAGGGTGAGGTCGCGCTCCCAGCCTTCGTTCTCAAGCTTGATGTGCTCGATTGCCACAGCATTGGCGCCCGCGTCCAGGTCCGAGATGGCCTGGTATTCGGATACCCAGCAGCGGTGCAGAACCCAGCGCAGCACAGCTTGCGCCTCTTCGTTGAGGAGCGTGATCGTGACCTCGCGACGCAGGTTGGCCAGAGACGTGCTGGCCGCGCCGTGGTCGAGGACCTGCGCGGCGTTGGCCCATGTCTCGAAGTCGTGGTCTTGCGTGACACCCCGCTCCATGGTCACCGGCTCGTACTTGGTCCGGCCCAGACCTTTCAGGATGACCGCGTTACCCGCTTCTTTGTACTCGATCACATCCGAAGATCGTTTCAGGCCAGTCACTTTCGACATAGCGGCGACCGGGATAGTGCTGGTGCCGAAGAACACCAGGAAGCGGTAGGTCTTGTAGGGGTCGTAGCGGCTGATGTTGGCGGGGAACACAGGTTTCGACGGTGCGGTCATTGAGATTCTCCTTAGCTGCTGCTCTGGCCGGCGAGCTGCGCGATCTGCACGACGACGAACTCCGCGGGCTTGAGCGGGGCGAAGCCGACGAGGACGTTGACGACCCCGTTGTCGATGTCGCTCTGGGTGGTGGTGGTGTTGTCGCACACGACCAGGAACGCCTCACTCGGTTTGGTGCCGGCGAACGCTCCCTGCCGGAACAGGCTGAGCATGAAAGCGCTGACTTCCTGCGTGATGGCGTGCCACAGCGGGGTGTCGTTCGGCTGGAAAACTGCCCAAGTGAGGTTGTTGTACAGCGACTGTTCCAGGAACAACGCCGTGCGCCGCACTCCGACGTAGCCCCACTGGTCGCGTTGGGCCGGGTTGTTGTGAGCCAGGGTTCGTGCCCCGTACACGACAGGTGTCAGCGGTGGGAATACGCGCAGACAGTTGATCGCGTTCCGGTTGAGGACGCCCTGCTGGTTGTCTGTCATCACACCGGTCGGAACGACACCAAGCGTGCCGTTCAACGTCGTCTCAAGCCCGGCCGGCGACTTCCAGACGCCATACGAGGCGTCCTCCGTCGCGTAGATACCGGCGACGAAACCGCTTGGGGGAGAGTCGCTCTTCACTCCGGTGACGGGATCGGTGGTGACCAACCATGGGAAATAGATGGCGGCATTGGTGCTGGTAGGCACCGGCACCAGGCTCAGGCCATCCACCGGCGAGTTGACTGACCCGCCCGTCGACGGCGTGTCCACGTCCCAGTTGGACGGCGAGTCCATGATGTAGAACGCCCGCTTGCGCTCGGAGTAGGCCACCCCTTCGGCGAGGACACCCGGATCGGTAATCCCAGGAATCACCAGCAGATTGAAGATCGGCACCTTGTCCAGGGGATAGCTGTCGGTCATGACCGCGCCGATGTCCTGCAGCGCCGTGGCGCTGGTGAGGATCGACTTCGGGCTGGTCAAGCTGTACTGCGCTGGGAGGCTCGATGGGTACTGGAACGAGATTGACGTCGCCGCCGCTGGTGGCGAGCCGGCCGACGGGTACTTCGGCGAGCTCGGCGGTGACGAAGCCACGAGCGGCTGGATGGTCACCAGACCTGACCCGGCAAGTGCGCCGGCAGGTGCCGTCGCCGTCGCCGCTGCCGTCGACAGGTTGTCGATGGGCACCTTGCGATAGGTCTCCACCATCGTCCCGTAACTGATGACCAGGTCGGCAGTGCTGCCATCCGCTGACACGTTGCTGATGTCGAGCGACATCGGTGTGCCCGCGGAAGCCGTCCCGACCGGCTGCAGAGCGGTGAGCGTGATCGGCGGGGTGCTTGCGATGGTCGCTGTCGCGGCCTCGTACCCCGCGTCGGTCAGTCCGACGACATAGCAGGTGGATCCGCCGTTGAGGAAGAACTGGTAAACCGCATTGCCCACATAGTCCGGCAGCCAGGGGCTGTCGAAGAACCCGCCGAAATTCGCCTGGTAGTCGGCGAAGCTGAAGAGCTGGATCGCCGGCGCGGTATGCGGATCGCTGCTGGACTGCTGGCTGAGTGGCGCGGTCCACGGCAATCCCGTCTTCAGCGGGTGGGTATAGCCGACGAAGGCCGCGATGGACGTCGGCGCCGGGGTGATCGTGTGCGAGCTGCTGGGCAGCTCTTGGATGTACACGCCCGGATAGGTTGGTGTGGTTGGCATTTGGCCTCCTCTAGGGCCTGACCTCTGCTGCCAGCCCGAGTCGGGCCGTAGGAGACCAAACCTAGGAGGCGGTTGTCACCTAGCCGTGTGGCAACCGTTGCGGGACCGTCACGGCGCCGTCACACGGTTGCCGAACCGCCCTTGCTTTGCCTGGGATCGCATTCGCCGGGCATACCGCCGTTGCGCACTTCGTCGATATACGGCCCGTATGCGGAGGTGTCCTCGCCGTCCGTGTCGGCAAGCCAGTACGCCTGGCAGATGTCACCCTGCTGCTCGGTGTTGAAGTCGCGGAAGTGCTTGCAACTCGCCCATGCTTTCCGGAGCCCGTCCGCGCCGCCGAAGTTGTAGTTGCCTTTGACAGCGTTGTAGAGCGTTGTCGCAACACTGATCCCGTGCTGGTACTGCCACAAGTGCGTGAACTCGTGCATCATCAGCAGAATGTGCGTGTCTTCGTCCAGCTCGCCCGGCCATACGTAGACCGTGTGCGGCAGAGTTCGGGCGTAGGGCCCGGTGCCCGCCCCGAAGCTCATGATCCTGCTTTCGGTGATGGTGATCCCGTCGAGATTCAGAGAGTCTCCAAAGACGATCGCCGCGTTCTTCTTTTCGTCGTCGTTGGCAGCGCGGCTGGTCACCCGGTCGCTCACTTGTGTGGGTGCCTCGGTGTTGGTGCCGCCTCCGCCTCCGCTGCTGTACGGCGGCGCACCGCCCGCGCCGGAATCTTGCCGCTGGACTGTGCCAAAGGCTGCCGCCGCGGTAAGTCTGGCCGCCGTCCCGGCCGCATGAGCGCGTGCGGCGTTGTCGGCGTCGTGCTCTGCATCCGAGCTGTCACGTGCTGTGCCTGCAGCGCTTGAGCGCTGTTGGACAACGTGAGCGAGCTCGTGGGCGAGTAGGGCTTGACCCTCGGGCCGTGCCGGTTGGTAATGACCGGCGGCGAACACGATCTGCTCGCCTACCGTGTAGGCGTTGGCGTGCATGCCGTGCGCAGACGCAGCGGCAACAGCTCCCTCGTGCACGCGGACACCGCCGAAGTCCTGGTCGAAGGTGCGCTCCATCCGCTGCCGGGTCCCCGGCTCGAGCGGACGCCCCAGCGTTGCCGTTGGGGCCCAATCGGACTGGCGGACCGGAACCGACGACGGATGCGGGCTCGCGGACTTCCGATGCTTGTTCGAGCCGGCACCGCCCGCCATGGAGTCGTGCTTGCCTGATGCCGCTTCCTGGGGCATCTTGCTCCTGCCAGCAGCCTTCATTGCGTCCTCCTGGCGTGGTCGCTGATGTTCGGTCGTCTTACCTCCGGAGCGTCACCTCAGCATCACCACAGCGGTGACGGTGTGGTGACGTCGAGTTCACGGCGTCGGTACACGCTGTCGTTATGGACGGCCAGCCGTTGGTGTCGTGCATCATGCCGACGTATGACCGGCGGCCTTTCGTGGCCTGGGCCATCCGCTATTTCCTGAATCAGGGCTATGCGAACCGGGAGTTGGTCATCGTCGACGACGGTTCCGATTGTGTGGCAGACGTGGTTCCTGCCGACCCTCGGATCCGCTACTTCCGTCTCTCTGGCCGCCGCACCATAGGGGACAAGCGCAACTTCGCCTGCGAGCAGTCGAACGGTGAGCTCATCGTGCACTGGGACGACGACGACTGGTCGGCACCCTGGCGCCTCACGTATCAGGTCGAGGCGTTCATGAGCCAGGATGTCGACGTCTCCGGGCTGAGGGCACTGTTCTTCTGCGACCCGGCTGCCGGCCGCGCGTGGCGGTACGAATACCCGTCGCGTCGCCGCGCGTGGGTCGCCGGCGGCACGTTCTGCTACCGGCGCCGGCTGTGGGAGCAGGCCCCGTTCGAGGACACCAGCTTCGCGGAGGACAACAACTATCTGTGGAACGGAAGCGCCAAGAGAGTGGGGGTGCTCGAGGATTCATCGTTCTACGTGGCGCGGGTGCACGCGGGAAATACCTGCCGCAAGAACGTCGGCGACGCTTGGTGGCATCCGCGGTCCGTGGACGAAATCGCTGCAGTGGTGGGGTCGGACTGGGCGGCCTGGGCCGAAGGCTGAGTCGCCCGACCTCAGCCTCACTTGTGCTTCCACCAGGACCGGCCGCCGCGTTCGTCGGCCCTGAACAGGGTCACAACCGTCGGCCCAGTGCACATGCGTTCGGCCCACTTAGGTTGGTGCAGAAGGTAATTGAAGCTCCCCATCTCGTAATCGATCTGGCCGTACGCGCGGGAGAGTTCGCGAACCATGTCCTGCAGGAACTCCAGAACGGTCGCGTGGTCGCCGCCGATAACGCCACAGTTGAGCAGCTGGAGATCGCGGTGGGTGGCGATCCAGTCGGCGTAGAACTGGTGGTGTTGTGCGAGCCAGGGGTTGGCCACCGAATCGGGTTCGTATCCGGCATAGAGTATCCCCGGCGTCATCTCGTCCCATGGCTCACGCAACATCTCTACGTCCGTACCGTCGGTGAGCCACACCCACTTCGCCGGATGCTCACGCAGGTATCGCAGTGACACCAGCCATCGCTGGAAGTAGGGGTTCTTCCAGCCTTTTCCGGTGAGTACGAACTCCAGGGGCCGACCACCTGAACCGATGTCGGTCGGCATCTCGTCGACCAGCGCTATTGGATCACCGCCTGTGATGGACTGCGACCAACGGCGGATCAGATCGGCATCAGGCCGTAGTTTGACAGCTCGCTGTGGATCAATGACGGACGTAAGCAGTTGGGTGACAACAATGTTTGGTAAGTCCCGATATTCGACATAGGCACGACTGTCTTTGCGTTCCTCGGACAACGGGCGGTTGCGTTTCAGCAGTTCTGCACGGGTGCCCAGCGGAATGGTCCCGGTTCCTGTCCGGGCGCGATCGATCGAATACCAAATACGTTCGCTGTCAACGACATCCTGAAAAGCGAAGGTGGTGAGACCGGCATTGTTGATGCGGCGGCTGTACTCCAGATGCTCCTCCATACCGAGTCCGAACGCCGGGTCGAATCCACCGACCTTCTCCACCGCGGCCCGCGTCAGGTACATCGCGCAGCCACGAGAATGGCTGAACGCGCGCACGCGGCCGTCGTTGTAGATCTCGTTGCAGTCGCCGACGGCTCCGCCGCTCTCCCAATGCGTGAAGATGTAGCTGTAGTGCTGTTCGGCACCGCCAACGTATGGCAACCACCAGTTTTCGATAATCGGGTAGCAGTCGTCATCCAGCAGGAAGAAGTGATCGGCCGTCGTCCGCATACACAGCTCGATGCATTTGTTCTTGGCCCGCGGAATACCGACGTTCTGATCGAACCTGAACCAGCCGTGCTTGTGCCGGTCGGACAGTTGGTCGGCGACCGGTGGATCGCTCCCATCGTCCACGATGAAAACCGGTACGGCGTCCGGTGTCACCAGCTCGATCTGTTTGAGCGTTTGGGCCAGGACCTGGTGCCTGTTGCGCGTGGTGATCGCAATGGCCACATCCATGCTGGGCTCGAGTTTGTCGCCGCGCACGTACTCGACGCCGTCGATCTGCACCCTCATGGCGCGTGCCAGTCGTCCATACCGTCAAGAGTCGGCCGGAGCCGTGTCAGGGGCGTCACCATGTCGTCACGCGCACGCCTAATTGTGGTCGGCCTCCAGCTGATCAGATTCGGACTTGATGCGCGGGGCTTCCGCGTCGTACAGCTGCTTGCGGCCTTCGGTCATGGTGGCGAAGTACTCGAACTGGCTGGACAGCCCATTGAAGCCGTCCGCCAGTTGTTTGAAATCGAGGCTTGCCATCTCCGCCGGCGGGAAGATGGCGAAGTAGATCAGCTGTTGGGAAAAGTTGTCGCACTCTCTGCCGGCCTTTCCCAGTGCCACGCCACGACGGTGCAGGCCGGCGGAGAATCCTTTGCTCTGCGTGGCGAGGTCTGCTCGCGCATCACTGAAATGGTTATCCACGGCGGTCAGCGCAACGGCGTAGCGGAACTTTGCCTCGTCGTACTTGCGCTCAAGGCCTGAAATGTTGCCCTTGCCGGCCAGGAACGTCTTGATGGCTTCGGTCTGTTCCAGCCGAGTCATGTCCGAATGCTGGAGCTGATATCCCAACGCAACAAGTTGACGCTTCTGATCGACACGTGCGGTCATGTAGGCGGCCTTGGCTGTCTGGTAGTTGGCGCGGTACTGGCTGAGCGAAACTCCGCCTCCCAGTGGATCATTACGGAAACTGGTGGGCTCGGGGAAGCGGGCCACATACTTCCCCTCGTCTGATGCCAGCGACTCGGCGAAATGCCGGAAGACGCCGTTGACCAGCTCGGTTTTGATCTTCACCGCGAAACCGTTGGGGTCGGATAGCAGCGCATGGGTATCCATGACGTGATCCACCGTGTCGAGCATGTCGGACACGTCTTTGTCCTGGACGTTGGCGCGGGCGCTGCTCATCAGATCGGAACTGAACCGGGACATGACGGCGTTGATCGAATTGGTCGCGTTGTGAACTACCGACTCCGTCAGTGTCTTGGGGCGACTGGACTCCTGTGCGACTTCGGGTTTCACGGTGGACGTGCCCTTGCCCCGTGCCTTGGCTTCGGTCGTAGCCTCGTCTGATGCCTTGGTCGGAGGCTTTGCCTTCGTCGCCTTCACACTCGATTCATCAGCTGACGTGATCGGCGGAGACTGTTTGGCCACCTTGGTGTTTCGATTGACCATAGCGTCGTCTTGTTCGACTGCAGTCCTGTTCGCGGTGCTGGTATCTGGCGCCTTGCCGCCTCCGCCTCCGCCTCCACCTCCGCCTGACGCCGGGGGTGGTGTCGTGCTGAGCACCCGCTCCCCGGCCCCGACCCGTGTGGGGTTGACGTGCGCGCTGCGGGAGGCGGTCTTCGGCGTGACGTCGTCCCCGCCGGTGCGTTCGGGATAGTGCGCGACGACGTTGTCCGGGTTGATGCCGTATTCCTGCGCGAACTGTCTCAAGGCCGGGCGGCACCGGTCGGGGCACACCACCTGGTCGACGACGATCGTGACGTGCCAGCCTTTGCCCGGCTTGTCTTTGGCCTGGATACCCTCGCTGGTGAGTTCGTGTCTGATCTGGGCGAGTGAGTTCTCCTCGGCATGGTGACCGCCCCGGTAGGAGTCGACCCCGAGCGCAATGCGGTGGCCGCTGTCGTCGGTCACCTGGATTGCGCCGAAGGTCTGGGTGCCGTGGCCCAGCTGCTGGCGGTTCGCGGCCGGTGGACCTTCGATGTCTGGAGGGGCGGGCTCTGACGCATTGGTTTCAGCGCTCCGTGCGGCTTTGGTCGCTTGGTTGGCAGCTGTGCGTGCATCAGAGCGCTCATCCCGGGTGCGGGCGCGTTCTGCCCTTCCGGCCGAAGCGTCGGGGTCGGTGTCCTTCCGGCGCTCCCTGACCGCGTCGAGGTGCCTGGTCTTGGCCTCAGCGAGGCGGTTGTGCGCGTCCTCTTCACGCTCCTTGGCCGCTTCTACCGCGTGGGGCGGGACGCGCGACTCCATGCCGCGCTTGTTCAGTACGAGCTTCCACATTTCGTCAGGGCTCAGGGCTGGTGGTCGCGGCGGGGGCGGTGTGCCCTTCGGTTCCCGTTGGATGACCGGCGCGCTCGCAATGGACGTTGGTAATGGCGGCGGTGGTGCGGCGCCGATTCTGGCCCGGGCCTCTGTGGTGTGCGTGTCAGGCACTACCCACTCGGGGTAGGTGGCCAAGTCGCCGCGCGCCTGCTGGGAGACGTGGACGAGCTCATGTCGCAACAGTCGCGCCGAATAGTGCCCTGGAGCGAAGTAGATATGGCTGCCGCGGGTGAAGGCGTTCGCGTCGATACCGTCGGCGAGTCGGCCTGCGTTGGAGTCTGCGTGGACGCGGACCGCCTCGAATCCGGCACCCAGCCGATGCTGTTCGGCCTGAGCAAGCGGCTGGCCGGGGGACTGATCATCGAGCGCTTCGTGCACCGGAAGGGGAACCTGCGACGGCCGGCGGGCTGCGGTCCGCGGTGCTGCCCGGCCGACGGCGTGCGGTGGCGTGCGGTGGACAGTCGGTCCCCGTGTTTCTCGGCAGTGCTGCACGGACAATGGCATCGATGTTCATGATGCGCCCGCAAAGTCACCCCAACGTCACCACGCGCGGTTACAGAGAATTGCCGGAACATGAGCTGCTGAGGAATGGGATCGGCCTGCACCGTTCTAGGCCCGCGACTGGAGAGCCCCGGCAACGCCATCGGCGAAGCGCCTGGCGGTCGACCGGTTGATCTGCGCGAAATTGACTGCAATGCCGTTGATCTCGAAGCCGGGCTGCTGGGGAAAAGTCGACAGCGGCGCGACGATGAGGCCGTCGGCTTCGAGTGCTGCGGCAACGTCGCGGTCACGATGGTCACCGGGCAACAGGATGGCGACATGCAGCCCCGCCTGGACGCCGAGCACGTCGAGGTCGGGACAGCGTGCCTCGAGTTCGGTGATCAAAATGTCGCGTCGGCAACGGTATTCGCGGCTCGCTCGCGCCAGGTGCCGCTGTAGCTCGCCGCCGGTGATCAACGCGGTGAGCGCGTCGCGCGTGATGGTCGAGACCGCGATCCGATGGTCGCGCAGGTAGGTCTGGGTCACATCGCGCAGGGGCGCCGGCGGCACCAGCCAGGCGGCGCCCAGGCTCGAGGCGAGGATCTTGGACGCGGTGCCGACGTAGGCGACGTGCTCCTCGGCGCCCGGTATCGACCGGATCGCGGGCAGTGGCGCAACGCCGTAGCGGAACTCGCCGTCGTAGTCGTCCTCGATGACGAGCGACCCGGTTCGGTTGGCCCACGCGACCAACTCGGCGCGCCGATTCACCGAGAGCCTGTGCCCGAGCGGGTACTGGTGTGCCGGTGTCGTGTACACGATGCCGGCCTCCTCGCCGAGTCTGTCGACGCACAGCCCGTCGTGGTCTACGGGAACGAAGACCGGGTGCAGGCCGGCACGGGCGAACTCCTCCGCGGCGGCGGGATAGCACGGCGACTCGAGGTAGCAGCGAGTCAGGCCACTCACCGCGGCGAGTGCCTGAAAGGCGGCCGTCGACCCGGGAACGTCGAGCACCGTGTCGGTATCGATGCCGCGGCTGACGCGGAGATGGTGGGACATGGCGGCGGTGAAGGCATCGTCGGTGTCCTGCCACGGGGAGAGCGCTGTGGGTGGGGTCGACGCCGCGGCCCGCCACGCGCGGGTCCATGCCCGCATGTCGATGAGTCCGGTGTCAGGAGACCCGGGGCGCAGATCGACGAGGTTGTCGGTCGAGCGCCGTGTGCCATGCGCTGCGGGCGCGGGGCCGGTGTCGTCGAGACGGGGCGCGCGGCTGGACAGTCCGGCCTTGGCGGCCGCTGTTGCGCCCACGGTTGTTCGCGTCCCGGCACCGGGCATGCCCTCGAGAAATCCAGCGGCGACCAGCTCCTCGTACGCGGCCGCGACCATGGTTCGTGACGCCCCGAGCTCGTGAGCGAGGGCGCGGGTCGACGGCAACCATGCGCCGTCGCCGACCTGCCCGGCGGCGATCAACGCCACCAGCTGGCCGGCGATCGCCCTGGCGCTGAGGTCGGTGGTGTCGAGCGGCAGGTGCACCAGCCGGGTGTGACGGGCCATGCCGGGGATAATACTGGCCTCCCAGAAATGGCATTTCCGGCTATTCCGGCCAGGCCGCAATGATGGTGTCCTGATGTCATGGAAAAGGTCACCCGTAAGTACGGTCGTCAGTCCGCGGCGCGCGCCGACCTCGAGGATTTCCTCGACGAGCAGTGGTGGGGCGTACTCAGCATCGGCGACGTGGCCCGGCCGAATGGCAAGGTCCGGCCGCTCGCGGTGCCGACGCTGTACGTCCGTCACGGCGACCGGATCCTCATCCACGGTTCGACCGGCGCGGGCACGCTGGGCGTCAAGGGTACGGGGAAGCAGGTCGCCTTCTGTGTGACGGCCATGGATGCACTTGTGGTGGCGCACAGTACTTTTGACTCTTCGGTGCACTACCGGTCCGCGGTGCTCTACGGCGAAGTGCAAGCTGCGCGTCGTGAGGATCGGGCAGCTTTGCTCGAGCGTTTCAGTGAGTTGCTGATCCCCGGCCGTACCGCCGAGGTGCGTGCGATGTTGCCGAAGGAGGTCGCGGCGACCAACGTCATCTCCCTGCCGATCGTCGACGGCGACTGGGTGTACAAGGTCAACGGCGGGCCGATGGCCGAACCTGAGGAGGAAACCACCGCCTGGGCCGGCGTCGTGCCGTTCTCCGTCACCTACGGGGAGCCCCAGCGGGCGGAGTGGTCGACGGCGGAGTTGCCGGAGTCGGTGCGGGCGATGGTTGCCGCGGGAGGTGATTGACCAGCGCAGATAGTGCCGGATAGACGTTGTCGGTGTAGGAAATCGCCGATCTTGTGGGTCCGAACGATCGGTCGCCGTTTTGTCCGGACTCAGGTTACGGCTTCGGCGTTTGCGCCCATCCGAAGCAATGCCAAAGGTCTCGGTAGGTCGCCAGTACATACGTGGGCGCCGATTGCGCCGGCGAAGTGGAGAACCAATCCGATCGATGCCGCGAGATCGGCAGTCGAGGAGACTTGGAGCGCCCCGAGG
>Ga0070667_100000898_pt1 | contig 27532 bp, 28 predicted proteins | sample KBSS33metaG_FD_64659 | JGI IMG/M metagenome (GOLD analysis project Ga0070667, IMG submission 64659) | Switchgrass rhizosphere microbial communities from Kellogg Biological Station, Michigan, USA - KBS S3-3 metaG | ecosystem: Host-associated > Plants > Roots > Rhizosphere > Soil ...
TTCTGGATCCCGTCTTTCCTGGCACGCAGCTTCCATCTCGAGCTCGTTGACCGCTCTTTGATTTACGGTGCGACCGTGCTGGTTGGCGGCGTCGCGGGTGTCTGGCTTGGTGGCGCCGTCGGAGACCGGTTACGCTCCAGAAGGCCGTCGGCTTATGCGATCGTTCCAACCATCACCTATGCGCTGTGCCTTCCGACCTTCCTGCTGGCCTTTTCGAGCCAGTCGATTGTCCTCACGACCCTGCTCTTCTTGGTTCCCACGGCCCTGAGCCTCGCGTGGTTAGGGCCGGTGATTGGTGCGATCACGGGCCTCGTGCCGCCGCACATGCGGGCGACCGCTTCGGCTATGTTCCTGTTCATCAACAATTTGATCGGGCTAGGCCTCGGCACCCTCGTCATCGGTTCGATTTCGGACGCATTGACTGCTCGTTTCGCCGAGGAGGCCCTTCGGTATTCAGCGATGGCGACGACTTTCCTCTACATCCTGGCGGCCCTCTTAATGGGCCTCGCCGCGCTTCGCCTCTCAAGGGATTTGCACGCTTAACTTCCTGAATAACATCGACATTCTAGGTTCAGCCTATTGCGGTAAAGCGCCGGTTCCACTCGTTTAGGTGTTGGAACGGTGCAGCGAGCGGACCGTTTTCCCCGTTCGAAAGGAGTTTTTGCGATGTTGACCAGGGTATTTCTCGCAGCCGGCGCAGCCGTGCTCGCGATCGCAGCCCCGGCCTACGCGGACAAGGGCGGTCATGGCGGTGGCGGAGGCCACGGCAATGGCGGCGGAGGTCCACCAGCCGCAGCTGGTGGCGGAGGACATGGCAATGGCGGAGATGGCGGTCACGGCGGCGGCCAGCCCCAGGGCTCCTTCGGTGGCGGCGGCGGTGGCGGCCATGGCCACGGCGGCGGCCAGCCCCAGGCCTTCTTCGGTGGCGGCGGCGGCGGTCACGGCCATGGCGGCGGCCAGCCCGAGGCCTTCTTCGGAGGCGGCGGCGGCGGTCACGGCCATGGCCAAGGGGGTGGCGCGGCTCCGCAGATGCGGGCGGAGCGCCAGCAGGGCCACGGCTTCCAGCGCGTGCAGTCGCGCGGCTTCGAACGTCAGCAGGCGCGGAACGTCGAACGACAGCAGGGTCGCGGCTTCGAACGCCAGCAGGCGCGCAACGCAGAGCGTCAGGGCCGGGGTTTGGAACGGCAGCAAGCACGCAACTTCGAGCGTCAGCAAAATCGTGCATTTGAGCGTCAGCAGGCACGTAATTTCGAACGCCAGAACGCTCGTGGCTTTGAGCGTCAACAGGCGCGCAATTTCAATCGCGACGCTCGTGGGATCGAGCGTAGCCAGGCTTTCGTGAAGGGCTTCGCCGGCGAGCGCGCGAACGGCAAGGCCGCGCGGTTCGCCAATCGCGAAGCCGTCCAGAACTGGAATCCCGCGAGCTACCGGACCTTAGCCTACGCCGACAACATTCAGGTTCTTCCTGTGCCCCAGGTCGAGCAGTTCGTCGGAGTTCCAGTAGCGCAGGTCGCGAACTTCGCCGCGCTTAGTCCGCTCCCGGCTACGATCCAGTACCTCTATCCTGATACGTCGGATTATTATTACCGGTATGGCGACGGCTATTTGTATCAGGTCGATCGAGGCACCAGCCTGATCGATGCGCTGATCCCTCTCATGGCGGGCGGGTTCCTGCCCGGCCAGTATCTGCCAAACTCGTACATGAACAGCTACGTCCCCGCTTATTACGGGTTCAACAGCTTCTATCCGGACTATGGCAACGTCTGTAATCGCTACTACCAGGGCGTCGTCTACCAGGTCGACTGTGATGACGGTTACGTCGAGAACGTGATCCCGATGTATGCTGGCGGCTACGGCGTCGGGCAGATCCTGCCTTCGGCCTACAGCTACTACAATGTGCCCGTTCAGTACCGGTCGCTCTACTATGATACGCCGGACTACGGATACTGGTACTCCCCGGGCGCAATCTATCAATATGACACCCGTAGCAGCATGATTACTTCGGTAGCCGCCCTGCTTTCGCCGGGGTTCACGATCGGCCAGCCACTGCCGATGGGCTATGACGTGTACAACGTGCCTTATGACTATAGGGCGACCTATTACGACACGCCGAATGCCTGGTATCGGTACAGCAACGGCTACATCTATCAGGTCGACCCCGTGACCCAGCTCGTCACTGCGATCGTCGCATCGCTGCTGACGTAAGCGTAACAATTGACCCGGGCGTGGGAACTCAATCCACGCCGGGCCATTCCTTTCGCAAAACGAAGGAGAGAAGCATGAGAAGCCATGCGCTCGCGCTCGGCCTTGGGGCCGCTGCCGTGCTCGCGCTCGGCGCGTGCAACAAGGACAACAACAAGTCTGCCCGCGGTGCGCCGGAAGCTCAGACCAAGAAGGCGCAGAAGGTTGCGGGCACCAAAACGATCGCCGCAGGCATTGCTCCCGGCAGCCGATTCATGACCGCGGCCAAGACGTCCGGGCTCGACCAGACGCTGGCGGGTCCAGGTCCTTATACGGTGTTCGTGCCGGATGATGCGGCATTCAATTCGGCGCCCCCCGGCACCTTTGATCCCAAGCCCGAAAACCGCGCGCAGATGACTGGAGTTCTGACGAGCCTCATCCTTCAAGGTACCGTGATGACTGCCGACATCGACAAGCTGATCGATCGCGGCAAGGGCAAGGGCATGCTCGCGACCGCGGGTGGCGGGTTGCTCACTGCGACCAAGGACGGCGGCAAGATCGTCCTGACCGATTCCGGCGGCCACAAGGCGACAATTACCCAGGGCGATGAGCAGTATACGAACGGCGTCGTCCATCACGTGGATGCACTGCTGATGCCGGGTAAACCAGCGTCCGGCCCTGCCGTCGGTCAGAAAAAGGCCAAGTAGACCTCTACATCTTGGGGCCGCGTTGCCTTGGTGACCCCAGATGAAGCTTTGCGCATCATCCCACTTCCGCGCTGCAATCGGCTCGCTATAACACTTGCCGACACGCGGCGGAGGTTTCGACGAGATGAAAGCTACGATTGAACGGGCGACCCTTCTCAAGAGCCTGGGCCACGTCCAATCGGTCGTGGAACGCAGGAACACGATCCCGATCCTGTCGAACGTCCTGATGGAAGCTCGCGAAGACGGATCGTTGCGACTGATGGCAACCGATCTCGACCTGCAGGTCGATGAGACCGTGCACGCCAACGTCAGCCAGCCCGGCGCAACGACCGTATCGGCACACACATTTTTCGACATCGTCCGAAAGCTGCCGGAGGGTAGCCAGGTCGAGTTGTCCGCGGCGGAAGGCAAAATGCAGGTCGTTGCCGGTCGCGCGCGCTTCAATCTTTCGACTCTTCCGCGAGACGATTTCCCGGTGATTGCCGAGGGCGAGTTGCCGACGCGATTCGAGCTGCCTGCGGCTACGCTCCGCCAGGTCATCGAGAAGACGCGCTTCGCGATCTCGAGCGAGGAAACGCGCTACTATCTGATGGGCATTTTCCTGCACGTGGTCGACGACCAGATGCGTGCGGCCGCCACGGACGGGCATCGGTTGGCCCGAGTTACGATCGCAAGGCCTGACGGCGCCGAAGGAATGCCGGACGTGATCGTTCCGCGCAAAGCGGTGGCCGAGCTATATCGGCTGCTCGAGGAGCTCGAAGGCACGGTGGAGGTCTCGCTGTCGCCTACCAAGATCCGCTTTGGCCTCGGAAGCGCGATCCTCACCAGCAAGCTGATCGACGGTACCTTCCCGGATTACAACCGCGTGATCCCAACCGCCAACGACAAGCTGCTCAAACTCGATCCCAAGAGCTTCTCGGCCGGAGTCGATCGAGTTTCGACCATCGCCAGCGAAAAGACCCGGGCGGTGAAAATGAGCGTCGACCGCGACAAGGTGACGCTGTCCGTGACCTCACCGGAAAACGGAGTCGCGACCGAGGAGCTCGCGGCGGATTATGGCTATGACGGGCTCGAGATCGGCTTCAACGCTCGGTACCTTCTCGACATCCTCGGGGAAATCGAGGGGGACACGGTCGAAGTCCACCTGGCGGACGCCGCGGCTCCGACTCTGCTTCGCGAGAATGACAAGTCGAACGCGCTCTACGTCCTGATGCCGATGCGCGTCTGATGATTTGCCGTCTCTGGCGAGGCTGGACCACGCCGGAGGACGCCGATTCGTATGAACGCATCGTCCGCTCCGAGGTGATCCCCGGCATCGAGGCTCGGAAGATCCGCGGCCTCCGGCATGTTGACCTCATGAAGCGCGATCTCGGCGGCGAAATCGAATTTCAGACATTGATGTGGTTCGACAGTCTCGACGCAGTCAAGGCGTTCATGGGCGACGATTATACCGTTAGCCACGTGCCTGCCGAGGCCCGCGCCGTGCTCAACAGCTTCGACGATCGCGCTGCCCATTTCGAAGTCATCGACCGGCGCGAGCAATAGACCGCGGCTTGTGCCCGTCAGCCGACTGACCCTTACCGACTTCCGTTCCTATGCGTCGGCCTCGATCGAGGCCGGGCCGGGCTTTGTCCTGCTGTTCGGTGAGAATGGAGCGGGCAAGACCAACCTCCTCGAAGCCGTCTCGATGTTGACCCCCGGGCGCGGGCTCCGCGGAGTGACCCTGTCCGAAATGGCGCGGCGGGGCGGCGGAGCCGCATGGGCGGTCGCGGCCAAGGTCGCGGAGGTCGATATCGGGACCGGCACATTGGCCAATGCACCGGAACGACGCCAGTTGCGGATCAACGGAGCTGCGGCCTCGGTAAATTCATTGAGCGAATGGCTTTCCGTACTCTGGCTCACGCCTGCGATGGACCGTCTGTTCACGGGCAGCGCGGGGGAAAGGAGACGCTTTCTCGACCGCCTCGTGCTCGCGCTCGAACCGAACCATGCCCATCATGCGACTCGATACGACGCGGCAATGCGCGCCCGGAACAAGCTGCTCGCCGACACGCCATGGGATGAGACCTGGCTAGGGTCCCTGGAGACGGCGATGTCGGAGCACGGCACTGCAATCGCGGAAGCGCGTGCGAAAACCGTCTCGGCTTTAGGTGAACAGCTCGACGTTGCTCCGGATGACGAATTTGCGAGGGCCGCAATCGCGCTTCAGGGTTGGGATGCGGGCGACCTGGGAGCGTCGCTTCGGAGCAACCGGGCGCGTGACGCTGCTGCCGGCAGAGCCACCGAGGGTCCCCATCGGCAAGACCTGGTTGTGCTTCACCGCGCCAAGCGGATGCCGGCGGGCCAATCGTCCACCGGCGAACAAAAGGCACTCCTGCTGGGCCTGGTTCTCGCCCACGCTGATCTCGTGGCGGGTCGGCGCGGAGGCCCGCCGATCCTCTTGCTGGACGAAGTCGCCGCTCATTTGGACTCGAAACGCCGTGCCGCCCTATTCGCGAGGCTCGAAGGCCGCGGCCAGGTATGGATGACCGCAACGGAGGCCGCTTTGTTCGAGGGCATTGGGCATGCGTCCCGGCTCCATGTTCTACCGGGCCAAATCACCGCTGCCTGAGGCAAGTGGACTTTTTAACTTCTCTCATTATATTGCACTGCAGCACGAGGCGCTTTTCCAAGCGGCGTGAACGGCTTTCAAGCCGGCCCGCGTCTCGATTATCATGCTCTCCTATTCACGCGGGGTGCTTTTCGACCCCGCTCGCGACTTGCGCATTGAAGCGCAGGGCGCGCGCTAAATATTGGAATAAATTCAATGTCATTCATTTCACTGGGGCTGTCCAAGCCCCTGCTCGATGCGCTTGCCGCGAAAGATTATTCGCAGGCGACGCCCATCCAGCGTCAGGCCATACCCACGGTGCTCACTGGCCGCGACCTGCTGGGCATCGCCCAGACCGGTACCGGCAAGACGGCCGCTTTCATGCTGCCGTCGCTCGACCGTCTCGCGGCCGCGCGCAACATTCCCAAGCCGGGCCAGATCCGCATGCTGGTGCTTGCGCCGACGCGTGAGCTCGCCTCGCAGATCGCCGCCAGCGCCGAAGCTTACGGCAAATATATGCGCCTTTCGGTCGGTGTCATTTTCGGTGGCGTGCCGAACGGCAAGAGTGTGCGCACCGTCGCGCGCGGTCTCGACGTCCTCGTCGCCACCCCGGGCCGACTGCTCGACCTGATCGATCAGCGCGCGCTTAGCCTTCGCGAGCTCGAAATCCTCGTCCTTGACGAGGCCGACCAGATGCTCGACCTCGGCTTCATCCATGCGCTCAAGCGCATCGTCGCGCTGGTTCCGCCCAAGCGCCAGACCCTGTTCTTCTCCGCCACCATGCCGAGGGCAATCAAGGAACTGGCTGATAAATATCTCACCAATCCCGCCGAAGTCTCGGTCACTCCGGCCGCAACCACGGTCGAGCGCATCGATCAGCGGGTCACCATGGTCAACCAGACCGAGAAGACCGCGCTGCTCGCACTGCTCCTGCAGAACGAGCCTGTCGAACGCGCCCTGGTCTTCAGCCGGACCAAGCATGGCGCCGACAAGATCGTGAAGCAGCTTGCCGCGGCCAAGATCGCCGCCGGAGCGATCCACGGCAACAAGAGCCAGGTGCAGCGCGAACGCACGCTCGCGGCCTTCAAGTCGGGCGAGATGAAGGTGCTTATCGCCACCGACATCGCCGCGCGCGGGATCGACATCCCGGGCGTAAGCCATGTGGTGAACTTCGACCTGCCCGACGTGCCCGAGCAGTACGTCCACCGCATCGGTCGTACCGCGCGTGCAGGTGCTGACGGCATCGCGATTGCTTTCTGCAGCCCTGACGAGCGTGGCAATCTCAGGGACATTGAGCGCACGACACGCCAACGGCTGCCGATTGCGCCGCTTCCCGAGAATTTCATGGCAGCGGCCGAGGCGTTCAAGCGTCTCAAGCCGGTTCCCGTGCAGCCCGCGCCGCAGCCGACCACCAAGGCCGATCGTCGCAATCAGGGGCACTCGCGCCAGGAGCGCAATGAGCGTCAGCAGCGACATCCGCATCGGGCCGACGGCCATGCTGGGCATCGTCCTGAAGGCGGTCAGCCGAAGCGGCGCTTCGGCGGTCGCCGGGGCCGTGCCGGCGGTCCCCGCCGCGCTCACGGCTAAGGCTCCATTTTCGCGTGCGCGCGCACGTGCGCGCGCGTGACTTCCCACCGAAAATCCCTATATCTGGACTATGGCAACCGACCCCAATCAGAACAGTTACGGCGCCGAAAGCATCAAGGTCCTCAAGGGCCTCGACGCCGTGCGCAAGCGGCCCGGCATGTACATTGGCGACACCGACGACGGTTCGGGTCTCCATCACATGGTGTTCGAGGTTTCGGACAATGCCATCGATGAGGCTCTTGCCGGCCATTGCGACCGAATCCTCATCACCCTGAACCCGGATGGCTCCGTCAGCGTCGAGGACAATGGACGGGGAATCCCGACCGGAATCCATCCAGAAGAGGGCGTTTCGGCGGCCGAGGTCATCATGACCCAGCTGCACGCGGGCGGTAAGTTCGAGAACACCAGCGACGACAATGCATACAAGGTATCCGGCGGCCTCCACGGCGTCGGTGTGTCGGTCGTCAACGCGCTCAGCGAATGGCTGGATCTCACGATTTGGCGCGACGGCGAAGAGCATTTCATGCGCTTCCGTCACGGCGTGGCCGAGGCTCCCCTGAAGGTCGTCGGCAAGGCGGACGGCAAGAAGGGAACGCGCGTGACGTTCCTTCCGAGCCCCGAGACGTTCAAGATTACCGAGTTCGATTTCGAGCGGCTGGAGCATCGCTATCGCGAGCTCGCCTTCCTCAACTCCGGCGTAAGGCTGGTCCTCGCCGACGCGCGCCATGCGGATCGCGTTGAGCATGAGCTGTTCTACGAAGGTGGAATCGCCGCGTTCGTCAAATATCTGGACCGCGCCAAGACTCCGTTGTTCCCCGATCCGATCGCGATCAACGGACAACGCGACGACATCGGCATCGACGTCGCTCTCGAATGGAACGACAGCTATTACGAGAACGTCCTCACCTTCACGAATAACATTCCGCAACGCGACGGCGGCACGCACCTTGCCGCATTTCGCGCGGCATTGACTCGAACGCTCAACAATTATGCCGAGCGCTCGGGCCTGATGAAGCGCGAAAAGGTCTCGCTTACCGGCGAGGACATGCGCGAAGGGCTGACCGCGATCGTGTCGGTCAAGCTGCCAGATCCGAAATTCGGCTCACAGACGAAGGACAAGCTGGTGAGCTCCGAGGTCCGGCAGCCGCTTGAAAGCCTGATGGCGGACAAGCTCGCCGAATGGCTCGAGGAAAATCCGGCGCATGCACGCTCGATCGTCGGGAAGATCATCGACGCCGCCGCGGCCCGCGAGGCTGCACGCAAGGCGCGCGAGGCGAGCCGCAAGTCGGCCATGGGCATCGCTTCTCTTCCGGGCAAGCTGCATGACTGCCAGGAGCGCGATCCGGCCAAGTCCGAGCTGTTCCTGGTCGAGGGCGACAGCGCCGGCGGCTCTGCCAAGCAGGGCCGCGACAGCAAGTACCAGGCGATCCTTCCACTGAAGGGCAAGATCCTGAACGTCGAGCGTGCGCGCTTCGACCGCATGCTGTCGTCCAAGGAGATCGGGACCATGATCCAGGCCCTCGGGACCGGGATCGGCCGAGAGGAATTCAACCTCGAAAAGCTCCGCTATCACAAGATCGTCCTGATGACCGACGCCGACGTGGACGGAGCCCACATACGCACCCTGCTCCTGACCTTCTTCTATCGCCAGATGCCGGACTTGATCGAAAACGGTCACCTCTTCATCGCCCAACCTCCGCTCTATAAGGTCAGCCGCGGGCGGTCGGAGGTCTATCTCAAGGACGATGCCGCGCTGGATGACTATCTGGAGGAGGCCGGACTCGAGGGACTGGTCCTCGACGGCCCCGGAGGTCAGCGTTCGGGTAACGACCTGAAGTCACTGGTGGATCATGCTCGTCGGATGCGGACTCTCATTCGCTACGCGCCGCGCAAATATGATCCGGCGTTGATCGAAGCGCTGGCCATTAACGGCGCGCTTAAACCGAACCTCGATCGCGATGGACGGGCCGAGGCTATTTCAGCCGTCGCGAAATGGCAGAATGCGGGCGATACCGAAGCCAGCTGGTCGGGTGACCTCGCGGCCGAAGGCGGATATGTGCTGAAGCGCATTTGGCGGGGAGTGACGGACGCCTACGTGATCGAGGAAAGTTTCCTGGTCTCGACCGAAGCGCGAAAGCTCGACGTTCTCGCCAAGGAGCAGGCATCCGTCTACTCGAAGCCGTTGACCTTGCGGTCCTTGAAGAAGGGTCCCGCGGCCGAGGAGCAAAAGCCAGAACCGGCGGAGGAAGCCGACGCAGAGGAGGGGGTTCCTGCAGAGATCGAGACCAAGGGCAAGCCGGTGGCCGTTACGCGCCCTTCGGAATTGCTCGATGCGGTGCTCGCGGCCGGCCGGAAGGGCCTCGCGATCGCGCGCTACAAGGGCCTCGGCGAAATGAACCCGGAGCAGCTTTGGGAAACGACGCTCGACCCGGCCAATCGCTCGCTGCTGCGGGTCGAGGTCGCCCAGGCCGACGTCGCCGACGAGATCTTCACACGCCTCATGGGCGACGTCGTGGAGCCTCGGCGCGAGTTCATTCAGGAAAATGCGCTCAGCGTCGCCAATCTGGACGTCTAGGAACCTCCGGCCATGGATGATGTTGGCGCGGTGTGACCAGTGGCCCGACCATCACCCTTGCCAGCTACAACATGCACAAGGCGGTGGGGCTCGACGGCCGTCGAGATCCCCATCGGGTCTTGCGAGTGCTTCAGGAAATCGATGCGGATGTCGTAGCCCTGCAGGAAGCCGACAAGCGCATCGGCGGGCGTGGGTCGACGGTTCCGCATGAGCTGATCGACAGCCACGGTCTCTACAAGCCCGTGCACCTCGGCGTTCGCCATAAAAGGGTGTTCGACAAGGCGCGCAAGCACGCCGACCGCCTGCTGAAGGTCAATACGCGCAACATCGGCTGGCATGGCAATGCGATTCTAGTGAAGCATCATATCGGAGTGCTGGACTGCGCGGCGCTTGACTTGCCGACCCTTGAGCCGCGAGGCGCCGTGCTTGCAGAGCTATTGGTGCGCGAGCAGCCGATCCGCGTGATCGGCATGCACCTCGACCTTTCGGGTCTCTGGCGGAAGAGGCAGATGAGGGCGATCTTCGAGGCGATCGAATCGCGCCCGCAAAAAATGCCCACGGTCCTGATGGGCGACACCAACGAATGGCGCACGCAGGCAGGGTGCCTCGCGGATCTGGGAGGCGATTTTCATATCGCACCCACCGGGCCCAGTTTTCACGCCCGGCATCCGGTTGCCCAACTTGACCGGATCATCGTCCACAGGGACCTGAATATCGAAGCTGCAGGAGTGCATATGAGCGCGGCTGCCCGGCGTGCATCGGACCATCTGCCGATCTGGACGCGAGTAAGTGCCTAGCCTGCAATTTTCCTCAAGCGCCGCCGCTGGATCGATGAGCCTATTCCCATCGCCTCGCGATATTTGACGACGGTACGGCGCGCGACGTCGAATCCGCGCTGCTTCAACAGGCCCGCGATCGCATCGTCGCTGAGAATCTCCGTTTCGGCATCGATCAATTCCTTGATCCCTGCCTTCACCGCTTCGGCGGCTACTCCGTCCCCTTCCGAGGACGCGACCCCTGAGCCGAAGAAATATTTGAGCTCGAACAGGCCCTTGTCGCAGAGGAGGTATTTGTTCGAGGTAACACGACTGACGGTCGATTCATGCATCCCGATCGCCTCGGCAACTTCGCGAAGGGTCATGGGCTTCATTGCCGCAACACCGCGCTCAAAGAAGCCTTGCTGGCGCTTCACGATTTCACTGACGACCTTCACGATCGTCCGCGCTCGTTGGTCCAGCGCCTTTACGAGCCAGCTGGCGCTCGCCAGGCATTCGCTGAGCCAGGCGCGCGAACTCTTGTCCTGAGGACCGGACTTCAACTCCTGATAATAGCGGCGATTGACCAGAAGCCTCGGCAGGGTCGCCTGGTTAAGCTCCACGGCGAAGCCGGCGCGGGTTCGGCGGACGAAGACGTCAGGGGTCACATCCTCGGCCGCCTGGGCTGAAAAGCGGCATCCCGGCTTGGGGTCATAAGCGCGAAGCTCACGGATCATGTCGGCGAGGTCTTCGTCGCCGACTCCGCAGATGCGTTTAAGGTCGGCGGTGCGGCCTTTCGACAGCAGATCAAGATTGTCGATCAGCCGCGCCATTGCCGGATCGTATCGATCTGCAGCTTTGGCCTGCAGCGCCAGGCATTCGGCCAGCGAGCGGGCCCCGACGCCGGGCGGATCGAGCCATTGCACCACGTCCAGGGCCGATTCGATGAATGGCAGCGGGGCCCCGGTCAGCTCGGCGATCTGCTCCAGCGGCACGGTCAGATAGCCGGTGTCGTCGAGGGTCTCGGCGATGATCCGGGCAAGGTCGCCTATGTCGCCCCCGGTACCGCGAAGCTGATCGACGAGATGCTCCGAAAGCGAGCTCGGCGAATATTCAACGCGGTCGAAATCAAAGGCTTCCTCGCCGGCGCCTGACGTCACGACGTCGGAAAAGCTGTCTGTTTCGAGGGCCTCGGTCTGCCAGTCCCTGTCGAGCGGCCGATCGTCGTCGGCCTGGCCCAGGATCAAATGGTCGGCCCCCGGGTCATCTGGTGCATCATCAGCGGATTCCTCGTCCGAGACGAAGTCCCCGGCGGACTGTTCCTCGCCTTCCTCCGACCGCGACTCCAGCAGGGGATTCTTGGAGAGCTCTTCCGCGATGAAGGATTCGAGCTCGAGATTGCTGAGCTGGAGGAGCTTGATCGCCTGGGCGAGCTGGGGCGTCAGGACCAGCTGCTGCGATTGGCGGATGCTTAAGGAGGGCCCCAAGCCCATTTTATACTCTCGCTACAGCGCGAAGCTCTCGCCGAGGTACAGGCGCCTGACCTCCTGGTCGGCGACCAACGCTTCGGGAGTACCCTGGAACAGCACCTGACCGTCGTAAATGATGCAGGCACGATCGACGATGTCCAGCGTCTCGCGGACATTGTGGTCGGTGATCAGCACGCCGATGCCGCGGCTCTTGAGCTCGCGGACTAGCTCGCGGATGTCGGAAATGGAAATGGGATCGATGCCGGCGAATGGCTCGTCGAGCAGCATGATCGATGGATCCGCCGCCAGCGCACGGGCGATCTCACAGCGCCGACGCTCGCCGCCGGACAATGCCATTGCGGGCGAATCGCGAAGCGCAGCCAGGCCGAACTCGCCGAGCAGCTGCTCCAGCCGCGCTCGGCGAGCGTCCTTGTCCGGCTCGGCCGCCTCGAGGACCGCCATGATATTTTCGGCGACCGTCATGCCGCGGAAGATGGAGGTTTCCTGCGGCAAGTAGCCGAGACCGAGGATGGCGCGCCGGTACATCGGCAATTCCGTGATGTCGCTTCCATCCAGAAAGATGCGCCCGCTGTCGGGCTTCACTAGCCCCATGACCGAATAGAAGCAGGTCGTCTTGCCTGCTCCATTGGGGCCGAGCAGGCCGACGACCTCGCCTCGATGAACATCGAGACTGACGTCATGGAGGACCGCGCGCTTGTCGTAGGACTTGGCGATCGAGCGGACTTCGAGACCGCCGTTCGCCAGGCGGGTCTCGCCCAACGGCCGCTCAATGGTGGCAGTATCGTTCACTTCTGCTGCTGACGCTGCGGCACCGTGAAGTGACCGGAGACGCGCCCGCCGCTCTGGTTGACGCCCGGCGGGCCGCCGTCGACCACCGCCCGGCCTGAATCGAGGTCAATCACGAGCCGTGCGCCGTTGACCTGGTTCTGCTCGCGGTTGAGCTGGACGTTGCCGATAAGCGTGATGAGCTTGCGATCGAGATCGTAGATTCCGAAGTCGCCCTTGGCAGTCTCCGTGGGGCTTTTCACCACGACGCCGCCGGCTGCATCGAGTCGGCGGATCTGGACGTTGCTGTTGCTTCCCCCACCGCCTGAATAAGCAACCGTCAGCCGCGGCGCGTCGAGGGTCATCTCGGCCTGAACGACATGAACATTTCCGGCGAAGATTGCGCGATCGGCGCGGTCCTGAACCTCGATGCGGTCGGCGGTCACGTCGACCGGCGCATTGCTGTTATGGCCCTTGAGGGCAGAGATCGGCTGCTCCTGCTTGACCTGCGCGGACGCGGTCGTTGCAGCAAGGGCTGCCGTAGCAAGGATAATGCCAGCTTTGCGCATGCCATTCATCTGACGGCGCCTTGCACGATTTTCAAGCGAGCACCGCCGTCCAGGACGACCGTGTGATCGCCAAGATCCGCGCGGATGTGATTTGCGCGGAACTGGCCTAGCCGCATTTCACCCGCGGCTGGGCCCTGACTCGCAAGCTGGCGTTCTTTCATGTCGACCATGACGTTGCTGGTGTTGAGCTTGAACCCATCCGCTCCGGCGACCTTGACCGGCCCGTCGATGGCGACGCGCTGCGTGTCGATATTGTAGCGGCCCTGGTCCGCTGCGATCAGCATCGGACCTTGCTGCAAATTGAGACGCGCGAACAGGCCGTTAATGTTCACCAGGGGCGTATCGGAACTGGGCTGGATCGCCCGATTCGCAGTCATTTCGAATTGCTGGCCCTTGTTATCGGTGCCGGTGTACCGGGCCGCTTCCACGCGCATCCGTTCGGGAGCGCTTTGGACTTTCTTCTTGTCGAGGATGAAGCTGACGTCGCCTTTCTTGTCGAGGGGCGCAAGCGCGAGGATTGCGACGAGGACCCCGACCGCGCTCGGCAGGGCAATCTTCGTCCAGCGGACAATCCGGTCATGACCGCTGCCGGGCTCGGCCCAACGCTGCTTGACGATACGCTCCCGGGTTTGTGATTCGCTCATCAGCCGTCGTGTGCGAAAATGTCCTGCTCCGGCCAGCCGGCGAGATCGAGCAGCGCGCGGGTCGGGAGGAATTCGAAACAGGCCTGCGCAAGCGCAGTGCGGCCTTCGCGCTCGAGACGCTCGTCGAGCTTTTCCTTGAGCTGGTGGAGGTAGCGGACATCGCTGGCCGCATAATCACGCTGGGCATCGGTAAGGTCGTCGGCGCCCCAGTCGCTGGTTTGCTGCTGCTTCGACAGGTCGACGTTCAGAAGCTCTTTCACAAGCTCCTTCAGGCCATGACGATCGGTGTAGGTGCGCACCAGCCGGGAGGCGGTGCGGGTGCAATAGACCGGCCCAGCCATGATCCCGAGATAGGCGCTCATGATCCCAAGATCGAAGCGCGCGAAATGATAGAGCTTCAGCCGATCCGAATCGGCCAGCAGCGACTTCAGATTAGGGGCGGAATAATCGCTTCCCCGGCGAAAGCGCACGAGATGCTCATCCCCCTTGCCGTCTGACAGCTGGACCACGCAGAGGCGGTCGCGGCCCGGAATCAGCCCCATCGCCTCGGTGTCCACGGCGATCGGTCCGTCGGCAAATCTCACATCGGCCGGAAGGTCTTCTTCATGCAAATAGACGGCCATTCTCACTCCTTGGGCCCAGGCTTCGAAACGCTTTAGTCCCCCTCATGCCCCCCTTGCCAGCCCTGTCCCAAACTGAGTCACTAGAGCCGGCTCCTTTTTTCTTGTAAGGGCCTGAACGGTGCGTGAGTGAATTACGCGCCATGACCGGTTGCGCCATTTGGCCCGAGCGCGTTGGTTTGTGGGGTAGGCGGGCTAATTAAGTTCGGACGGTTCATGGGTTTCGACAGAGGGCGCAAAGGGGACCGCGGCGGGCGCGGCCGCGACAAGCGCGATAATTTCGGCGAAGAAAACAGCAATTTTGGCGAGTTCAGCTACCAGGAACGCGCCGGCGGCTATGGCGGCCGGGGTGGGTTTGGTGATCGCGGTGGATTCGGCGGTGGCGGCGGCTACGGCGGCGGCGGCGGCGGTGGTGGATTCCGCGGCGGCGGTGGCGGCGGCGGCTTTCGCGGCGGCGGCGGCGGCGGCGGTGGCGGAATGCCCCCGCAGGTAGTCGGCGAAGGCAAAGGCGTCGTAAAATTCTTCAACCCCCAAAAGGGTTTCGGCTTCATTGTCCGCGATGACGGCGGCGAAGATGTGTTCGTTCACATCTCGGCGGTCGAGCAGGCGGGCCTGACCGACCTGGCCGACGGCCAGCCCCTGGAGTTCACCCTGGTGGACCGCGGCGGGCGTATTTCGGCAACCAACCTTCGGATCGAGGGCGAGCCAATGGCGGTCGAACGCGGCGGCGGCGGCGCTGGCGCCGGTGCCGGGGGCGGCGGACCGCAGCGGCAGCTCACCGGCGAAAAGGCGAGCGGCACGGTCAAGTTTTTCAATGCGATGAAGGGCTTCGGCTTCATCCAGCGCGATGACGGCCAGCCTGACGCGTTCGTGCACATTTCGGCAGTCGAGCGCGCGGGTATTCCGACGCTCAACGAAGGTGACCGGCTTGACTTCGAACTCGAGGTTGATCGTCGCGGCAAATATGCCGCGGTGAATCTTCAGTCCAAGGTCGACTAAACCCCTCGATAGAGGGGGCGAAAGGGCCGGAGGGATTCCTCCGGCCCTTTTTATGTCGCCTATTGCGCGCTCGCGTAGAAGGCTGAGAGATCGGCCTTGAGCTGGCGGGCCGATTGTGGGTCGATATACATCATGTGGCCCGCCTCATAATAAGTGTATCGGATGTTGGCCGCGATCTGCGGCTCCAGCGCCATGTGATGAAACTCATAGTCGGCGCCGCCGAACGGAGTGGCCAAATCGTATAAGCCGCTGACCGAAAGAACCTTCATTCGCGGATTCTGGCGCATGGCATCTGCCAGGTCCGAGCTGGTATCGGCAATCGGCTGGGGGCCATCGGGCGACTTGTGCTGGAAGCTCCAGTTTCCACCCCCGGTCTCTGCATAGTTGTTCGGGCGATAGGTAAGCGGCGTCCTGTAGCCGAGATCGCGGAGCAAATAGTCGTTCAGCGCGCCGACGAAGGCACCGGTGATGGCGCTGGCCTGTGGATCATAATCGGCGGCCTCACCGACGGTGTCAGGCTCCGTGCCGATATAACGGGAATCGATCCGGCCGATGATCTGATGCCGGTCGCGCAGCAACTCCCGCCGGAACCGGCCCGGGTCGACCCGTAGATTCGAGCGGACGATGTAATCCGTCGATAGCCCGGTCAGCTCCGACATCCGGCGCGCGACCGACTGCTTTTCGGCATCGCTGATCGTTCCGCCCTTCTGAAGCGCTGACGCATAAGCACCGCTCGCAAACTCGCGAGCCTGCTGGATGAACCCTTCGAGCGGTGGTTTGCTCGCGATTTTGCCATGATACCAGGCGTCCGCCGCATAGGTTGGCAGGAAATTGACCAGGGACTGGTCGCCCTGGAAGTCGGCGAAATTGAAGACCGTCGAGATGAATGCCACGCCATTGAGCTGGACGCCCGCATTGGCGAGCGAGTCAGACAGACCCGCAGCGCGGGTCGTTCCGTAGCTTTCGCCAATGATGAACTTGGGACTGTTCCAGCGCTGATACTTGGTCAGGTAGCGCTGGATGGTCTTGGTGAAGACATCGATATCCTTGTCTACGCCCATCACATCCTTGTTTTCGGTCTTGCCAAGCAGCCGCGAGAGGCCGGTCGTCGGCGCATCGATGAAGACAAGGTCGCTGATGTCCAGCAGTGTGTCGGGATTCGCGACGTAGCGGAAAGGCGGGCCAGGAATTGTTTCCGGCTGGGAAGCGTCGACCTTCATGGGCCCGAACGATCCCATGTGAAGCCACATGGTCGAGGAGCCCGGGCCGCCATTGAAGAGGAATGTCACGGGACGTGCCCGTCCCGGCGACGGGATCGTATAGGCCACATAGAACATGCTGACCGTGGGTTCGCCCTTTTCATTGCGAATGGTCAGGTGACCCGGGGTGACGGTGTAGGTGAGCGTCTTGCCGCGAAAGGGGATTGCGCGGCGGACCGGCTGCTCATCTTCATCGACGCTGGCCTTGACGACATCCTTGTCGGCCTTCGCATCTTCCTTCACGTCCTTTGGAGGAACGTCGCCGGCCGGCATGTTTTGAGCGACGGCGGGGGCGCCCACCACGAGCGCTATGGCAAGCAGAGACGAACGCATCATTGTCCTTTCATCGGGATCGGGCGGCCTTCGACCATGACGTAACCGACGCGCTGCACGGCGGTCGGATCGGTCAACGGATCTCCGTCGACGGCAATCAGGTCCGCGGATTTGCCGGTATCAAGTGTGCCGGTTTCATTGGCGACGCCGAGCAGGTCCGGACCACCCTTGGTCGCGGCGATGAGCGCGTCCCGCGGGGTCATCCCGCCCTTGGTCACCATCAATTCCACTTCCTTGTTGGCCTCGCTGTGCGGAGCGACGGCGCTATCCGTTCCAAGCGCAATCTTCACGCCGGTCCGGTATGCGAGGTTCAGCCCCTTGCCCCAAACAGCGAAAGTCTGCTTCGCCTTGGCTTCCGAGGCTGGAGCGAGCTTGCCGCTGCCGATCAGCCGCTGGACTCCGCTGAATGCCATCAGCGTTGCGGAATAATAAGTGCCATGGGCCTTCATCGCACGGGCGCCAGCCTCGTCGAGGAAGGTGCCATGCTCGATCGAATCAATGCCCGCGTTGGTTGCGGCCAGGATCCCGCGAGCACCGTGGGCATGGGCAGCGGTCTTCAGGTGAAGCGAATGCGCTATGTCGACGATGCCCTTGAGCTCCTCGTCGGTGAAATGCTGCTCCAGGCCCATTGCGCCAGGATCGAGAACGCCGCCGGTCGCCATTACCTTGATGACGTCGACACCTGCTGCCGCAAGCTCTCGCACGACCTTCTGGCATTCGGCTACGCCGGTGCAGACCGATGGGTTGAGATGCGCCTCATTGACGGCCTCGGCCAGCTCGGGCGGGAGTCCGGTCGCGGCATCCGCATGGCCGCCGATCATTGACAGCGGAGCGCCGGACACCTGGATCCGTGGACCGGGGAATCGATGCTCGGCAACGGCATCGCGAACCGCGATCACGGAGGTCGTATCGCCTCCGAGGTCGCGAACTGTAGTGAAGCCAGCGCGCGCCATGTCGAGAGCGTGGGTCAGGCCGAGCGTCGTGCCGTAGGCATTCGAATATTTTTTGGTGAAGCCGATGTACCAGGGCTCGCCGCTATTCTGCGTCAGGTGCACGTGGACGTCGGTCAAGCCCGGCATGACGGTCCGGCTCCGCTGATCGACGACGGTTGCGCCATTTGGCGCAGTGAATCCGCTTTCGATCCGGCTGATCCGGCCATTCTCGACGATCACGGTGGAATTGCCGCGCTCGGCTTGCGCGGCATCGACAATCAGATGGCCAGCCTGGATTGCATAGGTTTCGGCATCAGCCTGAGCGGCCATCGCCAGCGCCGCCACGCCGGCGAAGAATTTTCCGAGCATTGAGGTCCCCTCCGAAGAGGCGTCAGGCTTAACGCCTTGCGCGCGCTCTTCAAGTTACCATCGCCATGAGGGTCGCCGTTCGGTCGGCCTCAGCCGCCGGTTTATCGATCCGAATGCGGCTGATCCTCGGGAAGCGCATCGCAAGACCCGATTTGTGGCGTGTACTTCTGTGAATGGAATCGAAGGCCACTTCGAGCACCAGGCTCTTCTCCACCTCACGCACCGGGCCGAAGCGTTGGACCGTATGACCGCGGATCCAACGGTCGAGCCATTTCAATTCTTCGTCGGTGAACCCGAAATAGGCTTTGCCGACCGGCAGCAACTCACCCTCGTCGGTCCAGCAGCCGAATGTGTAGTCCGAATAATAGCTCGAGCGCTTTCCTGAACCGCGCTGCGCGTACATGAGGACGCAATCCGCGATCAGCGGATCCCGTTTCCATTTGTACCACAGGCCCGTTCGCCGACCCGCGACATAGGGGCTGTCCCTGCGTTTTAGCATGATCCCCTCAATTGCGGCGTCCCGGGCATTAAGGCGAAGGTCTTCCAGCGCTTCGAAACTATCCGCCTCGATCAGCTGTGAGACGTCGAACCGGTCGGGGTCGAGTTCGACCGCGAAAGCCTCCAGCCGCTCGCGGCGTTGCTCCCAGCTAAGCTCGCGGACGTCGCGGTCTCCCTCGAACAGGACATCGTAGAGCCGGACGAACGCGGGATATTGCCCCAGCATCTTCTGGCTGACGTTCTTGCGCCCGAGTCTCTGCTGGAGCGCGTTGAAGCTCGCGGCCGCCCCTCCGTGGACGTCGCCGCCCTGGTCAGATCCGCGGACCAGGAGCTCGCCATCGAGCACGCCGATCGATCGAAAGGCCTCGGCGACATCCGGGAAGCTGCCGGAAATATCGTCTCCCGTACGGCTGTATAGACGCGTTTCGCCGCCGGCATGAACGAGCTGGACGCGGATCCCGTCCCACTTCCACTCGGCTGCATATTCGTCGAGCGACACCCTCGTCTCCTCGAGCGGGTGGGCGAGCATGAAGGGCCGGAAGACGGGTACATCGCGAGTCGCCGGCTGCTCGGCCCGGCCCTCGGCCCAGTCGAACAGTTCGGAAAATGGCGGATGCAGGCCGTGCCAGACCTCTTCGACCGCTTCGATTTCAAGCCCGAAGGCGTCGGCCAGGGCCTGCTTGGCGAGCCTCGCGCTGATTCCGACGCGAAGCTCGCCGAGCGCTAGCTTCAGAAGCGCGAACCGGCCCGAGGCGTCGAGATGGTCGAGCATCTCGGCAACCATCCTCGGGGCATCCATCTTGCTGCCGCCGCGCAGCCTTCCGATCGCGTCGGAAATGCTGATCGTCGCATCATCGATCTCGGGCGCCTCCCCTTCGCGCTTGGGCCAGAGCAAGGCGACAGTCTCGGACGTATCACCAACATAATCCCGGCTCATGGCGAACAGCACGGGATCGATCCGCTCCGCGACCAGTCCCCGAATCGCGGCCGGCTTCACGTGCGGAATGTGGAGAGTCCCAGTCAGCGCAGCGAGAGCGTAGCCCCGGTCCGGATCGGGCGTTCGCTTGAGATAGTCGCCGATCAGCTCGAGCTTGGTGTTGCGCGAGCGGGTGTAGACGAGATCGTCGAGTAGCTGCGAAAAGGCACGCATCGCGCCTTTTAATGCATGAACGGCGTCAGGGTGTCAGTGCAGGCGAACCGCAAGTGCAGCGAGGATCGTCGTGCGGTCGGCTTCCGATTGGCTGTCAAGCGCTTCTTCCACATGTTCGAAACAGGACTGAAGGCTGACGCGGTGGCCGGGGAGGAGCGCTCGCTGAGCGGTACAGCGTGCCAATCCCTCGAGTGCTGCCAGCCCATGGGCTGCAGCAAGCTCGCGAATCGCGTCCATCCTGGCGTGAAGATCGAGCGGTGAGAGCCGGGCGCCGGCGCTACGGATTTCGGCGAGACGCAGACCGACCTCCGTGCGGATGGTCTTTAGCGGGTCTGCGGGCATCACGGGCCTCCTCGTTGAACGCAGGTTCACCCAAGAAGGTTAAGGGGTCGTTACGGCGCTGCTTCAGTTGACAGAATCACCTCAGTTCGTCATTGAGCCCGCCGCATCAGCGGCCATGACGCCGCTTTTTCTATTTTCAGAGATTTGGGACTTTCCGATGGCCAAGCCGGCAACCGTCAAGATCAAGCTCGTAAGCAGCGCCGACACCGGCTTCTTCTATGTGACCAAGAAGAATCCGCGGACGCAGACCGAGAAGCTGAGCTTCAAGAAGTACGATCCAGTCGCGCGCAAGCACGTGGAGTTCAAGGAAGCCAAGATCAAGTAAGCGCCGGCGGCCGCTTAGGGCAGCCGCTACGCTTCTTCCCCGCCCGGTTCACCCGGCCCGGAACCTCCATCACCTTCATTCGCCCAGCTCGCAGGCGATTCGCCGGTCGGATCAGTATCGCTGCCCGTCGCCAGCAGCCTGTCGACGGTCTCAGCGAATCTCACGACCGAAATGGGTTTGGAGACATAGGCTTGCGCGCCGGCTGCACGGATCCTCTCCTCGTCTCCGTGGGCTGAATATGCGGTCACGGCCATGATCGGGATCGAGGCCAACTGATGGTCCTTCCGGATCATCCGGATAAGATCCAGGCCGCTGACATGCGGCAGCTGGATGTCAGTGATCACCAGATCCGGCTCGAACTCCCGAGCCGCATCGAGCGCATTGCGGCTGTCCGTCACCGCTTCCGGCTGATGGCCATGCGCCGCGAGAAGATCGCAGAACAACTTGATGTTGAGGGCATTGTCCTCGACGATCAGGATCTTGGCCAATTCGCTTCCTTCGAACTTCTGTTAAATTGCCTTAAGCGGTGCAGCGCACAACAGACAATGACCCGATGACTCTCGCGCTTGCCGCACTTGCGGCAACGCTTAGTGACGAACGGCGGGCCCGGCGGTTCATCGACCTGACCGGAATCGGAACTGACGAATTGAGGGCGCGTGCCGGCGAGCCACCACTTCTTGCCGCGCTGATCCGATTCCTGGAAGGCCACGAACCCGACCTGCTTTCGGTAGCGGAGGCGGTTGGCTCCAAGCCCGAAGACCTCGTAGAGGCTCGTCGCCTACTCGAGGAAGGAAGCGAATGAAGACGATCCTGATCACGGGCGCCACGGCGGGTTTCGGAGAGGCGGCGGCGCGCAAGTTCGTCGGCGGCGGGTGGAACGTCATCGGCACGGGGCGCCGCTCGGACCGCCTGAAACGCTTGCAGGACGAGCTGGCGGATTCATTCCTCCCGCTCGAGATCGACATGCGCGACTTGACGGTACTGGAAAGCCTTGCCCGGCTCGATCCTCCCTGGGGCGAAATCGACCTCTTGCTCAACAATGCAGGCCTCGCTCCGCCGACCGACCCGCTGGCCGAGACGGACTGGGACCGGATCGAGACCGTCATCGACACCAATGTGACCGGGCTGGTGGCACTGACCCGCGCGCTCCTGCCGCGGTTGATCGAACGAAGGGGCCAGATCATCAACCTTTCGTCGGTCGCCGCGACCTATCCATACAAGGGTGGCGCCGTTTATGCGGGCACCAAGGCTTTCGTCCGCCAATTCTCGCTCGATTTGCGCTGCGACCTTGCTGGAACGGGCGTCAGGGTCACGTCGATCGAGCCGGGTATGGCCGAGACCGAGTTCACGATCGTCCGAACCGGGGGTGACAAGGAAGCCTCGGACAAGCTCTACGCAGGCATGAACCCGATGACATCGGAGGATCTTGCCGACCTCTTCTGGTGGCTGGCGAATCTGCCTCCACACCTCAACATCAATACTGTCGAGTTGATGCCGGTCAGCCAGAGCTGGGCGGGCTTTACGATCAACCGCGAGGCTTGATTCAACCGCCGCCGAGTGCTTGGGGGCTGGCCATGAGCATCGACCAACGCCTTTCCGAACTCGGAATCACGCTTCCTCAGCCGGCCGCTCCCGTTGCGGCCTATGTGCCCGCCGTCGAGCAGAGCGGGCTCCTTCATGTCTCGGGTCAGATCAGTTTCGCTGAGGACGGCAGCCTGATTATCGGACGTCTCGGCGAGAACGTTGATCTGGAGGGGGGAATGGCAGCGGCCCGTCGCTGCGGCGTCATGCTGCTCGCGCAGATGAAGGCGGCGCTCGGATCGCTCGACCGAGTCGAACGCGTCGTGAAACTCGGCGTTTTCGTGAACAGCGCGCCCTCCTTTACCGATCAGCCGAAGGTCGCGAACGGTGCGTCAGAACTGATGCAGGATGTGTTCGGCGAGGCAGGCCGCCATGCGCGCAGCGCCGTCGGAGTGGCCGTGCTTCCGCTGGGAGTCGCCGTCGAAGTGGATGCGATCGTCGCCGTCAGGGCCTGATCCGCTCGATCCGGGCGCGGCGGGTTTTGCTCACCGGGGCCTGCACTCCGGCCTTGCCGTTCCGGAAAACAGCCTCGCCGCGTTTGATGCGGCGATCGACTTGCGTGCCGGAATAGAATGCGATCTTCGGCTGACCGCTGACGACCGAATCATCGTTTTTCACGATTCCGACGCGCGGCGGTTGTGTGAGAGCCCTCTGCAGGTTGGCAAAACCATGTGGAAAGACCTCGCCAGTCTAAGGGTGAGCGGGCATCCGATCCCCTTGCTCGAGAATTTGCTGGACCAGGTCGCCGGACGGGTCCCGCTGCTTCTGGAAGTGAAGACCCAATATGACGTTCGCCGGTGGAGTCCTGCGCTCAGCCGTGAACTTGCCGGCTACCGTGGACCGTTCGGAATCCTGAGCTTCGATCCACGCCTGGTTGGCCGGCTGCGATCGGAGATGCCCGGAGTTCGCCGCGGGCTGAATGTCAGCGACGGCCTGAGCGCATTGCGGCGAAATATTGGGATGCGTCGCGCAGCTCCCGACTTTCTGGGGGTGGAGCGAACTGCAATAGGAAAGACGTGGGTCGCAAACGCGCGCAACGCGATGCCCATCTACTGCTGGACGATCCGGACCGCGGCTGAACGCACGCAAGCCGAGGTTCATGCCGACGCGCTCATCTGGGAAAGTGATGGCCGACCGCGAACCTGAGATCATCGCCAAAATTACGTCGGGCGTCTCGGGACTCAACGCTCGCGCATGGGACCGCCTCAATGATGGCGATCCCTTCACCAGCCACGCCTTTCTTGCGGCTTTGGAAGATTCGGGAAGCGTCGGGCCTGGGACCGGCTGGACCCCCGCTCCGATCCTGATCGAGGACGGCGAGGATCGGCTGGTTGCGGCGGCTCCCGCCTATCTCAAGTCGCACAGCCAAGGCGAATATGTGTTCGATCATGGCTGGGCGGAGGCATGGCAGCGAGCCGGCGGCGAATATTATCCTAAATTGCAGGTGGCGGTGCCCTTTACGCCGGTGCCGGGCATTCGTTTATTGGGCAGCTGGCCGCAGCAATTGCTCGCTGCAATCGAAGCCGTGACCGTTCAGCATGAAATGTCGTCGGCTCACGTCACCTTTCTCAACGAAGCGGACGGAACGGAATGCGGCCGGCGCGGCTGGCTGATCAGACAAGGCATTCAGTACCATTGGTTCAACCGCGACTTCAAAAGCTTCGACGATTTTCTCGGCAGCCTGACCAGCCGCAAGCGCAAGGCCTTGCGCAAGGAGAGAGCGGCGGCGCGCGAGGGGCTGGAATTTCGCGCTTTGCGCGGTCCGGAAATCGGACTCGCTGAGTGGGACGCGATATGGACCTTTTATCAGGACACCGGCTCCCGAAAATGGGGCAGGCCCTATCTGACGCGGGAGTTCTTCGATCTCGTCGCCGAGCGGATGTCGAATGAGATATTGCTGTTCCTCGCCTGTCGGGACGGACGTCCGATCGCCGGCGCGCTGAACTTCATCGGTCGGGACACGCTCTTTGGCCGTTACTGGGGAACGGTTGAGGAGGTCCCGTTCCTCCACTTCGAGCTCTGCTATTACCAGGCGGTCGAGTGGGCGATTGAGAACGGCTTAAGATCCGTCCAGGCGGGTGCGCAGGGCGAGCACAAGGTCGCGCGCGGATATGAGCCGGTCATCACCAAAAGCGCGCATTTCATTCCCAACCGGAGCTTTCGAAATGCGGTGGCCGAATTCCTGGAAGCCGAGCGGGAAGGGATTGCGGTCGAATTCGAATGGCTGCGACGGGAACTACCTTACCGCGACTCTTCCTCAGCATAAATTCCCACGGTACGGCCGTTCTCGTCTGCCCTTCCGCGATACATCGCGGGTGTCGTGAAGGCCCAGGCAGCGTCGCCGTCCGGCGTTACCCCGATCAGGCCGCCCTTGCCCCCCAGCGCCGAGATGTCGGCAAGGACTCCGTCGAGCGCCTCCTGAAGGCTAGCCCCGCCAAGCCTTATCCGGCTCGCAACTTCGTGTGCGGCGACCGCGCGGATGAAATATTCGCCCGAACCGGTCGCGGAAATCGCGGCGGCGCGGTCGTCGGCATAGGTGCCGGCGCCGATGAGCGGCGAATCGCCGACACGGCCCCATCTCTTCGCCGTGATTCCGCCCGTCGAGGTTGCCGACGCAACATTACCGTGAGCATCGACGGCGACTGCTCCGATCGTGCCGTACTTGATCGGGTCGGCGTTGCTTCCGGCTGCCAGTGCTTCCTCAAGCTGGCGACGCCGCTCGGGCAGGATGAAGAAGTCGTTGGGCACCTGCTCGAGCCCGGCCGCCGCCGCGAACCGATCGGCCGCTGCGCCTGCAAGGAAGACGTGGGGGCCATGTTCCATCAGCCGTCGCGCAAGGCTGATCGGCGCACGACTGGTCTTGATGCCTGAGACCGCTCCCGCCTGCCGCGTTCGGCCGTCCATGATGGCCGCGTCGAGCTCGACCTCGCCTTGCTCGGTGAGGACGCTCCCGCGGCCTGCGTTGAAGCACGCGTTTTCCTCGAGGGACCGAGCGGAAGCTTCGACAGCATCGACCGCCGTTCCGCCGGCGGAGAGAATGTCGGAACCCACCTTCAAGGCATCATCGAGTCCCGCGCGGGCGTGCGCCTCGTGCACCGGATCGTCGTGCGCGATCCGCTCAGATCCCGCGCCACCATGAATGACCAGGCGCCATCTCGTTTTCGTCATGGCGGCCGCCTTAGCGGCGCACTTTCGTCCGCGCCAGTTGACGACATCTCGCAGGATATATTATTATGATATCACATTTATGGAGGCAGAAGTGGCGAACGAGAAAGTCATTGCACTGACCGCGACGAGCGAAAGGACAGCGTCGACCTACAGCGGGTATGTCATGCTGATCGTCCTCCTGATCGCGATCCTCGCCGACAGCTTCGGCATCCGGCAACTGGGAGCGCTCGGCGGCGCGGGGATGGGCTTCGTCATCGTCATCGCCGCAACCCTGATCTTCATCCTTGTGATGCCCGGTTTTTACATGCTTCAGCCCAACCAGGCGGCGGCCATTACGTTGTTCGGATCCTATGTCGGTACCGATCGCGTGACGGGCCTCCGCTGGACGTGGCCCTGGCTTGCCAAGAAGAAGCTCTCGGTTCGCGCCAACAATTTCATTTCCGAAAAGATCAAGGTGAACGACCTGCGCGGAAATCCGATCGAAATGGCAGCGCAGATCGTCTGGCGCGTGGTTGATACGGCGCAGGCGTTGTTTGACGTCGACGATTACAAGCAATTCGTCCGCGTTCAGGTGGAAGCGGCGATCCGAACGATTGGATCTCGCTATCCGTACGACGACTTCACCCACCAAGAGATCACGCTTCGCGGAAACCACGACCAAGTGGGCGCCGAGCTCCGAACCGAGCTGATCGCTCGGCTCGCGGTGGCCGGCATCACGGTCGACGAATGTGGATTCACGCACCTTGCCTATGCACAGGAAATCGCGGGAGCGATGCTGCGCCGCCAGCAGGCGCAGGCGGTCGTGGCTGCGCGCAAGACGCTCGTCGAAGGCGCCGTTGGGATGGTTGAAATGGCGCTCGACGCCCTGTCGGAAAAGAATGTCGTCCAGCTCGACGACGAACGTCGCGCTGCCATGGTTTCTAACTTGATGGTCGTTCTTTGCGGCGAGCGCGACACGCAGCCAGTCGTCAACACCGGCACGCTTTACCAATAGGCGTGGCCGGTGCCCGAAGGCGAGCGCAAGGCTTATCCGCTACGCGTCGACCCAGGTTTGTGGGCGGCGGTCGAGCGATGCGCTGCGGCTGAGCTTCGGAGCGTGAATGCGCAAGTCGAATGCCTGTTGCGGGAGGCCCTTGGAGCACGGGGGGTCAAGCTTGGGTCGCCGGCGCCGCGCAAGCGCGGACGGCCGCCGAAGGAGAAAAGATGAATGAGCGAAGGCCCTGAATGGTTCGCTCCCAAGCGCTATGGGTTCGGATCCGGAATGCCGATTACCTGGCAGGGATGGGCTCTGACGATCGGCTTCGTCGTGATCGTGATCCCGCTTTCCATGATCTTTGCGAAGCAGCCGTTCCAATTGATCGCGGCGCTGGTGCCGATAACCGTGACTTTCATGGTCATCTGCGCTCGTACGACACGAGGCGGCTGGCGCTGGCGCTGGGGGGACGACGACTAGCCGACGGATAAATCCCGCTGCTGGTTGACCAGCCGCCATTCGTCGAGATCGGCAAGCATGATGCGGGCGGCCTGCTCGGCGAGATCCGCGGCGCGCGACAGGCTGACTTCCTTGCTCAGCTCGTGCTCAATCTGGCGAAGCATGTTGACGGTCGCCATGGACCTTAAAGCATCGCCTCCGAAATCGGCCTGAAACCGGATTCCGAATACCGCGGTGCCGAGTGCCGGAAAACCGGCCGAGACCAGGGTGAACCAATTGCCGTACCGGTTCACAAAGGCCTCTCCGAATGCGACACCCAAAAGCGTCGCGATCGATACCAACACCGTGGCCGCGAACAACACCATTCCGGTCTGCTCGAGCCGGCGGTCCAGCAGCTTGATCTGGGTGGCGTTTCGTTCATGGTAGCTGACCTGAGGTTCCACCTCATGTTCCGCGATCGCGCGTCCAAGTTGCGCGGCGCAGGCGCGGTCGATTGCGCCAGAGGGACAGCCCATCGCCCGCCAGATGCCGCTCGCATACCAGTCGATCCACCGCTTCGGTACGGGATTGGTCGCGGTTCCCGGCGGATCGGGTGCTGCAATTCCGAGGAGCTTGAGGCTGCGCATCGGCCGCAGTCGCTCGGCGAGCTGGCGATAATCGA
>Ga0070667_100000909_pt1 | contig 27344 bp, 29 predicted proteins | sample KBSS33metaG_FD_64659 | JGI IMG/M metagenome (GOLD analysis project Ga0070667, IMG submission 64659) | Switchgrass rhizosphere microbial communities from Kellogg Biological Station, Michigan, USA - KBS S3-3 metaG | ecosystem: Host-associated > Plants > Roots > Rhizosphere > Soil ...
GCGATGACCGACCCCCAGTCCAACGTCACCGTTGCGGTGGGAGTGGCCAGCATGAATCCGTGGTCGTTGAATCCGGAGGCCCATTGCGCGCCGGGAAACATGTTGCCGCCCAATGCTCGATAGCTGCGGAACCACGTCAACGTGATGATCAGGATGCAGAAGAGCGGCAGCGCGAAGAGCGCAATACCGATGGCCGCCGCGATGGATGGGGCGCCACCGGCCGCGAACCCGACGGCGATCACGATGACCAGCCACAGCTGCCACTGAGTCAGGGCGCGTCGGGCGGAGAGCCAGGCGAAGTGCCGGCGATCTGACGGGCCGGCGGTCCAGACGTGATGGACGGGTGGCAGCGGCGGACCGGGCGGCGGCATGGTCATGCGGTCACCGACAGGAACGCACCGAGTTCGATCATCCCGTCCGGGGTCGACGGCAGATAGTCGGTCAGGTGCATCGAACGCACCACGTAGGCAGCGTATTTGGCGCGGCTGATCGCCACGTTCAGCCGGTTGCGGTTCAGCAGAAAACCCATGCCGCGGGGCACCTCGGCGATGGACGACGCCGTCATCGAGACGAACACCACGGGGGCCTGCCGACCCTGGAACTTGTCTACGGTGCCGACCTGGACGTCGCCGTACCCGGCCGCGTCCATCCGCTCGCGCAGGAGCGCCACCTGCGCGTTGTACGGCGCCACGATCAGAACATCTTCGGGTCCAAGTGTTTTGGTGCCATCCTCGTCCGACCACTCCCTGCCGACCAGGTCCCCGATGGCCGCGATGATGGCCTCGGCTTCCTCGGGACTCTCGGTCGCGTTGCTGTCGTGATCGACGGTCATCAGATGCACGCCGGGTTCGATCCCGGTCAATCGCCTTGCGCCGCTGACACTTTCGGCGGCCAGCAGCCGGTTGTCGTACGACAACGTCGACACCGGAGCGCATACCGCGGGGTGCATCCGGTACGAGACGTCCAGGAAGTAGCCGCGTTCGGCCGGCAGGGTGTGCCGTCCCTCGACGAGCCAGCTCAGGGCCGACTCGTCCACCGGCTCCGGGTGGGTGCCCTGGCTGACCTGCGGCAGCTGCTGCGGATCGCCGAGCAGCAGCAGGTTGCTCGCCGCCGGGGCGACGGCGATGGTGTTGGCCAGGCTGAACTGGCCGGCCTCCTCGATGACCAGCAGGTCGAGGGAGCCGCGCGGCACGCGCCCGTCGTTGGCGAAATCCCAAGCGGTGCCGCCGATCACGCAACCGTTGCTGTCCTCGATGAAGCGCGCGTACTGGTTGTCCGGGACGTCGGTGAACGGTGCATCCTCGGGCGCGCGCTTCTTGCCGACGACCCGGCCGTCGACCCCGGCCTTGACCACACTGCTGAGGACGTTCTCCACGACAGCGTGCGACTGCGCCACCACCCCGATGCGCCAATGGTTCAGGTTGACCAGCTGGGCGATGACCTTCGAAGCCGTGTAGGTCTTTCCGGTCCCCGGCGGACCGTGCACCGCAAGGTACGACGAGTCCAAATCCCTCAGGGCGGCAACGATGTCCCGCGCGGTATCACCGGAGCGGGGGAGCGGTCCCTTGGACAGGGTGCGGGGGGCGGACCGCAGGAGAATGTCCAGCGCCGCATCGGGAGGCAGTGACGGCAGCCCGGCGGCCACCGCTTCGGCTGTCGTCGCGATGGAGTGCCGCAGCGGTTTGGTGTTCGGCGGCGGACCCGGTGTCAAGGCGAACGGCAGCTGGCAGAACTCGTTGCCGTCCTTGCCGGGCCGGTGCATGATCAGCACCTCGGTGCCGTCCTCGTTGCAGTCCAGCACCTTCGCGGCGCCGGCGGCGCGGACGTCGGGATCGTCGGAAAGCCCGGCGGGAGAAGGCGGCTCGTATAACGCGAACACCTCGGCGCCGGGCGGGATGGCGCCGGCGGCGATCTCGCCGCGCAGCAGCACCTGGCGCTGCGGCTTGCGGGCCTTGGGCGGGGTGTGCCAGTCGACGGCGACGTGTGGCGTTGCAGTGGACACGAAAACGTCTGTGCTGTCGGCCCATTCGTCAACCGGATTGTTGATCCGGTCGAAATGCTCCCACCAGAACGGCTTTTCCTCGCGCTGGTGGTACCCGCGGGCCGCCGCAACCATGGCGACGGCCTGCTGCTCGTGCGAGCGTGCCGTGGTGCCGTCGCCGGCGTATTTGATCAGCGCGCGCTGCGTCGCGTCATCGGCCGGCTGGGCGACCTCGGGCTGCGCGGGGCCGCCGCTGACGGGACCGCGTGGCGCGATGCCCGCGGCCCACGCCACCCCGAGCAGCCATTCGCGCAGTCGCAGCGTGGAGCGGCAGTCGTAGTGGTTATAGTCCTCGATCTCTTTGAGGACCGTCGCGGCTTCCTCGTGTTCTCCCGCTGCCGCGAGTTCGGTGTAGCGCGCGTACTGCGTGATGGAGTCGGTGGCCTTGGTGACCTCGCCGACGCGCAACTCGCCGCCCATGTACAGCGGTTCCAGGTACTTGATGCTGTAGCTCTCGGTGCCGACGCGAATGCTCTTGCGTACCAACGGCAGAAGGTCCACCAGCACGCCGCTGCGCAGCAGCTCGTCCACCTCGGCCTCGCCGACGCCGTAGCGACCGGACAGCCGCAGCAGCGTGCTCTTCTCGTATGCCGCGTAGTGGTAGATGTGCATGTCCGGATGCCGCTTGCGCTGCTTGCGCACCAGCGCCAGGAAGTCGATGAGCGCCTTGCGCTCGCTGGCGCGGTCGTGCGCCCAGATCGGATGGAAGTCTCCGGTCGCGGTGAGAGTGCCCCACAGGTACTCCAGACCCCAGTCCCGGCCGTTCTCTGTCCACAGCGGGTCGCCTTCGTAATCGAAGAACAGATCCCCGCGGTCGGGTTCGGGCAGCCCGGTCAGAGGCTGCGCGTCGATCACCTCGAACTGGGGCTTGTCATCGATCGGGGGAGCGACCTGCAGCCGTGCCTGACCGACGAGGTTCGCCACGACGCGCGACGAGAGCCCGGGTACCGCGCCGCTGTATTCGGCCAGCTCGTGCATGGTGGTGACGCCGGCGTCGAGCAACCGAGCGCGCTGGCTCACCCGCATCCCGGCCACGAGCAGCAGGTCGTCCCGCTCGCGGACCTCGACTTCGCAGTCGTCGCACTGGTGGCAGGCCCGCAGTTCCGGGGTCTCCCACGACACCGGCGCCCCGCCGGCGCGGTGTTCGTCGAGCAACCGCTGCAGCGCGGTGCGCCGCGGCAGATACACCGGAAGCAGTTCGGCCACCGGGTAACTCGCGATGGTGCCGTCGCCGAGCACCAGGTCGACCTCCGGCGTCACCGGCACCCCGGCCTGTTCCAGCGCATCGGCGTAGGCCGCCAGCTGCAGGAGCGCCTCGACCTTCACCGAGCGGGCCAGCTTCGTGTCCCGCAGCCGATAGCGCCCATCCTCCAGGATCAGGAAGTCGGCGAAACCCAGGAAGCGGCCGTCGAACATCGCGGCCTGGTAGATCACCGGCGCCCGACGGTCGACCGCGGCCCGGGTGGCCTCGGCCGCGCCCAACAGCCCCGCCACGGTGTACGGCCGCGGCCGGCCGATCATCGTGACGTCGCCGGACTCGGCCCGCAGCTGGTCCAGGTGCCGCTGCTCGTGGGCGTCGCCGAGCTCGGCGGTGCGGGCCAGCAGGTCGTCGTCCACCACTGCTTTCGGTCCCCTGCCCAGCAGGCCGTCGAACCGGCGCAGCAGCGCGTACTCACAGCGCGCCGCGGCCGCGAGGTCGGACGCGCTGTAGATGACCGGCGCGGCCTCATCGGTCGGACTCAGGAACACGTCGCCACCATATGGCAGCCCGGTGACAGACCCGGGCTACCTTGGCTGGAGTGAGCAGGATTTTCTCCACCAGCGTCGCGTCGGTCTATCCCCACTACGTCAACAAGGTCGAGAAGAAGGGCCGCACCACCGCTGAACTCGACCAGGTCATCTGCTGGCTGACGGGCTTCGACGAGGCCGCTCTGGCCGGGCATCTGAAAGCGGAGACGACGTTCGAAGACTTCTTCGCCGCGGCGACGCTGAACCCGAACGCCGTACTCATCACCGGTTTGGTGTGCGGCGTCCGCGTGGAGCACGTCGAGGACCCGCTGATGCAGAAAATTCGGTACCTCGACAAGCTGGTCGACGAGCTGGCCAAGGGCAAGGCCATGGCGAAGGTGCTCAGGACCTAGTGGGTGTTGCCGATCAGTTCGACACCGTTGCCGTTCCAGTGGAACCGCACGACGCTCTTGAGTTCCGTCGCCGGGTTGGTGTAACTCAGCGCGACGGTGTCACCGGTGGTCGCGGCCAGGTCGATGCCGTTGAACCCGTACGTGTCGGGCACCCCGCTCGGGATCAACTGGCCCAGGTGGAACATCACGGCACGGGTGTTCGGCTGCTCGGCGTTGGTGTTCGCCTTCACAATCACCACCGACAGTGGCGCGCACTGGTTGTAGTTTCCGGCGAGCGGCTCCGGGCTCCAGCCCTGCTTGCTGCGGGGATCGGCGGGCAACGTGGACACCGCCTTGGCGATGTCCGGGGCCGTGAGACTGACGGCGCACGGGTCGGCCGGCGCCGCGGTGGTCTTCGGACCTGCGACAACGGTCGGCGCCGCGGATTTCTTGGCGCCGGCCGGCGCCGTCGGATCGGGGGTCTTGGAGGCGGTCGAGTCGCCCGACCCGCAGGCGGACAGGCTTGCCGCAGCGAGTGCGGCCACCGCGATCGTCATCAGTTTCGGTTCGGCGCAGCGCACCCGGCCACCCTATAAGGCGGACCGCCGGGCGGCCGGTCAGCCATGCTGGCCGTACCTGGCCCGATGACCCACTAGACTTCTCGCATAATGACGACGTCTTCGCCCGAGACCGACCCGGATTCGGGCGGCCGCAACACCACAGCAGACACCACCGCTGACCCCGCTTCCGAGACCTCCGCCGACGCCGGCGCCGAGGTCACCTTCGCCGACCTGAACATCCGTCCGGAGGTGCTGCGGGCACTGACCGACGTCGGCTACGAATCTCCGTCGCCCATCCAGGCCGCCACCATCCCCGCGATTCTGAACGGGTCCGACGTCGTCGGCCTCGCTCAGACCGGTACCGGTAAGACCGCTGCGTTCGCGGTCCCGGTGCTGTCCAAGATCGACCCCACCAGCCGCAACACCCAGTGTCTGGTGCTGGCGCCGACGCGCGAGCTGGCGCTGCAGGTCGCCGAAGCGTTCGGCAAGTACGGCGCGCACCTCAACATCAACGTGCTGCCGATCTACGGCGGGTCGTCCTACACACCGCAGCTCGCCGGCCTCAAGCGCGGCGCGCAGGTCGTGGTCGGTACCCCAGGCCGCGTCATCGACCACCTGTCGAAGGGCAGCCTGGACCTCTCGCACCTGGACTACCTGGTGCTCGACGAGGCCGACGAGATGCTGCAGATGGGCTTCGCCGAGGACGTCGAGCGCATCCTGGCCGACACCCCGGAGTACAAGCAGGTCGCGCTGTTCTCGGCGACCATGCCGCCGGCCATCAAGAAGATCACCGCCCGGTACCTGCACGACCCGGTCGAAGTCACCATCAAGGCCAAGGCGCAGACTGCCGAGAACATCACTCAGCGCTACATCCAGGTGGCGGGCGCCCGCAAGATGGACGCCATCACGCGGCTGCTCGAGGTCGAGCCGTTCGAGGCGATGATCGTCTTCGTCCGCACCAAGCAGGCCACCGAAGAAGTTGCCGAAAAGCTCAGGGCCCGCGGCTTTTCCGCGGCAGCGATCAACGGTGACATCGCACAGGCGGTCCGCGAGCGCACCATCAACGGGCTCAAGGACGGCTCGATCGACATCCTGATCGCGACCGACGTGGCGGCCCGTGGCCTTGACGTCGAACGCATCTCGCACGTGCTGAACTACGACATCCCGCACGACCCCGAGTCCTACGTGCACCGCATCGGTCGTACCGGTCGCGCGGGCCGCTCGGGTACGGCACTGCTGTTCGTCACCCCGCGGGAACGGCACCTGCTCAACTCGATCGAGCGCGTCACGCGCAAGAAGCTTGTCGAATCCCAGCTGCCTTCGGTCGACGACGTCAACGCCCAGCGCGTGTCGAAGTTCCGTGACTCCCTCACCGACTCGCTCAACGCGCCGGGCATCGAGCTGTTCCGCCGGCTGATCGAGGACTACGAGCGCGACAACAACGTGCCGCTCGCCGAGATCGCCGCCGCACTGGCCGTGCAGACCCAGGGCGGCGAAGAGTTCCTCATGAAGGAGCCGCCGCCGGAGAAGCGGCGCGAGCGTCCGGAACGCGACGACCGCGGAGACCGCGGCGATCGGGAGCGCAAGCCGCGGTCGACGCGCGACGACCTGGCCACCTACCGCATCGCGGTGGGCAAGCGGCACAAGGTGATGCCGGGTGCCATCGTCGGCGCCATCGCCAACGAAGGCGGCCTGAACCGCAGCGACTTCGGGCACATCAGCATCCGCGTGGACCACTCGCTGGTCGAGCTGCCCGCGAAGCTGAGCAAGGAAACGCTCAAAAAGCTTGAGAGCACGCGCATTTCGGGCCAGCTGATCCATCTGGAGCTGGACAAGGGTGGACGTTCGGGCGGTTTCGAAGATCGCGGGGGACGTCCGGACCGGGGTTCGTACTCCGACCGTGGTGGCCGTCAGGACCGCGGACCGCACAAGGGCCGGAGTCGTGACGACGACCGGCGCGGTGGACACGGCGAAAGCCGAGGCGAGGGCAAGCGCAAGTACAAGTGACCCGGGTTGATTCACTCACCGGGGTCCGTGCCGTTGCCGCACTGCTCGTCGTACTGACCCACGCGGCATTCACGACGGGCAAGTACACCCAGACCTACGTCGGGTTGATGTACTCGCGCGCCGAGATCGGTGTGCCGATCTTCTTCGTGTTGTCGGGCTTCCTGCTCTTCACCCCGTGGGTGAAGGCGCTGGCCCGGGTCGATGCCGAAAAGCCTTACGAGGCACCGTCGGTGCAGCGTTACGCGTGGCACCGGGTGCGACGGATCATGCCCGCCTACGTGGTGACGGTGTTGGCGGCCTACGCGCTCTATCACTTCCGGACGGCCGGCCCGAACCCCGGCCACACCTGGCTGGGGCTGCTCCGCAACCTCACGCTGACCCAGATCTACACCGACAACTATCTGTTTTCCTGGCTGCATCAGGGCCTCACCCAGATGTGGAGCCTGGCGGTGGAAGTTGCTTTCTACGTTGCCCTTCCAGCGCTGGCCTACCTGCTGATGGTGGTGCTGTGCCGCCGGCGGTGGCGGCCGGGCCGGCTGCTGGGTGCGCTCGGGGTGCTGGCCGCGTGCAGCCTGGCGTGGCTGACGTTGGTGCACACCACCGATTTCCTGCCCGACGGCGCCCGGCTGTGGTTGCCCACCTACCTGATCTGGTTCATCGGCGGCATGCTGCTCTCGGTGCTGTCCGTGATGGGTGTGCGGGCCTACGGATTCCTGTGCATCCCATTGGCATTGGTCTGTTACCTCATCGCGTCGACGCCCATCGCCGGCGCTCCGACGACCTCGCCCGCGACGCTGCCGGAAAGCCTGTGGAAGTCGGTGCTTTACGCGTCGATAGCCACGTTGGTCGTCGCGCCGCTGGGCCTGGGGAACCGGGGCTGGTACGCGTGGCTGCTGGGTAGCCGGCCGATGGTCTTCCTCGGTGAGATCTCGTACGAGATCTTCCTGGTGCATCTGGTCATCATGGAGCTGGTCATGGTCGAGGTGATGCATCAGCACATCTGGACGGGGTCGACTTTCGCGTTGTTCACCTTGACGCTGCTGTTCACCATTCCGGTGTCGTGGTTACTGCACCGATTCACGCGGGTCCGGAACTAGGGTGCCCACCGGTTCTGCGTTCGAGGTCGCCGATCACAGTGTCACCCTGACAGCGCCGCCACGCACATATATCCATGACGGCGCTCTCAGACTGACATTGCGTCAGCACGCGGGCTAGGAACAGTCGCAACAGTCGCAGCAGCCATCGCAACAGCAGCCGTCGCACTCGCAGCAGCAGTCGCCGCAATCGCAGGCAAAGCAGCCGTCGAACCAGCCGGCCTTGCGCTGGGCCTTCTCTTCGGGGTTCTCTTCGCCCGTTTCGATCCCCACCACGTCGTCCAGCGGCAAGTCACCGGATGACGCCACCGGCGCGCCGGGGTCGGGCGGTACATCTGTGGCCTCGAATCCAGCTCGGCTGAAGGTCCGGGTCACCGCCCGCTGCAGCTCGCGCGTCAGCAGCCGGTGCACCAACCGTCCGTCGGTGAATTCCGCGTCGGCCAGGGCGAGTTCGATGCCGAGGACCGCGTCGTCACACATCGACCGGACGTCGCCGATCGATGTCTCGGTGGCGGCCACCGGATTCCACTTGCCGTGCACCCGATCGTCGTGCAGATCCTCCACCGCGTCGAGCAGGTGCGCGACCCGCCCGAACAACTGGCCGACCTCGCGCAGCGGCTCGACGTTCGCCGGCCGCCCGGCCAGCACCGCAGTGTGGGCGAACGCCGCGGCCACCGAGGTTTCGGTGGGTTCGGTGACCGCGAGCACCGAACTACCCGGCGCTGCAGCGGCTTCCAATGACGCCTGCCGGCCGATCGCATCCATCAGGACGCCGGTGTCGAAGCCGAGAGCGGTACCGACATCGGTACCTTGACGCTCCCACCGGTCGGCGATCCGTCGCGCCGCGGGCCGGATGCCCGCCGAGGCGAACACCCCGTCGCCGTCGTCGACGTGATCGCGCACCCGCGCCGCGGCGAGCACCAGGGAGACCACTGCTGCCAAGCGGACCGATTCACCTATCGCGACGTCGGCCTTGCGCATGCCGCGCAGCGGGCAGCGGCCGGCCCCGCGACGTCCCGGCGCGACGGTGGACTGTGCTTCGACCAACGCCGACACCACCAGCCCGTCGTAGTTGGTGGCGACGCGGCCGCCCTGCCCGTAGTCGTCGCGAAGCGCGAGACACAGGCCGCACAGCTGGGCGGTCCAGACCGCGGAGAGTTCCTTGCCGAGTCGATGCCGGCAAGGCCGGAGGATGCCGAACACGGCTTGAAGATAACCGCGGTCAGCGCAAATCGCAGGCAATCACTCGATGAGATGTATTAGGTTATGCTGCCCTAATGAGCGAGTCGAAGCCATCACGTGGAATCCAGGGCGCACTGGTCAAACTGTGGCGGGGCGGCGACTACGAGTTGACGGTCACCGGCCGGACTCAGATCACCCCGAACTACCTGCGTCTGCACTTCACCACCGGAAGCCTGCTGGCCGAGCGGCCGGTGCATCCGACCATGTGGGTCCGGGGCTGGTTCCCCGACGGCGACAGGGCGCATCAGCGCGGCTACACACTGGTCAACCCCGATCCGGCGGCCGGTACCACCGACATCGACTTCGCGTTGCACGACGGTTTGGCCACCCGCTGGGCCCAGGATGCCAAGCCCGGTGACACCCTCGAGGTGACGCTGCTCGGCAGCAGCTTCGAGTTGCCCGAGCCCGCGCCGGCCGGGTACCTGCTGGTCGGCGACGCCGCGTCGCTGCCGGCGATCAACTCGCTGCTGCAGGCGATCGGCGAGGCACCCATCCAGGTGTATCTCGAAGCCGGTCACGACGACGACCGCGATCTGCAGGTCGGCACCGGCGTGCCGGGGCTGACGGTCACCTGGGTCGACCGCAAGAACAACGGCGAGGCGCTCGTCGAGACCGTGCGCGCCTCGGCATTCGACGCGTCAGACCACTTCGGCTGGGTGGCGTGCGATAACCGGACCACCCGGTCGGTGGTCAAGGTCCTGCGCGAGGACTACCAGATTCCGAAGAAGGCGATCAAGGCTCGGGCGTACTGGGAGGCCTGATCGTTCTGGGTGGGCGAAGCGACGGGATCTAGCGCGGAACCAGCTGGGGCACAACGAATTCTTCGATCATCGAACGCTCGTCGGTTTCGTCGGAACCAGGGAACATCAACAACGACACCAGCATCCGGACCAGCCAGTTGGCCCGACGGTGCGCGGACTCGGTGTCCAGCTCGGGCCAGGACGCTGACAGGAACGCCGCTACCAGTCCGGTGATGACGTCCGACTGCGCGGCCACCTCACCACCGATGGGCCGCTGGGTGGCGACGAACCACGACGACAGCGCGGGACTTTCCCGCACACTGCGTAGCGCGATCGCCACCCCGTCGAGCAGCCGGGTGCGGGGGTCGGTGATGTCCGCGATCTGCTCGCCGACGTGAGCGAACACCCGAAACGCCTCGCGGTGCACGTAGGCCAGGTGGAGCACGTCACGGTTCTCGTAGTACCGGTACAGCGTGGCGCGGGAACAGCCTGCCGCCCTGGCGATTTCGAGCATTCCGACGGTCGCGGCGTCCTGTTCGGCGAACAATCGGTCGGCCGCGTCCAGGATGGCCTCGGCCGCGACCTCGGTGCGTCGGCCGGCCAGCCAGTCGTTTGCCATCAGCAAATGGTAAACGGCACCGATAGCGGACGGCGCACGTAGCTGCCACCGGCCCACTCGATGTTGTCCTCATCGACGGTGAATTCCGGTATCCGCGAGAGCAGTTCGGTCAGGGCGACGCGGGACTGCATGCGCGCGGCGGCCGCGCCCAGGCAGTGGTGCGCGCCGTGACTGAATGTCAGGATGTTGCGCGGTGCCCGCGTCACGTCCAATTCCCCTGCGTTCGGGCCGTATTGGCGTTCGTCGCGGTTGCCCGAACCGTAGAGCAGCAGGGTCTTTCGGCCGGCCGGGATGGTGGTATCGCCGATGGTCACGTCGCGGGTGGTCGTGCGGGCCAGGCCCTGGACCGGCGAGGTGAGCCGGAGCAGTTCGTCGATCGATTCCGTGATCAGGTCCGGATTTCCGGCGAGCAGCCGGCGCTGGTCGGGGTGTCGGTGCAGCAGTTGTACGGTGCCGCCCAGCATCCCGGTGGTGGTGTCGTTGCCGCCCGTGACCATGGTGAACGTGAACGCCAGGATCGACAGCACGCCGCTGATGTCGCCGTCGGCGCCGATGCCCGCGGCGACCAGATGCGAGACCGTGTCGTCCTCGGGCTCCTTGCAGCGGCGCTCGATCAGCGCCGTGAAGTACCCCATCATGTCGCCGAGCGCGCTGCCCAGCGTCTCGAGTGCACCACCCAGGCCGCCCTCGGCGGTGTTGGCCGCGACGATGGCTTCGGTCCAGCCGTCGAACTGGTCGCGGTCGGCCTCGGGCACGCCGAGGTAGTGCGCGACGACCATCGACGGCAGCGGCTTGAACAGCTCGGCCACGATGTCGCCGCCGCCGGCGGACTTCAGCTTCTCCAGCCGCTCTACGACGAACTCGCGAACCTTGGGCTCGACGGCCTCGACCTGGCGTGGGGTGAAGCCGCGCGACACCAGCTTGCGGAATTCGGTGTGCACGGGCGGGTCCGTCATGACCATCGGCGGGTTGTCTTGCAGGCCGATGAGTTCCAGCTCGCCGTAGTTGACCGTCAGCCCCTGGGCGGAGGAGTACGTCTGGTGGTCGCGCGCCGCGGTCCAGATGTCGGCGTGCCGGGACAGCACGTAGTAGTCGGCTGCGGGATTGTCGGCGGGCACCACGTGGTGCACCGGATCGTGGTCACGCAGTGCCCGGTACATCGGCCAGGGATCGACCCACCCGGCCGAATCGGCAAGCTGGAACGCCACGGGGGAGTCGGATGTCTCATGAGACAAAATCGCCGTCATGTCTTATGTGTACGGCGGCGGGCCTGACGTGTCAATGCCCAAGATCAGATTCCGGCGCCCGGATTCAAGATGTTGTCCGGGTCCAGTGCGGCCTTGATCCGGCGATTCAGTTCCATGACCTCCGGGCCGAGTTGGCCGGCCAGCCAGGGTCGCTTGAGGCGGCCGACGCCGTGCTCGCCGGTGATGGTGCCGCCCAGTGACACGGCCAGATCCATGATCTCGCCGAACGCGATGTTGGCGCGTCGGGTGTTTTCTGCGTCGTTCGGGTCGTGCACGATCAGCGGGTGGGTGTTGCCGTCTCCGGCATGTGCGATCACCGAGATCAGTAGGTCGTGCCTGCTGGCTATCTCAGCGACGCCGTCGACCAGGTCCGCCAGTGCGGGCAACGGCACGCCGACGTCCTCGAGGAGCAGTGGGCCTTTGGCTTCGACGGCCGGGATGGCGAACCGCCGGGCGGCGACGAAGGCTTCGCCCTCGTCGGGATCGTCGGTCGAAAAGACTTCTGTGGCACCGGCTTCGGTGAAAACGCGAGCCATGTACTCGGTGTCCTCGACGCCCGCCGCGCCACGATCGTCGGAGGCGGCGACCAGCATCGCCTTGGCGCTGCGGTCCAGGCCCATCTTGAGTTTGTCCTCGACGGCGTTGATGGCGACGTCGTCCATGAACTCGAGCATGGACGGGCGAATCCGTCCGGTGATGGTCACGACGGCGTCGGCCGCTGCGCGTACCGAATTGAAGCTGGCCACCACGGTGCACCCTCGGTGTTGAGGCGGCAGTAGGCGCAGCGTGGCTTCGGTGATGACGCCCAGGGTGCCTTCACTGCCGACGAACAGTTTGGTGAGGCTCAGTCCCGCAACGTCTTTCAGTCGCGGCCCGCCGAGCCGAACCGCGGTGCCGTCGGCCAGGACCACCTGCAGGCCGAGGACGTAGTCGGTCGTGACGCCGTACTTCACGCAGCACAGGCCGCCGGCGTTGGTGGCGACGTTGCCGCCGATGCTGCAGATTTCGAACGATGACGGATCGGGCGGGTACCAGAGTCCATGGGCCGCAACAGCTTTCTTCACCTCGGCGTTGAGCAGGCCGGGTTGCACCACCGCGGTGCGGGTCGCCGTGTCGACGACGATGTTGCGCATCCGCTCGGTGGTCAGCACGATGCCGCCGTCGACGGCCGTCGCGCCACCGGACAGGCTGGTGCCGGCGCCGCGCGGCACCACCGCAATCTTGTGGGCACTGGCCCACCGCAGGACCGTCTGCACCTCTTCGGTGCTCCGCGGCCGCACCACGGCGATGGGGGTGCCGGCGTCCGGATCGAGCGCACGGTCCTGTCGGTAGGATGCGACGATGTCCGGATCGGTGACGACGGCGTCGGTGGGCAGGTCGGCCATGAGGCTCGGCAGCGCGGTGTGCACGGGGCAAGTCTAGGAGTCGGGCGCCGGCCGGCTAAGGATCGCACCATGTGCCGTGAGTATTATTCCCATGTAACGACCGTGTTACCGGTACGCTCGATGGTGTGTACAGCAAGGCCTTGTTGGCCGAGATGGAGGCGCTGCGCGACAGCCGTCGCGGGACGCACGTGTCTGCGACCGCGATCGAGCTCCATGTGCGCGCCGTAAGCAGCAGTGTGCGTACGCGCCGGCCGGCTTTCGTGGCCGATGCTGCCCTCGACCGCATCGCACCCGGGTCGGTGACAAGCGTTGCGGCACTGGAGCTTTGGACGGCCGGCCTCTGGCAGCGGGTGTCTGGCGGCTATCTTATCGACGACCGTGAACTGATCGCCCATCTGTCTGCCGGTCCAGTTCGGAACTGGGCGCGCAGGGTGTGGAAATACCTCAACAGCGAGTCGATCATCCCGTTCTAGCGGCACCGGCATTCGCGCGGACGCCGCGCAATGAAGCAAACAACATGTCGTTCAGTAGGTCGATGAGGTGCTCTCGGTCGACGGCGATCGCGCCGACAAGAACGGCGGTGAGCGTCTCCGCGACCCCGCCGATGATGAACTGTGCGGCCAGCTGCAGATCGAGTGGCCGTGCATCGGTGCCGGAGCCGCTCAGTCCGGCGACGATGCCGGCGAACCGCTGAGCCTCGGCGAGGCGGCGCGGTCCCAGGGCTGTTGAGGAAACCGCCTCGATCAGGACGATGCGACCCTTGCGTTGATCTGTCAGCGCGACGTCGGCGAGTGCGCTGAGCGCCGCGCGTGCCCGCGCCCGGGGGCTGCCTTCGGTGTCGGCGATCGCGGCGAGCCCACGCTCTTCGACCTCGGCCATGATGCTGTCGAACACCGCCAGGTGCAGGTCCTCGATGGTCGGAAACGACTCGGCGAAGTACCGCGCCGCGAGTCCGGCCTGTTCGGCGACGCCACGCAGGGTTGTCGCGGCGATGCCCTTGGTGCCCATCAGCTCCAGGCCGGCGGCGACGAAGCGACGCCGACGCTCGGCGATGCGATCGGCGCCGCTCAGTCCGCCGTAGTGCCTGGCTCCGCTCACGGGATCAATCTTGACACACGTGTGGACAGATGGTTGCCTGATCTCATCTATCAACGTTTGATGACAGATTGGATGTGCGCATGACCAGCACAGCAGCACCTGTTGAGGCCGCAGTCGAGCCATGGCAGCCCGGTCAGCCGCATGCTGAGCTCGCGGCCGATGTCCGATGGTGGGTCGGCTCGCCGCTGAGTCTCGGTCTCTTCGGGCGCCTGGCGCTCGATCAGGTGGCGTACCGGCCTGTCGCCGCGGCCGTGGACCACTCCGGCCGGTTTCAGGAGAACTTCACCGATCGCGGCATCAGGTCGCTGGCCTACACCATGTTGATGCTCTTCGGCGACGAATCCGACCGGCGCCTCGACACCGAGGGGCTGAAGCGTTTGCACTCCGCGGTGAAAGGCACCGGCAACGGCGAGTTCGCCGACACGAGGTTCAGCGCGCTCGACCCTGACCTCTGGAAGTGGGTCGCGGTGAGCGGTCTGAATGCCCTGTACCGCGGCTATCTGGCGATATGCGGCCGTGATCTCGACTCCGAGGAGCGCGAAGTCGTGTACCAGACCGTGCGATGGATGGCGAGCTATCTCGAGTTGCCGAGCGCTCGGGCCAAGCTGCCGGAGACGCTTGCCGACATGATGGCGTACTACGACCGGGTCGCCGAAAAGCACTTGGCGGACAACGCCTTTCTGCAATACGCCGATGATAGCTTCGACAGCTTGCCGATCCCCGCTCTGGTGCCGAAGCAGATGCAGGTGCTCCTGTCGCCACTGTGGAGTGCGCTGACGCCGATCGCACTACGCATACCGAAAGTGTTGGGACAGCGCCATGCGCACCCGAAGATGCGCGAACTGCTCGACATTCGATCGACCGCGGTGACCCGCCTCGAATATGCGCTGTACCTGAAGGCATCGCAGCTGGCCTGGCGGTACCTGCCACGATCCGTCGTCCTCGATCCGCTGGCGTACAACCGCTATCGCTACGAACGACTGCGGTCGGCCTACCACCGCGTCCAATTGGACAGCTTCGCTGCTTAGCCGCGCCGCATAGGCGCAGAATCTGGGGGTGCTGCCGCATCCCCGAACCGGAGTGTTGTTCCCGTCCCCGGTCCCGGCCGGGACCGGCTGGCCGGGTGATCCGGCAGACGCCGACACCCCCGTCGCCCGCACTGCGGCGCAGGTCCGGGCCAGAGCCCATCGCTGCACCGACGTGGCCGACCTCGACGCCCAGGTGTCGGTGTGCCGCGGGTGTTCCCGCCTGGTCACCTGGCGTGAGGACGTTGCGACGCGGACGGTCGCCAAGCGCAAGGCCTATGCCGGCGAGCCGTACTGGGGCCGGCCGGCGCCGGGCCTCGGCGTGGACCGGCCGCGGATCTGGGTGCTGGGATTGGCGCCTGCCGCGCACGGCGCCAACCGGACCGGCCGGGTGTTCACGGGTGATCGTTCGGGCGACTTTCTGTTCGCGTCCCTGCATCGCGTCGGTCTCGCCAGCAGTGCGCTGAGCATCGATGCGGCAGATGGGCTGACCCTCAACGACATTCGTGTCGTCGCCGCGGTCCGGTGCGCGCCGCCGGACAATGCCCCGACGCCGGCGGAACGTCTCACCTGTGAGCCGTGGCTCAGTGCGGAGTGGCGGTTGACGGGCCAGGACGTGCGGGTCGTCGTCGCGCTCGGTGGCTTCGCCTGGAAGGCCGCGCTGGAGCTGACCGGAGCGGGACGGCCGTATCCCAAGTTCGGGCACGGCGCGCTGGCCACTCTTGCCGACGGGCGCCGGCTGCTCGGCTGCTATCACCCCAGCCAGCAGAACACATTCACCGGCAGGCTCACCCCGGTCATGCTCGACGACGTGTTCACGGCGGCCAAGGGAATCGCGTCAGGTGCGAAAGAGTTGGATTAGATCGTGCAGTTGTCTGTCCTTGATCTCGTCCCGGTCCGCAGCGACCAGTCCACCGCCGATGCCTTCGCCGCCACCGTGCGTCTGGCGAAGGTCGCCGACGAGCTGGGCTACACCCGCTACTGGGTGGCCGAGCACCACAACATGCCGGCCGTCGCCGCGACCAGCCCGCCGGTGCTGCTGAGCTACCTCGCCGCGCAGACCGGCCGCATCCGCCTCGGGTCCGGCGGCGTCATGCTGCCCAACCACGCCCCGCTGGCGGTCGCCGAACAGTTCGCGCTGCTGGAGGCCGCGGCCCCGGGACGGATCGACCTCGGCGTCGGCCGGGCACCCGGCACCGACCCGGTGACATCGATCGCGCTGCGCGGTCCTGCTGGGCGTACCGACGAGGACATCCATCGCTTTCCCGAGTACCTCGACGACGTCGTCGCGCTCATGAGCCCCGGTGGGGTGAAGGTGTCCCTCGAGGGGCGAAACCTGCTGGATGAGAACTACATCCTGAAGGCGACCCCGGCAGCGGTGAGCCCGCCGAGACTGTGGCTGCTGGGCTCGTCGATGTATTCGGCGCACCTCGCCGCGGCCAAAGGGCTGCCGTATGTGTTCGCCCACCATTTCTCCGGCCAGGGCACCGAGGAAGCGCTGGCCACCTATCGCGCCGAATTCCGGCCCAGCGAATTCGCCGAGAAGCCAACCACATTCATGACGGTGAATGCCTGCGTGGCGGAGACCCGCGACGAGGCCGAGCAACTGATCCGGCCCAACCTGCAGATGATGGCCTGGCTGCGAACGGGGGAACCGTTGCGTGCGCTCGACCTGGTCGAGGACTCCGAGAACAACCAGCTCACCGCCGCCCAGCAGGCCATCGTCGCTGCCGGCATGGAGCGATCCATTGTCGGCGCACCCGCGGAGGCCGCGGACCAAATCCGAGACCTGGCATCATATTTCGGCGTCGACGAGGTGATGGTGAGCCCAGTCGCCGCCGCTCGCCGGGGCTGCGATCCAGCCACCGCCCCGGCTCGGGAGACGACGCTACGGCTACTGGCCGAGCAGTTGCTCTAGCGCGGCGTCAGCGCGACCACCGGGATCGTCCGGGTGGTGCGCTTCTGGTAGCCCGCGTACCGGTTGGCGTTGTTCTTGTTGACGACCTGCCACAGGCGCGGGTAGTCCGGGTCGTCCTTTCCGACCACGCGGGCGGTGACCGGCAATCGTTTTGTGCCGACGTTGATTTCGATATCCGGCTTGGCCTTCAGGTTGAAGTACCAGCCGGGCGCCGTCGGCTCGCCGCCCTTGGACGCGACCACCAGGTAGGAGTCGCCGTCCTTCGCATAGGTCAGTGACGTGGTACGCGCCAGGCCGGTCTTGGCGCCTACGGTGTGCAGCAGCAGGCTGGGCGGGACGCCGGGAAACTGGTGCCCGATCCGACCTTCGGTCTTCTGGTAGATCCGGTCGTGCATCTTCAGCAACGGGAGGCCGAGGTACTTCTCCCACAGGGGCATACTCATGTGCTCAAGTCTGCCTGCGGATCAGAGAGCCGCGCCACCGCCTCCAGTAGGATCTTTCCGCTGGCGTCGCGATCTGGATCGCGGCGCAGCAGCATCCCTTTTGCGAACGCCAGCTTGTCGCCGAGTTTGCGCGGGACCACGTGCAGGTGGATGTGAAACACCGTTTGAAATGCGGCTTTGCCGTCGTTGACAGCGATGTTGTTGCCGTCGGCGTGCAGGCCGGACTCCCGCGAGGCCTGGGCGATGCGCTGACCGAGTTTGGCCATGCCGGCCACCACATCCGGCGGGGTGTCGACAAGGTTCTCGTAGTGCTGCTTGGGGACCACGAGGGTATGGCCGCGCGAGAACGGACGGATATCCAGGAACGCCACGAAGTCGGCGTCCTCGTAGACGCGCACCGCGGGCGCCTTCCCGGCGATGATGTCGCAGAACACACAGGCCATCAGTTCACGGTAGGCCAGCTGGCTCAGGCAGCATTTGTCGCACCCTCAACAGGGCTTGCCCCTCGCCTGGACGTCGTGCGACTCAGACGTTGGTCGCCGCCCACTCCGACAACCGGCGGTCGCGCTCGGCGGCGTCGACCTCCTCGACACGCGTCATCACCGCCCAGCGCTGGCCGAACGGATCGATGATCGACGCGAACCGGTCGCCGGTGACGAAAGTTTGTGCGGCTTCTCGGATCTTCGCGCCGGCGCGCTTGGCCCGGTCGACCACTGCGTCGACGTCGGGGCAGTACAACACCACGGAATGGGTGACCGGACCACTGCGCGGCGGCGCCACCAGTTCGTAATCGGCGTTGGGATCGGACAACTGCAACCGGCCGGTACCGAAGTCCAGCTCGGCGTGGGCGACCGTACCGTCGCTCGCGTCCATCTTCTCGATCAGCCGGGCGCCGAACACCTCGACGTAGAAGTCGATCGCGGCGGCCGCCCCATCGATCACCAGGAACGGGGTGAGGCTGGTGTAGCCCTGGGGAATTGGTTGCACGCTCATGGCACCCAGTTTCGTAGGGTCTGTGGTGTGGCGGCTTGGAAAAACCCGACAACGGCTCCGAAGCTGGGTGTGGTCGGCCGTGCCGGTACCGGCTCGGTGTTCGACCTGCAGCAGTGGCAGCCGTCCGCCGCGGCGGCGGTCTGGGTCGAGAATTTCTGGTCGGTCACCTGGGATTTGCGGGATGCCGAGCCATTCGACAGCACCGTCATCACGTTTCCCGCGGTGCACGTGACGCACGAGTGGGGCGCCGACGAGGTTCGGCACGGTCACCGATTGCCGGCGACGCTGGTGCACGGTGTCGTCGAGCGGGTGTTCACCACCACGCTGTCCGAGTCGGGTTCGGTGGTGGGTGTCAGGTTCCGGCCCGGTGGGTTCGCGGCCCGGTTCGGCCGGGACGCCGGCGCGCTGACCGGCCGGGTGTTGCTGGCCGACGACGAGTTATTCGGTGCACCAGTCAGTTTCGCCGACAATATCGAGCAGGCGGCAGCAGTCTTGGACGATGCGATCGGCAGCCGCACCGCCACCGATGCCACCTATCGTGACCTGTTGACGCTGCTCGACCGCGTCGGCGCCGATCCACAGTTGCACCGGGTCGAACAGGTGATGGCCTTGTCTGCCTGGAGCGAACGCACCACCCAGCGAGTGTTTCGCCGCTACGTAGGCGTGCCGGTGAAGTGGGTGCTGTGCCGCTACCGCCTGCAGCACGCGGCGCTCGAGATCGAGACGGTGCCCGATCTCGATTTCGCCGATCTCGCAGTGCGTTTGGGTTGGTACGACCAGGCGCATTTCATCAATGACTTCGGGGCCATGCTCGGCTGCACACCGGGGGAGTACGCGAACAGATATCGCGGTTAGCGCCTGCCCAGGGTGTGGACGATGTCGGGCTTCATCTGCTGTAGCTGCTGACCCCAGTACGCCCACGTGTGGGTGCCGGTCGGCGGGAAATTGAAGGTGGCGTTGTGGCCGCCCGCGGCGGTGTACGCAGCCTGGAACTTGGTGTTGGACGCGAGGGTGAAGTTCTCCAGGAACTGTTGTGGCGCACCGCTGGTCGCGCCGGCGAGGTCATCGGGCGTGCCGGTGCCGCAGTACACCCAGATGCGGGCTCCGGTGCCGGCCAACTTGCCGGCATTCACCGTCGGGTCATTGCGCACCCACGCCGGGTCGCTGGGCGGGCCCCACATTGCGCCGGGATTGAACCCGCCGGCATCGTTCATCGCCAGCCCCACCAGCGGCGGCCAGAACGGGTCTGACAGGTTCAAGAACCCGGACAGCGAGCCGGCGTAGCGGAACTTGTCAGGGTGATAGGCGGCGTAGATCAGGGCGGTGGAGCCACTCATCGACAGCCCGACGACCGCGTTACCGCCAGTGGAGATGTGCTTGTTGGTGGCCAGCCAGGTCGGCAGCTCGCTGGTGAGGAAGGTCTCCCAGTTGTAGGTCTGGGTGGTGCCGTTACCGACGGCCGGTTGATACCAGTTGGTGTAGAAACTCGACATCCCGCCGACCGGCATCACCACGGATACGCCCGACCCGTTGTACCACTCGAACGCCGCCGTGTTGATATCCCAGCCGTTGGTGTCATCCTGTGCGCGCAGTCCGTCCAACAGATACAGGGCGTGCGGCCCACCGCCCTGGAATTCCACTTTCACGTTTCGGCCCATGGCTGCTGACGGCACCTCGAGGTATTCGATGGGCAGGCCTGGGCGGGAGAAAGCGCCGGCGGGTGTGGCCGTGATCATGCTTGCGACGGTCAGCGACGCCAGCGCCGCACCCAGAAACTTCGCAAGGCCCGGCAGGTTCTTGAGGATTCGTGACATGGGTAGACCCCCTGGTCCGGACGCGGATACACACCATTGGCGGGCCTACCCCGATGCGCACAGGGGTAAACCTCGGGGCCGGAGAATTCTCGCGAGCCGGATACTCAGCCGATCGCCCGCCACAGTGCGAGCTTGTCGGCGAACGACATGGTCAGGGCTCCGCTGCTCGACGGCAGACGAGCTGCCGGCAGTGCGGTGTCGGCTCGCTCGAACAGCGTGTACGCCGTCAGGCCGTTGACGAATCCTCGCTCGATGGTCGGGTGTGCGTCGAGAAACGTCTCGAAGTCGTTGAGCACCAACGTCTTCCGGTCGATGTTCGCATCCAGGCTGCCGACGCGCCGGCAGCTGTGCACGACGTCCCACAGCGCTACCCCGGCGCCGGTGACCGCGTCGATGCGTTCGGTATAGGGCAGCTCCGCGTCGAATCCGACGAGCGAGCCCAGCAGCCGCCAGAACTGGTTGCGCGTGTTGGCGTAGTACTCGCCGGTGTCCAGTGACTTCTCACTGGGAAACGAGCCCAGGATCAGCACTCGTGGGTTGGCACCGACGACCGCCGGCAGCCCGGTGCGCAGCGGCATTTCTGGCTCGGTCATGTGACCATTCTGCGAGGCTGCCGGTCAGGATAGGTTGGCCGGGTGAGCGAACAAGCTGCCGAGCCGGCGAACAGCGGCGAGCTGACCGACTGGTTGCTGTCCGAAGGGTTCACCGAGGACCAGATCAACGAGGCGTTCGCACCGATGCTGCTGCCCGCTCGTCGGGCCTTGGGTGACGACGGCACCAGGCTGTCGGCTCGCCAGATCAGCGCGCAGTGGGGCATGGATCTCGACCGCCTGCAACGGATTCTGCACGCGGCAGGCCGTCCGCGCTCCGAAGATCCGGATGCTGCGCTGTACCTGCCCGTCGACAGCGACCTGATCGGCTATGGCCAGCAGTGCGTTCGCCTAGGGCTCCCGGAGGACCAGGTGGTGTCGGTGGTTCAGGTCATGGCGGAAGGCCTGTCCCGCACCGTCGAAGTGATGCGTTACGCCGCACTGTCCGCGATCCTGCTGCCGGGAGTGAGCCAACTGGACAGTGCCAAGGCGACCGCTGCGCTCGTCAGCCAGATATCCCCACTGCTCGGCCCGATGATCCAGGACATGCTGCGCACCCAGCTGCTGCACGCCATGCTCGAGGAAGAGGTCAGTGCCACCGAACGGATTGCCGGCCGACCACTTCCCGGAGCCGGGCAGGTATCGATCGGCTTCGCCGATCTGGTGGGTTTCACCAGTCTCGGTGAGCAACTGCCGCCGGAGAATCTGGAGCGGCTGTCGCAGCGGCTGGCCGACCTGGCCCGCGATCTCGCCGAGCCGCCGGTGCGGTTCGTCAAGACCATCGGCGACGAGGTCATGTTGGTCAGCGCGGAGCCGGTACCGCTGCTCGACGTGCTGCTGCAACTGGTCGACGCGGCCGATGCCGACGAGACCCTGCCGCGGCTCAAAGCCGGGATGGCGACGGGTCTGGCCGTGAGCCGGGCGGGGGACTGGTTCGGCAGCTCCGTCAACCAGGCCAGCCGGGTCACCGGAGTGGCCCGGCCCGGCGCCGTCCTGCTCGCCGAATCGGCCCGTGAGGCGGTCGGCGACGCACCCGGTTTCGACTGGTCTTTCGCCGGTGCGCGACGGCTGAAAGGCATCCGTGACGAGGTGAAATTGTTCCGGGCCCGCCGCGCGGAGGGCTAGCCGCGGCCTGGGTGCCCGACTTGCACCACGCCGGGGACACGGCTTACATGGGTAGGCATGCCAGACATTGATCGTCGCAGCATGCTGTCCATGGCGGGGCTGGGCCTGTTGGCCGCCACGCTTCCGGGGACCGAGGCTCACGCCGATACGCCCGGAAAACTCATCTTCGAAGACAACTTCGACGGTCCGGCCGGGTCGTCACCCGACACCTCCAAATGGGAGATCGCGACGGCCCGCGAGTCGATGGAGAACCCCACGTACTGGGAGTTGCCCGAACACGTCGGCCAATACCGCAATGACCGCAAGAACCTTTTCCTGGACGGCAAGTCGAACCTGGTGATCCGCGCCGCCAAGGACGGCAATACCTACTTCAGCGGCAAGATTTTCGGCACCTTCAAGGCCGGCATCGGCCACACCTTCGAGGCCCGGATCAAACTCAACTGCCTGACCCCAGGCAGCTGGCCGGCCTGGTACCTGGCCAACAACACCCCGGGCATCGGCGGCGAGGTCGACATCATGGAGTGGTACGGCAACGGGAGCTGGGCCCCCGGCACCACGGTGCACGCCAATCTCAATGGCGGCGAACATGTTTCGCACACCATCGCGCCCGATACCGCCTGGCACACCTGGCGTTGCCAGTGGGACGACGCCGGGATCCGGTTCTGGCTGGACTACACCGACGGCGCGCAGCCGTACTTCAACGTCCCGGCAAAGTCGTTGCCCAACTGGCACTTCAATGATCCCGGCTACACCCTGTTCCCGATCCTCGGCCTCGCCGTGGCCGGTTCGGGGGGTGGTGATCCCGGACCGGGTACCTACCCCGCCGACATGCTGGTCGACTGGGTGAGGATCTGGTAGCTAGCGGCTGGGCTTGAAACTGCGCAGCCGCAGGCTGTTGCTCACCACGAACAGCGAGCTGAAAGCCATTGCCGCACTGGCGATCATCGGGTTCAGCATGCCCGCCGCCGCCAGCGGGATGGCTGCGACGTTGTAGGCGAACGCCCAGAACAGGTTGCCCTTGATGGTCTTGAGCGTGGCCCGGGACAGCCGGATGGCGTCGCCCGCGGCCCGCAGATCGCCGCTGACGAGGGTCAGGTCCGAGGCCTCGATGGCCACGTCGGTGCCGGTGCCCATGGCCAGTCCCAGGTCGGCCTGGGCAAGGGCGGCAGCGTCATTCACGCCGTCGCCGACCATCGCCACGACCCGGCCCTGGTCCTGCAGCCGCTTGATCTCGTCGACCTTGTCCGCGGGCAGTACCTCGGCGATCACGGTGTCGATGCCGACTTCGGCAGCTACCGCGCCGGCCGCGCGGGCGTTGTCCCCGGACAGCAGGATGGGCGTCAGTCCCAGCTTCTTCAGGTCGGCAATGGCCTCGGCGGCACTGTCTTTCACTTTGTCGGACACCACGATGACGCCGGCGATCGCGCCGTCGATCGCCACCCACACCGGGGTGCGGCCCTCGGATTCAGCTGTCTGCGCGACGTTCTGCAACTCAGGGGCGGCCTCGGTGGCCAGCCAGCTGTACCGTCCGACGGCTACCTCGTGACCGTCCACCACGCCGGTGACGCCGCGACCGTCGTGGTTGACGAAATCGGTGACGGCCGGCAGCGGTCCGTCCTCGGCGGCGCTGGTTGCGATGGCCTGAGCGATGGGGTGTTCGGAAGCGTGCTCCAGCGCGCCGGCGAGCCGTAATACGTTGTCGGACTCGGCATGTACCGCTGCCACCGTCATCTTCCCGGTCGTCACCGTGCCGGTCTTGTCCAGCACGACGGTGTCGACTTTGCGAGTCGATTCGAGCACCTGCGGGCCCTTGATCAGGATGCCCAGCTGCGCGCCGCGGCCGGTGCCGACCAGCAGTGCAGTCGGTGTGGCAAGTCCCAGGGCGCAGGGGCACGCGATGATCAGCACCGACACGGCGGCGGTCAATGCCGCAGTGACCGTACTTGCCCCCATCGCTTCGCTCGCCCCGACACCGCCGGCGATCAGCCAGCCCATCAGCGTCAACAGCGCCAACCCGATGACCACGGGCACGAACACCGCCGACACCCGATCCGCGAGACGCTGTACGTCGGCCTTGCCGCTCTGGGCATCGGCCACCAGCCGGGCCATCTGCGCCAGCTGTGTGTCCGCGCCGACGCGGGTGGCCCGAACCTCAAGGCGCCCAGCGGCGTTCACTGTTGCACCGGCGACGTGGTCGTCGGGTCCGACCTCGACTGGTACCGATTCGCCGGTCAACATCGACGCGTCCACCGCTGACGCTCCGGTGATCACCACGCCGTCGGTGGCGATCTTCTCGCCAGGACGCACCACGAAGGTGTCGCCGACCGTCAACTCCCCGATGGGGATCCGGATTTCGTTGCCGTCGCGAAGCACCGCAACGTCCTTGGCGCCGAGATCGAGCAGCGCGCGCAGAGCGGCGCCGGACTGCCGCTTGGCGCGAGTCTCGAAGAACTTGCCGGCCAGGATCAATGTCGTGACGGTGGCGGCGACCTCCAGGTACAAGTGCTCGCTGCCGGTGCTCAGCATCCATGCCGACCACAGATATGACGTGAGAACGCCGAGCGATACCAGGGTGTCCATGGTCGCCGCGCCGTGCCGGAGGTTGGTCCATGCGGCGTGGTGCAGCGGCCAGGCGCCCCAGAGCGCCACCGGGGTGGTGAGCACCAGCGCCCACAGCGGCCAGTGCGGGAATTGCAGGGCCGGGATCATCGACAGCGCGAGAACGGGGATCGTCAGGGCCAGCGAGACCAGTAGGCGCGGCAGGTATGCCGTCTCCGTGGGGGTATCGGCCTTGTCGATGCTCGCGGTGTAGCCGGTGGCCTCGACGGCCGCGACCAGGTCGTCGGTGGTCACGCTGTCCGGGTAGGTGATGGCCGCCTGCTCGGTCGCGAAGTTCACGCTGGCGTGGACACCGTCAATCCGGTTGAGCCGCTTCTCGATCCGGGCGGCGCATGACGAACACGTCATGCCGCCCACGGACAGCGTGACCGACGTGGTCATGCGCGATCCGCCTCCGGCTTCTCGCTGGTCGTCATGCCGGTTGGACGACGTCGTACCCGGCGTCTTCGATCGCGGCGGCAACGGCGGCCCGGTCGGGCTCGCCGTCCACTCGTACGGTTCCGGCTTTGAGGTCCACCTCGACACCGGTCACGCCGGGCAGCGGCTCGACAGCTGAGGTGATGGACGCGACGCAGTGTCCGCACGACATTCCCTGAACTTCAAGTAGCTGACTCATAATCCGAGTATATACCCATAGGGGGTATAGGTAGTCGTGTGAGGTGGGTCTCGGTGGAATCTCTTCCTTTGGTCGCACCGGGTGGCATCCTGGTTCCATGGCGCGCAAAGAAATTGACCCGGTCCGGGCGAAGAGTGCCCTCGCGGTGGCGAAAGAACACCCGGGCATGCTGCTGTTCGTGGCGTCGCCCGTGATCGCCGCCATCGTCCTGGTCGGGGTTTTTGTGGGCACGGGCTGGGCCGTATTCCTGGCATTGGCGGTACTTGGACTGGCAGTGTTCGGCGGTTCCGCGCTGCTGCGTAAGCGCTGATAGGACCCCTTTTTTATGTCGTACGTTCGCTCGGGGTGAAACGCTCTTCTGTTGCGGTTGTAACGGTGTAATCATGTAATCATGAGGCACCATCATTCTGGCCAGGACCGCCGCGGCGGCTGGCAACAAGCGCAGCAGCCCGACGCGGGCGACGCCGCTGACTGGTTCGCCGGCCGGCTTCCGCAAGAGTGGTTCTCCGGCGACCCGAGTGTCACGGTCGACCGTGAAGAGATTGTCGTCGTCGGGCGATTGCCCGAGCCCGAGAACCCCGAAACGCCAGCACGGGCTTCCGGGCGGGTTGCCCGGTTCCGCGAGGAAACCCGTTCGGAGCGCATGCACATCGCCGACGAGGCGGAAGCCCGGTATGGCCGCAAAGTGGCCTGGGGTGTGTCGGTGGGGGAGTCGGAGCGAATCCTGTTCACCCACTTGGCTGTTCCGGTGATGACCCGGCTCAAGCAGCCGGAGCGTCAGGTGCTCGACACGCTGGTCGACGCCGGCGTGGCCCGGTCGCGGTCCGATGCGTTGGCGTGGTCGGTCCGGCTGGTCGGTGAGCACGCCGAGGAGTGGCTCGCGAAACTGCGCGATGCCATGACCGCGGTCGACGATCTGCGCGCGGAGGGCCCGCAGCTCTGAGTGGCCATTGACCTTCGTTGCCGTCGGGTGCAGTCTCAAGAGACCGGCCCGATGGGAGTGCGCGATGAGCGATCGGTTGTTCAACTACATCGGTGAGATGCTGTGCGGCGGCCTGGACGCCGACCTCAGGTCCGCGCGCGTGCTCGGGCCGGTCGATTTCCCGAAATTCCTGACCGATGACGTGCGTCTGCACGTCATCCAGGGTCGGTTGGCGGCCGAAGAATGGGGCACCGCGGAACAGCACGGGTCGGTGCGGGTGCTGGCCACCCACATCGTCATCACCGAGCACGGCCTGCTGTATGCGGCCGAGGTCGGTGGTCCGAATCCTGGCTATTACCTGGCGGCGCCGCGGGCCTTGCTCGAACCGGTCGCCGACCACATCGCTGACAGTCCGCCTCCGTCGGGCACGGCCGCTGCCGTGGACTGCCGACTGGACCACGACCTCGCATCCATCTGGCAGTTCGAGAGCGCACTGCGGCATCGCCTCGAGTCCGATCCGGTCATCCGGGTCCAGCTGACGTCCGCGTTCGCAGCCTGAGTCGTGGGTTCGTCGACGTCCCTACGGCGCCAAAGCCTCGTGCGCAGTGCAGTTTTCACCGTCATCGTGCCCGGCACCATGGCCGGCCTGATCCCGTACTCGCTGACCGGCGGTTGGCGACGAGCCGGCGACCTGTTCGGTTTACCTGGCGCATGGGTGGGCGGCGTCGCTCTGATCGCGCTCGGGCTCCCGGTGCTGCTCGCGGCGATCTACAAATTCGCCAGCGATGGGCTGGGTACGCCCTTGCCTGCGGCGCCGACCCAGAGCTTGGTCGTGACAGGGCCGCACCGGTACGTCCGCAATCCGATGTACATCGCGGTCGCGACCGTCATTGTCGGTCAGGCTCTCGTCCTCGGTCAACCTGTACTCCTTTGGTATGCAGCGCTTTTCGTGGTGGCGACCACGGCGTTCGTGTACTTCTATGAACAACCCGCGCTGTCGAGGCAATTCGGCGACGAGTACCGGCGCTACTGCGCGTCCGTCCCCGCCTGGCTGCCGCGTGTCACGCCCTATCGGGCACGACACTGACTTCCTGGCGGTCATGGAGGTCGACGGTGACGGTGGCCG
>Ga0070667_100000913_pt1 | contig 27292 bp, 24 predicted proteins | sample KBSS33metaG_FD_64659 | JGI IMG/M metagenome (GOLD analysis project Ga0070667, IMG submission 64659) | Switchgrass rhizosphere microbial communities from Kellogg Biological Station, Michigan, USA - KBS S3-3 metaG | ecosystem: Host-associated > Plants > Roots > Rhizosphere > Soil ...
AGGCGCCCTTGTTGCGCAGGATGTCGATGAAGACCCGATAGCGTCCTTCGGAGTGAAGGCGTTCGATCGCTTGGTCGAATATGTGTTCGTAATTCACGAAGACGGTATCCTGCGCTGCCCTATCCTGCCGCGGCGAGGCGACGAGGCTGATCCGGCGTTTGACGGCGGCCATTACATGATCACGATCGCCATGGCCAGTCGATTATCCCTTGCTCTCATTCGGAAAAGGTGCCTGCAGAAAGCGGAATTATCTCCGGATCGTAGTCCGGCACGATGACCATCTGGGGTGCCTGCTGATGCAGTGCATTGATCGTGGTCAACCAAGCAGCCAATTCGGAGCGGTACCCCCGCGGCTCGCCCATGGTGGCGACACGAGCGGGGAGCGTGGTGTCCCGCCACGACGCTTCGGTGCGCGCGACAGCGCCGGTGAACAGAATCTCCCGGCCGCTTGCAAGCCTTGCGTAGATCAACGCCGCACCCGGATCGAGCCCGGCTAGGGGGACCACCACTATCCCCGCAGCCACAGCGCGAGGACCGTGACCAGGCAAGACCTCGATCGTTCGGGGCGCCGATCTGCCCACCGGCCTGCCGCCGTTACGCAGGGGGGTGTTGCCGAGCGCCAGGACAACCTGCGCCTGCGCCACCGCAACGTCTACGCGGTGCTGGGCAGCGGGATCGTAGTAGTCGAAATTCTCGGACTGCGCGGCCGGCCCCGAAGTTCCCGCATCGATCGTGATGCGTTCACCATCCGCAAGCAGCTGGTACGCCCGCAGCCGGATCGGGACGGCCCGCAAGCCACTGGCGGCAACCAGAAGATTGCGCGAGACATCCTGCCTCGCGATCGTCTCGACCCGCAGCTCGGATGGCAGTGGGCCATCGATAGAGCGCGCCAGAGCTCGCAGTTGCGTCATCGTCACCGGCTTTGGCCGGGCGTCCCCTGGACCGGCATCGAGCAGGTACCAGTAGAAGGGAATCCCGATGATCAGCAGCAGTGCGGCCAAGGCCGTATTCAGCCTACGCGTCAAAAGTGATCCACCCCCAGCAACCCGTATTGGGAGAGTGCCTGGCGCAGCGGCGGCGCGATCGCTCCCCGCCCGGTGAATAGCGCGCGGTCAGGGGTCTGACGAGCATATTCCTGTCCCGCCGTGAGACGTGCGATTTGCTGAGCAATCCCGGCAGCGCCATGCACGAAGCGGACATCAGGGCCCAAGGCAGCCGCAAGCTCCGGCTCCACCAGCGGGAAGTGGGTGCAGGCCAGCACGACCGTGTCGATGCTCTCTCCGTGGGGCTGGGCGCGCAGCGCCTCGACTGCGCCAGCGATGATTCCCGGATCGACTGCCTCGCCGCGCAGCTTCGCCTCGGCCGCGTCCACCAATCCCGAGGCGCCATGGCGCAGCAGGTGCTTGTCGGACGCGAACTCATGCTCGAGACGGTCGACATAGGCCTGCCGGATCGTCGCTTCGGTGCCGAGCAGGCCGATGACGCCGGTCCTGGTCAGCGCTGCGGCCGGCTTTATGGCCGGCACGGTGCCCACGATCGGAACTTCCAGCACTTCGCGTACCATTCCCAGCGCGATCGTCGACGCGGTGTTGCAGGCGATGCAGACCAGCCGGGGCGCATAGCGCTCGGTCATGCGGCCGAGCAGGCCCGCCACCCGCGCAGCGATCTGCGCCTCGGTCTTGGTGCCGTAGGGTAGCCCGGCCGTGTCGGCGGCGTAGATCACCGGCGCCTCGGGCAAGACCTTCCGCAATGCGTCAAGGATAGTGAGGCCGCCCACCCCCGAATCGAACACCAGGATTGGCGCCGATGGATCGACCTCGGCGGCGGCGCGGGCGGATGGAGACGACATGTGTTTTTCCTGGACCTTGTCTTTTGTTAACCGCCCGACCTCCTGGCACAACGCACAAAAGCGCCGGCCGGCTCTTCGCCTGCGCCGCACTAGCGGCTAAGGCAATCGCCATGGAGTGGATTCTTGCGCTGGCTCTCGGATACTTGCTCGGCTCGGTGCCGTTCGGCCTGATCATCACCCGGCTCGCCGGCGCAGGCGATTTGCGAGCGATCGGTTCCGGCAACATCGGCGCCACCAATGTCCTGCGCACCGGGCGCAAGGGCCTCGCCGCGATGACGCTGTTGCTCGATTTGCTCAAAGGCCTTGCGGCTGTGCTGATCGCGGCGCGGCTCTGGCCTGACTATGCGCCGCTGGCTGCCTTGGGCGCGTTCCTCGGTCACTGCTTCCCGATCTGGCTGGGCTTTCGCGGCGGCAAGGGCGTGGCGACGGCCGCCGGCGTTGCCTTCGGGCTCGCCTGGCCGGTGGGCCTCGCCTACGCCGTGACCTGGATCGGTCTGCTGGCGATCGTCCGAGTGTCCTCGGTCGCCGGCATGAGCGCAGCGGTGGTCGCTCCGCTCACCGCACTCGTGCTGGGGCGGACGGACGCGGCGCTGGTGCTTGCCGTGATCGCGGCCTTGGTGGTCTTCCAACACCGCGAGAACATCGGCCGCCTGCGCGCCGGTACGGAACCGAAGATCGGACGCGGCAAAACATCCTAGCGAAAAGGACGGGGCGAGAATGGAGGGCACGGCAGCGGTCTCGCAGGAAGAGGCTTTTGCGAGAATCCGGTTGCTGCGCTCGCCGAATGTCGGCCCGGTCACTTACGCTCAACTGCTCGCGCGGTTCGGCAGCGCGGTGCACGCGATCGAGGCGTTGCCCGACCTCGCGAGCCGCTCGGGCAAGGCTTACACCTGCGCTTCCGAACGGAGGATCTCCGACGAGATCGCGGCGGTGCGCAAGGCTGGCGCGCGCTATCTGTTTCACGATGCACCCGAATATCCCGCGCTGCTCGCCGCCATCGAGGGCGCGCCGCCGATCCTGATCGTGCGCGGTGACGCGGCCGTGATGGCCCAGCCGTGCGTGGCGTTGGTCGGCGCGCGCAATGCGTCGGCCGCCGCGGTGCGCCTGGCACGAGACTTCGCCTACGATCTTGCCGCGCAAGGCTGGGTCGTGGTCTCAGGCCTGGCGCGTGGGATAGACGGGGCTGCCCATCGCGGTGCGCTTGGCGCCGGGGAGGGCGCCACCATCGGCGTGATCGCCAGCGGCATCGACGTCACCTACCCTCCCGAGCATCGCGAGTTGCAGGAGGAGATCGCCGCGCGCGGGCTGCTGGTCGCTGAGCAGCCGCCCGGCACAGAGCCGCTTGCCCGCCACTTCCCGGCACGCAACCGCATCATCGCGGGCCTTTGCGCCGGTACCGTGATCGTCGAGGCGGCGCCGCGCTCGGGCTCGCTCATTACGGCCCGGCTTGCGGGCGAGATGGGCCGCGAGGTCATGGCAGTTCCCGGCTCGCCCCTGGATGCCCGCTCGCACGGTTGTAATCAGCTCATTCGCGACGGCGCCGTGCTGGTGCAGAGCGCGGCGGACGTGATCGAGCTGCTCACCGGATTCACGGGCCAGCCCCGCTCGCACTTCCGCGAGCAGCAGCCTGGCTGGAGTGCTCCGCACGCGTCACCGACTGGCGCCGATCCTGCCGACGTGACGGCGCTGCTCACCACCGCGCCGATCGCCGTTGACGAATTGGTGCGTCAGTCCGGCGCGAGCACGGCCTCGGTGCAGCTCGCGCTGCTGGAGCTGGAACTTGCAGGCGGGCTGGTGCGCCATGCCGGAGGTCGCGTCAGTCGCGGCTGAACGCTTGTAAGCACCGGTTCATCGGGCGCGGGCAAGATTGTTCGCGAGGTAAAAGGGGAGAAAGACGATGCGGGCGGCCATTTCGACATTGCTGGGGTTCACGTTGGGCAGCGCTCCGACGCCCGCTGCGGTAACCAAGCCACCGGTGGCGCGCGAGGCTGCGCCGGCCACGGCTTCGGACGGCTTCTGTCGGCGACCGGCTGCGCTGCCCGACATCGGCAAGGAAGCAGTACCGCGGCCAAACACACCGATCCCGCCGCCGATGGCTGCTGTCACTGCCCCGCCGCTTGAGGCGCCGCCTCCGCCTCCACCGCCGCCTCCACCACCGCCGCCTCCCAGCATGAGCGAAAGCCGAGAGGACGGGAGCGATCTCGTCGTCACCGCTCGCCGCCGTGACGAGAGGTTGATGGACGTGCCCTTGGCCGTGAGTGCGGTCACCAGCGAGCATGTCGGCAAGAGCCGGCGCGAGAAAGGCGAGACACCGCCACCTCCGGTCGTAGCGCCTGCTCCGGTGTCAGCAGCAGATTCAACGGTGCGCATGGCGCCAAGCTATCCGCTGCAACCGCAGCCTCAAAGCGGCACCTTGACCGCCGGCGAGCACGACGACCTGCTCAATCCCGAGCTCTACGCGGACTACGTTCGCCGGTCGAACCTGGGTCAGTCGGTCAAGGCTCTGCCAGTGCTCGACACCGCGCGCCTGCTCACGGTCGAAGTCAAGGACGCGAAAGGCCGACCGGCACCGCTGGTGCCAGTCGAGTTGCGCTGCTCGGATGGCAATTCGCTCACGTTCACCACGCAGGCGGACGGAACGGTCGCGTTCTTCCCGGGCATGGACCGGCTTTCGACCATCGTCGACGTCCGCGCCGGTGGCGGCGAGTGGCGCCGGGTCGACGTGCCGCGCAGCGCCGGCACCGGGCGCGTGGGGCTCATGCTGGGCGGCCAGACGCCGGGCGTCACCAAGCTCGACCTCGCCCTGGTGGTAGACGTCACCGGCTCGATGTCGGACGAGCTGCGTTTCCTCCAGGCCGAGCTCGACGCCATCGTGGCCGGCATCAATCGACGCCATCCTGAACTCGATATCCGCGTCGGCATGACGTTCTATCGCGACAAAGGCGATGAGTTCGTCACGCGAACCTACGGCTTCACCAGCGATGTCGCCAAAGCTCGGAGTCAAATCGCGCAGCAAGTGGCGACCGGCGGCGGCGATTACGAGGAGGCGATGCAGGACGCGCTGGTCCGGGCCGCTCAGGCCGAATGGCGACCCGATGCCATCAAGACATTGCTCCTTGTCGCCGATGCCCCGCCGCATGCCGAGGATGTGCCGCTCGCCTGGCTAGCGACCGAGCACTTGCGCGCGCAGCGGGTGCAGGTCGTGCCGGTGGGAGCCTCAGGAGTCGGCGACCTTGCCGAATACGTGATGCGCGCCATGGCCGCCGCGACCCAGTCGCGCTACGCCTTTCTCACCGACGACAGCGGCGTCGGCGACCCGCATGCACCGCCCGCGATCGACTGCTACCTCGTCACCCGCCTCGACAAGCTGCTCACCCGCATCATCGACAGCCAGGTCTCGGGCCGCCGCATCGAGCCGGACAAGACCGACGTGATCCGCGCCGTCGGCGATTACGACGCGGGGCGCTGTGTGTTGCCGAAGAGCTGGAAGGGCCAGGAAGGGTAACGAAGACAAGGAAGCGGCGGGGTCTTGACGAGGCTCCCGCCGCCGACCCACCCTGTACGTGTATGTATGCGTGCGCGTACGCGTAAGGGATTGATCAGGCAACAATGCAGCTCGTCATCGTCGAATCGCCGGCCAAGGCCAAGACCATCGAAAAGTACCTGGGCAAGGACTACCGCGTCCTCGCCAGCTACGGACACGTCCGCGACCTTCCGCCCAAGGACGGTTCGGTCCGTCCGGACGAGGACTTCGCGATGGACTGGGAGCTTTATGGCGACAAGCAGAAGCAGGTCCGCGCGATCACGGATCTGGCGAAGGAGGCCGACCGCCTGATCCTGGCCACTGACCCTGATCGCGAGGGCGAGGCTATTTCGTGGCACGTCAAGGAGTTGCTGGCTAAACGTAAGGTGCTGCCGAAGGATGTGCAGCGGGTCACCTTCAACGCGATCACCAAGGAGACGGTGACCAAGGCGATGACCCAGCCGCGCGAGCTGGATCAGGATTTGATCGACGCCTACCTCGCCCGCCGCGCGCTGGACTACCTGTTCGGCTTCACGCTTTCGCCGGTGCTGTGGCGCAAGCTGCCGGGGGCCAAGTCGGCCGGGCGTGTGCAATCGGTGGCGCTGCGCCTGATCGTCGATCGCGAGCGTGAGATCGAGGCGTTCAAGCCGCAGGAATACTGGTCGGTCGCAGCGCTGATGGCGCACGACGGCACCGACTTCTCGGCACGGCTCGTCACGTTCGAAGGCAAGAAGCTCGACCGCCTGAGCCTTGGAGACGAAGGCATAGCCTTGCGCGCGAAGACGGCGGTCGAAGCGGGCGCGTTCCGGATCGAGGCGGTCGAGACCAAGCCGCACCGCCGCAATCCGCAGCCGCCGTTCACCACCTCGACGCTGCAGCAAGAGGCCTCGCGCAAGCTCGGCTTCTCGGCCAGCCAGACGATGCGCGTGGCCCAGACGCTCTACGAGGCCGGCGCGATCACTTACATGCGGACCGATGGCGTGCAGATGGACCCCAGCGCCATCTCGGCCGCGCGGGCGGCCATCACCGACCGCTTTTCAGGGCACTACCTTCCCGAGAAGCCGCGCCACTACGAGACCAAGGCCAAGAACGCGCAGGAAGCCCATGAGGCCATCCGCCCGACCGAGTTCACCAAGGACCGGCATGGTTCGGGCGACGAGGCGCGCCTCTACGACCTGATCTTCAAGCGCGCGATGGCGAGCCAGATGGCTTCGGCCCAGCTCGAGCGCACCACAGTGACCATGCGCGACGGCACCGGCCAGACCGAATTGCGCGCCAGTGGCCAGGTTGTGAAGTTCCCAGGATTTCTGGCGGTCTACGAAGAAGGCCGGGACAACAAGGGAGACGAGGACGAGGACGGCGGCCTGCTGCCGATCCTCAACACGGGCGACATGCCGGCCAAGAAGCAAGTGACGGCCGAACAGCACTTTACCCAGCCGCCGCCACGCTATTCCGAGGCGAGCCTCGTTAAGCGGCTGGAGGAACTTGGTATCGGCCGGCCTTCGACTTACGCTGCGACGATCCAAGTGATTAAAGACCGAAACTACGTGCGGACGGAGAAAAATCGTTTCTTCGCAGAAGAATCCGGGCGCCTTCTAACGTCCTTCCTCGAACGGTTTTTTCCGCGCTACGTCGCCTACGACTTCACCGCCGGGATGGAGGACGAACTCGACGACGTCTCGGGCGGACGCCAGGATTGGAAGGCGCTGCTCGCGGCATTCTGGCGCGACTTCAAGCCGAAGTCGGACGAGGTCATGGAGAAGAAGCCCTCGGAAGTGACCGAGGCGCTCGACGAATTCCTGTCCGATTACCTGTTCCCGCCCAAAGCCGATGGCTCCGACCCGCGATTGTGCCCCAAGTGCGAGCAAGGGCGGTTGTCGCTGCGCGGTGGTCGCTATGGCGCATTCGTCGCGTGTTCGAACTACCCGGAGTGCAAGTACACCCGCAAGTTCGCGCAGCCCGGCGGCGCGGAGGGCGGCGAGGACGAAGGGCTCGGCAAGGACCCAGAGACCGGTTTGGAGATCACGCGCCGGGCTGGCCGCTTCGGACCGTACATCCAGCTTGGCGAGGGCAAGGAGGCCAAGCGCTCCTCGATCCCCAAGGACATTGGCGATCTGACGCTCGAATGGGCGCTCAAGCTGTTGAGTCTTCCTCGCTCGATAGGGATGCACCCGGAGAGCGGAAAGGAAATCACCGCCAGCATAGGACGTTACGGCCCTTACCTTGCGCATGATGGCAAGTATGCGAAGCTGCGGTCCACTGCGGAAGTGTTCGACACGGGCATGAACGCGGCCGTGTCGTTGCTGGCCGACGCAGCGAACCGCGGTCCGGGTGCACGCCAGAAAGCCGAGCCCATCGCAGTCCTTGGCGCGCATCCCACCAGCGGCGGCGAGATGAAGGTGATGGCCGGGCGCTTTGGTCCCTATGTCACGGATGGCACCACCAACGCAACGCTGCCGCGTACCCAGAAACCCGAGGACCTGACCGCCGAGCAGGCGATCGCACTGATCGACGAGAAGGCTGCGAAGGGCCCGGCCAAGGGCAAGAAGAAGACGGCACCGAAGAAACCGGCAGCCAAGAAGGCTTCGGCCAAGAAGGTCGCCGCCAAGAAATCGCCTGACAAGAAGGCCACCGCGGCGCCCGCCGATGAGGTTCTGGACGAGGAGGTGCCGTTCTGATGAGCGACAAGACGGCCAAGCACAAACAGCCCTGGAAGCCGGAAGAGCTGCAGAAACTGCAGGTTCTTGCCGGCAAGGGCAAGGGTCTCAAGGAGATCGCCAAGGCGCTCAACCGCACCGAGGAATCGACCAAGGATGCAGCCAGGCAGCATGGAATCACGATTGCCAAGGCGCGCTGAGCCGGGCGAACGGGTGACTAGCGCGGCTTTCGCATTTTCCTACAGGGCGAGACCCTGCTATGTTCGGGGTCGGCCCTCTGAAACCGCGAGAGGGCACTTCCGCCCGGCGCCTGAAGACGGGCTCTGGCGCATGTATTTCATCAACAAGCTCGCCTCGACCTAGCGGTTCCCGGACGGCTGCGGCGTCGAAGCTCCGGTCGGCACTCGATCCGCCGGGGCGGGTGCACCAGGCGCCGGCATCGTCGGCGCAGGCCTGGCATTGCCGGGCTCGCTCGTGACGGATGCCTTCACCGGCTTCACGCCGTCCTTGATCAGCCAGGCGGCGATGCCCTCGGCCGTTGCGGCCATGCCGGCCTTGTTGAGGTGCCATTGCAGCCCCTGGCTGCCGTCGTAATTCTCGGGCGAGCCGATCATCCACGGCGCCGGATCGCACGGGGTATGCGTGGCCGAGAACTGGTTCATCTCCACCGCAACGGCGCCGTTGGCGGCTGCCACGCGGGCGGTGATCTCGGCCAGGCGCTTGCCGATCTCGCGCACCAGAGCGGCGTCGGTCTCGCTGATCGGCGTCGCCGCGCACAGCTTGCCCGCAGGCGGTAGCGGGGTGAGGTATTGCACGAAGACCAGCAGAGCCTGCGGAGCGGCAGCGCGCACACGCCGGGCAATTTCGCTCAACTGCGCTTCGTCGCGTACGTAGTCGGCCTCGGCAGGCACGCGCACCGGTCCACAGGCACGGGTTTTGGAGCCGGTCGCAGCCACGATCCTGGCGCGATAGGCGCAATCGGCCGAGAACAGGTTGCCGATGTACGAGAGGTCGTTGCCGCCGATCGTTACCGTAACCAGCCGGGTGTCCGCAGTGACACTGGCGAGCTGCGGCGGAATCTCCGACCACGGGCCAAGCACGTGATCGGTTGTCGCGCCGGAGCAGGTGCGATCCACCAGCACCATGCCGAAACGCTCTGCCAACAAGGTCGGGTAGTTGTTGACGCTCTGCCCGCAGCGCGCTGGGCCGCCGGGCTTTGGCGGAGGGAGCTGCGGGCCAGCGGCGAACGACGAGCCGATAGCCACGTAGCGCGAACCTGCCAGGCTGGTTTGCACCGCTTGCGGAGGTGCCTTCTCGGCGGCCGCAATTGCCAGGGTAGGCATGACGCAGCCGCCGAGCAGAAGGCTCGCGGACATCAGCGGCGACGCCATAACGCTCAGGGCAATGCGCTTCATCATTTCACCCAGTCCAGCCCGATCTCTTCGTAGATGTCGCGCGTTTCGGCCCAGTTCTCCTCGACTTTGACGTGGAGGAACAGGTGCACCGGATGGCCGAGCACTTCGGACAGCTCCTTGCGCGCCGCCTCGCCGAGGGCCTTGATCCTGGCGCCGCGCTTGCCGAGCACGATCGCCTTCTGCCCGTCACGCGCAACGACGATCTGCTGGCGGATCTCGACCGAGCCGTCCTTGCGCTGCGTGTAGCTTTCCGGGCGCACCGCCGCGTCGTAGGGCAGCTCCTCATGAAGCTGGCGGTAGAGCTGCTCTCGCGTGATCTCGCAGGCGAGCAGCCGCTCGCTGGCGTCGGACACCTGGTCCTCCGGATAGTGCCAAGGACCTTCCGGCATCAGTGAAGCGAGGTGCGCCTTGAGCTGCGGCACACCGTCACCGGTCAGAGCCGAGACGAAGAACACTTCGTCGAACGGTACCGCCGCAGTGAACTCGGTCGCGAGTTCCAGCAGCTTCTCCTTTGGGCTTGCATCGACCTTGTTCAGCGCCAGCAGCTTGCGCTCGGGGCGCCCTCTGAGCGTCTCGAGCAGCGGCATCAACTCGTGGCGACGCATCTTCACCACGTCGACCACCAGCAGGATCGCATCCGCCTCCTGCGCCCCTTCCCAGGCGGCGGCGACCATCGCGCGGTCCAGTCGGCGCTTGGGCGCGAAGATGCCGGGCGTGTCGGCCAGGATGATCTGCGTCTCGTCATCCAGCGCGATGCCGAGCAGGCGGGCGCGAGTGGTCTGCGCCTTGGCCGAGGTAATCGCCACCTTCTGGCCAACGAGGGCGTTGACGAGTGTTGACTTACCGGCATTGGGCGCGCCGATGACAGCGACGAGGCCACAGTGTTGCGTCATCTTACGGCCTGCGCGGCGTCTTGCCGATGGGGCTGCGACGAGCTCAGCATGAGCGAAAACCTTCCTAGTTGATCGAAATGCATGCCCAGCCGCTCATCCTGAGTTTGTCGGTCGGCCCTGACACGAAGTCATGCGAATTTGCTCATGAATTCTTCGGCGGCAAGCGTCTCGGCGTCCTGCTTGGAGTTGCCGGTCGCCTGCGCGCTGCCGACGTTGTGGACAGCGACCTCGACGGTGAAGCGGGCGGCGTGATCGGGGCCGGAGCGATCGACTAGGCGGTACTCGGGCATGCGGCGGCGATTGCCGGCGGCCCACTCCTGCAGCGCGGATTTGGGATGCTTGCGCTTGCCGGTCTTTCCCTGCAGGGTCTCGTCCCACAATCGCAGCACCATGTCGCGCGCCTGCTCGAACCCGCGTTCGAGGAAGCAGGCGCCGATCAGCGCTTCCATGACATCGCCCAGGATGTTCTCGGAGTCCGCTCCGCCATCATCGCGCGCCTGTTTGCCCAGGCGCATGAAGGGACCCAAGCCGATGGCGCGGGCGATCTCGGCGCACGTGGCGCGGCTGACGAGCGCGTTCAGCCGCTGCGACAGGCGCCCTTCGGCCTCGTCGCTGTTGGCGTAGAGCCAGTCGGCGATTGCAAGGCCCAGCACACGGTCGCCCAGAAACTCGAGCCGTTCGTAATTGCGCTTCTCGCCGGTGGAGCCGTGTGTAAGGGCGGATAGCCAGAGGGCCTCTCCGGCCGGCTGGCCACCGGCATGCTCGACGAGAAAAGCGCGGGTCTGCGCGTCAAGCACTCAGAAGGTGCCTCCGATGCGGCTCCAGCGCGCGGCAGTGAACCAGGTCCAAGGCTTGATCCACTCCGCGCCGCCATCGGTCGAGAACATCATCAGCGAGGCCTTGCCGACGAGGTTTGCCTGTGGGACGATGCCGATCCCGCCGCCCTCGACCGCAGGAAAGCGGCTGTCCATCGAGTTGTCGCGGTTGTCGCCCATGAGGAACAGCGAGTCCTCGGGCACAATGAACACGCCAGTATCGTCTTGCGGGGTCGTGCCCATGTCGAGCACGTTATAGGTCTTGCCGTTGGGCAGCGTTTCGCGGAACTGCGGATAGCGGCAGACCGCCTTGCCGGCGGAGTCCGTGCTGTCGAAGCCGGGCCCGCAATCGGTGTTCGGGCTGACCGGCACCGTGAAATCGGCGACTTTGACCTTGGGCACGGCCTTGCCGTTCAGCCAAACCTGGCCGCCTTTCATCTGCACCTCATCGCCCGGCAGGCCGATCACGCGCTTGATGTAGTCGATGTCGTTGCCCGGAGGCGCCTTGAAGATGACGATATCGCCGCGCTGGGGCTGGCTCGCCAGGATGCGGCCGGGGATCAATGGCAGGCTGAAGGGTAGCGAGTACTTGGAGAAGCCGTAGGACCACTTGGTGGCAAACAAGTAGTCGCCGGTGAGCAGCCGGGGCAGCATGGACTCGCTCGGTATATTGAAAGGCGAGACGATGAAGCTGCGCAGGATCACCACGCCGAGCACCAGCCACGCCAGGAAGCCGAAGAAGCTTTCGTCCTTCTTCGGCGCCGCGACCGGCTTCGCCGGCGAGGCGGGGGCCGCGGGAGAACTCGTCTCGATCTCGGTCGCGCTGGAGTTTTCGCTCATCGGCGAACCCTTGCCCATGCGCGCGCGCATCCGTCAAGTACGATCCCGACGGCGGCGGAACCGTGCCTGATTATTGCACAAGTCGCGCTTGGATTTCGCAGGCGCCGAAAGCATAAGGCGAGCCCAAGGCAGACTGGAGATGCAGGGCATGAGCGAAGCGGTTTGGGATCAGCTGAAGGCGCTGGATAAGCCGACGCTCGCAGAGCTCTTCGCGCGCGATCCCGACCGGCTCGACACTTTCGCCACCCGGCTCGATCTTGGCGGCGAGGAAAGCGCGACCGGCATCCGCTTCGACTGGTCCAAGACCCACCTGGATGCGGCGCATGTCGCATTGTTCGAGCAGCTCGCAACGGAGATGGACTTCGCCGGGCGGCGCGCGGCGCTGTTTGGTGGCGAAATCGTCAATGCCACTGAAGGCCGGGCGGCCGAGCACACCGCGCAGCGCGGCGTCGGCAAGGACGAGAGTGTCGCACTCGCGGCCGAAAACCATCATCGCATGGCAGCGATCGTCGAAGCCATCCATCGCGGCGCCATGGGCGAGGTGAGGCACCTGATCCACGTCGGCATCGGCGGTTCGGCCCTCGGGCCGGCACTCGCCGTCGATGCCTTGGCGCGGGGCGGGGCGATGGTGGACGTCCATGTCGTCTCGAACATTGACGGCTGCGCCTTGGAAGCCGCTTTCGACGCATGCGATCCCGCGACGACGATGCTGGCGGTCGCCTCCAAGACGTTCACCACGATCGAGACGATGACCAACGCCGAGAGCGCGATCGCCTGGTTGCAGGAGAACGGTGTGGCCGATCCCTATGGCCGGGTTGTGGCGCTGACGGCGGCTCCGGCGAAGGCGGTGGAGTGGGGCGTCGACGAAACCCGCATCCTGCCGTTCGCCGAGAGCGTGGGCGGGCGCTACTCGCTGTGGTCGTCGATCGGCTTTCCCGTAGCGATGGCGCTGGGCTGGCCAGACTTCGCGGAGCTGCTCGACGGCGCGGCGGCGATGGATCTGCACTTTCGCGATAACGACGGCATGGCCAACCTGCCGTTGCGAGCCGCTTTCGCGGACCAGCTCTACACTCGCCTCCGCGGTTGCCAGACCCGCGGGGTGTTCGCTTACGACGAACGTCTGGCGCTGCTGCCCGACTATCTCCAGCAGTTGGAGATGGAATCGAACGGCAAGAGCGTGAAGTTGGACGGCTCGCCTGTCGACGGGCCGACTGCGCCGATCACCTGGGGTGGCGTCGGCACTGACGCGCAGCACGCGGTGTTCCAACTACTGCACCAGGGCACCAACCTGGTGCCGGTGGACTTCATCGCCTCGATCGCGCCGGGCCATGACCTTGCCTTCGCCCACCACCGCATCCTGCTGTCCAACTGCTTCGCGCAAGGCGCGGCGCTGATGGCGGGCAAGGCGAGCGGCGATCCGGCGCGCGCCTATCCGGGCGATCGGCCCTCCGCAACGATCCTGCTCGACGAGGTTTCGCCTGCGACGTTCGGCGCGCTCGTTGCCTTCCACGAACACCGCACGTTCGCCAATGCGGTGCTGATGGGGATCAATCCGTTCGACCAGTTCGGTGTCGAGCTGGGCAAGGAGATTGCCAAGCAGATCGAGGCCGGAGTCACGCGTTTCGATCCCTCGACCGAAGCGCTGCTCTCGCTTGCCGGGATCGCCTGAAACCCTTACAAAAAGTTGATGTAGCGGAGGGACTTGCCGCGACACCCGGTTTCAGCATCGGTCAACCATCCGGAGGCTATGCAGGGGGCATCGACTAAAGGGGCGTGCTGTCGCTGGCGGATTGTGCGACTGGTGCTCTGTGGGGGACAGCATGACGAACGGACTTTCCAAGGCGGCACAGGCGCGTAGCGCGCTTTTGGCCAGCGTGCTCGCGCTTTCGGTGGCTGCATGTGGCGGTGGGGGCAGCGGGGGCGTGAACTCGACACCCACGCCAACTCCGACGCCAACTCCTACCCCAGCGCCTACGCCTACGCCTACGCCTACACCTACACCTACACCTACGCCAACTCCAACGCCCGCTCCTACGCCGACCATTCCTGCAGGCTACGTCATCGTGCCCAAGGCGCAGATGCCGACGCGTTCGGCGCAGGACGATACCGAGTATCGGCGCAATTACACCTCGTTCGAGTACGTCAACGCTCTCTACGCGCTGGACCACGGTTGGACCGGGCAGGGCGTAAAAGTCGCTGTGGTCGACGACGGGGTGAAGGAAGTCAGTGAGCTGAGTGGCAAGATCTCGCCGCTCAGCAAGGACTACGGCACTGTCACGCAGCACAGCGTCACGACCGATCGCAACGTCATCGGCGATCAGTACTCCGATCACGGGACCGCAGTAGCCACGGTCATCGCCGGCCTCAACAACGGCGCAGGGATGCAAGGCATTGCGCCCGGCGTGGAGATCGTCGCGCTGCGGATCAGTGAGATCGACCTGGACACCACCGATCCCGAAAAGACCGAGACGCTCGGAATCGGTCTTCCCGATGCGGTGGACTATGCGGGCGCCAACGGCATCAAGGTGATCAACGCCTCGATCGCCAAGCTCGATGCAGAGGTCCCGGATCCCGAATGGGCCGACATGGTCGCTCGCTATACTGCCAAGGGCGGCCTGTTCGTCAACGCGGCCGGTAACGAGAGCGGCGCCAATGCGGTCGGCTACCTGGACTTCAATGCATCCAATCGAGACGGCTGGTTATTCGTGGTGGCGCTGGAGGGTACCGAGACCAGCTACGAGCTTACCAGCTATTCCAACCAATGCGGAACCACCGTCATGGACCGCTGCGTCGCGGCGATGGGATCCAACGTGGCGACCGACGTCAATGGCGCGCTGGTCCTGTTCAGCGGCACCAGTTCGGCAACGCCGATGGTGAGTGGGCTTGCCGCCATGATCCTCAGCAAGTGGCCACAGTTGAGCGGCGTGCAAGCGGGGCAGGTCATCCTCAATACCGCGCGCGACATCGGCACTCCGGGCGTCGACCCGGTATTCGGCCATGGTCTGATCGACGTGCAGGCCGCGCTATCGCCGATCAACCCCACACTATCGAACGGCGTGACGTCCACCTCGGTCCAGGGCTCGGCATTGGTTCTCCCCAGCGCCGTCGGCACCGCGGCGTTCGCGGCCAAGGCTCTTGGCGAGGTGACGGTGCTGGATGCGTACGGACGCGACTTCGCGGGCGACCTTTCCGGCATGGTCGTGCGGCCCCAGGCCGACAAGGCGTGGCTTGATCGGCGCATGATGGTTCAGGCGAACGCAGGCGTTGCCGCGTTCGCCACGCCCAGGATGCGCGCCAGCGCCGGCTTCTCTTCGCTACGAACAAGCCCTGGCGCTGACCAGATGCGCACCTTTCTGACGAACGGCGAGATCGCGGTGAAGAGCGGCAAGGCGTGGATGACCGCCAAGTACAACTCGGGCGACTCGGTCTCCGATGAATTCCTTGGTCTCGCCCCCAGTTCCGATGCGGTCTTCGCCTACTCGCCGGTCGCCAACCTCTCGGTGGGCGCGCGCTATCCGCTCGCCGGCGGCATGCTTGGTGTCGACGCTGTTGCGGGGCGTAGCGACTATGGCTCTGCGATTGGCGCGCTGGTTTCCTGGCAACAAGGCGGCACCAGTCTCAAAAGCGGCCTGATCGACGAACAGGGCGTCGTGTTCGGCACTCCGACCGGGCGCGGCGCCCTACGGTTCGGCGACGGAGCGCGCACCGTGTTCGGCGAAGCGGCGCAAGTACTACCGCTAGGTCGCTGGCGCCTGAGCGGCTATGCCAGTCTTGGCGCGACGAAGCTGAAGATGGCCAATGACATGCTGCTTACCCAGGCCGGCACTATGTTGACCAGCCGCTTTGGCCTGACGATAAGTCGGGCCTGGCAAGGTGGGCGGGTGAGCTTGGGGGTCGCCCAGCCGCTGACGGTGGTTTCCGGCCGGGGCACCTATACTCTCGGGTCCGGCTACGATCTGGCCAGCCGCTCGCTGCTGTTCAGCAGCCGGCCGGTGGATTTCTCCGGCCGGATCGATCCGTTGCTGACAATTGGCTACGAGCGTGGTGGACCGCGGTCGTCGCTGCGCTTGGGAGTTGCTAGCACCACCGACGCGCAGGACGTCCGCGCGCTCGGCACCTGGAGACTTACGCTGCACTGATTGGAAGTCGACGTAAAAGGCCGGCGCAAGGGGATCAGCGCCGGCCTCTCAACAAGCCCCTTACCCCGAGCACTCAGGACCGGAATTCAAGGCCTTCGGACCAATCACCGTGATTGGGGACCACGCCGGCGGCAGGCATCGGCACGGCTCCGCCTATAAGTCGGGCCAGCAGGCGCTTGCCCTCTTCCCAGCCGCCAAGGCCGGAGTCCGCGTTGATGTGGCCGGTATCGCCGGCATCGACGAACTCGCTGCCCCACCTGCGCGCCAGCATCTTCGCAGTGTCGAAGCCGATCCAAGGGTCGTTGCGGCTGGCAACCAGGATCGAGGGGAAGGGCAGGGCATCGGCCGGCGTCGGAGCAAACCCATTCAGCCGATCGTCGCGCGGGAAGAAGTCAACCTCGGGTGGGGCTACCAGGAGCGCACCGACGACGGGTATCGACCATCCTGGCTGCTCGAACTTTGACCACCATGCGGTGAGGATACATCCCAAACTGTGAGCTACCAGCACAACCGGGCGACCGGCACGATGGACCGCAAGATTGAGCCGGTTGATCCAGGTATTCCGGTGCGGGCTGTCCCAGCTGCCCAGATCGACCATTTGGCAGTTCTCGATCTCCTCCGTCCAACGGCGCTGCCAGTGCCTGGGTCCGCTGCCGTCGAGGCCGGGAACAAGCAGGATCAGGGGCTCTTGGGTATCGGTCGTCGAAGGCTGTATGCGGGCCATGCGATAATCTCCCAGACGCAAAAGATCGTCCCCATTTGGTCGCGATCTTCGCTCTTCGTCTAATGTCTATCACTTCGATTGACAATATGCTTGCGATGGAGCGCGGGCTGTGCAGGCCGGATTGAAAGCTCCTGTTCAGGTTGTCCCGGCTGGCAATCGGTCCGCCGCTGACGCATATGCCAGGACACTCGCCAATCGCTTACCGGAGCACATTGATGGCCGACTACGACTTCGACTTGTTCACGATCGGCGCAGGCTCCGGCGGAGTCCGCGCGAGCCGAGTCGCGGCAGCGTATGGTGCCAGAGTCGCTGTGGCCGAAGAGCATCGCGTCGGTGGCACGTGTGTCATTCGCGGCTGCGTGCCGAAGAAGATGCTCGTCTATGGAGCACATTTCGCCGAGGACCTGGAAGACGCCAAGCACTTTGGCTGGGATATTCCCAATTGCACCTTTGACTGGATCAAGCTGCGGGACAACGTCTTGAGCGACGTGGATCGCCTCAACGGCCTCTACACGCAGACGCTTGAGAACAACCACGTCACCATATTCGAGGAGCGCGCCACTATCACGGGGCCGCACGAGATCACTCTGTCCAGCGGTGAGAAGAAGACCGCCGGCACGATCCTGGTCGCGACGGGCGCGCGGCCGCACGTCCCTGCTTGTCCAGGCCACGAATATGGAATCACCTCGAACGAGGCATTTCATCTTGATGCGATCCCGCGCCGCATCCTGATCGCAGGCGCAGGCTACATCGCCAACGAGTTCGCGGGCATCTTCAACGAGTTCGGCGCCAAGGTAACATTGATGAACCGCTCCGACCAGCTTCTGCGCGGGTATGACGAGTCCTTGCGCGACCGACTGCTGCAGATCTCGATCACGAAGGGGATCGATTTCCGCTTCAATGCCGGCTTCGAAAAGATCGAGAAGAACGACGACGGCACGCTCTTGGTCCACATGAGCAACCACGATCCACTTGAGGTCGATTGCGTGCTCTTCGCCACCGGCCGCGTGCCGAACGTGGAAGGGCTTGGCCTTGAGGCGGTCGGCGTGGCGCTCGATGAGCACAATGCAGTGATCGTGGACGAGCATTCGCGCACCAATGTCGAGCACGTCTATGCAGTGGGCGACGTGACCGGCCGCGTCCAGCTTACTCCGGTCGCCATCCGCGAAGGGCAAGCCTTTGCCGACACCGTGTTCGGCAACAAGCCGTCCACGGTGGACTACTCGTGCATCCCCTCCGCGGTGTTCAGTCATCCGCCGATCGCGGCAGTGGGGCTGACCGAGGCTCAGGCCATGCAGAAATATGGGACAGTCAAGGTCTTCGCCAGCGACTTCCGGCCGATGAAGAATGTGGTGGCGCACCGCAACGAACGTTCGCTCTACAAGATGGTCTGCGAAGGTGTGACCGAGCGTATCTTGGGTATCCACATGATCGGGCCCGACGCACCCGAAATCATGCAGGCGGCTGCCGTTGCAGTAAGGGCCGGGCTGACCAAGGCCGACTTCGACGCGACCGTTGCGATTCACCCGACGATGGCCGAGGAGTTGGTGCTGCTGAAGTAGCGCGGCACCGCTCTCATCGGCGCTCTAATGCCGAGCAGGTGATCCGCACCGGTGGACCCGCGAAACTTTAACCGGCCGCTTAAAGTGGTTGACCTGAGCTCGGCTTCCTGCCTTTAGCAGCTGCAGCATTTCACGCTGCTTGCAGCGTCTTTCCGAGGGGAACCGGATGTCCGCTAATATCGCCGAGATGGAAAAGCGCCGTGCCGCTGCCAAGATGGGTGGCGGGCAGAAACGGATCGATGCGCAGCACGCCAAAGGCAAGCTCACCGCCCGCGAGCGGCTGGACATCCTACTCGACGAAGGCAGCTTCGAGGAGATGGACCTCTACGTCGAGCACGATTGTGTCGATTTCGGCATGCAGGACCAGAAGATTCCCGGCGACGGTGTCGTCACCGGGTCGGGCACGATCAATGGCCGGCTGGTCTACGTCTTCAGCCAGGACTTCACCGTGTTCGGCGGCTCGCTTTCGGCCCGCCACGCGCAGAAGATCTGCAAGGTCATGGACGCCGCGCTCAAGGTAGGCGCCCCGGTCATCGGTCTCAACGATTCCGGCGGAGCGCGCATCCAGGAAGGCGTCGCTTCGCTCGGCGGCTATGCCGACGTGTTCCAGCGCAACGTCCTTGCCTCTGGCGTGGTGCCGCAGCTCTCGCTCATCATGGGGCCCTGCGCCGGTGGCGCGGTGTACTCGCCGGCGATGACCGACTTCATCTTCATGGTGAAGGACAGCTCGTACATGTTCGTGACCGGTCCTGAAGTGGTGAAGACCGTCACCAACGAGGTCGTCACGCAGGAAGAGCTGGGCGGCGCGATCACGCATTCCAGCAAGACCAGCGTCTCCGATCTCGCGCTCGAGAACGACATTGAGGCGCTACTCGCCGCGCGCGACTTCTTCGATTTCCTCCCCTCGTCCAACCGTGAGGACGTGCCCGAGCGGCCCTGCGCTGACCCATGGGACCGTCACGAAGCCAGCCTCGACACGATCATCCCGCCGTCGGCCAACCAGCCCTACGACATGCACGAGGTGATCCGGAAGACGCTGGATGAGGGCGAGTTCTTCGAGCTCCAGCCGCTTCACGCCGGCAATATCTTGATCGGCTTCGGCCGCATCGAGGGCAAGACGGTGGGGGTGGTCGCCAACCAGCCGATGGTGCTGGCGGGCGTACTCGACATCAACTCGTCGAAGAAGGCCGCGCGCTTCGTGCGCTTCTGCGACGCCTTCAATATTCCGATCCTGACATTTGTGGACGTGCCCGGCTTCCTTCCCGGCACCGATCAGGAGCACAACGGCATCATCAAGCACGGCGCCAAGCTTCTGTTCGCCTATGCCGAAGCGACGGTGCCCAAGATCACCGTCATCACTCGCAAGGCCTACGGCGGCGCCTACGACGTGATGAGCTCCAAGCACTTGCGCGGTGACCTCAACTACGCCTGGCCGACCGCCGAGATCGCGGTGATGGGCGCCAAGGGCGCGGTCGAGATCATCTTCCGCGGCCTTGACGCCGATGGCATCGCGGCGCGTACCAAGGAATACGAGGACCGCTTCGCCAATCCGTTCGTAGCAGCGAGCCGCGGCTACATCGACGAGGTAATCTACCCTCACTCGACGCGTCGGCGCATCGCGCTGGGCCTGCGCAAACTGCGCAACAAGAACCTCGAGAACCCATGGAAGAAGCACGACAATATCCCGTTGTGACGCAGTGGGATATTCTTCTTGATGTGATTTTTGCGGAGCTGTTTGGCTTGCTGGTGGCCCGATCGATAGCGGATGGTCATATCTGGCGCACTCCGAACATCGCGCGGGCCGAAATGACCGGGGTGTACTGGCTTGGGGTCGCGTTGTTCGGGGCATTGGCACTGATGTATCTGGTCGCGGCGCTTTCAGCTTTGACCAAACCGGTTTGAAGAGGCGAACGTAAGCATGGAAGAGATCTACATCGTCAGCGGCGTGCGCACGGCAGTGGGAGACTTCGGCGGTTCCCTCAAGTCGTTCATGCCGAGCGATCTTGGCGGGCTAGTCGCGACCGAGGCGCTTAAGCGGGCAGGGATCGAACCGGAGGCGGTCGAGCACGTCGTCATGGGCCAGGTCATGCCGACCAGCGCGCGCGATGAAATGCTCAGCCGCGTGATCGGCATCAACGCCGGGGTGCCGCTTTCAGTCCCGGCGCTGACGCTCAACCGCCTCTGCGGCTCGGGCATCGAAGCGATCATAGACGCGGCGCGGGCGATGAAGCTTGGCGAGGCTTCGATCACGCTGGCTGGCGGCGCGGAATCGATGTCCAACGTGCCCTATCACGATCACGGCGTGCGCTGGGGCAAGAAGATGGGCGCCAACACGCAGGAAGATGCGCTGACGCTCGGCTTGTCCGACGCGATCGGCGGCTTCCACATGGGCATCACCGCCGAGAATGTTGCCGAACGCCACTGCGTCAGCCGAGAAGACATGGACCAGCTTTCGGTCACCAGCCACCAGCGCGCCGCCATGGCGATCGCGGAAGGGCGCTTCAAGGAGCAGATTCTCCCGGTCGAGATCAAGACCCGCAAGGGCGTGACCGTGTTCGACACCGACGAGCATGTGAAGGGTGACACGACCTTGGAAGTGCTGAGCGCGATGCGCGCCGCTTTCAAGAAGGACGGGCGAGTCACCGCCGGCAATGCCAGCGGCATCAACGACGGCGCCGGCGCGGTCGTGCTGGCGACCGGCGCCGAGGTCGAGAAGCGTGGCCTGAAGCCGTTTGCGCGGATCGTCGCCTGGGGCCACGCCGGCGTTGAACCCGAGTACATGGGCGAGGGGCCGATCCAGGCGGTGCCGATTGCGCTGAAGCGCGCCGGGCTCAGCCTTGACCAGATGGACGTGATCGAAAGCAACGAAGCCTTCGCGGCGCAGGCCGCCGCGGTCGCCAAGGTGCTCGGATTTGATCCCGAGAAGGTGAATCCGAACGGCTCTGGCGTGTCGATCGGTCACCCAGTCGGCGCGACCGGGTGCATAATCACGATCAAGTGTATGTACGAGTTGAAGCGCATTGGCGGCCGGTACGGTCTCGTCACCATGTGCATCGGGGGGGGGCAGGGCATCGCTCTAATCATCGAAAACATGGATCAGGCAGCATGAAGCTGGGCCGCCTCAATCACATCGGCGTTGCCACGCCCGATCTCGATGCTTCGATCGCGTTCTACAAGGACGTGATGGGTGCTACCGACGTGACCGAGCCGTTCGTGCTCGAAAGTCAGCAGGTACGGGTGTGCTTCGTCAACACGCCGGGCGAGAACGGCACCGCCGGCACCCAGATCGAGCTGCTGCAGCCCACCTCGCCGGACTCGGCCGTTGGCAAATGGCTGGAGAAGAACCCCCTCGGGGGCCAGCACCACATCTGCTACGAAGTGCCCGACATCTACGAGGCCAAGGATTGGTTCGAGAAGCTGGGCAAACGCGTGCTGGGCGAACCGCGCGTAGGTGCACACGGCACGCTGATCTTCTTCGTCCACCCCAAGGACATGGGTGGGCAACTGACCGAAATCATGGAAACGCCCAAGGGCGGGCATCACTGAGTTCATTGCGGACGACGTAGATAACGGGAAGCTGGAATATGGCTGACATCAACGACTGGCAGACGGCGGCGGCAAAGGAGGTCAAGGGCAAGGACCTGACCTGGAACACGCCCGAAGGCATCGCCGTCCAGCCGCTCTACACGGCTGAGGACGTGAAGGTCGATCCCGGGCTCCCGGGCTTCGCGCCGTTCACGCGCGGGGTGCGAGCCTCGATGTACGCCGGCCGGCCCTGGACCATCCGCCAGTACGCCGGCTTCTCGACGGCCGAGGAATCGAACGCATTCTATCGCCGCAACTTGGCGGCGGGGCAGAAGGGCCTGTCGGTCGCCTTCGACCTCGCCACCCACCGCGGCTACGACAGCGACCATCCGCGTGTCGTCGGTGACGTCGGCAAGGCAGGCGTCGCGATCGACAGCGTTGAGGACATGAAGATCCTGTTCGACGGCATCCCGCTCGATCAGATGTCGGTCTCGATGACGATGAACGGCGCGGTGATCCCCATTCTGGCGTTCTTCATCGTCGCCGGCGAAGAGCAGGGCGTCGAGCGCAGGCTGCTCGACGGGACCATCCAGAACGACATCCTCAAGGAGTTCATGGTCCGCAACACCTATATATACCCGCCCGAGCCGAGCATGCGGATCATCTCGGACATCTTCGGCTACACCAGCCGCGAAATGCCCAAGTTCAATTCCATCTCGATCTCCGGCTACCACATGCAGGAAGCCGGCGCGACGCAGGTGCAGGAGCTGGCCTTCACCATCGCCGACGGCGCCGAGTACGTGAAGTACGGCGTGGCCAGTGGTCTGGACATCGACAAGTTCGCTGGCCGCCTGTCGTTCTTCTTCGCGATCGGCATGAACTTCTTCATGGAAGTCGCCAAGCTTCGCGCAGCGCGCGTGCTGTGGCACCGCGTGATGACGGACCTGGGCGCCAAGGACGAGCGCTCGAAGATGCTGCGCACCCACTGCCAGACCTCTGGCGTGTCGTTGCAGGAACAGGACCCCTACAACAACGTGGTGCGCACCACGATAGAGGCGATGGCGGCGATGCTGGGCGGCACGCAGTCGCTCCACACCAACGCCCTCGACGAGGCGATCGCGCTGCCGACCGACTTCTCGGCTCGCATCGCCCGCAACACCCAGATCATCATCCAGGAAGAGACCGGGATGACGAAGGTGGTCGATCCGTTGGGCGGTTCCTACTACATCGAGGCGCTGACACAGCAACTGGTCGACCAGGCCTGGGAAATCATCGAGCGTGTCGAAACCGAGGGCGGCATGGCCAAGGCGGTCGCCGCCGGCTGGCCCAAAGCGATGATCGAGACCGCCGCCGCTGCTCGGCAGGCGCGGGTCGATCGCGGCGAGGACGTGATCGTCGGCGTCAACAAGTACCGCCTTGCTAACGAGGACTTGCTCGAGACGCTCGAGGTCGACAATGCCAAGGTTCGTGAATCGCAGATCGCGCGCATCAACAAGATGAAGGCCGAGCGTGACGAGGCCAAGTGCCAGGCTGCGCTGGACGGTTTGCGCAAGGCTGCCGCGGGCGAACAGTCGATCGAGAACAACTTGCTGGCCGCCGCAGTGGAGTGCGCCCGCGCTCGTGCCACGCTGGGCGAGATCAGCTCTGCGATGGAAGACAGCTTCCGGCGCTACGGCACCCAGCCGACACCCGTTAAGGGCGTCTACGGCGCGCCTTATGCTGGCGACAGCCGCTGGCAGCAGGTCGTGGATGGCGTTGCTGCGGTCGAGCGTCGCCTGGGTCGCAAGCCCAAGCTGCTTGTCGCCAAGATGGGCCAGGATGGCCACGACCGCGGTGCCAATGTGATTGCCTCTGCCTTCGGCGACATGGGCTTCGATGTCGTATCCGGCCCGCTGTTCCAGACGCCGGAAGAGACCGTGGTGCTGGCGCTCGACAGCGGCGTCGACGTAGTCGGTGCGTCCAGCCTCGCCGCCGGGCACAAGACCCTGATTCCAGAGCTGATCCAGCAGCTTCGCGCCAAGGGCCGCAACGATATCAAGGTCATCGCTGGGGGGGTCATCCCGCCACAAGACTACGATTACCTGCGCAATGCCGGCGTGCAGGGCATCTACGGCCCGGGCTCCAACGTGGTAGAATGCGCCGCCGACGTGCTGCGCCTGCTGGGTCACAATATGCCGCCGGTGGGCGACGAGCTGCAAGCGGCCGAGTGAAATGACCAATCCCTCGGCCTTCTGGGGAGCTGCGCTGGTGATGTTCATCGCCGGTATCGGCATTCCGATCGGAGCGGCGCTCAGCGCCGGTTTGGGTCGTGAGCTGTCCAGCCCGGTGGGGGCGACCGCTGTGCTCTACGCCGTCGGCTTCCTGATCGCGTTGGTAGCATTAGGCTTCGCAGGGATGCCCGACTTTGGACGCATGAGCTCCATCCCGCCGCAGTACTTCGGTGGCGCCGTCTTCGTCGTTTTCTATGTGCTGACCGTCACGCTGCTGGCACCACGCATTGGTGTGGGGAACGCGGTTTTCTTCGTGTTGCTCGGTCAACTTGTGTCGTCCGCTGTGATCGACCATTTCGGTCTGTTCCACGCCTTGCGCGAGCCGCTCAGTCTGCGTCGCGGCGCGGGCATCGCGGTGATGGCACTCGGCGTCTATCTCGCTAAGAAGACGATATGACGGCAATGACGATGCAAGCCCGCACCGACTGGACGCGCGACGAGATCGCCGCGCTGTTCGACCTGCCATTCACCGAGCTGGTGTACCGCGCCGCCGAGGTGCACCGTGCCGGCTTCGACCCGGCCGAGGTACAGCTATCGACGCTGCTTTCGATCAAGACAGGCGGCTGCGTGGAAGACTGCGGGTACTGCTCGCAGTCGGTCAAGGCCGATAGCGGCGTCAAGGCGACGAAGCTGATGGAAGTGCAGCAAGTCCTGCAGAGGGCTGCGCAGGCGGCGGACGCCGGCTCCACGCGGTTCTGCATGGGCGCGGCCTGGCGCAACCCCAAGCCCAGAGACATGCCTGCCATCATCGAGATGGTGAAGGGCGTGCGCGCGCTCGGCATGGAAACCTGTATGACGCTGGGGATGCTGACGCCCGAGCAGGCCGACATGCTGAGCGACGCTGGCCTCGACTACTACAACCACAACATCGACACCTCGCCCGAGCGCTACGGCGAGGTGATCACCACCCGCACGATGGACGACCGGCTCGATACCCTGTCGAACGTGCGTATGGCCGGGATCAACGTCTGTTCTGGCGGCATCGTCGGCATGGGCGAGACGCGCGCCGACCGGGTGGGCTTCATCCACACGCTGGCGACGCTGCCCGATCACCCGCAATCAGTGCCGGTCAACGCACTGGTTCCGGTCAAGGGCACGGTGCTGGGCGATATGCTGGCCGATACGCCGCTGGCGAAGATCGACGACGTGGAGTTCGTGCGCACCGTGGCGGTGGCGCGGATCACCATGCCCAAGTCGATGGTGCGGCTCTCGGCCGGGCGCGAGAGCATGTCCGAGATGACGCAAGCGATGTGTTTCCTCGCTGGCGCGAACTCGATCTTCACCGGCGACAAGCTGCTGACGGCGCCGAACGCCGGGGATGACAACGACGCGGCGATGTTCGCCAGGCTCGGTCTGCGCGCGATGGCGATCGCGGAAACTTCTGCGGAGGTCGAGGCCAGTCGTATGCCGCGTGGCTGCTCAAAGTTGGAGGCGGCGGAGTGATCAGCCGCGCGGGATCAATGCTGCTGGCGTTGTCCTGCTTCTTTGGCACATCTGCCGTTGGCGCTACACTGTCCGCGCCTGCTCCGATCGTGATAGGCGAGACGCGAATGCTGGCCTATCCCGACGAAGCCCCACGCGAAGTGAATGTCTATCTGCCCGATGGCTATGCCAAGGGCACGGCGCTCTACCCGGTGCTATACCTGATCGACGGCGGGCTAGCGCAGGATTTCCTTCATGTCGCCGGCACCAGCCAGCTCAACGCGATCTGGGGCCGGACGCCTGACGTCATCGTCGTCGGCATCGAGAGCAAGGACCGCCGCGCCGAGCTTATCGGTTCGCCCGGCACCGCCGCGCAGCACAAGCAATACCCGACCGCCGGGCAGTCCGCCGCGTTCCGCGCTTTCCTTCGCAACACGGTCAAGCCGCTGGTCGAGGCGAACTACCGCACCAGCGGCGAAGACGGCGTGATCGGCGAATCGCTCGCCGGCCTGTTCATCGTCGAGACGTGGCTTCGCGACCCCGGTCTGTTCGATCGCTACGCCGCCATTGACGCCAGCCTGTGGTGGGACGACGCTGCGCTCGCCAAGGCGGCGCCTGGCCTGCTCGCGGCGAGGGCGACGCGCGGGCCGCTTTACCTCACCTATTCGAACGAAGGATCCGAGACGGCCGAAGCAGCGCAGGGTGTCGCCAAGGCCGCCGGCCCGCTCGTCTGCCTCGCCGCACGAGAAGACTTGAGTCACGCAACCGCCTATCACGTGCTGACGCCGCAAGCGCTCCAGTTCCTGTTCCCGACCGACGCCAAGTTCGACGCCGAGTGGGGCTTCGACGTGACCTGTTCAAGATGACAACGATCGCCACCCTCACTCGTCGTGCTGAACTCGTTTCAGCATCCATTTCGCCGCTCGGGTCGATGGTCTGTGTGCTTTCGCATGGCCCCTCAACAAATTGACCTCACAACGGAAGACCGCTTGATGTTCAAGAAAATCCTCATCGCAAACCGGGGCGAGATTGCCTGCCGTGTCATCAAGACCGCGCGCCGGATGGGCATCCAGACCGTCGCTGTCTACTCTGATGCCGACGCGCGTGCGCCATTCGTTAAGATGGCGGACGAGGCCGTGCACATCGGTCCAGCGCCTGCCGCGCAGTCTTACCTCATCGCCGACAAGATCATCGCCGCGTGCAAGCAAACCGGTGCCGATGCCGTGCACCCCGGCTATGGCTTCCTCTCCGAACGCACTTCGTTCGCCGAAGCACTGGCGGCGGAGGGCATCGAATTCATCGGTCCTCCCGTGGGCGCCATCGCCGCGATGGGTGACAAGATCGAGTCCAAGAAGCTCGCCAAGGCCGCCGGCGTCAACGTTGTCCCCGGCTTCGTCGGCGAGATCGAGGATACCGAGCACGCGGTGCGCATCTCGGAAGAGATCGGCTATCCGGTGATGATGAAGGCCTCGGCCGGCGGCGGCGGCAAGGGGATGCGCCTCGCTTACAACGAACAGGACGTGCGCGAAGGCTTCGAGGCGACCAAGCGCGAAGGCCTGAATTCCTTCGGCGACGACCGCGTCTTCATCGAGAAGTTCATCCTCAACCCGCGCCACATCGAGATCCAGATCCTCGGCGACAAGCACGGCAACATCGTC
>Ga0070667_100000917_pt1 | contig 27218 bp, 23 predicted proteins | sample KBSS33metaG_FD_64659 | JGI IMG/M metagenome (GOLD analysis project Ga0070667, IMG submission 64659) | Switchgrass rhizosphere microbial communities from Kellogg Biological Station, Michigan, USA - KBS S3-3 metaG | ecosystem: Host-associated > Plants > Roots > Rhizosphere > Soil ...
CAAACCGGAAGGGGCAGGGCGGCCGGGGTGAGCGCGCCTAAGCCGCATCGGCGAGCTTTTCTGAGCCGCCTCGCTCTGCTCGGCGCAGGCGCAGCCGCCTTCCTGGCCGTGCGTCATCAACTCGCTTGGCCGACGCCCAAGATCGTGTTCCGCCAGGGCGCATCCAGCGGTTGGCTGCCGCTGGCCGGCGAGGGCCGGCTGATCGAGTTGCCTGCGCGGGTGCGCGGCGTTGCGGTTCAGGCGATCATCGACTCCGGCGCTCAGTACTCCGCGATCGATGCGGGCCTCGCCGAGCAGCTCGGGCTTTCAGCGGCCATCCCGATCCCGCTGGTCGCGTTCGGTGTAAGCGGCCCGCCCAGCGTCACCCGCGCGGTGCGCCTCGACGCGGACCTTGGCGCCTTTCGCATCGAAGGGCTGCGAGCCGCCGCGCTCGATCTGCGTCCGTTGTCGGAACTGACGCGACAGCCGTTCTCGCTGCTGCTCGGACGCGACTTCCTGCGCGCGGTCGTGCTGGAGGCGGATTTGCCGGCGCGCCGGATCGCGCTGCTCGCCGTCGGCAGCTGGGTCCAACCGCCTAGCGCCCAGCCGGTGGCGGGCCGGCTGCAGTCGGGCGGTCTGATGGTCAAGATTCGCATCGAGGGCGGGCCGCCGGTCGAGGTGATGCTGGACACCGGCGCCACCGGGGGACTGGCGCTCGCGGAAGATACAGCGCGCGCGGCGGGGCTGTTCGATGGGCGACCGATGCGCACCAGCCCCTCCGTCACCCTGGGCGGCGTGATGAACGACGGCATTGTTCGCGCGCGCAGCGTCGAGTTCGCGGGCCAGTCCTTCCTGGATGTCGACGTCCAGATCTACCGGCCGGCGCGGGGCTCGCCGGCGCCGATGGGGCTTTTGGGCCTGGGCGTTCTGGAGCGATTTCGCATCGCCCTCGATCTCTCCTCGGCGCGGCTGGTGCTGCTCGGCCCGGTGCAACCGCCGCGGCGGCGCGGCGGCGCGCCTCCGGCGCGGTTCGGAGGCTTTGCGGATTTGGAGCCGCCGCATTAGGGGAGGGGCATGAACCAGTCGTTCGACGCCTATGTCACCGCCGCCCAGTTCGACCGCTCCGGCCGCGCGGCCTTTGCGCTCGGGGACGGGAGCGTCCGCTTCGAAGACGGAGCGGTCGTCGAGGCGCACGACGGCGCCTCGCTCAGCGCCTGCCTGCATCCGAGCGGCGAGGGCATTCTGAGCGGCGGCGACGACGGCCGGCTGGTCTGGACCAGGCCCGAGGGTGCGAGCGAGGTGGCCAAGGTTCCGGGCGCCTGGCTGGACAGCGTGGCCGCCAGCGCCGAGTCCAGGCTGATCGCCTTCGCGTCGGGTCGCGATCTGCACGTGCGCGACGCCGCCGATCCGGCGTTCGCCCGCACGTTTCGCCACGAGAAGTCGGTGGCCGCGGTGACCTTCGATCCCAAGGGCCGGCGCATCGCCGCGGCGACCTACGGCGGCGCCTGCCTCTGGTTCGCGCGTATCGCCGAGCAGAAGGCCACGATGCTGAAATGGGCCGGCAGCCACGTGGCGATCGCCTGGAGCCCGGACGGCAAGTTCCTCGTCTCCGGCATGCAGGAAAACGCGTTGCACGGCTGGCGCGTCGCCGACGAGAAGAACATGCGGATGGGCGGCTACTCTGCGAAGGTGAAGAGCCTGTCCTTCATCGGCAGGGGCTCGATGCTGCTCACCTCCGGAGCCAACGGTTGCGTGATCTGGCCGTTCGCCGGCTCGAACGGGCCGATGGGCCGGCAGGCCGCCGAGGTCGGGCCTGAGGAGAAGGCGGTGTTGACCTGCGTCGCCGGCATGCCGGGCGGGACCTGGGCCGCCTGGGGCCTCGACGACGGCAGGGTGCGCGCCTGCGACCTCGCCGGCCAGCGGATGGTCGAGATCAAGGCCGAGCGCGGCGCAGCGATCAGCGCCCTGGCCATGACCGCGGACGGCAAGCGCCTGGCCTGGGGCGACGAGGACGGTCAGGCGGGCGTGGCGGGGCTAGGCTAGGCGTTCACCACTTCGAAAGCGCTTCGCCCGAAACAGGCTTAAGCGGGTCTTGCCGCGCGTGGGGTGACGAGGAGCGCCGTGGCGAGGCGAGCGAAGCCGAAGAAATCCAAACCTGCGGCCAAGCCAGAGCGCAAGCGCGGTCTGCTCGGCTGGCTGATGATCTTCGTACTGATGTTTGGCTTCGTGGCTCCGGTGACGGTGGTGGCGATCTACCGCTTTGTGCCCCCGCCGCTGACCTTCCTGATGGTGCAGCGTTTGTTCGAAGGCCGCGGCTTCGACCGCCGCTGGGTTCCGCTGAAGAAGATCTCGCCCCGCCTCGTGGGCGCGGTGATCGCCTCGGAGGACTCCGGCTTCTGCGAGCATCACGGCTTCGACTACAAGGCGATCGAGAAGGCGCTGCGCCACAACGCCCGCTCGGGCAAGATCCGCGGAGGCTCGACCATCAGCCAGCAGACCGCCAAGAACGTCTTCCTGTGGCCGAACCGTGACTATGTGCGCAAAGGCCTGGAGGCCTATTTCACCGTCCTGATCGAGGTGATCTGGGGCAAGCCCCGGATCATGGAGGTCTATCTAAACTCCATCGAGTGGGGGCCGGGCGTCTACGGCGCCGAAGCCGCCGCCCGGCGCAATTTCGGCGTCAGCGCCGCCCAGCTCTCGCCGGCGCAGGCGGCGCGGCTTGCGGTGATCTTGCCCAAGCCCTTGTCCTGGAAGGCGAACAAGCCCGGGCGCTACATCCGCGCGCGGTCAGGGACCATCGTCGCGCGCGCCGGCGTGGTGCGTCGCCAGGGGCTCGCCGATTGCGTTTTCCGTTGACCGCGAGCGAGCCTCGCCCGTCAATCGCGCGTTGCATGACATGATCTGGCAGGAACGAGGCTCTCATGCGCATTGGCGTGCCCCGCGAAATCAAGCCGGATGAATACAGGGTCGGGCTGACGCCCACGGCGGTGCGCGAGTATGTCGCCCGCGGCCACGAGGTCAGCGTCGAGCAGGGCGCGGGCGCCGGGGCCGGCTACGCCGACGAGCTCTACCGGCGGGCGGGCGCGACCCTGCTGCCCAAGGCCGAGGCGGTGTTCGAGGCCGCCGAGCTGGTCATCAAGGTCAAGGAGCCGCAACCGCAGGAGTGGGCCAGGCTCACCGAGCGGCACATCCTCTTCACCTACCTGCACCTGGCGCCCGACCCCGCCCAGGCCGAGGGCCTGCTCAAGTCCGGCTGCGCGGCGATCGCCTACGAGACGGTCACCGACGCCGCGGGCGGCCTGCCGCTGCTGGCGCCGATGTCGGAGGTGGCCGGCCGCATCGCCGTCTTTTCCGCTGGCGAGACCTTGCTCAAGCACAACGGCGGCATGGGCTTGTTGATCTCCGGCGTGCCCGGGGTGCCCCCCGCGCGGGTCTGCGTGCTGGGCGGCGGCGTGGTCGGCATGAACGCCGCGCGCATGGCCGCGGGCCTAGGCGCCGAGGTCGTGGTGGTCGAGCGCTCGATTCCGCGCATGCGCGAGCTCGACGCCATGTTCCAGGGCCGCATCCTCACCCGTTATTCGACGCTCGACGCGGTGGAGGAAGAGGTGATCAAGGCCGACGTGGTGGTAGGCGCAGTGCTGACCGCAGGCGCGGCGGCGCCCAAGCTGGTCAGCCGCGAGCACCTGAAGCGCATGAAGCCGGGCTCGGTGCTGGTGGATGTCTCCATCGACCAGGGCGGCTGCTTCGAGACGAGCCGGCCGACCACCCACCACGAGCCGACCTATGTGGTCGACGGCGTGGTGCACTACTGCGTGGCCAACATGCCCGGCGCCGCGCCCCGCACCTCGTCGGAAGCATTGGTGCACGCCACACTGCCGTTCGGCCTGCAACTCGCCGACAAGGGCCTCGCCGCCCTGAAGAAGAACGTGCACCTGGCGAAAGGACTGAACGTCCTGAAGGGCGAGCTCACCCACCCGGCCGTCGCCGAGGCGCTGGGCAAGCCGTTCGCAGATCCGTTCGGCGCGTGGAAGTGAGCCTGCTCTCCCCCGCGCGCAGCGAGAGAGGGCGCGAGTCGCGCCAAGGCGTGCAGAATCAGCGCGCGGCGCCTATATAGAACGTTACTTTATGTCCCCGCGTACGCGCACGCGCGCGAGCCGCAATTCCAGGGGCGCCCTTCAGGCCCGCGCCGCCCTCCTTGGCGGACGAAAGCCCCAATCGGACGACGCATGAGCGAAGAGAACGAGACCAACGGCCTGGATTCCAACGGCCAGGCCGAGTACGGCGCGGACTCCATCAAGGTGCTGAAGGGACTGGACGCCGTTCGCAAGCGTCCGGGCATGTACATCGGCGACACCGACGACGGTTCGGGCCTGCACCATATGGTCTACGAGGTGGTCGACAACGCCATCGACGAGACGCTGGCGGGCTACGCCAGCCGCGTCGAGGTGATTCTCAACGCCGACGGCTCCTGCACGGTGACTGACGACGGGCGCGGCATCCCGACCGACATCCACGAGGGTGAAGGCGTCTCGGCGGCCGAGGTCATCATGACCCAGCTGCACGCCGGCGGGAAATTTGACCAGAACTCCTACAAGGTCTCCGGCGGCCTGCACGGCGTGGGCGTCTCGGTGGTCAACGCGCTGTCGGCCTTCCTGAAGCTGAAGATCTACCGCGGCGGCCAGATGCACGAGATGGAGTTCCATCGCGGCGATCCAGTCTCGCCCCTCGTCGTCACCGGCGAGGCGCCGCTGCGCGAGAACGGCGAGCCCCTGTCCGGCACAGAGGTCACCTTCCTGCCCTCGACCGAGACCTTCAGCTTCATCGACTTCGACCTGAAGACGCTCGAGCACCGGCTGCGCGAGCTGGCCTTCCTCAACTCCGGCGTGACCATATGGCTCAAGGATCACCGCGGCGCCGAGCCGTTCGAGGAGGTGATGAGCTACGAGGGCGGCATCGAGGCTTTCGTGCGCCACCTCGACAAGGCCAAGACGCCGGTCATGAAGCAGCCGATCATCGTCCGCGGCCGGCGCGAGAACGTCGAGCTGGACATGGCGCTGTGGTGGAACGACGGCTACCACGAGAACGTCCTCTGCTTCACCAACAACATCCCGCAGCGTGACGGCGGCACCCACCTGGCGGCGTTCCGCTCGGCGCTGACGCGGATCATCACCGGCTATGCGGAGAGCTCCGGCGCGGCGAAGCGCGAGAAGGTGTCAGTCTCCGGCGAGGATGCGCGCGAGGGCCTGACCTGCGTGCTGTCGGTCAAGGTGCCGGACCCGAAGTTCTCCTCCCAGACCAAGGACAAGCTGGTTTCCTCCGAGGTCCGCCCGGCCGTCGAGGGGCTGGTCAGCGAGGGGCTCTCGAGCTGGTTCGAAGAGCACCCGAACGAAGCCAAGACCATCGTCCAGAAGATCGCCGAGGCCGCCGCCGCGCGCGAAGCCGCCCGCAAGGCGCGCGAGCTGACGCGGCGCAAGTCGGCGCTCGACATCACCAACTTGCCTGGCAAGCTCGCCGACTGTTCCGAGAAGGATCCCGCCAAGTCGGAGATCTTCCTGGTCGAGGGCGACAGCGCCGGCGGCTCAGCCAAGCAGGCGCGCAACCGCGAGAACCAGGCGATCCTGCCGCTGCGGGGCAAGATTCTGAACGTCGAGCGCGCCCGGTTCGACAAGATGCTGTCGTCGGACCAGGTCGGTACGCTGATCACGGCGCTGGGCGCCGGCATCGGCCGCGACGACTTCAACATCGAGAAGGTCCGCTACCACAAGATCGTCATCATGACGGACGCCGACGTCGACGGCGCCCACATCCGGACCCTGTTGCTGACCTTCTTCTACCGGCAGATGCCGGAGGTGATCGAGCGCGGCTATCTCTACATCGCTCAGCCGCCGCTCTATAAGGCCGCCAAGGGCAAGTCGGTCCGCTACCTGAAGGACGACGCCGAACTTGAGACCTATCTGATCGACGAAGGCATCGACCAGGCCCGCCTCGACCTCGGCTCGGGCGAGCAGCGCAGCGGTCAGGACCTACTGGCCATGGTGCTCAACGCCCGCGGCGCCAAGGCCAACGTCGAGCGGCTCGCCGCGCGTGCGCCAGCCTTCGCCATTGAGCAGGCGGCGCTGGCGGGCCTGTTCGGCGAGGGCGGGGATCCCGTGGCGGCGGCCAGGCGTCTCGATCTCTACGCTGAGGAAGGCGACGGGAGCTGGAGCGGCGAGGCGGCGGCCGGCGGCGGCTACGCCTTCAGCCGCGTCAAGCGTGGCGTCTCCGAGAAGCTTGTGCTCGACGACCAGCTGCTGCACGCGGCGGATGCGCGCCGTCTCGGCGAGCGCGCCAAGGAGCTGGCCCAGGTGTTCGCCACGCCCGCCACCTTCGTGCGCAAGGACAAGTCGACGACCGTCCGTGGACCGATCGATCTGGTGAACGCGGTGATGGAGGCCGGCCGCAAGGGGCTGCACATCCAGCGCTACAAGGGCCTGGGCGAGATGAACGCCGAGCAGCTCTGGGAGACGACGCTGGACGTCGAGGCCCGCACCCTGCTGCAGGTCAGGGTGAGCCACGCCGACGACGCCGACGACATGTTCACCCGCCTGATGGGCGACCTGGTCGAACCGCGCCGCGAGTTCATCCAGGAGAACGCCCTCGACGCCGAGGTCGACGTCTAGGCTGGAGGTGGGGTGCACATGCTCCGGGCGAGCGAACTTGGCTCGGCCCGTGAAGATCTGGCCGGGCAGGCCCGCGGCGACAGAGCGCCCTTCACCAGGGCGGCGGCGCGCTCGATCCAGCCTTAGTCGTCGTCGGCCTGGCGTTCAAGGAACGCGCGCGCCTCTTCGACGGTCGGCGGGTGGAATCCGAAATAGAGCGCGACCCGAAACCGGGGATGCTCTCGCGAGAGCGCCGTCTCCGACCCGTCGCGGTCGCTCGCAGAGATATTCGAAGATCGCGCGATAGTGGTCCGCCGCCCGACGCGGCGGCTGCCCTCCGGCGAAAGCATATAGTTTCTCGAACAGCCCCTCGGGGTCGTCGGTGAGCGCGGCCAGAGTCAGCTTCAGGAGGGTGGGCGACTGACCGAGCGGCGTCCGCCCTGGACCCTCAGCCTCGTAGAGCACCTCGGGCGATTTTTGACCGCGCCTGCCGATGATGACGGAGAGGTAGTCCTCGGCGGCCAGGATGGCGCAGAGCTCGGTTCCCGAAGTCAGTCCGGGCTGCAGCCGCGCGAAATTCCGACATCACCAGCAGCTTGCAGTTCTCGCCGAGCATGCGCGAGAACAACGTCGATCCCGCCCGCCCGGTGCTGACGACGAACCGATCGGTCATGGCCGCGCTCTTCCTTCGGCGATGGTTGCGTGAGCCGCGCAGCCGGCTTACGCGCCTTGCCGCTGTCTCCTCCCTTCGTCAAGGCCAAGTCATCCGCTCCGAAACGACAGCGTTCCAGGGCGGCTACGCCTTTGCGCCTTCCGCGCCCTCCGCACCCGCGGCGGCGAGCTCACGTTGCCGGGCGCTGGCGGCGCTCGGGCGGTGGTCGCCGGCGAGCAGGGTGTAGAAGGTCGGCAGTACGAACAGGGTGAAGAGCGTGCCCACCAGCATGCCCGTCACCACGACGATGCCGATGGCGAAGCGGCTGGCAGCGCCCGCGCCGTGCGAGAGCAGCAGCGGGAACAGACCTGCGACCATTGCGGCGGTGGTCATCAGCACCGGTCGCAGGCGCACCGCGGCGGCCTTGGCGATGGCGGAGGCCTTGTCGAGATCCTCGTGTTTCTGAATCTCGTTGGCGAACGAGACCATCAAGATGCCGTGCTTGGAGATCAGGCCGATCAGGGTGACGAGGCCGATCTGCGTGTAGATGTTGAGCGTGGTGAAGCCGAGGTAGATCGGAGCCAGCGCCCCCACCACGGCGAGCGGCACGGTCACCAGGATGACGATCGGATCGCGCCAGGACTCGAACTGCGCCATAAGCACTAGGAAGATCACCACCAGGGCCAGGCCGAACGAGACGGTGAGCTGGTGGCCCTCCTTCACGTACTGGCGGCTGTCGCCCATCCAGTCGACGGTGGCGCCCGCCGGGAGCGGCTGGCCTTGCAGGAAGTCGACCGCCTCGCCCATGGTCACGCCGGGCGCCAGCACGGCCGACAGCGTGGCGGAGTTCATCTGGTTAAACTGCGGAAGGCGGTTGGGCTGCGGGCGGGTCTCGATGTGGATCAGCGTCGAGAGCGGGACCAGCGCGCCCGACCCCGCCTTCACATAGAACTGGCCGATGTTGTCCGGCGTTAGCCGCTGCTCACGCGGCACCTGGGTGATGACGTCGTACGACCGGTTGTGGAAATTGAACCGGTTCACGTAGTTCTCGCCCAGCAGGATGGCGAGGGTGTCGGCGATCGCCTGCATGCTGACGCCCATCTCGCCGGCCTTGGCGCGGTCGACGCTGATGTGCGCTTCGGGGCTGTCGAAGGCCAGGTCGCTGTCGACGAAGACGAACAGCCGGCTGCCCCAGGATGCGCCCTTGATCCGCTCCATCGCGGCGTAGAGTGCGCTGAAGTCCTCCGGGCTGCGCACCACCATCTGCACCGGCAGGCCGCCGGAGCCGGCGGGCAGCGGCGGCGACTGGAAGGCGGTGGCGAAGGCGCCGGACACGCCGGAAGCCTTATGGATGATCTCCTGCTGGATGTCGTCGGCGCTGCGGGTGCGGTCCTTCCAGTCCTTCAGCACCACGCCGCCGAAAGCGGAGTTCACGCCGTCGCTGCCAGTCGCCAGGAAGGTGCTCTGGAATTCCGGCAGGCCGCGCAGGATGCGCTCGACCTGGGTGGAGTAGCGCGAGGTGTAGTCGAGGTTCGCGTACTGCGGCGCCTTCACCTGGATGAAGACGTAGCCCTGGTCCTCCTGCGGGGCGAGCTCGCGCTTCGCACCGGCGAACAGCACCACGATCGCCGCGAGCACCGCGACGGCGAAAACAAGCACGACCGGCCGCACCGCGAGCGTGCGGCCGAGCAGGCCGCTGTAGGCGTGCGTCGTCCGCTCCATGACGCGTTCGACGGTCTGGGCGAGGCGCCCCTCGGATCCCTTCGGCTGCAGCAGCCAGGAACTCATCATCGGCGACAGCGTCAACGCCACCACACCGGAGACGATCACCGCGCTCGCCAGCGTGAAGGCGAACTCCTTGAACAAGGCGCCGGTTAGGCCCCCCATCACCCCGATCGGCGCATAGACGGCGGCGAGCGTGATGGTCATGGCGATGATCGGCCGGATGATCTCGCGGGCGCCGACCAGGGCGGCGCGCACCGGCGACAGCCCCTCTTCGATGTGGCGGTGGATGTTCTCCACCACGACGATGGCGTCATCGACGACCAGCCCGATCGCCAGCACCATGGCCAGCAGTGTCAGCAGGTTGATCGAGAAGCCCATCAACAGCATCAGCGCCGCCGCGCCCACCAGCGACAGCGGGATCGTCACCACCGGGATCGCCACCGCTCGGAACGAGCCGAGGAACAGGAAGATCACCACGATGACGATGAGGATCGCCTCGGTGAGCGAGCGGCTCACCTCGTTGATCGAAGCGTTGACGAAGTGGGCGACGTCGAACTGGTTGAAAATCTTCATGCCCGGCGGCGCGACGCGCTGCATGCCGGGGAGCAGCTTGTCGACCGCTTTGACGATCTCCAGCGGGTTGCCGTCAGGCGTCGGCGTGATGGCGATGGTCACCGAGGACCGGCCGTTGGTGAGGAAGTTGAAGTCGTAGCTGCTGCCGCCGATCTCGACGGTGGCGACGTCCTTCAGCCGCACGATGCCGGTCTGGCCGCTCTTCAGCACCATCTCGCGGAAGTCGTCGATGCTGGAGAGGTCGGTCGCCGCGGTGATGTTCATCACCGTCGACCCGCCCTTCAGCTGACCGGGCGCGGCCTGCACGTTGTTGGCGCGCAGTGCGGCGGAGAGCTCGTCGGCGGTGAGGCCGCGCGCAGCGAGGCGCACGGGGTCGACCCAGATCCGCATCGCCAGGCGCTGGTTGCCAAAGAAGTCCGCCGAGGCGACGCCGGGCACCGAGGTGATCAGCGGCTGGGCCACCCGGGTGGCGAAGTCGCTGATCTGCGGGGTCGTCATGTTCGGCGCGACGAAGGCGATGAACTGCACGGGGCTCGCGCCATCGGTGATCTTCTCGATCACCGGGTCGGTGGCGCCCGGCGGCAGCTGGTATTTGACCTGCTGGATCCGCGCCAGGATCTCGGTCATCGCCCGGTCGGCGTTGGCGTTGAGCACCAGCTTGGCGTTGATATGGCTGTGGCCCTGGGTCGAGGACGAGCTCAGGTATTCGATGCCGCTGGCCGTCGCGATCGCCTGGGAGATCGGCGTGGTCACGAACCCCTGCATCACCTCCTGGGTGGCCCCCGGATAGCTCGTGTCGATGGTGATCGTCGCGCTCTCGAGATTGGGGAACTCGCGCAGCGGAAGCAGGAACAGCGCGCTGGTCCCGCCGAGCAGGATCAGCAGGCTGACGACGATCGAAAGGATCGGGCGGCGGATGAAGATGTCGGTGAAGCTGCCCATGCTCACCCGCCCTGCATCATCACCTTCACCGGCGCGCCGGGCTGCACCCGAAGCTGGCCGTCGGTGATGATGACGTCGCCGGGCTTCAGGCCGCTGGCGATCACCACGGTGTCGCGGATTCGGCGGCCGACTTGCACCGCCGCCGGCGCGGCCTTGCCGCCGCGCACCAGCATGACGCTGTCGCCCGACGCCGAGGTGACGATCGCCGTCGCCGGCGCGACCAGCGCGTTCGGCTGCGGCGGCAGCGCCAGACGCGCGGTGACGTACATGCCCGGCCGCAGGCGGTCGCCCGGGTTGGGCATCAGCGCCTGAACGCTGACGTTGCGCGTATCGCCGCCGACCTGGGGCTCGATGGCGTTGACGGTGGCTCGGAACGTCTGGCCAGGGAAGGCGTCGGTGTCGATCTCGACGGACCCGCCGATGCGCAGGTTGGAGAACTCCTGCTGCGGCAAGGTGAAGTTGACGAACAGCTTGTCGAGCGCGGTCAGGCTTGCCACCGGATCGCCGGGGTTCAGGTACTGACCGGGGTTCACCTTGCGCAGGCCCAGCACGCCGGCGAACGGCGCGCGTACGGCCTTCTGGGCGATGCGGGCGTCGAGCTGGCGCACGGCGGCCACGGCGGCGTCGTAGTCGGCGCGCCTCTGGTCGGTGGTGACGCGCGGTTCGAAGCCGGTGGGGGCCAGCTTCTGCGAGCGGGCGAGCTGCACGTTGGCGAGATCCGCGCGGGCCTGAGCGGCGGCGCGGTCGGCGCGCTCCGGCCGGTCGTCGAGCTGGATCAGCACGTCGCCGCGGCCAACGCGCGATCCGCCTTCGAAGCGGATGGCGACGACTCGGCCTGCGGTCTCGGGGGCGAGCGTCACCTGATGTACGGCCTCGAGCGAGCCGATGCTTTCCAGGTAGACCGGTACGCTCTGCGGCTGGATGACCATGGCCGAGACCTGGGTTGGCGGCGGAGCCCCCTGCGGCGGCGGAGCCGTGCGCGCCTTCTTCCAGCCGAGCAGCCCGGCGAACAGGGCTGCGATCACCAGAATGACGATGACGAGGCCGCGGATGGGGAACGAAGGAGCGCGCAAGCTCGGAGTACGCGTGTCGGGCATGAGCGCCTCCTAAACCGAAACTGCAGGGACCGCACCCTCACAACGCAAGGTGGCTCGGCTCGGATTGGATCCTTTCGGAAGCGCCCGCAATGATTTAGGGGCGGTCGCGGCGCGCGGTAGAGGTCCGACCGAAATTAGCCGAAGAAGCCGCGCACAACCTCGAGTACCGCTTCGCCATAGCGTGCGAGCTTGCCCTCTCCAACGCCGGAGATTCGCTCGAGCGCCGCGCGGGAGCCCGGCCGCGCCCCGGCGATTTCCACCAGCGTGCGGTCGTGGAAGATCACATAGGGCGGCACGCCCTGGGCCTTCGCCGCGCGACCGCGCCAGGACCGCAGCGCCTCGAACAGCGGCTGATCCGCAGCAGAGACGCCGGCCGCCGCCTCGCCGGTGCGGCGCGCGCGCTTCTGGCGGGCGGGAGCCGGCGGGACTGCGCGAACGGTCACCCGCCGCTCGCCGCGATAGATACCGCGCACGCCGTCCGCGTCGCCAAGCCCGATCAATGGCCGGCCATCGTTCGGATCTTCGCGCAGCAGGCCCTCGAACAACAGCTGTTCGACGAGGTCGCGCCACTCGACCGCGGACAGCTCCTGGCCAATGCCGAAGGTGGACATCGCCGCCTCGTGGTCGGCCACGTCCTTGGTCTTGCCGAGCAGGTGGTCGATAAGCCGGCCGCGCCCGAAGCGGCCGCCGGTGCGCTGTACGGCGGACAGCGCCTTCTGGGCGGCCACGGTCGCGTCCTTCGACTCCGGCGGGCTTACGCAGGCGTCGCACTGGCCGCAGGGCTCGACCTCGGCCTCGCCGAAGTAGCGCCTGACCGCCGCCGCCCGGCAGCTCACGCCATCGAGCAGGGCGTAGAGCTGGCGGACCTTGCGCGATTGCACCTGCTTGACCGCCTCGTCCACCTCGCGCTCGCTCGTGCGCCGCAACGCCCAGGCGAGGTCGGCGGAGCCGTAGAGCGTGATCCCTTCGGCCGGCAGGCCGTCGCGGCCGGCTCGGCCGATCTCCTGCCAGTACGCCTCGATCGAAGCCGGCGGGTCGGCGTGGATGACGAAGCGGACATCGGGTTTGTCGACGCCCATGCCGAACGCGATGGTGGCCACCATCACCGCGGCGTCGGCCTCCAGGAACTCCTGCAGCCGCCGGCTGCGCACCTGGCGCTCCAGCCCGGCGTGGTAGGCCAACGCCGGCACGCCGGCCTGCCGCAGCGCCTCGGCCAGGCGATCGACCCCGTCACGTGAGCCGGCGTAGACGACGCCGGAGCAGCCCGGCCGCGCCGTCACAAGCTCGATCACCCGCTTCTGAGCCGCGCCGCGCTTGCGCTCGGCCGACAGGATCAGCTCAGGCCGCGCAAAGCTGGCGACGAACTCCCGCGACTCCTCCAGCCGCAGTTCCTGGCGGATGTCCTCGCGCGTTCGGTCGTCGGCGGTGGCGGTGACCGCCAGGCGCGGCACGTTCGGGAACAGTTCGGCCAGCCGGCCCAGCATCCGGTACTCGGGGCGAAAGTCGTGACCCCATTGGCTGACGCAGTGCGCTTCGTCGATGGCGATCAGGGCAAGCGGCGTGCGCGACAGCCGTTCCAACATCCAGGGCTGCATCAGCCCTTCCGGCGAAACGTAGAGCAGGTCCAATTCGCCGGCGTCGATGCGCCGCCAGGTCTCCGCCCGCTCGGCCGGGTCGACGTTGGAATCCAGCCGGGCTGCGGCGACACCCAGTTGCTGCAGGCCCGCCACCTGGTCGGTCATCAACGCGATCAGCGGCGACACAACCAGGCCGAGGCCGGGCCGCAGAATAGCGGGGATCTGGTAGCAGACACTCTTGCCGCCGCCGGTCGGCAGCACCGCCATCGCGCTGCGCCCGTGCAGGATCTCGCCGATCACGTGGGCCTGCCGGCCGCGGAACTCGGCATGGCCGAAGGTGCGCCGCAGCACCTCGCGGGCGCTCTCCAGCGGGTCGAGTTCCGATTGGGCGAGCTGCGCGCGCATGGGCGTGTTTATGGGGGTGAGTCGGGCGATTTGCGATGCGGCATGGGGCGTGCAGGGCCGCCTTCTAGGCGCAACGGGCGTGCCGAATTCGGTCGGGGCGCTACGGCTTGGTTATGGGAACCGGCATAACATTCAGCCCTTTATCGCTGGGTGAGCAGTCGAAGCAGAAGGCTTTTGGAGGAAATGGAGAAGGATAGGTCGCAAGGCCAGGGTATGCCGCTGAAGGCCCTAATCGCCGCGCTTGCGGCCGGCGCCATTGTGCTCGGTCTGGCGTTGCCGGTCCCGCACCGGAGCGAGGCTGAGCCGCGGTCGCAGTTCACCACTCTGGAACTCGGTTCAAACTGACCGTCGCCTCGCCGACGGAGGGCGTTTTCAAAACCCGGAGGACTCCTTAGGGTCGAGCGCGAAGGGCGCTACTCGACGAAAGGGCTGTCAATGGACGCCACTCCAGACAAGGTTTACGACGCCGCGCGCTACAAGCGCTCCGGTCGGGGCAAAATCTACGACTCCATCATAGACACCATCGGCGACACGCCGCTCGTTCGGCTTCCTCGGCTGACGGCGGCGCTAAAGCCGAAGGGCGAGGTCGTCGCCAAGCTCGAATTCTTCAATCCGATCGCTTCGGTGAAGGACAGAATCGGCGTGGCGATGATCGAGTACCTGGAAGCCAAGGGCGTGCTGAAACCCGGCGGCACCATCGTCGAGCCAACCAGCGGCAACACCGGCATCGCGCTCGCCTTCGTCGCCGCGGCCAAGGGTTACAAGCTGACCCTGGTGATGCCGGAGAGCATGTCGCTGGAACGACGCAAGATGCTGCTGATTCTGGGGGCCAAGCTCGAGCTGACCCCGCCTGAGCGCGGCATGGCCGGCGCGGTCGCCCGCGCCAAGGAACTGGTCGCCGCGATTCCCGACGCAGTGATGCCGCAGCAGTTCGACAACGCCGCCAACCCGCTGATCCACCGCGTTTCCACGGCGGAGGAGATCTGGAACGACACCGAAGGCCGGGTCGATGCGGTGATCTCCGGCGTCGGCACCGGCGGCACGATCACCGGCGTCGGCCAGGTGCTGAAGGCCCGCAAGCCCTCAGTGCGGATGATCGCGGTCGAGCCTGAGGCTTCGCCGGTTCTGTCGGGCGGCCAGCCCGGGCCGCACAAGATCCAGGGCATCGGCGCGGGCTTCGTGCCCTCGATCCTCGATCGCGGGGTCATCGACGAGGTGGTTCAGGTCTCCAACGACGACAGCTTCGCCATGGCTCGGCGCATCGCGCGGGAAGAGGGCATCCCGGTCGGCATCTCCTCGGGCGCGGCGATCACCGCGGCGTTCGACGTGGCCAGCCGCGACGACATGGCCGGCAAGCTGATCGTGGCGATCATCCCAAGCTTCGCCGAACGCTACGTCTCGACGGCGCTGTTCGAGGGGCTGTGACGGCGGGGCCGGCCCCGCCCACGACCGACGTCTTCGATTCGGCCAAGCGCTCCGCGGTGATGCGGCGGGTGAAGGGTCGGAACACCACGCCGGAGATGATCGTGCGCCGGGCGCTCACCCGGCTCGGCGCGCGCTATCGCCTGCATCGCAAGGACCTGCCGGGATCGCCCGACGTGGCGATGCCGGGCCGCAAGCTCGCGGTCTTCGTGCACGGCTGCTTCTGGCACGGCCACGACTGCGCCCGCGGCGCCCGCGTGCCGAAGCAGAACCGCGACTACTGGCTGGGAAAGGTCGCCCGCAACCGTGCCCGCGACGCCGCTAGCCGCGAGGCGCTGGCGGCGATGGGCTGGCGCGTGGCGACGCTCTGGGAGTGCGAGCTGAAGGACGCCGAGGCGCTAGAAGGGCGCTTGCGCGAACTCCTCGCCTTCCCCGCGCAGCGGGGGCCTTAGGCCGGGACTGGCTGGCGCGCCGCAGCTTCCAGATCTTGCACCAGCGTCGAGGCTGCGATTTCGGCGCGAACCGCGGCGCCCAGCCGCTCCGCGCCCGCGCGGAAGGTGGGTTCGGACATCAGCCGTTGCGCCGCCTTGACGAAGGCGCCGGCGTCGGCGGAGGCCGGCAGTTCCAGGCCTGCGCCGCGGTCGGCGACGCGCTGGGCGTTGTCGTGCTGGTCGCGTCCATGCGGTACGATCAACGTCGGCAGGCCGGCGGCCAGGGCGCGGATCACCGTCCCGTGGCCGCCGTGGGTGATCACCAAAGCGGCTTCGCGCATCACTGCGCCGTGCGGCGCACGGCGAACCACGATGGCGTTCTGGCCGGCGCGCAACTCGGCCGGATCGATCGCATCACCGGTGGTCAGGAGCACCCGGACGGGCAGGCGGGCCAGCCCGTCCAGCACCCGCTGCAGCACCGCGACGTGGTTCTGGAACGTGGTGGAGAAGCTCACCAGCACCAGCGGGCGCGCGTCCTCATGCGGCCACGGCGAGATCCAGGCCGACCCGGGCGGATCGCCGATCATCGGGCCAACGTACCGGACATCGTCGGGGCGATCGTTCCAGGGCAGGTCGAAAGCCTGGGCGGTGGCCAATAGCGTGACCTTGGCGGCCTGAAGCTGGTCCGTCAGGTGGGCGATCGGAGCCAGGCCAAGCTCGGCGCGGGCGGCGTTCAGCGCAGGCACGCCCTGGTCGAACAACTGCACCCTCGCCTGGAACGGCGCGGCGAAACCGCCGACCGAGGGCGCGCCCGACGACGGGTAGAGGGAGATGTTGGCGCCAAGGATGGCGACGGGCTGACGCAGCGCTTCGCAGGCGGCGAGCACACCCAGCAGCATTTCCGAGGTGATCACCAGGTCGGCGGGCGCGCGGGCGAGCTCTTCGCGCAGATCCTCCGCGTGCGCCAGAGCGGGCCCGACCACCATCCGGCCGAGCAGCCGCATGAAGCCCTCGCCGGGGTCTGTGCTCTCCCAGTCGCGCAGGTAGTCGGTTTCGCGCAGCCTGTTGGGCCGGCTGGGCGCGCGGGTCCAGGCGACGAAACGGGCGCCGACCGCCTCGCAATCGGCGCGGTCGCAGGCCTCGCTGAGGATGCGGACGCGGTGACCGCGCGCGAGCATGCGCTCGGCGGCGATCAGCACCGGAGGCAGGTTGCCGCCGCCCGACCAGGTGACGAACAGAAGATCGAGCGGACGTTCGGGACGCGGGATCATCGCGGGTCTCCTATCGCGGAGCATGGGCCGAAGCCGAGGAAAAGAAAGTGCCGAGCGCGCCGGTGGCGAGGCGCAGGATCAGGTCGCGCGCCTCGTCGGGGCCGCGGCCCCAGTCCAAGCGAGCCAGCTTCCAGACGTAGACGTCCATGGCGGCGACCAGCGCGTCGAGCGCCGCCGTGCGGCCGTCCGGCGACAGCCGCTCAAGCCAGGGCTCGGCCACCGTGGCCACCCACTTGCGGTGGCCGCTGCGGCCGTGATCGAGGAAGGGGGTGAGCGCCGGGTAGCGCGGCTCTTGGGCGAGCAGGCGGAGGACCATCTCGCCGGTCGTCTCGTAGTCGGCGCAGAGATTGGCGACGGCCGCAGCGAGGTCGCCCTTCGGCGCGCCCCGGATGCGGAGAACCTCAAGCTTCACTTCTGCGGCGACGGCCTCGAGCAAGCCCTGCTTGCCGCCGAACCGGCGGATGACCGTCTGCTGGGTGACGCCCGCGTCGCGTCCGACCTGCTCGAGCGTGATGTCCTCTAGCCACTCGCGTTGCAGCGCCTCGCGGAAGGCGGCGACGATGCGCTGGCCGGTCAGCTCCGCCGCTTCGGCGCGGGCGCCCTGGCGATAGCTGCGGGATGTCGACGTCGATTTCATGTTAGCAGCACTAACATTTGTCCACGGCGAACGTCAATATCAGAGTTAGTTCAGGTAACGCGAATTTACCTCTGCCGCGAAGCGGCGGGTGGGCCCTCTCTCGCCATTGCTGCCGCAATGGGGCGAGATAAGCTACTCCACCACCACCTCGGTCGTTACCGAGTTGGCGATGAAGCAGGTCTCGTGGGCTGCGTGGTGCAGATCGTCCAGCGCGCCCTTGTCCGGCGCCGCGCCGCGCCACGCGATCCGCGGCCTCAGCGTCACCCGGGTGATCGCCAGCCGGCCTTCGCCGTTCGGCTCCATCAGCCCCTCGCCGGTGTCGCGGTAGCGCCCGACGGCGAAGCCCGCCAGCCGCGCGACGTGCAGGAAACTCAGCATGTGGCAGCCGGCGATTGCGGCGACCAGCAACTGCTCGGGGTCGACCGCTCCGGCTTCCGCCCACTTGTTCCCGACCACGTGGTGGGAAGCGGTGCCGCGTACCTGCGGGCCGCCCTCGAAGGCGACCGTATGGCCGCGGACATACCGGCCGGCGGTGAAGTCCTCGCCCGCGCCGAGCGCCCAGTCGACGCTCGCCCGGAACAGCGCCATCAGAAGGCGTCCGCCGGCAACGCCATCACCGGCTCGGCGCCGGACTTCAGCTTGGCCAGCCGCGAAGCCGCCTCCGGCAACACCCGGGCCAGGAAGTAGCGCCCGGTCGTCAGCTTGTTCCCATAGAAGGGATCGCTGTCGCCTGCGGCGATCTTCGCCTGCGCCGCCTCGGCCATCTGGGCCCAGGCGAAGGCGAGGCCGGTCAGGGCGAACAGGTGCATATAGTCGGTCGAGGCGGCGCCGGCGTTGTCAGGATTGGCCAGGCCGTTCTGCATCAGCCACATCGTGGCCTCCTGCAGTTGGCCCTTGGCCAGCGCCAGGCCGTCGATGAAGGGCTTCAGCACGGCGTCGTCGCCATGGCCGGCGATGTAGGCGTCGAGCTCGGCCGAGAAGCTCATCACCGCGCGGCCGCCGTTGGCCGCCAGCTTGCGGCCGACCAGGTCAAGCGCCTGCACGCCGTTCGTGCCTTCGTAGATCATGGCGATCCGGCTATCGCGCACATACTGGCTGGCTGGCAGCTCTTCGGTGAAGCCGGCGCCGCCGTGCACCTGCATGCCATCCGAGGCGATCGCGAAGCCGCGGTCGGTGAGGTACCCCTTCAACACCGGGGTCAAGAGCGCCATGTAGTCCTCGCCCTTCTGCTGCACCGCCTCGTCGGGGCTGCCGTGCGCCAGGTCGCCGTGCAACGCGGTCCACAGGAGCAGCGCACGGCCGCCTTCGATCACCGCGCGGGCGTCCATCAACATGCGCCGGACGTCCGGATGCACCAGGATCGGGTCCGCGGGGGCGTCAGGGTTCTTCGGCCCGGTCAGCGAACGACCCTGCAGACGTTCCTTGGCGTAGGCCGCGGCGGCCTGATAAGCGGCCTCGGCCTGGGCCAGGCCCTGCACCGCCACGCCGATCCGCGCCTCGTTCATCATCACGAACATCAGCGGCAGGCCGCGGTTCTCCTCACCGACGAGCCAGCCGGTCGCCTGCTCGTGGCTCATCACGCAGGTGGCGTTGCCGTGGATGCCCATCTTCTCTTCCAGCGACAGGCACTTCACCGAATTGCGTTCGCCCGGCGCGCCGTTCCCGTCGGGCAGGAACTTCGGCACGATGAACAGGCTGATGCCTTTGACGCCCGCCGGCGCGCCCTCGATGCGAGCCAGCACGAGGTGGACGATGTTCTCGGTCAGGTCGTGCTCGCCCGCCGAAATGAAGATCTTCTGTCCACTGATCTTATACGTCCCGTCGCCCTGCGGGACGGCTTTGGTGCGTAGGATGCCTAGGTCGGTGCCGGCCTGGGGCTCAGTCAGGTTCATGGTTCCCGACCACTGCCCCGACGCCAGCTTCGGCAGATAGAGCGCCTTCTGTTCGGCCGAACCGCCGTTGCGGATCGCCGCGTAGGCGCCGTGGCTCAGCCCCGGATACATGGCGAACGCCATGTTGGCCGCCGAGGACATCTCCGAGACCGCCAGGTTGACGACCGCCGGCAGGCCCTGGCCGCCGAACTCGGGATCGGCGCCGAGCGAGGGCCAGCCCGCCTCGACGAACTGCGCGTAGGCCTCCTTGAAGCCGGTCGGCGTGCGGACGGTGAAGTCGGGGCTCCAGTGGCAGCCCTCCTTATCGCCGACGCGGTTGAGCGGGACGAGGACCTCAGCGCAGAAGCGGCCGGCCTCTTCCAACACCTGCTGGACGGTGTCGACCGAAGCCTCGGCGAAGGCGGGGAGCTTGGCGTAGCGCTCGATGTGCAAGACGTCGCGGACCAGGAAGTCGAAGTCGCGCACCGGCGGCTGATAGGTCATCTCGGCGGTCCCGTCCGAAAGTTGTTATCGGCCGACGCTACGCGCGACCTCATCAACGTCAAGCCGGCGGGAGATGGCCTCAAAAAGACGTCGTCGCGCGGCCGAAAGAACGCCCGCCCGCGCGACGAAGGAAAATGATCAGCCGCGTTCGCCAGCAGTCCGACTGGCGCCGCTCGCAGGCGCGGTGCTCGAGCCGCCGCTGTAGCTCTGGTCGGAGGAGGTCGCGGCGCCCGAGGTGTCGGAGCTGTAGGAGCCGGCGCTCGGCGAAGAGCTCATCGTGCTGCTGCTGCTCGACCTGGGCGCAGCGGTGGTGTCGCTGGCCGAGGCGCCGGGGCTGGACGTGCCGGCGCTTGCGCCGACGGCGCCCGACTGGCCGGTGGAAGTCATGCCGGCCGAGGAGTCGGTCGTGCTGCTCGGGCTGGTGGAGGAGCTCGAGGCTTGCGCGATGGCGACGCCGCCGAGCGCTAGGGCGCCCAGCACGCCCGCGATAGTAGAAGCCTTCATGAGTGGGTCTCCTGTCAGTGAGGCGACCCTGCAACCGGCCCGTCAGGCTTTATGTTCCGAAATTGTGAATTGGTACGGGCTCGCCTCTCCCCCGGCGAAGCCGAGAGGGAGAGGGCCGGAGAGGGCGGCTCGGCCTCGGTATGACTTGAAAGTTGGACCCGTTGTTCCAACCCAGCGGCGTTTGAAATGCGTGCGCCGCCCCCTCCCGCCCTCTCCCTCTCGCTGCGCTCGGGGGACAGGGGTCTAAGCCGCCAGCTCGCCCGCGAGCGCGCGTTCGATCAGCTGGATTGTCCGCTCGACGCCGAAGATCGCGGCGAAGGAGCCAAACCGGGGGCCCTGGCTCTGGCCGAGCAAAACCTCGTAAAGCGCCGCGAACCAGGCGCGCAGCGGCTCGAAGCCGGCGGCCTTGCCCACGTCGAACACCTCGTTCTGGATCGTCTCGGCGTCGGCGCCGGCGGGTAGAGCACGCAGGCGCTTCGCCAGTTCCTCCATCGCCGCCCGCTCTTTCTCGTCGGGTCCACGGAACCGCTTCGTGGGCTTCACGAAGTCCTCGTAGTAGTTGAGCGCATAGCCGGCGAGCTTGTCGAGCAGCGGCTCGCTCGCCGGCGTTGCGCCGGGGATGTAGCGCTCCAGGAAGCCCCAGAGGATTTCCTTGGTCGAGGCGTCGGCGGCCGACACCAGGTTCAGCATCAGCGAGAAGCTAACCGGCGAGCCCGTGGCCGGCGGATCGCCGTGATGCACGTGCCAGGCGGGGTTGTCGATCGCCGGCAGAGGGCTCTCCGCGCGCGCCTTATTGAAGGCGTCGAGCTGCTGCAGATATTCGTCGGTCGCCTTGGGGATGACGTCGAAGTACAGCCGCTTCGCCGACTTCGGCGACTGGTACATGTAGTAGGCCAGGCTCTCGGGTGTGCCGTAGCGCAGCCACTCCTCCATGGTCAGGCCGTTGCCCTTGGACTTCGAGATCTTCTGGTTGTCCTCGTCCATGAACAGCTCGTAGTGGAAGGCTTCCGGCGGTTCGCCGCCCAACGCCTTGCACACCCGGTTGGAGACCCGCACGGAGTCCACCAGGTCCTTGCCGCTCATCTCGTAGTCGACGCCCAGAGCCGTCCAGCGCGCCGCCCAATCGGGCCGCCACTGCAGCTTCACGTGGCCGCCGGTCACCGGGACCTCGGTCAGCGTCCCGTCTTCGTCTGCGAAGACGATCGTGCCCTTGTCGAGGTTGCGCTCAAGGGTGGGCGCCTGCAGCACCTTGCCGGTCTTCGGGCTGATCGGCAGGAAGGGCGAATAGGTGGCGCGCCGCTCCTCGCCCAGCGTCGGCAGCATGATCGCCTGAATGGCGTCGAACCGCTCCAGCACCCGCAGCAGCACTTCGTCGAAACGGCCCGACTTGTAGCAGGCCGTCGCCGAGTGGAAGTCGTAGTCGAAGCCGAAGCCGTCGAGGAAGGCGAGCAGGCGGGCGTTGTTGTGCGCGCCGAAGCTCTCGTGCTCGCCGAACGGGTCGCGCACCGAGGTGACCGGCTTGTCGCGGTCCTCTTCCAGCATTGCCCGGTTCGGCACGTTCTCCGGGATCTTCCGCAAACCGTCCATGTCGTCGGAGAAGACGATCAGCTTGGTTGGGATGGCGTCTTCGGTCAACGCACGGAAGGCGGTGCGCACCATGGTCGGGCGCGCGGCCTCGCCGAAGGTGCCCATGTGCGGCAGCCCTGACGCGCCAAAGCCGCATTGGAAGATCACCGGCTTGGCGACCAATGCGGGGAGCGCGGCCGCAGCTTCCAGCGCCTTGCCCTCGGGGATCAGGCTGGCGGCCAGGTCGCGCTCGGAGTCGGTGAGGCGCAACCGCAGCACCCGGTCGAGCAGCAGCCGCGCCTGTTCGAACGGCCAGCTCTTCGCCTCGCGGGCGCGGTGAGAAAGACCTTGCAACATGGGGAGCCGGTACCGCCCGCGGGCCGCAGGCTCAAGGGCTTATTCCTGCGGCAGCAGGAAGTGGCCCCTGAGCGCCGCCACCGGCTGGCTCCGGTTCTCCTGCCAGGCCTCGACGTGGACGTTGGCGATGCGGCGGCCGACCTTGCGCAGGTCCGCGCGGGCGTAGGTGTCGAGCGCTCGCCCGACCTTGAGGTATTCGATGGTGACGTCGATGGTCTTGGGCAGCCGCGGCAGGTCGCCGGACAGCGCCAGCTGGGCGAGCGCTGTGGTCTCCATGAAGGCGCCCAGCACCCCGCCGTGCAGCGCATCGGCCATTCGGTTGCCGATCAGCTTGGGATCGAAGGGCAGGATGGCGGTCATCTCGTCGCCCGCCAGCTCGGCGCGCATGCCGAGGAAGCGGACGTAAGGCGTGCGCTCGAGGAAGGCCTGCAGGCGTTCGGCGGGAAGGCTCACGCGGCGCTCGGCTCCCGCAAGGCGAAGGTGGCCAGCGCCGTCGCCATCGGATCGCTGCGGTCGGCGTCCCAGGCGATCGCGCGGACGAAGGCGATGCTGCGGGTCACGTGGTAGCAGTGCGCCTCGCAGCTGACGCCGGCGCGCGGCGCCGCGCCGCGCATGTAGTCGACGCGGAGGTCGAGCGTCGGCCCGCCGTTCTTCTTCACGCTGATGTTGCTCATGGCGCAGGCCTGGTCGATCAGCGCGGTCACCACGCCGCCGGCGATGATTTCGCGGCCGAGGTCGCCCACCAGGTCCTCGCGCCATGGCACGCGCAACCCCACGCGGCCCGCCTCGATGGCGATCAGTTCGAATCCCACGGCCTGCGCAAGCGGCGCCGACAGCATCCGCCGCGCCACCTCGTCCACATCGATCCCGTCGTCGATCTCAACGGCCATCCATCTGGGGTAGGGACGGCGTTTCGCGGCGTCAACCGCGGTTCCTGGCCTGGAGAGGTTGCGGGCGGCCCAGACATGCCCAAATCCCGCTGATGATCCGGCCGCAGGACCTGCTCTGCCCAAAGCCCGAGGGGCTCTATTGCGCGCCGGGCGATTTCTACATCGATCCCGTCCGGCCGGTGGCGCGGGCGGTGATCACCCATGGCCACTCCGATCACGCCCGCGCGGGGCACGGCGCGGTGCTGGCCACGGCAGCCACCCTCGACATCATGGGCGAGCGCTACGGCCTGGGCTTCGCTAAGGCGATGCAGGCGGCCGCCTATGGCGAAGCCGTCCCGCGCGACGATGTCGAGGTGACCCTGGTACCGGCCGGTCATGTGCTGGGCTCGGCCCAGGCGGTGGTGCGCTGGAAGGGCCTGACCATGGTCGTCTCCGGGGACTACAAGCGCCGTCGCGACCCGACGTGCCAGGCCTTCACGCCGGTTCCCTGCGATGTCTTCATCTCCGAGGCGACCTTTGGCCTGCCGGTGTTCCGCCATCCCGAAGATGGCCATGAGATCGCCCGGCTGCTGCGCTCGGTCGCCCAGTTTCCGGAGCGGTCGCATTTGGTCGGGGCCTATGCGCTCGGCAAGGCGCAGCGGGTCATCGCCCTCCTGCGAGAGGCCGGCTGGGACCGGCCTATCTATGTGCACGGCGCGCTGGAGCGGCTGAACGCGCTCTACGCCAAGCACGGTGTGGACCTGGGCCCGCTGTTGCCGGCCACCACGGCGGCGAAGACCGAGTTCGCCGGCCAGATCATCGTCGCCCCGCCGTCCACCCTGCAGGACCGCTGGAGTCGCCGCTTCCCGGACCCAGTCGCCTGCTTCGCCTCCGGCTGGATGCAGGTGCGCGCCCGCGCTCGGCAGCGCGGGGTCGAGCTGCCCCTGGTGATTTCCGACCATGCCGATTGGGACGAGCTGACCGGCACGGTCGACGAGATCCGCCCCGGCGAGCTTTGGATCACCCACGGCCGAGAAGAGGCGCTGGCCCGCTGGGCCGAGCTGCACGACGTCCCGGCGCGCGCACTGGCGCTTATCGGCTACGAGGACGAGGAGGACGACTGAGGGCGCCGCCGCTCAGAAGACAAAGCGTCTGCGCTGTTCGCCCTGGATCAGCCGGCCAAACTGCATTCCGGCGAAATGCGCGGCGGCGACCGGAATGTCCTGACCCTCGATCTCGCGGGCGAGCGCGTTCTTCGCCGCTCGCGCTGCGACGGGATCTACGTCGGACAGGCCGTCCCACTCCTCGTCGATCAGCTGCATCGGGCAGTGGACGACATCGCCCAGCAGCATCGCCCGCTGCTCGCCGCTGGAGAGCACAAGGAGGCAGTTCCCCGGCGTGTGGCCGGGTACGTGTCGTGCGTCCACGCCGGGCAGCAAGGTGACGTCGCCGGTCCAGGGCTCGAGCTGAGCCTCGGTGGGTTTCATCAGGTCCCGTTGGGCGGCCGCGTGGAACTCCTTCGCGTGCGCCATGCGCACAACCCAGTGATCCCAGTCCGCCTTGTGGCAGCGGTAGGTCGCATTGGGAAAGGTCGGCCGCCCGTCGATGCTGGCCCAGCCCACATGGTCGAGATGCAGGTGGGTGAGGATCACGTCGCTGATGTCCTCCGGGCGATAGCCGAGCGCGGCGAGGCTCTTCAGCATCGCGGCGTCTCCGTTGCGGCCGAACAGCGGCGTCCGGCCTAGGCCGAGATCGACGAGGGCGACCCGATCGTAGGCGCGGCGGCGGATGAGAAAGCCGCCCATGGCATGGCCAGCATGCCGTCGGGCGTCAGCAGGTCCTTGTGGGCTTCCAACGCCTCGGGCGACTTGGCGAACGCCTCCCGCGGATCGTTGACCCAGTCGCTGTCGAGAACTGGAAGGATCTCGATGTCGCCAAGCTGCATGGGCGCTCCTCAACCGACCCGCGGCCGCCGCTTTCGAATGGAAGGGTGCGAGCCCTTCGGGGAAGCCGTCAAGCGCTTCGCTCACGTGCGTGAGGTCGGTGGGGTGCACGATCAGGGGGCCGTCCATGCCGTAGGTCCTTCGCGTCGGTGGGACGCTCAGCCTCGCTGAACGGCGCCGCCCGGCACTCCGGCGATGTGCTGACCCGGCGTCGGTCCTTCCCTACTACCTGCCGGGCGGCCTCAGTGCGCCGCAGTCACACGCCACACGGTCCCACCGACGTCGTCGGCGATCAGCAGGCCGCCGTGCGCGTCCACCGCCAGGCCGACCGGGCGGCCTTGCGCGCCGCCGCCTTTGATGAAGCCGGTGACCACGTCTTGGGCCATGCCGTTAGGCCGGCCGCCGGCGAAGGGGATGAAGACCACCTTGTAGCCGTTGAACTTGCCGCGGTTCCAACTGCCGTGCTCGCCGACGAAGGCGCCGCCGCGGTAGGCCGGGGGGAGATTGCCCCCGGTGTAGAAGGCCATGCCGAGGGGGGCGACGTGCGAGCTCAGGCCGTAGTCCGGCTTGATCGCCTTGGCCACCATGTCGGGCCGCTGCGGGCGCACCCGCGGATCCACGTGCTGGCCCCAGTAGCTGTAGGGCCAGCCGTAGAAGCCGCCCGGCCGCACAGAGGTCATGTAGTCGGGGACGAGGTCGGGCCCCAGTTCGTCACGCTCGTTGACCACCGTCCACAACGCGCCGGTCGTGGGCTCGAAGGTCAGGCCGTTGGAGTTGCGCAGGCCGCTTGCGTAGATGTGCGAGGCGCCGGTGGTGCTGTCGATCTCCAGGATGGCCGCGCGGTTTTTCTCGGCCTCGAGGCCGTTTTCCAGAATGTTGCTGTTGGAGCCGACGCCTGCATAGAGCTTGGCCCCGTCGGGGCTGGCGGTCAGGCTTTTGGTCCAATGGTGGTCGATCGGGCCGCCGGGCAGATCCGCGAGCTTGACGGCGGGCGCCGTGATCCGGGTCTGGCCGGGCGCGAAGGGGAAGCGCAGCACGGCGTCGGTGTCGGCGACGTAGAGGCTCCCGTCGACGAAGGCCATGCCGAATGGCGAGTTGAGATGGTCGACCAGCACGCTGCGGACCTCGGGCTTGCCGTCGCCGTCGACGTCTCGCAGCAGAGTAATGCGCTGGCCGGGGTCCTCCGGCGTGTGTGATTTCTTCTCCAGCACGTTCATGACGAACTGTTTGGGCCGATTGATCGGCTCGTCGGGCCCGCCGCTCTCGGCGACCAGCACGTCGCCGTCGGGCAGCACGTAGACCGAGCGCGGGTTCATCAGGCCGGTGGCCAGCGGCGCGATCTGCAGCCCCGCGGCGACAGTCGGCTTGGCGCCATCCTTCCAGCCCAGCGCCTTGGAGACGTGCATCGGCGGGAGCAGGTACTGGTGCGGCTCCGGCAGGAACGGGTTAGGCCCAATCTGCCGCGCCGGATCGATCGGCGTGGGGCCGCACGCGGCGAGCGCGCTCGCGCCGAGCAGCAGGGGCGCGAGCAGACGCCTCACGGCGCGTCTCCCGGTCGGATGCCGACCTGGTGACGGTAGACCAGGTCCCAGCCGTTCCATCCGGTGACCAGCAGGATCAGCACCACCAGCGCCGAGAGCGTGAGGCCGGTCGGCACCACCGCCGTCCAGCCGTCGCGGGTGTGGACGAAGGCGTTGATGATCGCCAGCACCACCGCCAGGACATTGCCGACGACGTGGATCCAGGCCGGCCTCAGTCTGCGGATCCGTGGGTCGCCCAGGAAGTCGATCAGACCGGCGATGACCGCGAATACGGTCATCACCAGGCCTGCCGTCAGTAGCCAGCTGGAGAAGTTCGCCCACTGCATATTGGCGGTTCGCGCATAGGCGATGTCAGTGACCAGGGTTCCGACGAAGCAGACGATGGGGAAGGGAACGAGCATCGGGTGCAGCGGATGACCGGCGATGCGCGCCGTTGATCGGGGGTTGTCGTATCGGGGTTCGTCGTCCGGCATCGGAGCCGAGTCCTGCCGCGCAGTCTGTCGCGCCGCGAGGCAAACCCGCGCCGCCGTCCGTAGTTCCGGAAGCGCTCTTTTGAGGTAAGTCGAGGTTCTGCGGAGGGGGCCTTTGGCCTATGCCTCCTCGCGAACAAGCCCAGGGAGGCTCGGCTATGTTCTCGCATGTCGTCGTCGGCACGGACGACCTAGCCAAGTCCAAGGCTTTCTATGAAGCCGTCTTCGCCGTGCTCGGGGTGGG
>Ga0070667_100000919_pt1 | contig 27208 bp, 24 predicted proteins | sample KBSS33metaG_FD_64659 | JGI IMG/M metagenome (GOLD analysis project Ga0070667, IMG submission 64659) | Switchgrass rhizosphere microbial communities from Kellogg Biological Station, Michigan, USA - KBS S3-3 metaG | ecosystem: Host-associated > Plants > Roots > Rhizosphere > Soil ...
ACGATACGGTATTTATCGTCTGTGGATTTTTACTTTTGATTGGCGGAGTTGCTGCATTTGCCATTGGCAACGTCACCATGAAAAAAGACGTTCAGATTCACGTTGAAGCGTAGCAAGGAGCTCGTTTATTGCTACCATAAAACAATTTCCAGGTTCAGAAACTTGCATTTCGCTGTGCACTCCCTATAATGACCCATGGTTCCTTTATTATTTAATTTTTAAAAACATGACAAAGCAAGACCTCGTTGACCAGGCAGCAAAAATGACTGGTGTTACAAAAAAAGCGGCTTCTGACGTTTTGGAAGCAGTTTTGGAAAGCATCACTAAATCTCTCAAGAAGGGAGAAAACGTTACAGTTACAGGTTTTGGAACATTCCGTGTTTCTAAACGTGCTGCTCGTACAGGTGTAAACCCACGTAACCCAAGCCAAAAAATCAAGATCCCAGCTATGAAGCTCCCAGCTTTCAAATCTGGAAAATCTCTCAAAGATGCTGTTCGTAAATAAATTTTCAACTCCCTCACGGGATTGCAAATTTCAAACGTAAAATCAAAAGCCCCGCGTAAAACCGGGGCTTTTTTGTTGTCGAAGTCCTGCCGGGCAGAACCACAGTACAAGCATTCTGACGGTTTCATAAAACCCTCGTTTTGTGGTATAATACAAAGATAAAAACACATCAACCCACAAAAATGAGCAAAAAACTTGTGAATGTCACCGCCATTTTTGGCCTCGCGCTCGTAGCTTGGGTTATCAACATTGCCTACGCTTCCGTGAGCATCAACAAAATTATCTACAGTTTTGTGGCTATTTCTGTAGCCTATTTTCTGTTCAAAATTGTATTGGAAGAAGTCATTTCCAAAAGAATTCGCGAATCAAAAGCCCGCTACACTTTCAAAAAAACGACTTCGATTCTCTTCATCATCCTTTCCACCTTTTTGATTTTAAACATTTGGGTGATTGATCCCGCTGCATTATTGGTTTCTTACGGAATCTTAACCGCAGGTATCGCCTTTGCGTTGCAGGACGTTTTAAAAAATTTCACTGGCGGCTTAATCATTTTCTTCAACAAACTCTACCACATTGATGATCGCATTCAGGTGAACTTAATCTATGGCGACGTCATCGACATCGGCCTTTTTTACACATCGTTATTGGAAATAGGGGAATGGGTGAACGGAGATCAGGCAACAGGCAGAATCGTGACCATCCCGAACGCCTATGCCATTACCTTCCCGGTTCACAACTACACCAAAGATCACCATTTTATTTGGGACGAAATTTCGTTGCCATTAACATACAAAAGCAATTGGAAAAAAGCCGTCAAAAACATTCAGAAGATTATTAATGATGAAACATCAGACATCACCAAAATTGCCGAAGAAGAAATCACCAAGCTCCAGGAAAAATACTTCCTTTCCAAGCGCGACATGCAGCCGATGGTCTTTGTGGTGCCAATGGAAAAATGCGTGATGCTCCGCGTACGCTACATCAGTGACGTCCGCGAACGCCGCCTCCTTAACAACAAAATCACCAAACTCATTTTAAACATGGTGATGGATTCCAAAGATATTCGGGTTGCGACGTAGATCTATTTATAAAAATCCTCAGGTTCAATTCCAGCTTCTCTCATCGCCTGCGCAGCTTGTTCCAACAAAGGATTGAGTTCTCTTTTTATTGCGATCCCAATCGTGTTAACTCCCAGTCGTGGATGAATACGATTATTGAAAGCAATTGCTGCTGCAACATTGGAAGTGTTAATGAAATCCAGAAAAATAGCGAAAACATCCGAATAAATTTTCTCATCTGCCAAAACAACATTTAGCTGGGCGATGAGTTGGGCATTTTGAGCTAAAAAATTTTCCCAAGGCTCGCCTAATGCTTCGGCTTTTTCAATATAATCCGGGCCACGAACCTCGTCCGCTATGCCTAACATTTTTGCTCGTAAACCAATAAAAAGGTAATAAAAATTATTCCCAAACATTTTGAGACCTTCTTTTGCCTTTTCACCTTCGCGCAGATCATCAGGTTCAACACGCTTAAGCGCATCAGCCCGTTGGAGCACCTCTTGAATCCGTTCATCAGTAGGACTTTTGATCGACATTTAAATCCCCAAAAAAGTTAAGAACGAATAATAACAAAACACTGACAAATGTCAAGATGCGCTCATCTCTGCCCGGGCAGAACCTTTATGAAACTTTTTCCTTTAAAGCCACTTGAATTTTCTGCTTCAAATCCGCCAGAGACATTTTGACATCTCCGATGCTGCTCACATTATTATCTTTATCAATAAGATATTTTCCGTAAGGACCTCCGAAAACAACATACTCGCCGGAACTATTGGTTCCCAAGAAAAGCAGCACATGTTCACCAGGAACCAAAAGCTCATACTTGCCTTTTAACGTTTCGATATTTTCTGGAGAAACCACGTCGGCCTCAATAGCCAGGCCAGTGATTTTTACATTCTTCCTACTCGCATCACCCTTCAAAACCTCTTCCACATCCACCTGAGCATCTTGTTGAATCGTAAGCTGATGTTTCGGAGTTAGATAAGGATCTGTCACTTCACGGACATTCCCAACAACAATCGCATTAGCCTGCTTTGAATACACAGGAACACCACCACTCCCGTAAACTGCACTCGGAGGATCCACAACCGACCGAACAGAATCCGTAACAGCCGGAGGTTTAATGAAAAAAACACCAATAACCGAACCAACCAAAATAATTGCGCTAAGAATGAAGGTTTTGTTTTTAGGATTCATAAAGTAAGGATAACTTCTGCCCGGGCAGAAGTCGAATAATCAAATCATCTTAACAATTTCTTCTACCACCAAAGGAAATTCCACATACCCCGCATCCTTATTCAAATGCCCGCCTTGATGAATGATTGTCAAATGGGCATTCAGTTTATCTTTCAAGATTTGCGCTTTGTCTAAAGGCACAAAAGAATCATTGTCACTGTTTATCGCAATAAATGTATCACATCGTTCTTTTACCGTTTCATAATCAACAGGTGTTTCAAAAAACGAATCAAGCTCCGGAATTCCAATCGATTCAGAAAAACCCGCAACCAAAACGGTTCCACCAATGCGACCATCTTTTAAACGTTCAAGATAACGCAAAATCGTGATGCATCCCAAACTATGTCCAACAAAAAAAGTATTCTCATCAACTTTCCCAACAACCTTATCTAAAAATCCCAACCATTCATCCATTTGAGGATGTGACGGATTCGGCATTGCAGGAACTACAACCTGAACCCCGCGCTTTTCCAATTCAGTCTGAAGCCAAGGAAACCAATTGCCCTGTGGATTTCCTCCCCAGCCGTGAATGATAAAAACTTGTTTCATGAATCCAAAGTTATCGGCAATTCACTTAAAAAACAAACATAAAATTTCCTATATTTAATTCTCCCAGCGACATCAGTCCCATGAAAGACAGCTCAAAGATTTTTGAACATGCCTTAAAATTGGCCAACTGCAAGGAAAGAGTCTTTAATAGAATTGTAAACTATTGAAGGAGTGTACAGTGTGTTTTTTTGAGAATTTAAGTTCATATTATTTGAGTAATAAATTATCAAACCTTAAGTTGCAATTAAATTATCTTTTATATATGTCATTTTATATCTATTTATAAAGGTCTTACGTATTAATAGATAAATTATCAATTTATTTTGAAAAGATAATGCAGCAAAATGCTTAAATAAAATTTTATTAATAAATTGAATGTTCAAAATGCGTTTTTCAGCTGATTTATAGGGGGATTTTTCTAGAAAACTGTTTTTTTTGAAAAATGCCTTGACCGCAACGATGACGAATGTATAATCCTAGCGAAAAATAAAAAAAGGAAAATTTATCAATTAACCATTAATGTTATGGAAACCGAAGAGTTGAATAAAAGGCTTGTTGAAATGGAAAAACGAGTTGAAAAACTGGAGAGTTATTTTGTTGCTGAAGTCCGGCCGAACACAACAAAAGAAAAAAAACTATCCGCGAAAGAATTCCTAATGACCAAAAATGCAAAAGCGGATACACAAAAAGTCCTGGCACTCAGTTACTTCCTTGAGCATATTGAAGGCATCGCTTCCTTTAATGTTTCTGACCTTGAAACAACATTTCGTTCTGCAAAAGAGAAACTCCCGAAGAACATGAATGATGCCGTGAATAAGAATATTAGGCGTGGATTCATTATGGAGACAGAAGAAAAAAAAGATTTAAAAAAAGCATGGGTTCTCACATCCACAGGCGAACGATACGTCGAAAATGAGATGGAATCATAGCATTATTAATATCACTAACAAACTTTTATGGAACAAAATAATTCAGTAAACGCAATGGCGAAGATTGTAGAAATATTGACGCCACTCTCATCCGAAGATCGCGCACGTGTTATACGTGCAGCAATGGTTTTACTTGATGAATCAAAACCTTCATTATCAATACCAAAAGACGAGACAGGTTTATCCAAAGATATTAATGAAGATTCATCTTCCTTGCCTCCACGTGCAAATGTATGGATGAATCAAAACGGTTTAAAAACAGATGAACTTCAGGAGGTTTTCCATATAACAGATGCTGGAACTGAAGTTATTGCCGCTCGTATACCTGGAAAAAATATGAAAGAACAGGTGTGCAATGCTTATATTTTGACAGGGATTGCTCAATTATTATTGAACGGTAATCCTAGTTTTCAGGATAAATCAGCAAGAGCTTTATGTGAATTATCAGGTTGTTATGATAACGGCAATCATTCAGCATACATAAGAGCAAGGGGGAATGCTTTTACAGGGACAAAAGAGAAGGGTTGGACACTTACAGCGCCAGGCCTCAAGGAGGGGGCAGAACTTATCAAAAAATTAAATAAAAAAGAAATATAAGAAATTCAATAAAAAAACGCAATGTTAAATATCATAAAAACAAGTCTTGAAAGCCATTTTGACGCAAAGTTAGTGACGGAAATGCTTGAAGCGTATCAAGAATCCAAAAGTAACTTCCATGCCGGAGGATTACGTCTCAATGCTGTGGAGGGTGGTCGCTTTTGTGAAGCAGCTTTCCGTCTGCTGGAACAAGTTACAACGGGAACATTTACCCCAATTGGTAAAAGTTTAGACACTGAAAAAATAATAAAACAACTTGCCAATATTTCTCAACATGCTCAACCCGATTCCGTCCGTTTGCACATTCCCAGAGCGTTGAGAGTTGTCTATGATATTCGAAACAATCGTGATGCTGCGCATCTCGCAGATGGCATAGATCCAAATTTTCAGGATGCAACTTTAGTAATATCGATTCTTAATTGGACGATGGCGGAATTTGTACGATTGTATCATGGTTGTTCAGCAAACGATGCTCAAGGTATTATTGATGACCTCGTAACCAGACGAGCACCAGCCATACAAGATTTCAAGGGTTTTTTGAAGGTTTTAAAACCAAAACTCAAAGCAAGCGAATGTATTTTGCTTTTGTTGTATGTACGCGGAAAAACTGGAGCCACATATACTGAGATCGATAGTTGGATTAAGCCTTCAATGCGAAACAACTTACAAAGAACGCTTCGTAGACTCGTGAATGAAAACTTTTATATCCATTTCGACGATAGTAAATACTTCATTACTCAAACAGGAAACGTTGAGGTAGAGGATAAAAAACTTCATCTTTAAGGATTTTATTCTCCAACCTTTTTCGAACTTCGAACTAATCAGAAATGTTGTAAATAATTTATCAGCTTTATTATTTCTTCAAAGGTTCTTGGCTTATTTGAAAAAGTGAAACAACAATCCATGGAATGCTCAATTTAAATATTTGCTGTTGTATGATGTTCGCATATGGACATGTTGATGGCCATGGTTTTGCATCTGGTTCTATAAGGTCTACGGACAATTGTTTACCAAAATCAATATTAACTAATGATTCAGAAATCTCCATTACATCAGTAAACTTTGAAGAATCATACTGTTTATTAATTCCTTGTGCATCTTTAGTATTTAAGCTCGTATATACAATATTTTCCGTTCCACGGAATTTAACATTTGGTTGCTGTGTGTTTTTTTTAAAGATTTTTTTATTGTTTATTTTATGATGAAATTCACCAGACGCATGCAAGCTATTATGCACATTATTTTTGCTTTTACATCCTAAAAAACTAAAATACACATCGCCTGATTTTGTTCTCTTTATCGAATAACGCTGAAATAGCCCGTCACCAGTTTTAACCGCAATTGAGTATTTTTCAGGCTGGTACATGTTAAATTTGAGAATCCTTCGCTTCATTCAAAAACACCTCAAAATCGTAAATATATTTGTCCTTCTCGTAGTTCATATTCGAGATCGCCATCAAAACGCTTCCTGGGGAGAAATCTTTAAACTCTCTCCAGCACATGCCTTCCATCACGATCGCATCATCTGGGCCTTTCATTGGGATTTCGTGCCATTCTTTGCCATCGTGAATTCGGGCAGTCATTGTTCCTTGCATGCACACATAAATCTTTTTTTCACCTCGAACAGCATGGCCACCGCGATCAAGCGTCACGCCCGTCACGTAATAAACGCGTTTCACAGGCCATTCCACATAATCTTTCATTTCCACAGCACTCAAATTTCCACGTGGATCGGTAAAGGTCGGGATTTTAACGAGTCTGAATTTTTCGGAATCTGCCATAAGAGTCAAAACAGAAGATATATTTATCAGAAATTTAGCGTATTTCAGCCAAAAGATCAACGTTAGGACGGAATCACATACGTTTTATCAAACGCCGTTCCATTCGTATTTCCTGTAAGTTGATAATGGAGCGTTCGAGTCGCAGGATCATAGGGGCCACAGCCAGAAATAGACATTCCAACAGCAGTGAAATCACCTGTGGTATCAAAATTTGGGAGAGTCACAACTTTCAAATCTCCGCTCCCCATACCGGATTCGCTGCAGAAATAAAAGTTTTTGTCATTCGTCGTAAAACCATAATAATCTGCACCAGCCATATGCTCATTATGAGTTGCATCGTTGGTATCAACCAAAACGATGCCGCCGTATTCCCAATCTTGGACACTAAAAATGAGATAATTTCCGGTAGGAGAAAAAGCAAGATCGGAAAGACTTATCGACATACTTTTTTGAGTATCATACTCGTCGAGTAAAGTTTTTTTGCCGTTCTTAGTCACATAAACTTCATATGAACCTTGATTCCATTCAAGCGTTGCTGTGGTATCGCCTTGAGTAATTTTTTCCAAAACATCAGTATCCACTTGGGTTGAACTGATCGTCTTTAATTTGCCATCAATAACCTGCATTTCTACAAGATAAAGTTCGCTTTTTTCATCCGGTTTTGGAGAACCGTCTGCGTTTCCCATAATATTTGGGTTCGTCATGACTTTAAATTTGTAGGTTGAAGGACCTGTTTTTTCAAAATGAGTCGCGCCAACATAAGGGAAATCAGTGTACGTTTTTTTGAAATCATCCAAACTCATCGTTGGCGCATACTTAAGATTGTACGCAAGATCGTAATCCTTGAAGGAAATAGCGCTGTAATAATCGCCAATAATCTTTCGGTCATTAATTTCATTCATCAATAATGAAGGCTGAGTCGTCACCTTTGCATCCAAACGATAAATCATTTCCACCATTTCTCCACGACTTAAAAATTCGCTGAACGAACTGATGGCGACCGGAATCGCATGATGATCAGAAATCGCTCGAACATAAGGTTGATACCATTGTGTAAACGATGGATCTACCGATAATTCATCGCTTGGCAACATCGTATTGCTGATAATTTTAGCTCCTTCAACAAAGGTAATCGATTCTTCAGGCCTGAATGTTCCATCATCATAACCACTCACAATATTATTTTTTTTAGCGAAACAAACGTACGGAGAGTACCATTCATTCGCTGGAACATCTTTAAAACTTCCTCCAGTACATGAGGTAATTTCGCTATCTTTATGCTTTGTTTTCATAAGAATTTTCAAAAATTCTGCACGGTTTACATATCTTTCAGGGAAAAATCTCCCGTCGGAATAACCGGCCACAATTCCATGTTGCTGAGCATATTGAATGGCCGTAGCATAAGGATTTGAAGAAGAGACATCCCAGAAATTTGCCGAAGCAACAACAGGAAAGGCCACTGGTATAATAAACAAACCAGCAGTAAGAATTTTTTTAAGCATAAAAAAGGAAAGGAAGTTAGGCTTATTATAGCATTTCTTCCTTTCCGATCAACTTCAGTGATTCAGGAAAATCTCAAACTATTTCTCCGTCTCCGCAATGCTCTTTCGAATTTTATGAAGCGTATCATGATGGAATTTTTCGCCATCTTTGGCAATTCCTGCGAAATCATCGAGTTTCTCTTCTTTTGCCATGTCATGAACCAAACTGAAATGAACCATCGCTGATCCTTCAAAGAAGCCCAACCATTCCATAACCTCCGCAGGTTCTTTGGAGCCCTCTAGATAAACATCCTCCATTGCTTTAAATTTCTTTATGCTCTTTTCTGCTTTTTCCTGCATTTCTGTTTCCGTAGCATCAGCTGCATCCGGAGATTTTTTGAGTGTTTCCACCAGTTTATTAGAAATTTCTTGATTCTTATGGATAACATTATCAATCTCTGTCGGATCAAGTGCTGCTTGGAGCGGCGATCTATTTTTCTGATAAATTTCAACACCCCGTTGTGAGAAGGCGAGAATCTCTCCAAGTTTTTGGACAAAAGATTTTTTCATAAGCAAAAAGATAAGGAATAAATATCGAACACACTGACTCTAACAAATTGTTACGAATGTTTGGTTAAATAACAAAAAAATCCGGGAGATAAGTCCCGGAAATCATGTACACATCAATGTATTTTGCTCTTTAAAAACTGTTTAAAACAACTCTACAGTTTTTGATTTACAACGTTCTAATTCTCTTCTCCATCTTATATGCCTCCAAAATATCTTCTTCCAAGAGTGGCATAAATCCTTCGTAGCGGATCCCACAATCGTTACCTTCGTTGACTTCGTTCACATTCTTTTCAAAACTCTTCAACGTGTTGATCGTACCTTCGCCAACCATTTCATCCTTGCGGAACACGCGAACTTTGGCTTTATTTTCAATATGTCCTTTGATCACCTTACAACCAACGATCATTTCTTTCTTCTCAGTCATAAACACTTTCTTCACTTCAGCACGTCCCAAAATATTTTCAACAATTTCCGGTTCCAACAAACCTGTAAGAATTTTCTTAATGTCGTCGAGGAGTTGATAAATAATCGTATATTGCAAAACTTCCACATGTTCACGTTCCGCAGCTCTCTTTACCTGCAACGGAACATCAACATGAAAGCCCATGACCACGCCACCAGCAGCAGCAGCCATCATCACGTCAGATTCATTCACATTTCCAACGCTGGCAAGAACCGTTTTTACACTCACCATATCGTTTTTAATCTGATTGATAGCCTGTTTCAAAGCTTCCAATGAACCTTTCGTATCAGCTTTCAAAACTAATTTTAATTGTTTCAATTGTCCGGAACTAATCTGTGACATAATTTCTCCAACGCCACGTTTCTTCAAAATTTCCGCATCTTTCAATGTTTGAACATTCAAAGCCTGGCCACGTGCAGTTTGTTCGTTCGCAACCACATGCAAAATATCACCACTTTGTGGAGAAGCAGAAAGACCAGCAATGAGCACAGGTGTGGAAGGACCGGCAGTCTGAATATTTTTACCAACATTATCTTTCATCACTTTAATACGGCCGTGTGTACCACCAACCACAAAGTTGTCACCAATGTGCAATGTTCCAGTATTCACAATCACCGTCGCAATCGGACCCAGACTTGGGTTCAAATGCGCTTCAATTACCGTTCCAACAGCTTCACGGTTCGGATTCGCTTTCAAATTTCCAAGATCAGCAACGAGCAAAACCATTTCCAATAAATGATCCATACCTTGCCCAGTCATCGCAGAAACCGGAACCATGATGGTTGAACCGCCCCATTCTTCCGGAACCAATCCAAACTCACCAAGTTCACCTTTTACACGTTCTGGAGCTGCATTTTCTTTATCAATTTTATTAATCGCCACAATGATCGGCACACCAGCATCTTGAGCATGTTGCAAAGCTTCCACTGTTTGAGGTTTCACACCTTCATCTGCCGCAACCACCAAGATCGCAATGTCCGTAACTTTCGCACCACGAGCACGCATCGCTGTAAACGCTTCATGACCCGGAGTATCCAAGAATGTAATTTTGCGTCCATTTTTTTCCACTTGATACGCACCAATATGTTGCGTAATTCCACCAGCTTCTTTTGCTACAACATTCGTCTGACGGATGTAATCCAAAAGTTTCGTTTTTCCATGATCCACGTGACCCATCACTACAACGATTGGAGCTCGAGGTTGTAAATCCGCAGCTTCATCTTGTTTTAAAAGTGCTTCCAAATTTCCGCTGAACACATCTTCCGCAGTTCCAACTGCGCGTCTTTTTCTAATCTTAATTCCCAAATCATCAGAAATAATTTGAGCAGTATCGTAATCAATTTGTTGATTAATGTTGGCAAGAATGCCGTTTTTCATAAGTTCACCAATCACTTTCGCTGCACCAAGTCCGGTCTTTTCCGCAAACTCTTTCACAGTGATAACTTCTGGAATTTCAACCGTACGATCACCAGCTGGACGAGGAGCTTGATATTCAAATTTCTTTGGACCTTTTCTTCCAGAATCTTTTCCCGCCATTTGCTTACGTTGGCCACGCACAATTTCACGTTCCATTTCCTGAGCAATCATTTCATCATAACGTTCAGCTTCATCTTTCGGTGCTTCATCAGTTGGACCCAAAATATCTTCAGCAAAATCAGCATGTGGGACAGGCGCATCATGTTGAGGTTTGTGCTCTGGTTTATGTTCAGCAGGCTTGTGTTCAACTTTCGCTGCCTCTTGTTTTGGCGCTTCATGTTTTTGAACAGGAGCCTCAACTTTTGGAGTCGAAACTTTTTTTGGAGCTTCTTGAACCGCAGCTTTTTTCTCAACAGCTTTCACCGCTTTTTTAGGAGCAGCTTTAGTTGTCGTAGATTTTGAACTCGTAACTTTCGTTTTCTTCGGTTCAGCTTTCGCAGAAGATTTAGCTGGAGCCTTTACACTTTTTTTAGGAGCAGCCTTCTTTTTAACATCAGTAGATTTTTTGGTTGGCACAGGAAAATTGGCTTAAAAACGCTAGAATAGCGTTAGCACTTTAGAGAAAACTGAGCTAAAAGTCAAACATTTAGGCATCATGGAGCCACGGGCGCCTACAGCCTAATCCTCCAAACTCGGTTTTTCTAGCAACGGCAGATCCACATTCATTTTTTGCGTGCCGTCCGAGATCTTATAGACATCTTTATCGATCTTTTTAAACTCGTGCGCAGCCTGGTTGTACATGCTCACCGTTGTGCCAAGATTGTTGCCAAGTTTGCCCATAAAACTTTGGTAACTCGTTAAATGTCTGCCAAGTTCACCAACTTTTTTCACGATTTCTTGCACGGATTTTTCCATCTTCAAAGCATTCAAACCATGCAAAACCGTTTGAAGATACGCAAAGAATGAAGTAGGGGAAACAATGATCACATGTTTCTTAAACGCATATTCAATTAAATCCTGAGTATTCATTTCTACAGTTCCAACATTGTAAACGAGCAGATTGTAATAAATTCCTTCTGCCGGAATAAACATGATCGCAAAATCAGTGGTGTCTTCAATCGGGCGAATATATTTGGACGTTTCATCAATGCGGTTTTTCAAATCCATTTTGAACTCTTTCTCCAAAACATCACGACGCTTTTTATCGTTTTCTAACATCATCTCATTATATTTTTCCAAAGAAAATTTGGCATCAATCGGAATAATTTTGTCTTTTGATTGAATGATTGCATCAACGATTTCTCCATTTTTGAATTTATACTGCATCTGATATTCCTGCGGCGCCAAAACATTTCCCAAAAGTGATTCGAGCAAATATTCCCCCAAAATACCACGTTGTTTTGGATTCTTAAGAATATTTTCCAGACTCTTCATTTGTTCTGCAAAACCAACAACCTGTTTGTTCGTGTCATCAAGTTGCGTAAGTTTTTTCGTCACCTCTTCAATGATTTTAGCACTTTGACCAAACTGTTTTTGCAATGTATCAAGCGAACCTTTTTGATGTTCAGAAAGTTGCTTCGTCATTTTATCCAACTGATCCTGTAAAGATTTGCGGGTCTTATCATCACCGTCCTGAACCGAAACGCGCAACTTTTCCATTACATCCAACAGCAGTTTTTGTGACTGTTCATCTTTGGGCTGTTGCAACTTTTGAAGTTCCAAAATCAAATACGCCAACGCACCAACAATCGCGAATCCCAGAATCACATAGAGAATTTCCATAAATCAAAAAAGAAAAGATACATTCAGTTTAGGTGAGTGTGCACTCACCGTCAAGAAGAACGAGTTTTTATTGTATTATAAGCCGTTACCGCCAAAAGTGTGGGAAGAAACAAAAACAAAATATCAAAAGCGCTAAACCCAGTGACATAGTGAAAAATAAGGGAAATCGCCATTCCGAAAAAACTTCCCACGACACTTATGACATAACCTTTCTTATGTTCTGCGAGCTTTCCAGTAAGCCATACACCTGCTGCAACAGCCAGTGTGTAAGCAATAAAAGAAAAACTAAAATACCAAGTTAACGGGGAACCAAAAAATGCAGTTTGTGATGTAGCCACGTAAAATGGAGCACTCAAAAAAGCGAGTGGTAAAATAACCAGCAATCCTGCACCCATTCCCGCAAGAAATTCCAGGAAAAAAAGAAATGGATTGAGAATTTTTTTCATAAAGGAAAATATGAAGTGAAAGTATTAAATTCGTCCGTGCAGCAAGTCTTCAATAAAAACCCCGATTCCAAACAAATCTTTGTCGTATTTACTAATATCCGGGAAATCCAGATTCATAATTTTTTGATACACAATTCCAACCAGTTTTTTCATCCGATCCACATCTTCATCGGTAATCAAAAGATCAAGCGTTAAAATCTGATTATTCTTCGGCTCCAAAAATTCCAACACGCCACGATTCACTACTTTCCCGCGATATTCCCGTGAATTTTCCACGAGCAATTTATAAAAAATAAGCTGCATTTTGTACTGCCAAGCTTTGAACTGCAAACGCTCGTCGGAAGGCTCCCATTCGTGAAAAGTTTTTCCGGTTTTATAATCAATCACCGTAATCTCTTTTTGCGAAGGTTCAATGTGCATACGGTCGATTTTTCCTGATAACGTTGCGCCATTCACAATCACTTGTTGGCTCACGAAATTCACTTCCACTTTGTCGTTTGGATTAATCGTCGCGTGTTGAGTGTCATAAAAAATCTTCAAATCGTGGAGCCCTTTTTCCAATCTTTTTTTATAATCATTTTTGTTCAACCTCTGATTGGCTAAATTTTGATCAAACTGTTTTTGCAGAAATTCCAAAGTCGGAAGTTTTTTATTCTGTTTATAAGCTAAATAAAAAATTGCCAATGCTTCATGCATCGCCGAACCAAAAGCTGCCGGGGGAGAAATCATTTGTGGAAATCGTAATAAATTTCTTTCCAAAAACAGTTGCGGACCACCATCAATTACGTTCAAAAAGTTCGTTAAATGCGTCACACTCAAACGATAATTTTGAACCGTTGATTTGAGCAGATGTTTTTCATCTTCGGAAATCGGCTCATGTCTGCGAATCTCATCATGAAGTTCAAAAAACTTTTCCGCACCGTACTCTTGTGAAAATCTGGCCTTGGCTTCTTCAATATCAACCGTCGCCTTCTTTCTTTTTTCTTTGGAATTCTCATCCGCACCATCGGCAATAAAACGCAAATGCATTTGTTCCCGGCCTTTATCATCAAAAATATGACGGGTCAGATAAAGATCATATTTCGCACGAGTAATCGCCACATAAAAAAGTCTCAACACATCATCCTGCGTCTCACTTTCCGAAGAAAGCGGCAAGTTGGAAGGGAACTGCAACTTATCACCACGTCGACGAATCCACGCATTATCCTGACAGTTCAACACAAACACAGTTTCAAATTCCTGACCTTTTGCTTTATGAACCGTCATCAATTGCACCGCATTATCATCCGTGCTGAATTTAAGTGTGTGATGCAAACTCACATCATTATCCTTGAGCAAGCGGATAAACTCGAGCGCATCTTTCACATACAAAACATTTTCTGAATGATATTCACGGATTTTTGCAATGAATGCCCGCAGATTTTCTAAATGCTCAAAATAATGACTTTCATTATTATCAATATTTCTTTCATTAAAATAAAACTCTTTAAAGGGACTCGTGAACTTTTCATGTTCACCAAAATCTAAGGAATGCTGATCAAGTTCGTCATCATGTTCATCATTCGGCAATTCTTTGGAAACCGAAACCACGCCGGTAATGCGATCAATAATCTCCTCCAATGTTTTTTCTTTGGCTTCAGCAGCAAGATCAATAAAAAACTTTGCAATACTTTTAATAAAATTGGAATCAGAACTCAGCATGGCTTCAACCCAGCCTTTGCGCGATTTCATTGCTGTGCGAGCCAATCTCCACATCGCCACACGGTTAATTCCCCAGAACTCAAAACTCAAAATCGTTGGCAGTAAATGATCAGCTTCTTCCTGATCATCACGCATCATCGAATCCACAAACTGCAAAATCGTCACGATTTCCATAATCAATTGATCTTCCAGCAAATTTTGTTTTCGTTCATAAGCAATCGGAATTCCAAAATAATTAAGTGTCTTCGCTGCATTTTCCAGAATGCGATGAACCGGCGAAAGCACCGCAATTTCGCTCGGCTTACAATGACCATCTTTAATCAATTGTTGAATCGTTCTGGCAACCCAAAACAGTTCTTCAAACGATGTTTCAAACTCCTTTTCCACCAGTTTTCCAATTGGAAGATTTGCCCTTCCAGCAATCAAATCTTTGCGGATATTTCCATCCAAACGCGTTTCCAAACGATCTTCACCTTGCACAATCATTTTGCGAGCAAAGTCCAAAATCTGCTGTGTTGAGCGATAATTTTTGGTAAGCACCACAGTTTCCGGGTCGCGGAATTTGGTATGAAAACCTAAAATATTTTCCAGATTCGCACCTTGGAACTTATAAATCGCCTGATCATCATCACCAACCGCCATAATATTCGGCCGCCCTTCATTCAATTCTGAATCCAACAACAAATTTAATAAACGCATCTGTACGCCATTTGTATCCTGGAACTCATCCACCAAAATGTACAAATATTTTTCCTGAAGCGTGAACCGCAAATCCGCATGAAGTTCCAAAGCTTTGGCTACATCCAGCAACATATCGTCATAATCAAACAAACCTTTTTCCTGAAGTTTTTGAAGATACTGTTCGTAAATATTTACCAAATCAAAATTCTTCTCCAGCCGATCCGCATCTTTTAACACCGTCTTTTTTTGTTCATTTTTTTTCGTATATTTTTGCTTCCATTCCGTGATGTGGGTTGTGCCTTTTTTATCACCATTTTTAGCTTCATCAAGAGCTAAACCCAGGGACTCAATAATTTTTTGTTGAAGACTTTTTGAAGCAATAGCTTTGGAACCTGGCGATGCTTGAATCTCCGTAAGTTTTGGAATTAATGCCGCAACTTTATCCAAAATCGTTTTATCAATTCTTCCTTCAAATGTTTCTGCAATCAATGGTGCAGAAAGACTCAAAAAAGCTTTGTCACCTTCAAGCGCAGTTTTAAATTCAGAAGGACTCAGACCTGACTTTTTAAGATCACCAATCCGTTGTTTAGCTTCTTTGATGTAGGTATATCCATGTTCCGGATGATACGAACCAAGCGTACTATCATGCGGTAAAGCCTCAAAAATTTCCTGAAGAATTTGTAATTGCGTGATTTCATCCGCAGGAGAATAACTTGCCCCTTTATAAAAATATTCCGGATATTGAGAAATCACTTCGCGCCCAAAACTATGAAACGTATGAACCGCAACTTTATACGCTTCACCACCAATCAAATTCTCCAAACGCTTTTGCATATTCACCGACGCCGAATCCGTAAACGTTAAACACAAAATCGAAGAAGGCAATGTGTCGGTTTCGCGCAAAATATTTGCAACTCTTAAACTTAAAAGTTCAGTTTTTCCAGAACCCGGACCAGCAATAACCAGAACCGGACCTTCAATCGTTTGCACAGCTTTTTTTTGTTGTTCATTTAGCGCTTCAAATCTTTCCTGAAAAACGAGTTCCAATTGTTGTTGATGTTCATCCATAATAAAAAGCTGTTTTTGGTGATTAAATTTTCGGTTGAACCAATTTTTCCAGTGCTTCCCAAACATTTTCCGGAATACTGACCTTCAATCCATATTCCAATGCACTTTTGCCTTTTTTCCCTCGCGCTTTCTTCAAACAAACCGGATTTTGGCAGATATACACACTCCGACCCTTCTCATTTTGATCTTTATTCACGATCACAGAACCATCTTTAAGCCTTGTAATAGCCAATAAATCACTTTGGTCAAAGCGTTTTCTGCACCCCACACAGGTTCGTTGCGGTTTTTCTCTTTTTATGGTCATGTCGTCTTCTAAAAAAGGCTTGTTTGTGCTATAATATATAGATTGATGTGAGCAAAAAGTACATCCATCACTCTAATCAAAATCACCACATCAAACAAGTAACTTTCAGAGCGTTTTAACAAAATCATGTCACAATTCCTGAACCTCAAAACTTGCCTAGAACTTTCATCCTTAACCGAACCCAAATTCGGTCTTTCTCGATTATGTTTTCAGCATAAAGAAAATGAAAAAAAGGAAGAAACTTCAAGCAGCGATGCGCCAAAAGAAGGAACAGACCACAAACACGTTTCCGGGGAAGAAAAAGAAGAAACCAAAGAAAAATTTGATAAACGTAAAGATGTTGTTACCGCATTAAACCGCGCAGATTTAGCAGCAATGAGAGCAAAACTCGGTCCACTTCCAAAAAAACCTGGTGAAGGAGATAAAGAAGAGGACAAAGAGGATGACAAAGAAGACAAAGGTGATAAGCCAAAAGAAGGCAAAGAAAAGGACAAAGAAAAACTCAAACCTCCACATCTTCCAGAAAGAGCAAAAGATGCGTTGAGCGGAAAGCAGGTCATGGAAGAGTTCAAAAAATGTAAAACAAACGAAGAAAGACAGCGCTTGATGATGGAACAGTTTAAACAAGGAAATTTCCCTGATAGTTTCAGAAATTTCAAAACCATGGACATTGTAAGAAACGGTAAAAAATACAAAGCCAAAGTCGCACCATCCGGCGTAAGATTTGGTACTGATAACGATTTTATTGAACTCCCATTTAACGGACCTTTAGGCCAAGCTTTTGCCGACGCCATGGGCTGTTCATTGCCAAGCGAAGATATGGTTGACCAAATTTATGAACAGGCCAAAAAAAATCCTGAGTTTCAGTCTGTCCCTTTTGTAGGGCAGGTCCAAAACTTGGCAGATTCTCGAAGAATGCGATCACCCGAGTTCATTCAAACACACAACGATAACCTCATTAATTGGGCCAAAAGAAAAGGTTTTGATTTTAAAAAACCAATGTATGGCTATTACAAAAACGTTATCGAACCAAGTGATAGCCAATCCAGCCAGAACAAACTTGATATTTATGGCGGATTTGGTGAGCTTGGAAATTTGATTGAACCCGGAGGAGTTCGTCACGATCCAAGCCATGACGATTACAGCCAAAACATCATGCCAATTATTTTGGAAGATGAAGATGGAAAACCTGTAGATACAGCTAAACATCGCTATCAATACCCGGATTGGATGAAACAAGAAGTCGCTGAAATCCGCAAATTAACTCCAGGCGCACCTCCACTTGAATTCGTTGCAAAAGACGACAAAGAAAAACCAACCTACCATGAAGTCTCCGCAGAAAAAATCAACAAAGGAACCGTCACCACCGAATACGATTATCAACTCGGCAGAAGCCCGGTTGGTGGACATGCCAAATTTGTAAAAACTGAAGAAGGTGATGTGGCACTTGTACAATTTAATGGCAAAGAGCATCAATTAAAAGTGGATCTAGATCACGTGATGACTGCAACACCAAAAGGTTACGGAGCTGCAGATGCTGGCCGAACCGAAATCATCCGTCCATTTGGTTACGTGATGCTCAAATATTTTATGGATCACAAAATGCCGGTCGGCTCAACCGTTCCATTTGTGTATGAAGGCAAAAACTATGTTGCCCAATACCAAATCCATCCAGCGGATGCTGGAGTTGATCACGAACATCCAGGTGTTGGTCTGATGATTCAAAGTAACCAATCCGATGATGCTGGTATTTCTGATCAACCTCGTCGCGAAGTTGTAGCAAGCAATCCAAAACCATCGGAAAAACCAAGTATTCCAGACGTAAAACCAAACATTCCTGCTGAAAGTCCAAAACCAGTTGTCCCAGCGATTGCATCAGCACCAAAAAGACATTCATCAGGTGGTGGCTCACTTCCAGCCTACAGCGGAGCTCCATCAAATGGAGGATATCAAGCCGTAAGTTATAATCCAGCTCCTGCACCAGCTCCACAACCTTTGCCAGCAGAGGCACCGGTTCAGTTGCCAGCAAACGTTCCCGCAAATCCACCAGCCGCTCCGGCGGTTGGTCCACATGTCCCAGTTGAAGGTCGCGAAGGCCCGCCAACAGTTCCATACACAACCTTGGGCGATTCCATCACGGTTGGAGTTGAATCACAATCCCGCGGATCACGTGTGAAATTGGGATACCATGAACGAAAAGGCCCGGGCGGTATCAACCAAGAAGAAGTCGGCAAAAATACTGATTACATGAAAGAACATTTACAATCAGAGGTTCTTCCATCGCTTGAAGCCAATCACGTAAAAGTGATTGTGATGGGTGGGGGAGCAAACGATTTCCTTGGATATCCATTCCCAAATGATGAAGCCGTAGACAAAGTTGTCAAAAAAACTACAGACAATCTTTCTGAAATGTACAAAAAATCTCACGACGCCGGATTGAAAGTTGTTGGCATGACCATGCCTCCGTTTGATCTCTACATTGAAAATCATTACAAAAATTCTGAAGAAAAAGAACGTTGCTACAAAGTATGGAATAAAGTAAACGAGTACATCATGTCGCACGAAGGCCAGCCAGACGGCCCGGACAAAGTCGTCAAAGCCCACGAAATCGTTGGTCAGAAAAACGGTGACCAATGGAATATTCTGGATCAATACGCTGGAAAAAACGATCCACAAAAAATTCATCCACAACCTGCCGCATACGGCGCCATCGCCGCAGAAGTAGAAAAAGCCGTAAACGCCTTGAGTGAAGGCGATCAAAAAAAAAATAACATCATCGCCTGAAACCCCTCGCGATGAAACCCATGAAGAAGCTGATGTGGTAACTCACATCGAAAACCCAAAAGGACGTGAAGTTATGAGTAAATTGGGTCAGGAGCGTGTGTACATGAACATTCCTGAAGATTTAGAAAAATACAAAGGCAAGAAACCACGCATCGTGGTCTATTTTCATGGCGACCATGGAAGTATCGACAGCAATCTGCCGCTTTTAAAATCAGAAATTACCAAAATGCGTGAAGATGGTGATCCTGTGATTTTAGTTATTCCAGAAAACCGTATTGGTGGCTGGCAGGATTTCACTGATCCCGAAGCTTTCAACAAACTCATTTCCATGACAGACGAAGCTTCTGGAATTCAGAATGCTGAAATCACCATTACTTCCCATAGTGGAGGATATCTGGCCGTCCAAAATATTTTAAAGTCAGGGGACCAATACGACCGCATCAAATCCTTGGGCCTTTTGGATTCTGCATATCACAATTCCAATAAAGAGTTCATCAAGTTTGCCTCAGACCCAACCAAAAAAATGCACAGTGTCTTCACAAAATATCTTACAGGGAAAAATGAAGAAATGATCGCCGCTCTGATTCCAGGTGTAAATCCGCAACAAGAAGGTAACGACACTGTATGGAAAGATGACAGCGGTCGCATCGAAATCCGCTCAACAAAAACAGGTCATACTGTCGTACCAAAAGTCTATTTCCGCGATTTCGCCAGTTAAATCTCCGAGCGCACGGCGCGAGGGCGAAAGCGTGTGGCTTTGCCACCGCTTGAGCGTATAAAATAAAAGACCCCGCATCACGCGAGGTCTTTTCAATTCAGTTGAACGTTCTGCCAACAAAGCAGATTTATTTTTTCTTAGCTTTCTTAGCTTCACCTTCTTCAGCTGTTTCTTCTTTTGCAGCTTTTTTAGGTGCTTTCTTAGCTTTTTCTTCTTCTTCAGCTTTAGCTTCATCTTCAGCCTCTTTCTTGATTTTCTTCTTTGGTTCTTCAGTCAAAGCTTTGATGGAAAGACCAATTCTGTGTTCTGTAGGTTCAATCGTAATAACTTTAGCCTTAACTTTGTCGCCGATCTTCAAAGCTTCACTTGGATCTTTGATTGTTTCAGCAGTGATTTCTGTAAGATGGATCAAGCCATTGATGTCATCACCCAACTTGAGGAATGCGCCAAATGGAGTAAGACGGTTGATTTCACCTTCGATCACATCACCGATTTTGAATTCCTTAGCAGCTTCCAACCATGGATCTTCAACCAAACGTTTCATAGACAATGAAATCTTTTCACCTTCAATGCCAATAACGAGAACTTCAACTTCATCGCCAAGTTTACCGTAATCTGCAGGATCTTTAACGTGACCCCAAGCGATTTCAGAAATATGTACGAGACCTTCAAGTCCATCGAATGCAACGAAGATACCAAATTTCACGATACCACTGATTCTTCCTTTCACTTTCTGGCCAACCTTCAAGCTTGTCAAAGCCACTTTACGTTGTTCTTCCATTGCAGCTTTTTCAGAGAGAATAAGTTTGCCGTTCTCTTTATCAATATTAATAATTTTAACGAGGAATTTCGTTCCAACCAAAGCTTGTAAGCGTTGGAGAATCATATTTACATCTGCACCATTAACACGTGGGTAATGCAAAGGAGCCAATTGAGAAACCGGGATAAAGCCTTTAATACCATCAATTTCAAGAAGGAGACCACCTTTATTCGCTTCATTCGCATTAACAGTAATAACATCGCCGCGTTCAAATGCTTCTTCAAATTTCTTCCAAGTTTTTTCTTGGCTGGCTTTACGAAGAGAAAGAACGATATAACCTTCGTTATCTTCTTCATCGATAACGTAAGCAGAAATATTGTCGCCGATTTTGATTTTTTTGAGTGTATCAACACTATCACGAGCTTCACGTCCGGAAATAAGACCAGTCATGAAACCGTTAATATCCACAAGAATTTTGTTCTTGAAGATACTGATAACCTTACCATCTACGAGTGTACCTGGTTTAGGCGCAATAATATCTGGGGCATCTTTTAAAAGCTGCTCCATAATATTAACTGGGCCTTTTTGAGCTGTGGCTGTAGCCATAAATGAAAAATACCGAGCAAGAGTCATTAAGATTAAAGCTTGATGGTAGTGGGCTGACCTTGCAGGGATTTGAAAAAGCCCCTACCTAAGCTCATTCATTGTAAGGGCATTTTATGACAGTGTCAAGACATCAAACACTATTTGGAAGGACTCTTTTTTGACCTCAATTTAATACCAATCGTAAGGTCCAAAATCCCAAAGCACAATAAAATCATGGCAATGACACTCGCCGTGAATGCATGGTAGTAAAGATTTGGCCATTGATTGACTTCAGCATCTTTAGGATTATTTTTATCATAAACAACCTCAGCCTTGTCTCCCACTTGAAACTGCGGAGGGTTTTCTGCAAAATCAGACGTAAATTTAACAGTACTACCGTCAGCAGCAGTAAAGTCAATTATTGGTCTATAAGTCCGTCTATTTCCGGGAACACCCATGACCAGAGTCACTGTTCCGGTAGCTTTTCCACCATTTTGAACCAGGTTAGTTGCTTTGGCATAAAAACTATATGCCCAAACCAAAGCAACTAAACCAAGAGTAATAAAAAAGATTGTTGGAATAAATTTCTTCATTGGAAATTATTTTTTTTCTGAAGAAACTTTCGTACTTTTACGCACCACCTTCTTTTCAGGTTCTTTTTCCGCTTTTTCTTCTTTAATAAGCGGAGAATTTATCTTTTTAAGATCAACAGTTTCACCATTCTGAACAATCTGAATGGTATCGCCATCCTTAAACTCATTTTCAAGGTAACGCATGGTCAAAGGATCTTCTACCAATTCCTGAACCTTTCTGCGAACTAAACGAGCTCCAAACTGACGGTCATAACTGATATTCGCAAGAGCTTCCAAAGCGGTTGGTGTAAGATCGATCGAAATATGTTTGCCCTTAATACGATCGTGAAGATATTGAACCTGAAGTTTCACAATTTCCTTAATCATTTCATGAGTAAGAGCATTGAAGACCAAAATCTTATCAATACGGTTCAAGAATTCAGGACGGAAATATTCCTTAAGATCGTCCAAAATTGTTTCTTTCGCATGATTATATTTTTCTTCAGCTTTATCCAAATCTTTTTCACTGACATTGAATCCGATCGGTGCAGCCTTATCAGTCAATTTCTTCGCACCAATATTTGAAGTCATAACGATAATCGTGTTTTTAAAGTCAACACTGCGGCCTTTGCTGTCAGTCAATTTTCCATCTTCCAAAATCTGGAGAAGGAGATTGAACACATCCGGATGAGCCTTTTCAATTTCATCAAAAAGCACAACAGAATAAGGTTTTCTACGAATCGCTTCAGTCAATTGACCACCTTCTTCATAACCAACATAACCTGCGGTCGCACCAACCAAACGGGAAGTATTGTGACGTTCCATGAATTCGGACATATCAATACGAATGAGCGCATTTTTATCACCAAAAACCTCTTCAGCCATGGCTTTTACAAGTTCTGTTTTACCAACACCTGTAGGACCAAGGAAAATAAACGAACCAATCGGTCTGTTCACATCGCTGAAACCAGCTCTGGCACGACGGATTGCTTTAGAAACCGCAGTCACCGCATCATCCTGACCAACCAAACGTTTCTTAAGAGCTTCTTCCAATTTCATCAAATTCTGAACATCCTCTTTCACCAAACGAGTAACAGGAACGCCGGTAATTTGAGAAACAATTCGTGCAATATCATCTTCATTCACTTTTTCACGTTTATCGCGAGGAATTTTTACCACTTTGCTCGCCTCAATATCGTTCAAAAGTTCAAGTTCACGATTGCGAAGTTCCGCAGCATGTTCGTAATCCTGAGCAGCAACAGACTCTTCTTTCACTTTGATAATTTTGCTGAGATCTTTTTGAAGTTTACGAATCTTATCCGTATTCACTTTGCTCTTAATACGGCGAACTGAAGCAGCTTCATCCATCAAATCGATAGCTTTATCCGGCAAGAAACGATCAGCAATATAACGTTTTGAAAGATAAACTGCAGCTTTCAAAGCTTCATCCGTAATCACCAAATTGTGATGATCTTCAAAACTTTCACGTAAACCTTCCATGATTTTCAATGTGTCTTCTTCACTTGGTTCATCAACTTTTACCGGTTGGAAACGACGTTCCAAAGCAGCATCAGTTTCAATATGTTTGCGATATTCAGAAAGAGTTGTTGCACCAATAACTTGAATCCGTCCGCGGGAAAGCGCAGGTTTCAAAATATTTGCAGCATCCAAACTTCCTTCTGCTGAACCAGCTCCAATAACGGTATGAAGTTCATCAATAAACAAAATGACGTTATGAACCTGAGCAGCTTCATCAATAATTTGTTTGATTCTTTCTTCAAATTCACCGCGATATTTGGTTCCGGCAACCACTGAACTCATAGAAAGTGAAAGAATTTTCTTATCAAGCATGTGATCAGGCACTTGTTCATTCACAATTGCATGAGCCAAACCTTCAGCAATCGCAGTTTTACCAACACCAGGTTCACCAATCAAAACCGGATTGTTCTTGGTTTTGCGGCACAAAATGCTGATAGCACGATCAATTTCTTTTGCACGGCCAATCACTGGACCAAGTTTTCCGGCACGACATTCAGCAATCAAATCGCTCGTGAAGTAATCAAGCGCGGGAGTTTTGGAAGTTTTTTCTTCCTTTTGATCCGGTTTTTGAGTTTTCTGAAAACCAGTTGTCGGTTCTTTATCCATGTTTCCGCTTAGAACACCATGAAGACCACTCAAAAAGAATTCGATTGGATTCATCATTTGAGGATTCATAGCTTGTCCATTTGCTCCGCTTGCGCGATGAGCTTCTTTTGCCTTTTCAAAAGTCTGGACCAACTGTTCTTTAATATCCTGAGGATTAATTTTCATGTTTTCCAAAATCACAGTTGCAGCTGTATTTTCCTGACAAACCAATGCATACAACAAATGTTCTGTTCCAACATAAGAATGATTGAATTCATGAGCAGCTCGAACTGCATCTTCAATCACTTTTTTAGCAAAGCCACTGAGTCCGCCCCAACCTTTTTGAGAACCGTTGGCAACCGGAGTCATACGACCTACTGTTTTGAGCACGAGGTTTACATTTTCAAGTGAAACCCCAAAACTTGTTAAGATAGATGCACCAAGAGAGTTCTCCTGACTCAAAATCCCAAGAAGAACGTGTTCTGTTCCTACATAGTTCAATTTTGAATCGCGGGCTTTTTCCTGAGCCACAACGAGCGCTTGTTTAGCCTCTTTCGTGAATTTTTCAAAGCGATTATCGTTCATAGGATTGTTATAATTTATAAGTTTTTTTTATTTCTTTCAATTTTAGCATAAGAAAGAGCTTTTTAGAACTTCCTTATCTGAATTGGTATTTACGTATAGAAAATTGTGGTCATATTCACAATTAGCACTTACAATAATAGAGTGCTAACACCCGAAAGTCAATATACCTCCATCAAATTTTGCTGCGAAATAAGAAAAACGTGTTGATGCGAACAAAATTATTGTTCCTGAATCGTTGTGATCATGTTCAAGAGAGAACTTTGCATGCTTGAAGGACCGGAAACACGATACACACGACCATTCGCGCCTTTATAATAATAAATATCGGTAGCACCGGTTCCTGTTTGGATAATAGTTTTTCCATTCAATGTTTTGGTTTCACCAGCAGGAATACTTCCAGAAACGATGTCCAAATTTACATTTCCCGGAGTTGTATCAACTGGGTCTTTGCCAAAATCATATCGGCGAACAACATCACTGTCTGTTGCTGTGGTTTGTCCATAATACCAACTTTTTGGATATTGAAGGCTGAATTTATAACCAGAACTTGTGAATGCACTATATCCAGCCATAGTTTCCTGAGTTCCAGAATCCGTTGTGGTTGGAGCCGGAGTTGGTGTCGGAGTAGTAGTAGGCGCAGGTGTTGGAACAGGAGCTGGAGTTGGATCTACAACCTGAGTCGCAGCTGGTGTAGGGCTTGGTGCTGGAACTGGTGAAGAAACAGGGGATGGAGTTGGAGGAGTAACAACCGGACTTGGTGTTGGATCAGGAGTTGTAGGAGTCACGTCACTTGAAACAGATGTTCCAGATTCCTGAGTTGAACTCATTGACCCATTGGAAAGTTTGAATGAACCAAGGAAATCATAGAAAACCGTTTGATCTTCCAAATTTTGGGAATCATCACCACCTTGATAACTTATTTTGTAAAAATTATTGCCATCATCAAAAGAAAAACTTACTAAATCGTGAGATTGAGGATCAACCTGTTTGTAAGCATCAATACCATCAAGTCCGATTTTGCTCTTCGTAATTCCTGCTGCCAAAAGTGTTGAAGTATTATCATTATTTAAATTCAAGAAATCTTTCGCAATGGATTTTCCTGCAGCACGTGGAGTTACCGTAATGTTGATAACGTGACTTTGAACCATTTGTTGTGAACCAGAAGATTGTTGAGTCATAGCCATCATCGCTGCCAATGCTTGTTGAGAAAGGGGACGGGTAAATGTAATCGTCGGACCATTTTCATTCGACATAAAATCATCACGATATTTTACCCTGAAACCCAGATTTTCATTCACATAATCTCTCCACGTTGGAGTTGCCGAAAGCTGTTGAGTTGCAGCAGTTGTATTTTCAAGCACATCAATACTCTGAACTTCCATTACCTGTGTCTTGTCTGTTGAATAGGTTAAAATTCCACTCACTTCCACACGTTTGCCCAAATATTTTGGATCATCCAAATGAATCGCCAAACTCTTCAATAAAACCGTACTTCCATCATCCATCGTCAAAATATCTGTTCCTTGGCTATTGGTAGAAACCGTGCCCAACGATTGAAGCGTTCCAATACGTCGGTCCAAGGGAGTTTGATCAATACCACTTGGTTGTTGTTGATTGTTTGACGACGCTTGGCATCCGCCAAAACCAACGGAAGCTACACCAAGAACAAGCATTAATGCCGGAATTGTTTTCTGAAACTTTTTCATAATCATCAAATTTATAGGATAACCTTATTTTAGGCCAACAACAAAAAAGAACAAGTTGACTTTGCTTGTTCTTCTTTAATGTTTGAGCGAAAAATTTATCGCAGATTATTCCTGAGTGGCTTCAATATAAAGATTGCGGAAATCCACGAGAGCTTGTGCAAAAACCTGATCGTAATCCGGAATATTTTTTTTGAAAAAAGTTTCCATTTCACCATGAAGTTTTGGACCTTTTACATTAGCCATTTCCTGCAATTGATTTTGTTGGTCTAAATTCAAATAACTCAAAGCTGTCAGAATCAAACGATCTTCCAAACGAGAATTCAAATCTTCAATCATCTGGTTTTCCAATTCTTCACCAAGTCCGGTCTGGCCAGCATCTTTGAGAAGTTCCTGTAAATATTTGCGGATTTCTGGATTCATAATTGTAAAATTATTTATTTATTATTCATATTAGGTGATTCGCGCTTGAGATGAAAGGAATTTTATATCTTAGGTTCTTTTAATAATTCATCAGGTTTAAAATCGTTCTCTCTCTTTCCTATTCCAAAACCCATCCAGTCCTCATTGTTCAAATTGATATCGTTTCCATCAAAGTTTTTAACCATTCTTGCAAAAGTTACATCAGATTTGGTTTTTTCTTTTTTGACCGAATCCTTTCCAGATTTTTCTGTTGAATAACTTGCAACAGTTCTGAATGGTTGATCGATCACGATCAATGGATTTTGCTGTACCCCAAATACGTTTCGGCCTTCCAACGGAATATCAGCAAAATATTTCGCTTTTTCGTTCATCGCAACGGCCGCATAC
>Ga0070667_100000923_pt1 | contig 27144 bp, 26 predicted proteins | sample KBSS33metaG_FD_64659 | JGI IMG/M metagenome (GOLD analysis project Ga0070667, IMG submission 64659) | Switchgrass rhizosphere microbial communities from Kellogg Biological Station, Michigan, USA - KBS S3-3 metaG | ecosystem: Host-associated > Plants > Roots > Rhizosphere > Soil ...
GGTCCGCCCAGAGTCTCGATGAGGCCATCATATCGGCCACCACCGATGACGGTGCCCTGCGCGCCTAGCCGATCGGTGATGAACTCGAACGAAGTGTGGCGATAATAGTCGAGGCCGCGAACCAGGCGCGGCGCCCGCTCCCAGGCGATGCCCGCGGCATCGAGCCCGGCGGTGACCTTGCCGAAGAAATCCGCGGCTTCGCCGGTCAGGAACTCGTCGATGGTCGGCGCGCTGTCGACCACCGGCCAATCCTGGTGCGCCTTGCTGTCGAGGATCCGCAGCGGATTGCGCTCGAGCCGCGCCTGGCTGTCCTCGCTCAGCGCTCCGACATGGCTGCGGAAATGCTCGTGCAGCGCATCGCGCCATCTTCCGCGCGTCTCGGGATCGCCGAGCGTGTTGAGCTTTAGGATCGTTCCTTCGATCCCGAGCTCCTTCAGCAGCTGGTCGGCGAAGGCGAGCAGCTCGACATCGGCCTGCGGCTCGCCCGCGCCGATGATCTCCGCATCGAGCTGGTGAAACTCGCGGAAGCGGCCCTTCTGCGGGCGCTCGTAACGAAAGGCCGCGCCGGACGTCGCAAGCTTCAGCGGCGCATATTGTTGCCACCCCTCGCTCAGATAAGCGCGGCAGATGCCCGCGGTGAACTCGGGCCTGAGTGTGATCGATTCCCCGCCCCGATCCTCGAACGAATACATCTCCTTGGAGACGACGTCGGTGGTCTCGCCGATCGTCCGCGCGAACACGGCGGTCTGCTCGATCGTCGGCACCTCGACACGCCGAAACCCGTACAGCCGGCGCACCTTGTCGAACGCCGCGACCACGGCGGCGAGGCGGTCGGCGTCTTCTCCGAGCAGGCTTTGGGTACCCCGGACGGGCTGAACAGGCGTCATTGAAGCGCGCTTAAGCACAAATTCGGGAAAATCGGAATCAGCGCGTCGGCGTCCCCTGCTGGCGCTCCTGCTGGAACAAGCGGCGGAACGTGGCCGGGGAGGGCAGGAACAATTTGCGGAAGCTGATCATGATCGTCCGGCCGACCGGGTCGAGCAGGCCCGGCTGATAGCTCAGCGGGACGTTGCCAGCCGCGTCGCGGACCTGGGGGCGGCTGTTGAAGATGTTGTTGACCTCCAGCCGGAACTGCGTGCCGCGCAGCCAGGGATGCTTGACCGCCACCTCCGGAACGTCGCCCGGGTTGGCGAACAGCCGGAGGTTGAACGTACCGAGCGACGAGAAATGGAGGTCGTCGCCCGTAGTCGTGGTGACCCGCGTGGCGCTCCGCCAATTGGCGCCGAGCCGAGCGCCAAGCCCGTTGTTCGACCAGCCAGCCTGGGCCTCGACATTGTGGCGCGGAGTGCCACCCAGCGAGCCGGCGGCGTCGCCGTGAAGATAATCGAGCTCGGGCCCGCCAGGCGTGATGCGCACCTTGTCGACGAAGGTGATCGTATCGGTGAGCGAGAGCTGCAGCCGGCCGCGGTTGCCACCCCCGCCGCCGAAGAAGCCGCCGCCTCCTCCGCCGCCACGTCCTCCGAAGCCGCCGAAACCGCCTCCACGGCCGCCCTCTGGCGGCGGACCGCCGGGCGGAGGCGAAGACCCTGGAGCACCGCCCGGAGCGCCCGCCTGGCCGCCCCGTCCGCCGAAGCCGAATTGCTGGCGGATCTGGTCGATCACCGTCTGCGACGGGCGCCGCGACTTGAGCGGCTTGGAGAAATCGAACCCGACGCGCAGCTGATCGCGGCGAGCACTGTCGAAATTGATCGGCCTCAGGTCGACGGCGACCAGTCGGCCGCCGCTGCGAACGAACCGCTCGGGGAAGGCGGATTCGATCGCCTCGGTGACGGTGATCGCCGAAATCGGCCGTTCGGTGACCTGGTGCACGAACTCCGCGCGCAGGCGCAGGTCGGTCTTCTCGAACGGCTGCCAGTTGGTACCGAACTTGAGCACGTTCCGCACATCGGACTTCAGGTTGGGATTGCCGCCCGTGATCGCGTCGACCAGTGCGGTCTGGCCGGTGGTGAAGTCGAAGATGCGCGAGCCCGGCGTGTCGAGCACCGGGTCACCGAGCTCGTTGATGGTCGGCGGACCTTCCTCGCGCGTCCAGCTGGCAATGAAGCTAGTCCGGTCGAGCGGCGAGAAATTGGCGCCTGCGCCGATCGTGGTCAGCGTGCCGAAGTCCGACAGCTGATCGACCTCGGCATTGGCGTTGAGCGTCAGATTGCCAAGGGCACTGAACTCGCGATTCTTGCGGGAGATCGGCAGGTCGAGATTTGCGCCCGCCCGTCCCATCGTGCGCGACAGCGAATTCGACGAGGAGACGCCCAGCCGCGAACGGCTGGAATCGAGATGGACGGTGCTCCCGCCCAGCGTGAGCGTGGTGCTGGCATCGCCCGCGGGGAGCTTGAACAGCTTGCCGTTGGCGGTCGCGGTGAGATCGCCCGACGCGGTCGTGGATCGCGTGCGCTCGGTCGGGAAGGTCGGATCGTCGCGGTCGCTGCGCGTCACATTGCCGTCGAGGTCGGCGTTGGCGGTGACCGTCCAGCGCCATTGCGACTTGGTGGTGCCGTTAAGCACCCCGCCGAGGTGAGCGCTGTCGGCCGAGGTCGTCCGGTCGAGCGGCTCGAGCAGGCTTGGGTTGAGGCCGATCAGCGAATGGCCTTCCGAATGCTCGAGCTCGGTGTTGATCGTGCCCGATACGTTGCCAAACACGGTGCGGTTGAACGTCGCGGAACCGCGGAAGTCCGACTTACGACTGACCAGCGAACGGGCGGCAAGGACCTGGTCGGAAGTCGCGCCGGCCGGCAGGCTTTGCGTGAGAAGGATGTCACGCTCGCTCTCGGTCAGCAGGCTGTTGTGCGACGCGTGGAGGTTGAGCGTGGTGCGGCCCGCGCGCTGGACGAGGAAGCGGGTCAGGTCGGCGTTCTCGCTGGCATAGCCGCCGTCCGTGGTGAGGCTGGCGGCGGCCTGCGCCGTGGTCGAGCGGAAACGCTGGCGAAGGACGATGTTCACCACCTTCTGGTCGGCGCGGTAGCCATATTTCAGCGCGACCTCCTCGGGCAGGATCTCGACCCGCTGGATCGCCTCGGTCGGAATGTCGCGAAGCTCGCGGAATCCCGAAATGCGCAGACCGTCGAGCAGCAACACAGGCGCTTCGCCGCCGCGCCCTCGCGCGCTCCCGATCTGCGGGGCGAGCGCATCGAGCAGTTCCGTGATGCTGGTTGCGCCGGTCGCCCGGACATCGCGTGCGTCGAGGATGTTCTGCGGCGGGATATCGCCGACGACCGAGCCACGCGCGCGAGCGCCGGTCACGACGATCTCCTCCTCGTCGCCGGTGTCGTCGATCGGTTGGGCAGCAGCGGCCGCTGCCGCGTTCGCCGGAGCCGTAGCGGCCGGCTGCGCGTACGCGGGCAAGCATGGGAAAAGGATTGCGGCGCTGCTCAGCAGCAGGATACGGCTCTGCATATAACTTTCGGTAGTGGCCCCGACTGAACGAGCGCTTACAACGAAATGACCTTCGACAAAGTGCCAACTGCTGCCGACGAAAGGCAGTGGCAGGTGAGACAAATCGCGTTACACGCGCTCCAAACCCTGGTTCCGCTTTCTTCTCAAGGAGTTGCTAGATGCGCCGAATAGCGCTTGTCGTCACCCTTTCGTCATGTCTCAGCGGCGCGGCCTTGGCCCAGATCGTCCCGCCGCTCAACAGCAAGCCCGAAGCCTATGCCAAGCCGAACCGCGTTCCCGCGGCGCGTGACGTGCCGTTCCCCGGCACATTGCAGCTGACGGTCGATGCGACCGACGTGACGCGCGGCATCTTCCGGGTCCGGGAGCGCGTGCCCGTCGCTGCTGCCGGCGACCTGGTGATGCTCTACCCGAAGTGGGTGCCCGGGGGTCACAGCCCGCGGGGCGATATCAAGAATGCCACCGGCATCCGGTTCAGCGCCAATGGCCGGCCGCTGAAGTGGATGCGCGATTCCCGCGACGTGTACGCGTTCCACGTCGACGTGCCGCAAGGCGTGTCGTCGGTCGACGTCGAGTTCCAGTACGTCTCGGCCACAGCCGAGAACCAGGGCCGGACGGTCATGACGCCGGACATGTCGAGCATCCAGTGGCTGTCGCTTTCGATGTACCCCGCCGGCTATTACGTCCGGCAGATCCCGGTGAAGGCGTCGGTGATCGTTCCCAATGGCTGGAAGGTGGCGACCGCCCTTCGGCCTGTCGCCCAGAATGGCGGGCGGTTCGATTATCCCGCCACGAGCTACGAGATATTGATGGACTCGCCGCTGATTGCCGGCGCGCACTATCGGCAGATCCCGCTCAGCAACGACGTGTTCCTCGACGTCATCGGCGACACGCCGGCTGAGCTCGCCGCGACGCCCGATCAGATCTCGGCGCACAAAAGGCTGGTCGACCAGGCGCTGAAGGCGTTCGGCGCGCAGCATTACGACCATTACGACTTCCTGCTGACCATCTCGAACAACCTCGGCGGCAATGGCCTCGAGCATCACCGCAGCTCCGAGGACGGAGTGAAGCGCGGCTATTTCACCGACTGGGAGAACAAGCTTCGCGACCGCAACCTGCTGCCGCATGAATATAGCCATAGCTGGGACGGCAAGTACCGGCGCCCGGCGGACCTCTGGACGCCGGATTACAACACGGTGCCGATGGAAGGGTCGCTCCTCTGGGTCTACGAAGGCCAGGACCAGTTCTGGGGATATGTCCTCGGCGCGCGGTCGGGAATGCTGTCCAAGCAGGACACGCTCGATGCGATCGCAGCGACCGCCGCGACCTACAGCACCGGGACCCCGGGGCGGCAGTGGCGGCCGCTGGTCGACACCACCAACGATCCGACGATCGCCAATCGCGCGGCACAACCCTGGCGCGGCTGGCAGCGGAGCGAAGATTATTACAGCGAAGGCCAGCTCATCTGGATCGACGTCGATCGGATCCTTCGGACGACGTCCGGCGGCAGGAAGTCGATCGATGATTTCGCCAAGGCCTTCTACGGCATGCGCAACGGCGACTATGGCGAGCTGACCTATACGTTCGACGACGTGGTCGCGACACTGAACGCGGTCCAGCCCTACGACTGGCGCAGCTACCTGCAGCGGCGCGTGTACGAGGTTGCCAGCGCGCCGCCGCTCGAGGGGATTAACGAGGGCGGATACAAGCTGGTCTATACCGCCGAGCCGACCAAGTGGATCAGGAGTGCCGAGAAGAGCGGCAAGAACAGCGACCTCACCTATTCCGGCGGCCTGATGGTCGGCAATGACGGAAGGGTCTCGGGCGTGCTCTGGGACAGCGCGGCGTTCGATGCGGGCATTACCGTCGGCACAGAGATTCTTGCCGTCAACGGGCGCGATTTCGACCCCGATGCACTGAAGGACGCTATCAAGGCGGCTGCCGGGAATGGGCCGGCCCCCGAGCTCCTGGTCCACGACGGCGACGCCTATCGAACGGTGAAGCTCGATTGGCACGGAGGCTTGCGCTATCCGCGGCTGCAGAAGGTCGGGACCGCGCCCGGGACGCTCGACGCGTTGCTTGCGCCGCGCTGACCAAACAGGAGGGGATCGTCATGCGCACTTGGTTGATCACGACGGCACTGACACTGACCGCGGCCTCCGCCGCCGCGGCCCAGCCGCGCCCGGCCGAAGCCAATGTCCGCGCAGCGCTCGAGCGGATCGCGCGGATCGATCCGGCGCTTCATTCCGTGATTGCGGTCGACACGACGGCGATCGACCAGGCGCGGCGGGTCGACGCCGGCAGCCTGCGCGGGCCGCTCGCCGGCCAGCCGGTGCTGATCAAGGACAATATCGAAAGCGCGGGCCCGCTACCGACCACGGCCGGAAGCCTCGCATTGGCCAATAACGTCACCAATCGCGACGCGCCGCTCGTTGCCAGGCTGCGCGATGCCGGGGCCGTCATCCTCGGCAAGACCAACCTCAGCGAATGGGCGAACATCCGCTCGAACAACTCGATCTCCGGCTGGAGCGCGATCGGCGGACAGGTCCACAGCCCATGGGCGCTCGACCGCAATGCCTGCGGTTCGTCGAGCGGGTCGGGCGCGGCCGTCGCCGCCGGGCTCGTTCGCTTCGCGATCGGCACAGAGACCAATGGATCGGTGACCTGCCCTGCTTCGATCAACGGGATCGTCGGCCTCAAGCCGACGGTGGGCCTGGTCAGCCGTACCCATGTCGTGCCGATCAGCCACACGCAGGACACGCCGGGGCCGATGACCCCGACTGTGCTGGAAGCGGCGCAGCTGCTGACCGCTATCGCCGGAAGCGATCCCGCCGACCCCGCGACCCGCGACGCCAACAAGCACAAGCACGACTATGCCGCCGGCCTCGACGCCAATGCGCTGAAGGGCAAGCGCATCGGCGTGATGCGCTTCGCGACCGGATTCGGCACGGACACGGCGTTCGAGACGGCGCTTGCCGTGCTGCGCGAGAAGGGCGCGATCCTGGTCGACATCAAGAAGTTCGACCGCAGCGCGATCGGCAAGAACGAGCTGCCGATCCTGCTGACCGAGCTCAAAGCCGATATGGCCACCTATCTGAAGGGCAGCCCGGCGCAGATCGGCTCGCGTAGCCTCGCCGATATCATCGCGTTCAACAAGGCGCACGAGCGGCAGGAGATGGCATTGTTCGGGCAGGAGCTGTTCGAGCAGGCGGAGAAGACGAAGGGACTTGCCGATCCGGCCTACAAGAAGGCCAAGGCAGCCGCATTCCAGGCGGCGGGGCCGATGGGCATCGACAAGCTCCTGAAGGAAAACAAGGTCATCGCGCTGGTCGGCCCGACCATGCCGCCGGCGTGGAAGATCGATGTGGCCAATGGGGATCAGGTCGCGGGCGGCGGGGCCGGGGGACTCGCGGCGGTTGCCGGCTACCCGCACCTCACGGTGCCGATGGGCATGGTGAAGGGGCTGCCGGTCGGCCTGAGCTTCATCGGACCGAAATGGTCGGAAGGCCTGCTGCTCAACCTCGGCTATGCCTATGAGCAGGCGCGCGGGCCCTTCCCGACGCCCAAGTTTTACCGGTCGATCGAGGAAAGCCCGGATGTCGCTCCGCTCTTGGAGCCGCAGCGCTAGGCCGTCAGCCGGAGCGCGGCGATGGCGGCGACAATGGCCAGGATCAGCAGCACGCGGACAGTGCTCGCCGGCTCATGGAACCAGAGGATGCCGACGATCACGGTTCCGACCGCTCCGATGCCGCCCCACACGGCATAGGCCGTGCCCATCGGGATTTCGCGCGATGCGAGCTCGAGCAGCACCATGCTGACCGCGACCGAGGCGAGGAAAGCGAGCGTCCACGGCAGGTTCCTGAAGCCGTCGACGAACCGCAGCGAGGTCGTGAAGCCGACCTCGAACAGGCCGCCGATGATTAGCCACAACCAGGGCATTTGGCTCTTTCCTCCGCAGCCGTTACGCTGACGTCTCATGACGAAGCCGCGCACCATCGGCAACATGATCGCTCCGGCGCGCTTCATCCTGTTCATGGCGGTTCTGATGCTGGCGACGCCCACCGCGATCGCCCTGATAGGCAATTGGCGGCTTGGGATGATGGCGGGCTTCAATTGCGCCGCGTTCGTGTTCCTTGTCTCGTGCTACTCGGTGCTGAGCACTCGCGAGGAAGCGGAAATCCGCCAGCACGCGGCGGAGAACGACGCCAATCGGGTGGGACTATTGGTAATCAGCGGAATCGTCATGACGGTCCTGCTGATCGCGATCACGGCCGAAATCGTCGGCCGCAATCCCGAGCCGGCGACCAAGGTGCTGATCGTGCTGACGCTCGTGCTCGCGTGGCTGTTCAGCAACATGGTCTACGCATTCCACTACGCCCACCTCGCCTACACGGCGCCTAGCAGCAGTTGCGATGGGTTCGAATTTCCCGGCACGCCCGAGCCAGTCTATTGGGACTTCGTCTATTTCGCCTTCACCTGCGGAATGGCCTTCGCGACCAGCGACGTGCAGATCACCAACGAGCAGGTCCGCCGCGTCGTGACGTTCCACTGCCTCGCGGCGTTCGCCTTCAACATCGGCGTGCTCGCCTTCAGCATCAATCTGCTGGCGTCGAACGCCTAAGTGTAATCCATCTCGGGAGGCTCGGTGATCTTGCCGCGAGCGCCAAACAGGCAGCCGCCGACGATGAGCAGCGCACCGGCCAGCGTGTATATGGAGACCCGCTCGCCGAACGCGACCCAGCCGCAGATAGAGGCCCAGATGAAGCCGCTGTACTCGGTCACCGCGAGGTAGCTCGCTTCGCCGCGGGCATAAGCCCAGGCGAACAGCATTCCGCCGGTGGTCGACAGGACCGATGCAACGATGATCCAGCCGACCTCGCCACCCGGCCATTGCGGTCGACCCATCAGCGGTACGGCCGCAAGCCACAGCGCCAGGACCACAATCGCCTGGAAGAAATTGATTTCGAGCGGCCCGGCGGCGAGCGCCTGCCAGCGCATCATCAAGATGTTGCCCGAGTAGCAAATTGCCGAGCCGATAATTGCCGCGATGCCGAGCAGAACATCCGGCCGAACCTCGGCTCGCGCCTGACCGAGAACGATCACCAGCACGCCGGCGAATGCGGCAATCGCGCCGCCGATCAGCCGCGCGTTGAGCCGCTCCTTGAGGAACAACGGAGCAAGCAGCATCGCGATCAGCGGCGCGATGAAGGTGAGCGCCAGGGCCTGGGCAAGCGGGACGCGCGCGATCCCCCAGAAGAAGAGCGCCGCCATGATCGTGACATCCACGCCCCTGATCACATGGATCGTCAGCGTCTTTCGGCTCGGCCATTGCCGGCGCCGCGGCAAATAGAGCGCCGAGCTGAAAAAGAGGTTGGTTGCCGAACGCCAGATGCTGACCGTGAACAATCCGAGCGCGAGCACCAGGTGCTTCATTACCGCGTCCATCACGGACAGCACCGCAACCGCGGCGAGCGCGGCAAGGAACCCCCGGACCGGATGCTGGACTGGATTGTGGGCGGCGCGATTCACCCGCGCCGCTTAGCGGTGCGCGGCCGTCGTGTCTTCGATGAGGAGCGGTGGCTGGCTGCTGGTTGCGGCGAGGCCTTGCGCGAACGCGCCCATGATCAGGATCAGGACCAGCTTGACCATGGCGCTTTGATGCGCCCGGACTGGTTAAGGAAGCCTAACCCTATTCGGCGGCCGTCCCAACATCGGTCGACGCGGGGCCTACTATCCTGCCGATTTCCAACTCGTCGATCCGCAGCTTCCGGACATGCGCCCGGCCGATCCAAAGACGTCCAATGGCGAGCGCGCCCAACGCCACCGCGCCCAACGCAATCGCACCGAGCGCCGCTGCGCCGAAGGTTGTAATGCCGGTCGCTGCAGCGCCCGTGGCGACGGCTCCTCGCGCGGCTTTGACTGGCATATCGTTCATTCGGCGGCGTCGAGCGTCGGCTGCGCTGTCTCGGCTTCGAGCTCAGCGGCCTTCGCCTCCACCAGCCGCACGATATGGTCGATCATATCGGCATCCTGCACGTGGTGATCGGTAACGCCGGACAGATAGACCATATGCTTGCCGTTGCCACCGCCGGTGATGCCGATGTCGGTCTCGCGCGCTTCGCCGGGACCGTTGACGACGCATCCGAGAACCGAAAGCGACATCGGAGTCTTGATGTGCTGGAGCCGCGCCTCGAGTGCTTCGACCGTGCGGATCACGTCGAAGCCCTGCCGCGCGCAACTGGGGCAGGAGACGACGCGGACCCCGCGGCTGCGGATGCCGAGCGCCTTCAGGATCTCGTAGCCGACGCGGACTTCCTCTTCCGGCTCGGCCGACAGCGACACGCGGATGGTGTCGCCGATCCCCGCCCATAGCAGCGAGCCGATGCCCAGCGAGGACTTGACCGTGCCGCCGATGAGCCCGCCCGCCTCGGTCACGCCGAGATGGAGGGGGCAGTCGACCTGGCCGGCGAGCTGCTGGTAGGCGGCGACCGCGAGGAACACGTCGCTCGCCTTCACCGCGACCTTGTACTCGCGAAAGTCATGGTCCTCGAGGATGCGGATATGGTCGAGAGCACTCTCGACCAGCGCCTCGGGGCACGGCTCGCCATATTTTTCGAGCAGGTCTTTCTCGAGGCTTCCCGCATTGACGCCGATGCGCATCGAGCAACCATTGGCCTTGGCGGCGGCGATGACTTCGCGCACCCGCTCCTCGGAGCCGATGTTACCGGGGTTGATGCGCAGGCATGCCGCGCCGGCATCCGCCGCTTCGAGCGCGCGCTTGTAGTGGAAATGGATGTCGGCGACGATCGGGACGCGCGCCTCCCGCACGATCTGCTTCAGGGCGGCGGTCGCCTCGGCCGTCGGGCAGGACACCCGGATGATGTCCGCCCCGGCATCCTCGCAGCGGCGGATCTGGTCGATCGTCGCACGCGCGTCCTCGGTCGGCGTGTTGGTCATGGTCTGGACGCTGATCGGCGCGTCTCCGCCGACTGGAACGGAGCCGACCATGATCTGCCGCGACTTGCGCCGCTCGATATCGCGCCAGGGACGGATGGACATGGGAGCCATATAAGGCCTTCGCGACACTAGGAAAACCGCCAGTGGCGGATTCGCGCCAATTATCCTGTTGTGTTAACAGGCTTAACGGAATTGCTGGGGGCGGCGATGGCCAGGCTTGCCCGATTGCCGGGTTTCGAGCGCGATCGCGAAGCGGACGCCCGTGCCCGCGACGTCCCGCGGCTCCGCACCCGCTACTACGCATTTCTCAGCTACAGCCACAAGGACAAGGAGCTGGCCGACTGGCTGCATCGCGAGCTGGAGCGATTCCGCGTGCCCAGCGCGCTCGCCGGCCGACTGACCGCCAACGGCGTCGTGCCGCGCCGACTGACCCCGATCTTCCGCGATGAGCAGGACCTGTCGGCCGGGGGCGACCTTGCCGAAGAGATCAAGGCGGCGCTGGCGGCATCGCAATTCCTGGTCGTCCTGTGCTCTCCGACGGCGGCCAAATCGCGCTGGACCAACCAGGAGATCGAGAGCTTCAAGCGCACGCGGCCCGAAGGCTGCGTGCTCGCCGCCGTCGCCGCGGGCGAGCCCTTCGCCAGCGACATGCCGGGCCGCGAGGCGGAGGAATGCTTCCCGCCGGCGCTGCGCTTCAAATATGACCGCCGCGGACACCAGACGGCCAAGCGCGCCGAGCCGCTCGCAGCCGACTTTCGCGAGGGCGGCGAAGGCCAGAGGATGGCGTTCCTCAAACTGGTCGCCGGCATGCTCGGAGTCGGCCTCGACGAGCTGGTCCAGCGCGACCAGACGCGGCGGCACCGGCGGATGGCCTGGCTGGTCGCGGGATCGCTCGCGGGGATGGCCGTCACCAGTACGCTGGCGGTCACGGCCTTCCAGGCGCGCAACGAGGCGCGCGAGCAGCGCCGCGAGGCCGAGAGCCTGGTCGCCTTCATGCTCGGCGACCTCAGGGACAAGCTCGATCCAATCGGGCGTCTGGATGCGCTCGATGGGGTCGGCTCGCGCGTGCTCGCTTATTACAGCAAGCAGGACACGTCGCAGCTGACCGACGCAGCACTGTCGCAGCGGTCAAAGGCGCTCAGCCTGATGGCCCAGGTGGCGGACGCACGCGGCGACAGCCAGACCGCGATCAAGCTCTACCGCCAGGCGATGGCCGGAACCGCGGAATCGATGCGCCGCGACCCAAGCAACGCACAGGCCATCTTCGACCACGCGCAAAACGTCTTCTATGTCGGCGAGATAGCTCAGCACGCCGAAGACTTTCGCACCGCCGAGCAATCAATGCGCGAGTACCAGCGTCTCGCACGGCAGATGGTCGCGCTGCAGCCAGACAACCTCAAATACCGGATGGAAGTTCAATATGCCGACGCCAACCTCGGCATCGTGCTGTACGATCAGCGGCGGTTCGCCGAGGCCGTCGCACAGTTCAAGGATGCCCTGAGCACGATGGAGGCGATCGCAACGGCCGATCCCAACAACAAGACCTATCAGCAGGGCGTCGCGGAAGCCCTGAACTGGCTGGCCGACGCTGAGCGATCGAGGGGCAATTACGCGGACGGAATCCCGGCACGTCAACGAACGGTCGCCGCCTATGCGAACTTGTACAACCAGTCCCGCGACACGAAAATTCGCGACAGGCTGAGCTCTGCGCAGCGCTACCTCGGCACCTTTTATTCAGAGACGGGGCAAACCGCCCTTGCCGATCAGCAATTTCGGGCTGCAATCGCCAACGCGGACGCGTTGACCGCCATTGAGCCCCACAATGCACTCTGGCTCAGCAGCGGCGCGGCCGCTCGCCTCAACCTCGCCAGGTTGCTTCTGGTGAACGGCAACCCGACGGAAGCTGACGTGCACACCGCCGCTGCCTGCCGCACGTTTCAGGAATTGCTGCGGAGACCGTCCCCGAGGCCCGAGTGGCGCAAAGGCCCGTATGTGTGCGCCGTGCTGAGAGCGGGGATCGCAATGGCCGCCGGGAACAGGGATCAGGCGCTGGCCGAAGCGCAACAATCCGTCAGCGCCGCGAGGCGGGCCCAGACCGCCGACAAGATCGAGGACGCGTATCGGCTTGCGCGCGCATACCGCCTGGTGGGCGACGCCGAACGCGATCGCGGCGACCTCGCCGCTGCCCGCGCCGCGTGGGCCCAGGGCCTAGCGGCCGTGCCGGCAGACGTCGCCGAGCGGCCGGACGAGATGCAGGATCATGCGACGCTGCTGCAGCGTATCGGCCGGAATGATGAGGCGGCGCAGTTGACCGCCAAACTACGGGCAATGGGTTATCGCCTAGCGATGTAAGAAGAGGGGGAAAAGCAATGGCCTGCAAAGCGAACGTGGACATGGTCCTGACGCCGGATGTCAGCAAGGATCCGGTCAAATGGACGATGGAGAATTGCGTCACAAAGGTGAAGGGCGGCTACGGCGGCTATCCGCCGCTGGACATCCCGAAGTCCCAGGCTCCGGGGGATCACCACCTCGTCTATCTCATCGAAAACCCCGTGGGCTCGACGTGGCACTTCGCCAAGGATTCGGACGCGCTTTGGGTCACGGCCAATGCGCAGGATCCGAAAGCGCCGGAGTGGGATCCGCACATTCCCAAGCCGACAATCCACACATCGAATCCCAATCCGTCGGACCCGACGACCGCGGACACCCTGCTCAAGTTTACCGATCACAATGGTCACGACGCGGTGACGCTCCACTACACGCTGAACTTCGTCAACGCGGGCAAGAGCTCGTCAACGCTCGATCCGATCATCAACAATGGCGGTTGCTGCGACCGCGGTTTCTCGTTCTCCGGGACAATCGAAATGACCGGCGGCGAATTGGCCGCCTATCTGGTGATCGCATTCGTAGCCGGCCTGGTCGCGATGCGACTGTTCCGTCGGTGAGCAGGAGCGGCTGACATCCTGCACCGGCCCCAACCCGACGTGAGTAAGACCAGTGAGGGAAGGGCCGGTCCGCCGCCGGTCCCTTTCGTCCTCAGCGTCGGCGTGACCGGGCATCGCGCCGACGTCCTCTCCGAGGGCAGCATACCGGTGCTGCGTGACCGCATCCGCGACGTGCTCGTGCTGATCGAGCACGCCGGCCGCTCTCTTCTCGAGAGGGAACGCGACTGCTTCGCGAATGAAGAATGCCGCCTGCGCTTCATCTCGCCTGTCGCCGACGGCGCCGACCAGATCGCGGCGGAGGTGGCGCTCGAGCTCGGGTGGCAATTGCAGGCTGTCGTGCCGTTCGCCAAGGCCGAATATCGGGCAAGCTTGGCGAACGCCGCCGCGCGCGAGCGATTCGACGCTTTGCTCGATCGCGCGGCGTGCCTGCTCGAGCTGCCCGGTGATCCGGCGCACGGTCTCGACGCCTATGTGATGACAGGCCGTGCAACGGTCGCCCATTGCGACATCCTGATTGCGGTCTGGGACGGGCTCCCGCCGCGTGGCCGGGGCGGCACGGGCGAGGTCGTCCAGCTTGCACTGACTCGTGGCACCGCGATCGTTCATGTGCCCCTTGCCCCGGGTGGCGACACGCGAATCCTGTGGAGTGCGTTCGACCCCGCGGTGGTCACTGTCGCCGACGATCCGGAAGTCGCGCGGCCGCTCGCTCGCGAGGATGTCGATGCGCTGCTGACCGGTCTCCTGATGCCGCCACCGGACGAGGAGGAGCAGAGGTTTCTCAAGCGTTTCCTGGGCGAGCGGATACGACGGATCCGGACCCGGATTGAGTATCCGCTGCTGCTGACCGCGGCCGGCGTGCGCCCGTTTCGCGCCCGCGACCTGACTGCGGCGCATGCCGCAACCCAGAGCCGCGAGGAATGGCGCCGTTACCGGGCGGGATGCGCCGAAGCGCTTAACATCGATGCGCCGATCGACGAGCTGGAGCAGGCCTACAACTGGGCGGACGGGCTCGCGACCCATTTCGCGCAAACCTATCGCAGCGGACACATCTTCAATTTCCTGCTTGGCGGGATCGCGGTTTGCCTGGGTCTCGCCGCGTTCATGGCCCCGCACCTCCATTTCGAGGAGGCCGCGCTGGAGCTGCTGATCACGCTGGCGATCATTTTGAACGCGATCATCGGCAAACGGCAGGAATGGCACCGCCGCTGGCTGGATTATCGCCAGCTCGCGGAGCGCCTGCGCCCGATGCGCAGCCTCAAGCTGCTCGGCATCGCTGCCCCCGACCCGCCGGGGACCGCGACCAACCCGGTGCCGAAGCGCTGGATCGACTGGTATGCGAGCGGCGTCTGGCGCGCGATGCCCTGCCCCACCGGCGCGATCGACCGGACGTGCGCGGCGCAGATGGGTGGAGCGATTGCGGCGCACGAGGTCGAACCGCAGGTCGGTTATCACCTGCGCAACGCCGAGCAGATCGAGGCGCTCGACAAGCGCCTCGAACAGATTGGCATGGTGCTGTTCGCGGCGACGGTCCTGGTCACCCTTGCGACCGCGATCGGGCTCGGCCTCGGCTCCAATTTCGTGAACAGCTATGGCAATTGGTTCACGCTGGTGTCGGCCGGCTTTCCGGCGCTTGGCACCGCGGTGTTCGGGATCCGCTTCCAAGCCGACTTCGGCGGCGATGCCCTGCGGTCAAAGGCGACTGCCGAGACGCTCCGCCAGATCGACCACGAGCTGCGCAAGAACGTCAGCCTCTCGCGCGCGGCCGACCTCGCCGAGCAGGCAGCGCGGATCATGCTGGCGGACCTAGATGAATGGCGGCTGGTGAACCAGCAGCGCGACCTGTCGGTCGGCTAGTCCTCGTCACCCCAGCGCCACCGCCAGCCGCCGCGGGTCGTTCGCGCGCAGATCACGCAGAAGGCGATCACGAGCGGTGCGAGAAGGGCGAACAGCCGCAGTGGCTCGTTGGAGAAGCTCATGCTCAGACCAATGCAGATTGCGACGAAGCCCAGCGTGAGTGCCCAGCCCTGCCAAGCAATCGGCAAGCTGGAACCATAGCCGTAGCGCTTCGGGGCAAACCATTCGGGTCCGTCGCTCATCTTATTTCTCCTTGGGCGGCCGCCCGCGCTTGCGCGACACCGGCGCCTTCAGCTTCACGCCGCGCGCCGCCAGCGCTTCGCGAAGGAGGCACTCGACCTGGGCATTGACGCTCCTCAGGTCTGCCGCGGCACAGCGCTCGACTGCCGCCCACAGGGCGGGATCGACCCGAAGCGGGTAAGCCTTTCGCTCGGCGTCAGCCACGATCCCGGGCTATTGATAGAGGGTGCCGGTGTTGACGACGGGCTGGGTGTCGCGCTCGCCGCACAGCACGACCATCAGGTTCGAGACCATCGCCGCGCGCCGCTCATCGTCGAGCTCGACGACCTTTTTCTCGGACAGCGACGCAAGCGCCATCTCGACCATGCCGACCGCGCCCTCGACCAGGGTCTGGCGGGCAGCGACCACCGCCTGCGCCTGCTGGCGGCGAAGCATCGCGCTGGCGATCTCGGTAGCGTAGGCAAGGTAGGTGAAACCGCACTCGTCGATAGTGATGCCGGCGACGCTCAGCCGCGCCTGGAGCTCATTGCGAAGCTCTGCTCCGACCTGGTCGTGATTGCCGCGCAGCGTCACCTCCTGGTGGGTGAAGTCGTCATAGGGGTAGCGCGAGCCGATGGTGCGGATCGCGGCCTCCACCTGGACGCGGACGAACTGCTTGTAATCGTCGACATCGAACAGGGCCTGGGCGGTGTCGACCACGCGCCACATGATCTGCGCGGCGATGTCGATGGGGTTGCCGCGCAGGTCGTTCACCTTGATCTTGTCGGAAATGAAGTTGTTCGCGCGGACCGAGACCTTCTTCTTGGCCATCCACGGCCAGGTCCAGCGCAGGCCGGTGTTGCGGTCGGTGCCGCTGTAGGAGCCGAACAGGGTGATCGCCGCCGCCTGGTTGGGCTGCAGCATGTAGAAGCCCGGCATCACCAGGATGAAGACCAGAGTCGCGGCGATCACGATGACAATGCCCGAGCCGACCTCCGGGTCGTTGCCCAACCTCTGAATGCCATAAATGTCTGCGAGTATGGCTGCGACGAGCAGCAGCAGCATCGCATAGCCGCTGAAGGTCGATGCCGGCCGCTCGCTGGTTGCCGTCAGGGCAATGATCTTGTCGTTGGCCAATTCTGCCTCCCGTAAAAACTGATATCATAATTATATGAACAGCACTGAGTCGTCAACTGGCGCGCTGCGAGCGGCCCGGCTAAGGCCGCCACGATGACAGAGGTGAGATGGCGGTTGGTCGTTCACGGGGGCGCGGGCTCCGAGCGAATCGCGCATGACGATCCCCAGCACGAGGCTTCGGCTCGCGCTGGCCTGAGGGACGCGCTCGAGGTCGGCTCATCGATCCTTGCCGGCCGCGGAAGCGCGATCGACGCGGTCGAAGGCTGCGCCCGCAGCCTGGAGGAAAATCCCTGCTTCAACGCCGGCCGCGGCAGCGTCCTTACCGAGCAGGGCGAGGTCGAGCTCGATGCTGCGATCATGGATGGACGCACGCGGCAGGCGGGCGCCGTATCCGGCATCAAGACGACGCGCGCTCCGATCAGCCTTGCGCGGCGGTTGATGGAGCATGGCCCCCACGTCTTCCTGTCGGGCGAAGCAGCCGACCGGTTTGCCGCCGCGGCCGGGATCGAACAGGTACCGAACGACTTCTTCATCCTGCCCGAGCGCCGCCGGCAACTCGATGAAGCGCTCGCAGCGGGGGCTGCCGCGGACCCGATCAAATATGGAACGATCGGCGCGGTCGCGGTCGACATGCACGGCAATGTCGCCGCCGCGACCTCGACCGGCGGGATCACCGCCAAGCGCTGGGGCCGGGTTGGGGACTCCCCGCTGATCGGCGCCGGGACCTATGCGGACAACCGCGCGGCAGCGATTTCGGCGACGGGGTCCGGCGAGTATTTCATCCGCGCGGTCGCGGCTCACGAAGTTGCCGCGCGCATCCGGCTGGGCGGGGAGACGCTTCAGCAGGCGATCGATGCGGTACTTGCCGACATCGCCTCGCTCGGCGGACGCGGCGGGCTAATCGCCGTCGGACCCGATGGAGACGCGGCCTGGGGCTTCACCACACCGGCGATGTACCGCGGCATGGCAGACGCGGACCGACGGATCGTCGGCATTTACTCCGACGAGCGATAGGGCAGGTCGCGGCGGAGCCAGTCGGCCTCAGCCCATACGCCGTGACGCTCCGCCTCGAGAGACTGGGCTACCGCATCGCGGAAGCTGCGGTTCGGAATGAAATGCGCGCTCCTGGTGATCACCGGCTCATAACCGCGCGCGACCTTGTGCTCGCCCTGAGCCCCGGCCTGAACGCACCTCAGGCCATGTTCAATCGCCCATTCGATCGCCTGGTAATAGCAAAGCTCGAAGTGAAGGAACGACACTTCCTCGGTGCAGCCCCAATAGCGGCCGTACAGCGTGTCCGATCCGACGAAGTTGAGCGCGCCCGCGACCGGGCGTGCGTCGCGGAACGCCAAGAACAGCAACAGTTCGTCGCCCATCCGCTCGCCGACAAGGTCGAAGAAGGCACGGGTGAGATAGGGGCGGCCCCATTTGCGCGAACCGGTATCCTGGTAGAAGGCCCACATCGCGTCCCATTCGGTCCGTCCGATCTCGGCCCCGCGCAAGATTCTGATCTCGAGCCCGTCGAGAGCCGCGGCGCGTTCCTTCCGCAGCGCCTTGCGGCGTCGGCTCGTCAGCGTCGCGAGGAAATCGTCGAAGCTGGAATAGCCGCGGTTGAACCAATGATACTGAACACCGTGTCGGATCAGCCATCCCCGCCGCTCGCACTCCGCCGCACCGGCATCGTCGATGAAGGTGATGTGGGCCGAGGACATTTCGTTCTGGACGGTCACCGCCTCGATCGCGGCCAGCAACTGCTGCGGGCGGGTCCCCAGCAGCCGCGGACCCGGCACCGGGGTGAAGGGAACGGCGATCTGGAGCTTGGGATAATATTGTCCGCCCGCGCGCTCCCATGCGTCGGCCCAGCCGTGGTCGAACACATATTCGCCCTGACTGTGGGTCTTGAGATACGCGGGCGCCGCCGCGACCAGGTGCTCGGCATCGTCCTCGATCAGGATCGGCGCCGGAGTCCAGCCGGTGCCCGGGCCGACGCTGCCCGAGTCCTCGAGCGCGGACAGGAAGGCGTGACTGAGGAACGGGTCGCTCGCGCCGAGCCGGTCCCAGGCGCGCGCGTTCAGCCCAGACACGCCCGAGGCGATCTTGGCGATGATCTCAGTTTCGCGGTCGGCCATCGCCTTCCCAAATGAGCGAATCGGCCTGAACCGCCGCTTGCGCGCGCTCTGCTACCGTGCGCACCGTCCAGCAATAGAGCGGCATCCGCCGCCGCAGTCGTTGCGCCCATCGCGTTCCCAGCAGCGGCGTCTCAACAGCGGCAAATTGGGCTCTAGAAGTGTAGAGTTTGGCCCATCGCCGTACGCGGCTCTCCTTTGTGCCGACGACGATCCCGCGCCTTACGGTGGGAAAGTTAAGCGCGAACCAGCGGCCGACGCGTGGATCGAAGCTCATGACGCCTATGCGCTCCTGGCATGATTCGAGGCAATCGGCGACGCTCTGGCACAGCCTCTTCCAGACCCTCTTGTCGCTCTTGATCTCCAGGAGCAGCGGGACCTGTCCGCCGACAAGCTGCAGGACGTCATAAAGGCAGGGGATGTGCTCGTTAGTTCCGAGGAGCCGATAATTCAGCGTCTCTTGAGAGCAGAGGCTCAGGGTTTCCCGATCCGCCCCGCACAGCCGCCGAAGGTTCGAATCGTGGAACACAATGGCAATCGTGTCGCCAACCATCCGAATGTCGCATTCGATGCCGGCGCGGGCGGCAAGTGCGGCGCGAAACGCCGCCATGCTGTTTTCCGGAACGCCGGGGCCGTGGAGTCCGCGGTGCGCAAACCCCTGTGGCCCGGGGTCGAGGGGATCAGGCCCTGACGGCGACGATCGCATCCACTTCGACTGCAACGCCGAGCGGCAGCGCCGCGACGCCGACCGCGCTGCGCGCATGGCGACCGGCCTCGCCGAACACGTCCTGCATCAGCTCCGACGCCCCGTTGGCGACCTTGGGCTGATCGGTGAACGAGGCGGCGCTGTTGACGAACACGCCAAGCTTCACGATTCGCTCCACCCGGTCGAGCGAACCGAGCGCGGCCTTCATCTGGGCGAGCAGCATGACCCCGCAACGGCGTGCCGCCGCGACTCCGCCATCGAGGTCGACGTCCTCGCCGACGCGGCCTTTAATCAGGCTGCCGTCCTCGGCGAAGCTGACTTGGCCCGAGATATGGAGCAGGCCGCCCTGCTCGACGGCGGGGACATAGGCCGCAACCGGAGCGGCGGGCTGGGGCAGGGTGATGCCGAGTTCGGCGAGGCGCTGGTCGATGCTCATGACCAAGCCCCAAGCACTCACCAGCGTCGGAATCAACCCTCGCGGTGGAGGCTGAAGCCGGCCCAGCTTTGATTGACGGGCATCAGTTCGACAGTGTTGATGTTGAGATGCGGCGGCAGGTTGGCGAGCCACCAGAAGAGATCCGCGAGGTCCTCCGACGTCATCGGATTGATCCCGGCATAGAGGGCGTCGGAGGCCGCCTTGTCGCCGCCGGTCCGGACGATGGTGAACTCCGTCTCCGCCATGCCCGGCTCCACGGAGGTGACGCGCACGCCGGTGCCGGCGAGGTCGCAGCGCAGGTCGAGGGAGAATTGGCGAACGAAGGCCTTGGTCCCGGCATAAACCGCGCCGCCCTTGTAGGGATAGGTCGCGGCGACGGACGACAGGTTGATGATCTGGCCCTTGCGTTCAACGAGCTTCGACAGCAGCGCGCGGGTCAGCGCCACGAGGCCGGTGATGTTGGTGTCGATCACCTGCTCGATCCGCTCCCAATCGGTGTCGGAGAGGGGGTCCGTCGGGGGCGCCAGACCGGCATTGTTGAGCAACAGGTCGATATCACCCCAGGGCGCCTGCAGCTGCGCCAGGCTCTCGACCGCCTTCCGGTCGCGCATGTCGATCTCCAGCGGAAGGAAGACGTCGCCGAGCTCCGCCTGAAGCTTCTTCAGCCGATCGCCACGACGACCGGTCCCGACCACATTCCAACCGCCTGCAGCGAACTTGCGCGCAGCCGCTTCGCCGAATCCGGCAGTCGCGCCGGTGATGAGAATCGTCTTCATGCGCTTCCTTCTTCGAGCATGCGCCGCGCCTCTACGAGTTCCGGCGGTTCGACGCCAAGCTCCTCGGCGACGGCCAGTAGGTCCGGCTCATAGGCCTCGAGGAAGCGCAACAGCGCCCCAAGCACGGCCGGGTCGTCGATCCTCCGCCTGAGCTCGTCGGTCCCGATTCCGGTCATGTCGACGAACCGCTGCGCCCGACGCTCGGAACCGAGCGTTGCGGCAAGCGCAGCAAGTGCAAGCGCGACGGGATCATTTGGTATCCGGGGTGGCACGGCCTAGAGGTATCTGAACGGGTTGAAGGAGGCGAATTGGCCAAGATCCTGATCGTCGAGGACAATGCCCTCAACATCAAGCTGTTCTGCGACCTGCTCGCAGCGCATGGTCATGAGCCCGAGGCCGTGACCGACAGCCGCAACGCGATCGACGCGGCACGAAGCTTCTCGCCCGACCTGGTGATCACCGACATCCAGCTGCCGCATGTCAGCGGCCTCGACCTGATCAGGCTCATTCGCAAGGACGAGGACCTCGCCAACGTCCCGATCATGGCGGTGACGGCCTATTCGGCGCGCGGCGACGAAGAACGGATCAGGGCGGCCGGCGCCCAGGCCTATGTGTCGAAGCCGATTTCGGTCGTCCGCTTTGCAGAGACGGTCGACGAGTTGCTCAGGTCAGAGGCCGAGGGCTCTAACGGCCCCGGTGAGCGAAACACGCCCAATCAGGCGGACGAGTCGGAAATCGACAATCCCGAGAGCCAGGCGAATCAGGTGGATGACGGCCCCGGGCCGGGCGAGGCCGGCGGGGAAGAAGACGCCTGAGCCCTCTTACTTGATCTTCGATTCCTTGAATTCGACGTGCTTGCGCGCGACCGGGTCGTACTTCCTGAAGCTCAGCTTCTCGGTCTGCGTGCGCGGATTCTTCTTGGTCACGTAGAAGAAACCCGTATCGGCGCTGCTGACGAGCTTGATCTTGACGGTTGCCGGCTTGGCCATTGATCGATCCCAACAGAAAAAAGAAAAGCGGCCGCGGCCGCCCCAAAAGTCGCGGCGTCCAATGACGAACGGGAGCGATTCTGTCAACCGAACCACCCGCGTAACGACCCGTTAACCCATTTGGCAGAACCTCCGTTCATTCGAGGAGGCTCGGCAATGGCCAAGGACCCGCTAGCCAAGGTGAGAAACGAAGTCGGGCGGCGCATCGATGAAATCCGCAGCGCCGGCCTTCGCCTTTCCCCGCTCGACCTTCACGCAAGGATGGATGACATCCGCAAGCTCGCCGCCGCGCATGGGCTCGGCGCGCTGGAGAGCCTCGCCCGGTCGACGGCACAGCGCGCGCTTTTGCCGGGCTGCCGGGTCACGCTGCAATCGTGCCTCGAGCATGTCGAGGAAGCGCTCGACTGCCACTCCGAGCGGGAGCGCACGGCGATCCTCGCCGCTGTCGCCGTTCGCCTGCACTGACACCGTAGCGCCGTTCATGCATTAAGGCGCGATGCGCGCCTTCTCGCAGCTGCTCGACGACCTCGTCTACACGCGCTCGCGCAACACCAAGCTCAAGCTCATCGGCGCCTATCTGAAGGAAACGCCGGACCCCGACCGCGGCTACGGCCTTGCCGCGCTGACCGGAACGCTCGACATCCCCCATGTGAAGCCGGCCGCTGTCCGCGCATTGGTGGCCGAGCGCATCGACCCGGTGCTGTTTGCAATGAGCCGCGATTATGTCGGTGACACGTCGGAGACGGTGTCACTGCTGTGGCCGACGCCGCTGGGTGAGCCACCCGATGTCGATGACGCGACCATCAGCATCAGCACGGCGATCGAGCGGCTGCGGTCGGCGGGGAAGATGGAGGCGCCGAGGGTGCTGTCGCGGATGCTCGACCATCTCGACGCGTCGGGCCGGTTTGCCTTGCTGAAACTGACGCTTGGCGAGCTTCGAGTGGGCGTCAATGCGCGACTGGCGAAACAGGCACTCGCCGATGCGTTCGCGCTGGAGGTCGATGCGGTCGAGGAAGTCTGGCACGGCCTGACACCCCCCTTCACCGAATTGTTCGATTGGGCAGAAGGCCGTGCAGACCAGCCGCTGGTCCGCGACGTGCCCGTGTTCAGGCCGTTCATGCTCGCCCACGCGCTCGAAGAAACGAAGGTCTCGCTGGATGATTATGCAGCCGAGTGGAAATGGGACGGAATCCGCGTCCAGCTCGTCCATGCGGGCGGCGAGACGCGGCTCTACAGCCGCACCGGCGACGACATTTCCGGCAGCTTCCCTGACGTCGCCGAGTCGTTCCGGAGGCAAGGCGTGCTCGATGGCGAGCTGCTTGTGCGGGGATCCGACCAGGGAATGGCTGATGTCCACGGCGGTGCCGCCGCCAGCTTCAATGCGCTCCAGCAGCGGCTCGGCCGCAAGAACGTCAGCGCGAAGATGCTCGGCCAATATCCGGCGTTCGTTCGCCTTTACGACATTCTCTTCGACGCGGCCGACGATGTCCGGCAGCTCGCGTGGGAGAAAAGGCGCGGCCGCCTGGAGTCGTTCGCCGGTCAGCTGGATCCGGAGCGTTTCGACCTTTCGCAATTGATCGAAGCGCAAAGCTTCGAGGAGCTCGAGGACCTGCGCCTCAATGCGCGCGACGCAAGCATCGAGGGGATCATGCTGAAGCGCCGCGACAGCCCTTATGTCGCCGGCCGTCGCGCGGGCCTGTGGTACAAATGGAAGCGCGATCCGCTGACCGCCGACTGCGTGCTGATGTATGCGCAGCGCGGCTCGGGGAAACGATCCAGCTATTACAGCGACTATACGTTCGGCTGCTGGACCGACGACGACCAGCTGCTGCCCGTCGGCAAGGCCTATTTCGGCTTCACCGACGAGGAGCTGAAATGGATCGACCGCTGGGTCCGCGCGCACACCGTGCAGCGCTTCGGACCGGTGCGCGAGGTCGAGAAGAGCCTGGTGCTCGAAGTCGCATTCGATTCGATCCACCGGAGCACGCGCCACAAGTCGGGCGTGGCGATGCGCTTCCCGCGGATCAGCCGCATCCGCACCGACAAGCCGGCGAACGAGGCCGACCGGCTCGCGACGCTTCATGCACTGGTAACTTGAAGCCCGCGCCCGAGGCGCTAAGCCTACGCGCTCTTTACGAGGGGACACCATGCTCAAAGCTCTGCTCGCCGGCGCCGCGGCGCTGGCCATGGCCGCAAGCGCCAACGCGGAAACCTATGCGATCCAGGCAGGACGACTGATCGTCGACGCGGCGCAGCCTGCGCGCAACAATTCGACGGTGATCGTCGAGAATGGACGCGTGGCGCGCATCGACAGCGGGTTCACCGCGCCTCCCGGAGCGACCGTCGTCGACGAGCGCAGCCGCACGGTGATGCCCGGCATGACCGACGTTCACGTCCACCTGATGCAGAACAGCGGCGAGCCCTGGTACGTCGGATTCACCGAGAAATATTCGAACGCTTACTCGGTGACGCTCGGCCTGACTCATGCCCTCGAAATGGCCCGCGCGGGCTTCACCACGGTTCGCGACCTCGGCGCCGACACGAGCTCGGTGATTGCGGTCCGCGACGCAGTCGGAGAGGGCCGGTTCCCGGGCCCGCGCATCAAGGTGTCGGGCGCGCCGCTGTCGATCATCGGCGGCCATGCCGACGCAGCGACCGGACTTCCGCCCGAGCTCGCGGCGGCGGTCAACGAAGCACACCTCAACCCTTCGGTCTGCACGGGCGCTGAGGAATGCCAGAAGGTCGTTCGGCAACTCGCCGCGGCGGGTGTCGACGTCATCAAGATCATGGCCACGGGAGGCGTGCTCGATCCCGGCGCGATGGGCCTGGAGCAGCATTTCACCGACGCCGAGATGAAGGCAATTTGCGACTTGGCGCACGCCATGCATCTCAAGGTTGCGGCCCATGCCCACGGCGCGCGCGGAATCCTCGCAGCGACCAATGCCGGCGTCGACTCGATCGAGCATGGCACCTTCCTCGACGCTGCGGGCGCGCAGGCGATGAAGGCGCACGGCACTTACTATTCCGCGACGCTGATGGCGTTCAGCGGGGTCAAGGGCCTGCTCGGCACCGGCAAGCTGACCCCGGCGATGGAAGCCAAGGCTCAACAAACGTTCGAAGTCTGGGGCAAGGGCCTCAACCTCGCCTACCGCACCGGCGTCAAGATAGCGCTTGGAACGGACAGCGCCGTCGCACCGCACAACCAGGCCAACCACGAAGTCGAACTGATGGTGACCAAGGGCGGGATGACCCCGCGCGACGCCCTGATCGCCGCGACCAAAGGCGGGCCCGACCTCATGGGGCTTTCGAACGAGACAGGCACGCTCGACCCGGGCAAGTCGGCCGACCTCATTGCAGTCGCGGGCGACCCGCTGGTCGATCCGACGGCCGTCCAGCACGTCGACTATGTCATGGTCGGCGGCCGGCCGATTCCGATGAAGGGGGAATGATGCGCTCATCGCTGCTCGCAATCGCGCTCGTCTTGAGCGGACCAGCCTTCGCCCAGGAGGCCGGCGACGTTCCGTCCAAGGAAGCGAAGGCCGACGCGAAGCCCGATAAGGACGTCGTCAAGGCCAGCGTCGATGAAGACGCGCAACCCATGCTTCGCTCAATCCCGCTTCGCGGCAAGGCGTTGGCCTACACCGTGACCCCGGGTCATCTGACGATTCGGAACGACGAGGGCGAGCCCGTCGCGAGCATGTTCTATGTCGCCTACACCGTGCCGTCGGCTGGAAGGCCGCGCCCGGTGACCTTCCTGTTCAATGGAGGTCCGGGCTCCTCCTCGATGTGGCTCCACCTCGGCTCGTTCGGGCCGTTAAAGGTCGACGCGTCGTTGCCCCAGATGGAGCGGCCCGCGCCGTTCCGCATGGCCGCCAACCCGGACACCTTGCTCGACGTCAGCGACCTCGTGTTCATCGATGCACCCACGACCGGCCTGTCGCGCACGCTCGGCAAGGCCGAGACCAAGGACCTGGTTGGAGTCGACCATGACCTGGACGCGTTCACCCGCACGATCCAACGCTGGCTGACGGTCTATGGGCGCTGGAACAGTCCCAAATTCATCATCGGCGAGAGTTACGGAACGCTTCGGGCCGCGGGCCTCAGCCACATGCTCGCGAACAAGGGCGTTCAGCTGAACGGCATCGCGCTCGTCTCGACCGTGCTCGACATCGGCCTGCTCTTCGGAAACTACGACCAGGCTTATGTGAACATACTGCCGACTTACGCGGCGGCGGCCTGGTACCACAATCGCATCGCCAACAAGCCGCCGCTCGAGACCTTCCTTCAGGATGCGCGCAACTTCGCGCGCGGCAGGTACGCAACGGCACTCCAGATGGGCAACCGCCTGTCGGCTGACGACCGCCAGGCAGTCGCCGCCGAGGCCGCGCGTTTCACCGGCCTCACGCCAGCCTATTTCATCGCCAACAACCTCCGTGTCGATCCGGACCGCTTCCGGAAGGAACTGCTCCGGAGCGAAGGGCGGATTATCGGTCGCCTGGACGCCCGCTACAGCGGCAGCAGCCCGGACCTCGCCGCCGCGGGCGCCGATTACGATCCCCAGGACAAGGCGATTACCGGGGCCTGGGTCGCGATGATCAACGACTATCTGTTCCGCGATCTCGGCTACAAGACGCCGCTCAGCTACCGCCCGAACAACTATGGCGTCTTCCCCTTGTGGGACTGGAAACACTCGATCGAAGACCAAGGTCAGCAGATGGCGGCCGATACCAGCGTCGATCTTGCCGCCGCGATGCGCGAGAACCCGAACCTCATGATCCTGTCGGTCAACGGCCTCTATGACCTGGCGACACCGTTTGCCGGCGCGGAATACGATCTGGGCCACATGTCGCTTGGGCCCGAGGAGCTGGGAAACATCCGTTACACTTATTATCCGGCGGGTCACATGATGTATATCGACCCCGCCTCCGCGAGGCAGCTCAAGGCGGACCTCGCCGCCTTCTACTCAGCCGCTCAATAGAAAAGGGCCGGAGGCTTTCGCATCCGGCCCCTTCCGCCCCGATATCGGGTTATTCGCTCTTCGGCTGGAGATTGACCGCCGCATATTTGCCGCGCCGATCGACTTCGAGCTCGAAATCGAGCCGGTCGCCCTCGTTGAGCGTCGGCATGCCGGCCCGCTCAACGGCCGAGATATGCACGAAGGCATCCGGCTGGCCGTCATCGCGCTGGATGAAGCCGAAACCCTTCATCGCGTTGAAGAACTTGACGGTGCCGCTGGCCTTTTCGCCAGTGAGCTGGCGCTGCGGACCGCCGCCACCGCCGGCTCCAGCGCCTCCGCCACTGCGCTCAACGGCCATCGGCTCGCCTTCGATGCGCAGGTTGGTCGCCGAGATGCGGCCGCCACGGTCCACCAGGGTGAACTCGAGTGGCTGCCCGTCCGCGAGGTCCGTAAGGCCGGCCTGCTCCACCGCAGAGATGTGCACGAACACATCCTCTCCGCCGTCATCGCGCACGATGAAGCCGAAGCCCTTTTGCGGATTGAAGAATTTGACGACGCCTTTGCCTTCGCCAACGACCTGCGGAGGCATTCCGCC
>Ga0070667_100000929_pt1 | contig 27052 bp, 22 predicted proteins | sample KBSS33metaG_FD_64659 | JGI IMG/M metagenome (GOLD analysis project Ga0070667, IMG submission 64659) | Switchgrass rhizosphere microbial communities from Kellogg Biological Station, Michigan, USA - KBS S3-3 metaG | ecosystem: Host-associated > Plants > Roots > Rhizosphere > Soil ...
CCGTCGATCAGGTTCTTCATCTCGACCTGCATGAAGGCGCCGCCCTTGCCCGGCTGGGTGTGCTGCGTCTTGGCGACTTTCCAGATCCCCTTCTCGTATTCGAGGATGTTGCCGGGACGGATGTCGACGCCGCTGATCTTCATGTTCTCATGCCTTCGATGGGAAAGAGCTTTGCCGGGCGCCGCACCGCCCTGCAGCGATCCGGCAGCCTCGAAAGGATGCGCCCTTAGACGAGGCGTGCGGGCATGGCAATTGCCTCGCGCGGATGCTAGCCAGACAGGATGAAGCGCCTCTGCCTCCCACGCATCGCCCTGATCCTTCCGCTTCTCGCCCTGGTGCCGGGCTTTGCGCTCGCCTCGCCCGAGCCCTCTCCCGTGCCCGGCGGGCGCATCGGTACCCTACCGATCGGCATTTATACTTGCGAGATGCCCGGCGATGCCGCCGGGCCCGCCGGCAAGCCAGTGGCCGACCACGAGTTCCGGGTAGTCAACGCGTCCAGCTACAAGGCGGGCGGGACCCGCGGCAGCTACCTGTTCACCGGCAGCCGCGTGACGATGACGGGCGGCAAGCTCAAGGGGCTGATCCTGCACCGCATGTCCGAGGGTTTCCTGCGCAAGGTCAACAAGGACGGCAGCGACGGCGAGATGCGCTGCGTGCTTACGTCACGCCGCCCGACCGCGTCGAACCCCGAGGCGCAACCCGGCACCGAAGAATCCGACGCGCTCTGAAGCCTGCCCTCCCCTGCCGATCTCGGTGGCGCGCCTGAGCCTTGCCTCGGTGCGGTGGGAGCCTTTTGCCGCTTGACTCATTGCTACGCCCGAAGCCGGTGGCGCCGCACTCCGGTATGCGCCACCGTCCGGGGAGGACACCATGCCAGCAAGCGTCAGGATCGGCATACTCAACGATATGGCCGATCTCGCCGACCTCGACGACGAGAACGGCGGCGAGGGGTCGGCACCGGGCGACGTTACCGGCTGGATCGAGCGCGAGCTGCGCGCGGTCACGGCGGCGGGGCGGCTCGATGCGCACGTCGAGATCGTCCACGCCTATGGCCTGGGGCTGCCCTCCGGCACGGCCGAGGCGGTCGAACAAGCTTATCGCCAGCTTGTCGACGCCGGCGTCGCGCTGATCGTTGGCCCCGCGATCGGCGACAACGCCCTGATCGCGACACCTCTGGCCGAGCAGCTTCGCGTGCCCACGATCAACTGGGCCGGCGCCGAGCGCGCACGCGGGCGCTGGATGTTCCACCATCAAGTCGGCAGTCACGAGGACGAATCGCTGGTTATCGCCCGCCACCTCGCACAGCTTGGCTGCCGGCGCGTTGGCGTGGTCTACGACCAGTCGCAGATCGGCACCCGCCACCTCAAGTACCTCCAGGCCGAGGCGCGCATCCTTGGCCTGGAGGTCGTGGCCGCAGTGGGCATCTCGCCGCTTGCCGAGGACGCGACGCAGGCCGTGGCGGATGTGCTGGCGGCGACGCCCGACGGCTTCGCTTACCTCGGCCTCGGTGTCGCCGCGCGCGGCGTCGCCAATGCGCTGGCGGCGCAGGGGAGCGACGTGCCCCGGATCATGAACACCGCCGGCCTGCGCGGCTACCATGGCGATTTCGCGCGCGTGTGCGACGGTTGGTTTTACGTCGACATGCACTCGGACGGAAACCGCACGCTACAGGCTTTGCTGGAGCGGCTTGGCAGGCCGCGCCAGCAGGCGCTCTCCGCGGCCAAGGGCCACGATCTCGGCCGCCTCGTCGCCGAAGGCCTGGCCCGTGCCGCAGACTTTTCGCGCGAAGGTGTGCGCCTGGGGCTCGAGCAAGTGAAATGGCTGCCCGCAGCAGAAGGCTACGACGGCACGCTGCTGGGCTTCGGCATCCAGGACCGCGGCGCCCTCCACGGCCGTTACCTGGTAGTACGCCAGTGGCTCGCCGGCGAGACGCGCGAAGTGGCGTTGGGGTAGCGGCGCGTCGTTCTTGATCGATGTATCGTGAGGGGGGGCGTTCCCTCCACCCCCCGACCGTCGCGCCCACTTGGGATAGGGCAGGACGCCTCCCGATGCAGCTGCCGTTGGTCTTCACGTCATCGTAACGGCGCACGGGGCACAAGCGGTTGGCCAGCACCGGCCCGTTCGCGAGTTCGACCATGAACCTTACCCGCCCAAGTCCGCGCTTTCTGCTCGCCGCATCGATCCTTGCGGCAAGCATCCTGGTGCTGGTGCACCACCTGTTCGAGGTGGTCGCCGTCCTGCGCGAGGGCGTCGGCGCCGCTGCGCTCACGCTCGATTTCCGCACGTACATGTGCGGCGCGGCCGATCTCGTGCGGCCCTACGACATCTGCCACAATGGCGAGTACGTCAGCGGCTTCGTCTACCCGCCGCCCTCGCTGGGCTACTTCCACGCGCTCTCGCGGCTGCCGATCGATATCGCGTTCCTGCTCCACACCTTCGCATGCGTGCTGGCACTGGCGGCTGCGACCTGGATGACGGTGAAACTCCTCAAGGCAGACCGGCTGACGGGGGTCGCCGCTGCCGCCGGTGCGCTGGCGATCGCACCGATCGGGACCTCGCTGGCGGCGGGGCAGGTCAATATCCTGCTGATGGCCGCGGCGGTGGCGGGCGTATGGTTCGCCAGCAGCGGCAAGCCGGTCCGCGCCGGAGTGGCGATCGCGCTGGGCTTCTGGCTCAAGATCTACCCCGGCCTCATCCCCGCGCTTTTCCTGACTCGCGGCAAGTGGCGCGCCGCCGCGGCGACGGTGATCGCCAGCGCCGCGATCGCCGTGCTCGGCCTCGCCTGGGCCGCGCCGCAGCTCTACGCACAGTACTTCCTAGACCTTTTGCCCCATGCCCAGGGCTACACCATGCCCGGCGTCGCGCAGTCGATCGCGGGCATGGCGACGCATGTCGCAGCCGGGGGCGGACAGCCGGTGCTGCACTTCGTTCCGACCCCGAATGGCGTGCAGCTCGCTTCCAAAGTCGTGCTCGCGCTGGGAATCCTGCTTGCCATGGCGCACCAGCGGGTGACGCGCGACACCCGCCCGCTCGACAGCCTCAACCTGCTGCTGGCCGCCTCGCTGATCGCCGCGCCCAACGCCTGGGGCTACCACTACGCGCTGATCTTCCCGGTGATCCTGGCCGCGCTGGCGCAGACCCTCGCCGCGCCGTCGTGGTGGCGGACGCCACTGGTGCTCGGCTGCTGGCTGGCGCTGGTGGTGCCGGCCTGGACGGACCCACCGCATGCGATTGCCGCGCACCCGTTGCTCAACGTGCCCTTTCGGGGCCGCTACGCCCTTGTCGCCGCGGTCCTTGCCAAGCTGATCGTCTGGGACGCCCTGCCCGAACTGCGCGCGGCGCTGGGCCAGAGGCGCAGAGCCTCGCCTGGGTTCGGTACTGCAGCGTAGTTGACAGGCCCCTCAACCCCCAATGAAGTCGAGGATCTGCGGCACCAGCTTGGGCCAGGAGCGGAACAGCGTGTGCCCAGCGGTGCCCGCCATCGTCTGGCCCGAGCGGTAGTTCCACTCGTCGTCGTTCCACGGTGGGTCCTGAAACGAGGAGTGCGGCAACAGGCGGTGTACCCATTCGGACGTGGCGCGAGTGTGCGACAGGTCGCTCCTGCCGCTGCGGAAGACAAGCACCGGCATCGTCAGCCGCGCGAAGTCGCGCGGGGCCATGCCCGGCACCGGGCTGACCGACGACGGCACATAGGCCGCCGCCCACTTCTGCATCACCGCGATGAACTTGTCGGGATCGTAGCCGTGGATGTATCCGCGCGCCTGCTCGGATTTGGCGAAGTTTTCGGCCCAGCTGGTCGCCTTGAGCACGGCCTCCATGCCGCCGACGCTGGCGAGCGTGGCTGCTTCGCCGCAATAATAGGTGGCCAGCTGCATGAGGCCGATCGGATCGCCCGAGATCCACCATATGGCCAGGTGCGAGCAGATCTCCGGATCGCGCGCCGCCGCCAGCATCGACACGCGGCTGCCGCCCGAGCCGCCCGCGATCACCGCAGACCCGAGGTCCAGCTTGCGGATCAGACCGGAGAGCGCCTCGGCCTGCATCTCGCTCTCGCTCTCGCCGCGCAGGCATGCGTCGGAAAGTCCGCAGTTGGGCCGGTCGTAGATCAGCACGCGCTTGCCCGCCTTGACGAACTCTTCGGCCATCTCGCGCAGGCCCGGCACATCCATGGTGAAACGCCCGCCCGGCGTAAGTGCCACTGCGGGGTCGCCCTCCCGGCCGAGCAGCTCGTAGGCGATGCCGATCCCGTCGATATCGATCCTTGGCATGTGCTGTGTCTCTCCCGGATGTTTGCGTCATCGTCCTGCGCCGGGCGGGCGGCTACAAGTCCCTAGATTGGAACGATCGCCGGGGCGCTTGCATTGCGTGGCGCCGTGCCAGTCGCTAGCCTGCTTATGGCGCGCAACTTGCGCCCGGGAGCATCGATGGAGCAGTTGCACGCGCTGGCCGAGGCGATCGGCCTGGCCCGGACCTGGTGGGACCTCGACGGTATCGAGCATGTGGTGACCGACGCCAGCCTGCGACGAATCGCGCAGGCGCTCGGCTATCCGGCGGGGAGCGAGGCGCAGCTGGCCGCCAGCCTCGAACAGGTTGCTCGCGAGGCGCTCGAGGTACCGGCGATGATCGTGACCGAGGTCGGCCGGCCAACGCCGCTGCCGCCGGCGATGCGCCAGGCGAGCCTGACTGCGCCGGACGGCCGCCCCCGGCAGCTCGACCTCGCAGAGTGGACGCTGCCGCCGGTCGACGAGCCGGGCTATTACACGCTGACGCTGGGCGCTCACATGCTCACCCTCGCAGTCGCGCCTGCCACATGCCCCACGATCGACAGCCTGGGCAAAGGCCGGCTCTGGGGCGTGGGTGTGCAGATCCCGGCACTGCGTCCTCCGGGCACAGGCGACTATGGCGACCTCGGCGATCTCGCCGACGCTGTAGACCTCCTCGCGGCCGAGGGCGCCGATGCCATCGCGATCAACCCGGTCCACGCTCTGTTTCCCGGCTTCGGTGAGGATTTCAGCCCCTATTCGCCGTCGAGCCGGCTCCATCTGAACGCAGCTGCAGCCGACCCCGCGCTTGTCGGCTTGCCACCGATCGCAGCGGATATCGGCAACGCCGACACGCCGCTGATCGACTGGGCCGCCGCCCTCCCGCGCCGCCTTGCCGCGCTGCACCGGATATTCGATGCGCTCGACGACGAGACCCGTGCTACCGTGGCGCGCGAAACCGCCGACGCCGGCCTGCGCCGTCACGCCATTTTCGACGTCCTCGACGCGCACTGGCGGCCCCAGGGCGCGCGGGGCTGGCAGGACTGGCCGGCGGAATACCATGATCCCGACGCCTCGGCGGTCGCGCGCTTCGCCATCGCAAACGCGGACGGAGTGGCGTTCCATGCTTTCGCGCAGTGGTTGACCGCCAAGAGCCTCGCCGCGGTGCAGGCGCGAGCGAAAGGCGCCGGCATGGCGATTGGCCTGCTCGCCGACCTCGCGGTGGGTGTCCACACCGGCGGCTCGGATTCGTGGGGCCTGCGCGATGAAATGCTGCAGGGACTGACGATCGGCGCGCCGCCCGATCCGCTGGGGCCGCATGGGCAGAACTGGAACCTTACCGGCTTCTCGCCCCGCGGCCTCGCGCGCACCGGCTACGCGCCGTTCATCGCGACGATCCGCACCGCACTGGCGAGCGCGGGAGCCCTGCGCATCGACCATGCCTTCGGGCTCGCGCGGCTCTGGGTCATCCCGCAGGGCGAGCCGTCGAGCGCGGGAGCGTACCTCACCTACCCATTCGACGATTTGGTGCGGCTGGTCGCACTGGAGGCGCATCTGGCAGGCGCGGTGATCGTCGCCGAGGATCTCGGCACCGCTCCGCACGGCTTCACCGCAGCGGTCGAGGCGCGCGGAATGTTGGGCATGCGGGTGCTCTGGTTCGAACGCGCCGCCGACCGCGGCTTCATCGGCGCGGCCGACTACGATGCGCAGGCGGTCGCCATGACCGGCACCCACGATACCCCGACGGTGGCCGGCTGGTGGACCGCACGCGATCTTGAATGGGCCGAAGCGCTCGGCCGCCTGCCGGAAGGCACGACCCTCGCCGACGCCCAAGCCGAGCGCGAGTGGGACCGCGGGCTGCTATGGGCCACCCTCACCCACGATCGCGAGGCTCGGCCGGCGGCGGACGACCCCGGCCCGGTGCTGACGGCGGCATTGCGCCATATCGGCAGCACCCGGTGCGGACTTGCCATCGCCCCGCTCGAAGACCTGCTGGGCGAAGTCGAGCAACCCAACCTCCCCGGAACCGTGACCGAACACCCCAACTGGCGCCGCCGCTTCGACGCGCCGCTGGGAGCGCTGCTGGCGAAAGGCGACGTGGCGGCGCGGGTGCAGGCGCTGGCATCGGCGCGCGCGGAAGGGGCTTCGACAGGCTCAGCCTGAGCGGGGAACGAAGGCGCGGCGGTGCACGGCTAGCCCTCGCGACGGCAAGGCACACCGGCAGCAGCCCAAGCCCCGCTCGTCCTGGCTTGTCGAAGAACCTTGGTGGCGCACGGCCGCAAAAGCCATCCGCGCACAAGCTTCGATCTGCCAACGTTCAGCGAGGAGCAGATTGCGGGCGCAGCGGGTTACGGGAGGGACGCCCAGTTCCATCAGCTCCCCTTCCCGCGTGGTCAGGTGATGACGTCGGGGGAAGTGCGGCCGGTGTGCGCGACGATGCCGGCGATCACCTCTGCTGCTGATATCTGCTCGGCGAGCATGGCACCTGTCTCGGCATCCAAGTGCCCGAAGCGGGGCTCGTAGCGCTCCAGGTAGACCCGTAGCGTCGCGCCATGAGTTCCGGTTCCGGAAAGACGAAAGACGATGCGGCTGCCGTCCTCGAACAGCACGCGGATGCCTTGGTTGGCGCTCACCGAGCCGTCGACCGGATCGGTGTACGAAAAGCTGTCCGCTACCGCCACGCGCAGCGCTCCGATCTGACGCCCCGGCAGCGAAGCCAGCTGCGTCACCAGGCCATCCATCAACGCATTGGCGCCGGCCGTCTCGATCCCCTCGTAGTCGTGGCGGGCGTAGTAATTGCGGCCGTACCGCGCCCAATGCTCGCGGGCGAGATCGTCGACGCTGATCTGTCGCACGGCAAGGATGTTCAGCCACAGCAGCACCGCCCAAAGGCCATCCTTCTCGCGCACGTGGTCGGAGCCGGTGCCGGCGCTTTCCTCTCCGCAGATCGTCGCCATGCCGGCGTCGAGCAGGTTGCCGAAGAACTTCCACCCGGTCGGCGTCTCGAAGCACGGAACGCCGAGTTCCTCGGCCACGCGGTCGGCCGCGGCACTGGTTGGCATCGACCGGGCGATGCCGGCGAGCCGGCCGCGATAAGCCGGCGCGATCTCGATATTGGCAGCAAGCATGGCCAGCGAGTCCGACGGGGTGATGAAGCGACCGCGGCCGATGATGAGGTTGCGGTCGCCGTCTCCGTCCGAGGCGGCGCCGATATCCGGTGCCTCGGGGCTCATCATCAGGTCGTAGAGCTCTTTGGCATGGATCAGGTTGGGGTCCGGATGGTGGCCACCAAAGTCTTCCAGCGGCTTGCCGTTGACGACGGTACCGCGTGCGAATCCGAGGCGATTCTCTAGGATTTCCGTTGCATAGGGCCCTGTGACTGCGCTCATCGCGTCAAACCGCATGGTGAAGCCCGAGTGCACCACGTGGCGGATTGCTTCGAAGTCAAACAACTCTTCCATGAGATCGGCGTAGTCTGCCACCGGATCGATCACGCTGACGGCCATCTCGCCAAGGTGGACCGTGCCAATGGCGTCCAGGTCGATGTCCGGCGCTTCGATGGTCAGCCAGCGATCGATGACCTTGGTGCGTTCGTGGATGGCGCCCGTTACGCTTTCGGGCGCGGGGCCGCCGTTGCCGATGTTGTATTTGATGCCGAAGTCCTCGTCCGGCCCGCCGGGATTGTGGCTGGCCGAGAGCACCAGGCCGCCGCTCGCGCCGTTTTTCCGAATGACGTGGCTTGCTGCGGGCGTGGAGAGGATACCGCCACGGCCCACCAGCGTCTTGGCATATCCGTTTGCAGCAGCCATTCGCAGCGCTTGCTGGATCACCGCGCGGTTGTGGAAGCGCCCGTCGCCGCCGATCACTAGCACCGCGCCGGGCTGCGGCTTCGCCACGTCGAACACCGACTGGATGAAGTTCTCCGCATAGTTGGGCTGCTGGAAAACCTTCACCTTCTTCCGCAAGCCCGAGGTTCCAGGTGCCTGTCCGTCGAAAGGCGTGGTCGCGATCGTCACGATCTGGGGCAAGCAGGATCTCCATTGTTCGGATTGAGCGGGCGTGTTCGCGGCGCAGATTTTCGCCTCGGCAGGTCCATGTCAAACCCTTGCTGCTATCGCCACCCTCTTTGGCTGTCGGACACGCGGCCCGTTTAGTCGGTGTTAACTACGGACCCGTAAATTTGACTAAGAAATAGACCACTCGCTCGCCCCCCAGCCTGCTGGCTCTGCCAGCGCAGCCTCATGGTCGCCAATGTTCAACGACACTACGCTTCAGGACGAAACAGCCCGCCTTGCCGCCCTGCGGCGCCTCCAGATCCTCGACACAGCGCCAGAGGAGCCGTTCGAGAACGTCGTCAGCCTGGTGCGCACCGTGCTGGACGTGCCGATGTGCGCGGTGACGCTGGTCGACGAGGACCGGCAATGGTTCAAGGCCGAATCGGGGCTCAACTGCTCGGAGACTTCGCGCGACATTTCGTTTTGCAGCCACGCCATCCGCCAGCGCGCTCCCTTTGCGGTGCAGGACGCCACAGCCGATGCGCGCTTCGCTGCCAACCCCGCAGTGACCGGCGATCCGCACGTGCGAAGCTACCTCGGCATCCCGCTGATGACGCCCGATGGCTACAACGTCGGTGCGCTTTGTGCCGTCGATACCCGCACGAGAGAGTTCTCGCAGCAAGAGGTCGCCATCCTCTCGAACTTCGCACGCATCGTCGTCAACGAAATGCAGCTGCGGCGGATAGCCGAGCACGACCAACTCACCGGAGCACTGAGCCGGCGCGGCTTTATCGAGAAGGCGCACCAGGAGATCGAGCGGTTCCGCCGCTACGGCCGCCCTGCTTCGCTCGCGCTGATCGACGTCGACCGCTTCAAGTCGGTCAACGACACCTGGGGGCACCCCGCAGGCGACACTGTCCTGCGCGACTTGGCGGCGACGCTGCAGGAAGCCAAGCGCCCCGTTGACATGCTGGGGCGCCTCGGCGGGGAAGAGTTCGCGCTGCTGCTGCCGGAAACGAGCCTTGCCGACGCGCTGATCGCTGCCGAGCGTTTTCGCGAAACGATCGCCGCCCGGCTGATAGAGGTGACACCAGGCACGAGCATCACCATCACCGCAAGCTTCGGGATCGCCGGCCTAGCTGGGGAGATGACAGCCCCCGAAGACTGGCTGGCGCGCGCCGATACCCCGCTCTATGCGGCCAAGCGCGGGGGGCGGAATCGCTGCGTCGTCGCCTGAGGCAGGCGATCAGCCCGCCGGCGCGATCATCACGCCCATTGCGGATACAGGACTTCCGCTGAGCTGGATCAGGTAACGACCCGCCGGCAACGCGAAATCGACGTACTTGGCAATTCCCGAGCACTGCGGCCCGTGCCCGTGCGCGACGGAAATCGCGCTCTGACCGGCCGCGATCACGTCCACCCACGCCCGACCACCCAGCGCGACACGCCAAGTGCCCGCCGATGTCGCCTCAAACGCCAGGAAACCACCGAAGCCCGTGGTGCGAGACCCATCCGGCTTCATCCTTGGCGTCGAAATCAATTTTGCATCGACGGCGGTGCCAGGTGACACGAGTGGTGCCGCCTTCGCATCGGTCGCGGCGACGATCGCTGCGTGCGGCGATGACCAAGCCGCCAGTGCCGGCGGCAGCGCGGGCGCGGCACTGCAATCGGCAACGGCTGCTTGGGGAACCGTCCCAGCCAGCGCAGGCAACGGCACAGCAACGACGAGAACCAATGGCAGGACTGGGAGTGTGCGACCCATGGATGAACCTCAACCTTTGCTTTGGCTTAGCTATATACCCCTCGATATAGATAAGTCTAACCCGGTGGCAGGTTAAAGCAGCCGCATCGCTCGCATGCTTGCGACCTTGTCGCCGGCCACAATGCAATGATCCTCGAGCGCGATCTCTAGCGCCTCCAAGACGTTGCGCAGACGCGAAGTTGAAGCGATGTCCGCGCTGCTCGGCGCCGCCAACCCAGATGGATGGTTGTGCGCCAGCAGGACGCGGCGCGCGTCGAGATCGACCGCTCGCCGCACTGTCCGGCGAAGCGGTATCACGCTTCCAGTACGTCGGGCACCAACATACAGATCCTCGGCGATGAAGAATCCCTCTTCGGTGAAGTAGAAGATCAGGACACACTCTTCTCGTCGCGTGCCGAGCCGGCGGAAAAGATAGTGGTGGAAGGCGCCTCGGGCACCGTCGATCGGATCTCCGACGAAGGCCTCGCGAGCCGCCAACTCGGAGAAGCGCCGCGCCGCGACGATGGCGGAAGCGATGGCGCCGGCCCGTTCTCCGAGGTCGGAGAGAGCCTCTGCTAACGCTTCGCCCGACGCGGAGTGGATCGAGCGCAACGATCCAAAGCGATGTATCAAGCGCTCTGCAACGACGCCGTTCTCGACGCCCGGCTGAGCTGGAATGAGCTGCGCCAGGATGGATAGCTGCCCAGCTTCCTGTGCCGCGACACGTGACAAAGCAAGCCGATCACCAGCGCTACCAGCTGGATATACGACGGCAGCATCGACATGATGTCGTACACCACCCGGTCGATCTGCACGATAAGCAGGCGGTAGAGATGCGCCAGCACCGAAATGATCTGAGCCGCCCCTATCCATAGCGGATAGATACGGTTCGCCTGCAATGCGAGGACGCCGGTCGCCGCGAGCATGACGCAATCGACGACAAGATGCCCCATGTCGGCATTGTGCCAGCGAAGCGAGCCATTCGCGAAATAGTGGTACAGGTCGTCGCATACCGGCATCGCCAGCAGGAGTCCGGCCGAGACCTGCTCGACCTTGCCCCCGCGACGCAAGGCCCAGACGAACAGCAGTACATAGACGATATGCTGGATCTCGTCCTTCCCCGACCAGAGCATCCTAAGCATGGGATGCCACCAGATGCCCCGGCCGGGTTGGCCATGACCTCAGGCGCTCCGCAGCATCGGCGCAGCGTCGAGCTGGGCGCCCGGTGACGGGCACGATCCATCGTCGTCGCTGATCGCCTTCACCTCGTGGCCGATCGAGCGCAAGTCGTGGTGGACGCGGATCATGTCGTTCTGGCTCTCGATCAGCGTGCGCTGGGCCTTGGCGAGCCGCATCAGGGCACTCTGACCGGTGCAGCTCTGGACACCGTCCGCGCTGCGGGCGAGGAGCATCGTCTCCATCAGCCGCGTCGAGGCTAGCAAAGCGGCATCGATCGAGAGTTCGGTCTCGGGCAGCTGGCGCCCTATACGCGCAGTGGCCGCGGTGACCGTCATGGACATAGAATTCCCCTCGTTGACCCGTCGGCTCTGACGAAGGGCCTGGTGACACAATCAAGGGAGGCAAGGGATCACTGCCGGTCAAAGCATGTCACTCAGCGCGCGGACCACTCCCAGACCGACCATTGCAAGCAGGAGCATCCCAAGCGCAATGGCGACCATGGCGGCGGTCCGGCTGAGCCCGGCATTGGCCCCGTCGAGCACCTCCGGAACGATGCGGAGGCGTCGTTCGGCCTGCCAGGGCGCTGCGACATTGAAAGTCAGCGCGTCGGCGAGCCCGAACTGGTCCAGCCGTTCGTCCTGTCCCGTCGATGCGGCGGTATCGGCCCCATCCGATAGCTGGAAATTCTTATCTGGCAGTGGACTACAGGCGGCTTGCAGCTCGTAGAGATAGAGACGGTAGGTGCGCGCGAGTTCGGCCCGTGGCGGCGATCCGGTGCGGCTGCGCACTCCTTCAATCCGCTGGTTGACCGCACTTTCCGAGATCCCAAGATCCCAGGCGATTTCCTTGCTGGTCCGGTTCTCGGCAACCAGACGCAGGACTTCGTGCTGCTTGGGTGTCAGCCTGGCAAAAAATGCCAGTAACTGGGTATTGGCCCTCCGACCACTATCCTGCTGACCCGGTTGGTTTTCGGCCATCGGCTATAGCGAGCCCCTCAGCGCATTTTGTCCAAATTGCTGCTTACTGCCCGTTAACGATAGGCAAACCTGCGGGAGGATGCATCACTGACATTGCTCCACTAGCCGCAAAGTTCAGGATAAATTGCTCTGCTTCGGCATCCTTTCAGGGTTTTGCCTGCAATGGCGCAACCCGGAACGACGATTTTGCAGCGATGTAGCGACTTGCCTCCCGCTTATTCTTCACCCATCCGCAAGGCGGCGATGAAGGCTTCCTGCGGAATCTGCACGTTGCCGTACTCGCGCATCCGCTTTTTGCCCTCCTTCTGCTTTTCAAGGAGCTTCTTTTTTCGAGTGATGTCACCGCCATAGCACTTGGCGGTCACGTCCTTGCGCATGGCGCTGATCGTCTCGCGCGCGATGACCTTCGCGCCGATCGCGGCCTGGATCGGGATTTTGAACATGTGGCGCGGAATCAGTTCCTTGAGCCGCTCGACCAACGCCCGCCCACGCGGCTCAGCCTGACCGCGGTGGACGATCATGCTGAGCGCGTCGACCGGCTCGTTGTTGACCAGGATGTTCATCATCACGAGGTCGCCCTCGCGCAGGCCCGTCTGCTCATAGTCGAAGCTGGCGTAGCCGCGGCTGATCGACTTTAGGCGATCGTAGAAGTCAAAGACCACTTCGTTGAGCGGAAGCTCGTAAGTCACCTGGGCGCGGCCGCCCACGTAAGTGAGGTCCTTCTGAATACCGCGACGGTCCTGGCACAGCTTGAGGATCGAGCCCAGGTACTCGTCCGGCGTATAGATCACCGCCTTGATCCAGGGCTCTTCCATATGGTCGATCTTCACCGGATCGGGCATGTCGGCGGGGTTGTGCAGTTCCTTGACCGAACCGTCGGTCATCGTCAGGCGATAAACCACGGAAGGCGCAGTGGTGATCAGGTCGAGGTCATACTCGCGGCTGAGGCGCTCCTGGATGATCTCGAGGTGCAGCAGGCCCAGGAAGCCGCAGCGGAAGCCAAAACCGAGCGCGGCGCTCGACTCCATCTCGAAGCTAAAGCTGGCATCATTGAGGCGCAGCTTGCCGATCGATTCGCGCAGCTTTTCGAAGTCGTTCGCGTCGACCGGGAACAGGCCGCAGAACACCACCGGCTGCACCTCCTTGTAACCTGGGAGCGCCTGTGTCGCGCCGCCCTTTACCGTGGTGATGGTGTCGCCGACTTTTGCCTGCTCGACTTCCTTGATCTGCGCGGTAATGAAGCCGATCTCGCCGGGCCCGAGTTCGGGTAAATCGATGCGCTTGGGAGTGAAGCAACCGACGCGGTCGATCAGGTGCTCGGTGCCGCCCTGCATGAACTTGACGTTCAAGCCTTTCTTGATGACGCCGTCGATCACGCGCACCAGGATGACGACGCCAAGATACGGATCGTACCAGGAATCGACTAGCATCGCCTTGAGAGGCTGGTCGCGTTCGCCCTTGGGCGGCGGGATCTTGGCGACGACGGCTTCGAGCACTTCGATGATGCCGATGCCCGACTTCGCGCTGGCGAGGACGGCCCCGCTGGCGTCGATGCCGATCACTTCCTCGATCTCGGCGCGGACCTTCTCGGGTTCGGCGGCGGGTAGATCGATCTTGTTGATGACCGGGACGATCTCGTGGTCGTGCTCGATCGACTGGTAGACGTTGGCGAGCGTCTGGGCTTCCACACCCTGTGCCGCGTCGACCACCAGCAGCGCGCCTTCGCAAGCGGCCAGGCTACGGCTGACCTCGTAAGCAAAGTCGACGTGGCCGGGGGTGTCCATCAGGTTCAGTTCGTAGGTCTTGCCGTCGCTTGCGGTGTAGCTGAGGCGCACCGTCTGCGCCTTGATGGTGATCCCGCGCTCCTTCTCGATGTCCATGTTGTCGAGCACCTGGGCGCTCATCTCACGCTCGGAGAGGCCGCCGGTCTGCTGGATCAGGCGGTCGGCAAGCGTCGACTTGCCGTGATCGATATGGGCGATGATGGAGAAATTGCGGATCTGCGCGAGGTCGGTCATGCCGCGCCCGTTAGCAGCGCTTTGGTGCCCTGTCAGCCTGTACGGCGAAGCGACGGCAGAGCCAGCGGCTCGCGCGGCGTGCGCGGGATGGTAAATAGCACCGCGCCGGTGGCGTCGACTTCAAGATTGCGGGCAAATTCCACCCCCATCCGGTCCTCCTTGCACCAGCGCGACGTCGCCGGCATCACGAAGCCGTCGGCCAGATGGACATCGAATTCCGTGCCTTCCGGCACGTTCCACAGACCTTCGATCAAAGCTCCGGTCTGCGAGATGTTGCGAACGGTACCATCATACCGGTGGCCGCCATGTTCGAGCATGACTTTCCTCAACATGGTCTGCCGCTGGGACCGCGCCGAACGGGGGCCATGCGCGACTGCCGCCAATCCTTGATCCAGGCGAGCCCGCGCATTCGCCTGGCTTAGCGCCCGCTCGTAGATGTAGCCCTGCACATGACTGCAGCCCAGCGTGCGCACCAGATCCAGCTCGTCGAACGTCTCGACGCCCTCCGCCGTCGTCTCCATTCCCAGGGCTTCGGCAAGGCTGACGATCGAGGCGATGATCGCACCATTACGGCTCCCCGCGATCGTGGCACCGCGCACGAAGCTCTGGTCGATCTTGATCTTGTCGAACGGCGCCTTTTTCAGATAGCCTAGCGAGGAATAACCGGTGCCGAAGTCGTCCAGCGCCAAACGCACGCCAATCGCCTTCAGCGCGCTGAACATCGCCTCGGTCGACTTGTCGTCACCCAGAAAAACACTCTCGGTGATCTCCAGCTCCAGCCGGGCCGGTGCAACTCCAGCGGCAGCAATGGCGCTGGTCACGATGGCTGGAAGCGCCGGATTGGCAAATTGCAATGGCGAGACATTGACTGCGACCCGCACTTCTTCGGGCCAAGTCGCCAGATCGCGGCAAGCCGTGCGCAGGGCCCATTCGCCAATCTGCGAGACCAGGCCGGTCTCTTCCGCGACTGGGACGAACTTGGCAGGCGACATATAGCCATGCTTGGGATGGTTCCAGCGTAACAGCGCCTCGAACCCGGTGATCGTCTCGGTCGTGGTGCGCACCTGCGGCTGATAGTGCAGCTCGAGTTCGCCACGCGCGATGGCGTCGCGCAGGTCCTGCTCCAGCTGCTGACGCTCCTTGGCATCCGAGTGCAGGTCCTCGTCGTAGAAATGATGGCGGCCACGGCCCCTGCCCTTGGCGGCATAGAGCGCGAGATCGGCGTTTCGGATGATCTCCTCCGAGGTCATGCCGTCGTCCGGACACAGCGCGATGCCCACCGAAGCCCCGATCGTGACCCTTGCCCCCTCGATCGAGTAGGGTTGTGAAAGCGTTTCGATGATCCGGCGCCCGAGGTGCGCCAGCCCTTCCCGGTTCTGCGGGCCGTGAAGAATCACCTGGAACTCGTCGCCGCCCAGCCGCCCGACCCGACCGCGCTCCCCCACTGTGCTGGACAGGCGTTCTGCCACCTGCTTGAGCAAGGCATCGCCAGCGGGATGGCCCATCGTGTCGTTGACCTGCTTGAAGCGATCCAGGTCCAACAGGAACACCGCACAGGTCCGGGATTCAATCCGTGGACTCGACAGGATCTTCTCCAGCCACTCGGACATCTGGTAGCGGTTGGCAAGTTGCGTAAGCGCGTCGTACCGCGCCAGCAATGTGACGTGCTGCTGCGACTTGCGCTTCTCCGTGAGGTCGGTACCCGAACCGCGAAAGCCCATGAAGTTGTTGAACTGATCGAGCACCGGTCGACCGGAAATCGACCACCAGCGCTCTTCGTCCTCAGCGGCGGCACGCACCTGCAGGTCCTGAAAGGATGAGCGGGTCGACAGATGGAAGACCAGTGTCCGTTCGCTTTCCTGATCCTGCGTTTCCAGCAGGAACAGGCCGGTGAAGGGACGGCCGATCAGTTCTCCACTCGACTTCCCTAGCTGCGATGCGATGCGCGCAGTAACATAGGTAATCTTACCAAGCCGGTCGGTTTCCCAAAACCAACCCTGCCCGGTTTCCTCATACTCGGCCAGGAGTTGCTCCGCCCGGCGTTGCTCGCGCTCGCGTTGCGTTCTCAAGATCGCAAACCCGGCCAATCGCCGCGCGCGACGAATGGCCAGCACCGCTCCCACCGCGGTTCCAAGCAGCAAAAGCGCGATCGCTCGCCCGGACTCGTCGAACAGCGCGGCGCTGCTCCACAACGCCATCGTCGCCGTCGTGATGGTGATGAGGCGCCCTTCCAGCAGGGCGGTCGTGATAAGGACTATGAGGGCGAAGGCACTGACGGTCACGTCCCAGGGCAGTGCCTTGCCAACTGTCCAGCTCGTGGCGCCGATCCCGAAAAGCAGCATGGGCAGCGCTACTGCGGGTGTCAGCAGCAGATAGCGTTGCCACCCGCCAGGCGGCATCCGATCTTCCAAGGCCGAGAACAAGGGAGCGGCCAGGCAAAGTATCATGCCCCCGGCCATGCAGCCGGCCTCCAGCAAAGGAGGCCACGAGAGGGACAAAAGGGCCATCAACCCGCTGACAATCAGCAGTGTCGGCGCCATCAGCTGCCAACGCGCCGGGGTCAGGGAATGGAGCGTGTCGCCAGCGCTGGCGGAGTGGCTGAGCCATGTGGGAGTCGACGCAAATCGCGCGATATCCTTGGCTTCGCCAGGATCGCTCGTGACGGCGCCATGCTCGCGATCAGCTTCCGTCGCGCTGACAGACACGCCGTTGAAGAGCCCCTGCAGTGGAGTCGGACGCGGGCTTGGCCTGGACATCAATGCTCCATGCGAGCCACCCCATTGCGAAAGAGTTAAGTCAGCGCCGCGGGGCCCCTTCCGGTTTTTGCTTGCCCGGCGTGCGCCCGGGTGCTTGCTTCGCCCCCTTGCCGGCTACGACCGGCCATGATCGGGAGATTTGTGCGTGCGTCATATCGCCATCGTCGGTTCCGGGCCCGCCGGCTACTACACAGCGGAAGCGGCGCTCAAGCAGTGGGGCGAAGAGGTTCGAGTCGACATTTTCGACACTCTGCCCGTCCCGTTTGGATTGATCCGTACGGGCGTCGCCCCGGATCACCAGTCGATCAAGGGGGTGTCCCGCCGCTACGAAGCGACCGCGCTGACCGACAACGTTCGCTTCGTCGGCAACGTCATGCTCGGCAGAGACCTTTCAGTGGCCGAGCTTCAAGGTCTCTACGACGCCGTGGTGCTGGCAACCGGGGCGCCCAACGATCGCAAGCTCGGATTGCCGGGGGAAGAGCTTGCCAATGTCTTCGGGTCGGCGAGCTTCGTAGGGTGGTACAATGGCCATCCCCACTTCGCGAATCTCGATCCCGAACTCAGCCACGACACTGCGGTCATCGTAGGCAACGGCAATGTCGCGCTGGACGTGGCCCGCATCCTCGCCAAGTCGCGGGAGGAGTTCGCCGGATCGGATATCGTCGCCCACGCGCTGGACGCGCTTGAGGGATCCCAGGTGCGCCGCATCGTTATCCTGGGCCGACGGGGTCCGCACCAGATTGCCATGACGCCCAAGGAGCTGGGAGAGCTGGGCCACCTCACCCGCGCCGTGCCGCTGGTCGATCCTGCCGACTTGCCTCCTGAAAGCGATGACGCTGCGCTCGACCCGGGTCAGCGCAAGTCGGTCACGCATCTTCGGGCGTTTGCAGCAGCGGATCACCCTGCCCAGCCAGCTCGCGAGGTCGAGATCGAGTTCGATTTCTTCGCGGCGCCTAGGGCAATCGTGGGAACCGGCCGTGTCGAGGGAGTCGAGATCGAGCGAACGGCGCTGGTCGACGGCAAAGCCATCGGCACAGGTGAGATTTACACCATACCTGCCGGTCTCGTGGTCGCATGTATCGGGTACCAAACGTCACCGATCCCGGACGTTCCGTTCGACGAACAAGGCGGCCGCTTCGCTAACATCGACGGCCGCATTCGCCCCGGGCTCTATTGCGTCGGCTGGGCACGACGTGGCCCAACCGGCACTATCGGTACCAATCGGCCGGATGGGTTCGGGATCGTCGAAAAGGTGGCCGAAGACATCGGCGCGGGATCGAGCAAGCAGGGTCGCGCCGGCTTCGACGCCCTGGCAAGCAAACGCGGCCTGCATATCGTGACCTTCAACGACTGGCGTAAGATCGACGAGGCCGAGATCGCGAATGCCCGGGAAGGCTCGCCACGCGAAAAGTTCGTGGCGATCGAGCACATGATCGAAGCGGTAGGGCGAAACTGAGGTCTTACTTGGCTTCGCGCAAGGGATGGCGAGCGTTGACGAGCGCGACCAGGCGCTCCGCCTCCACGTGAGTGTAGATCTGCGTCGTTGCGATGTCCGCATGGCCGAGCAACATCTGCAAAACTCGCAGATCCGCTCCGCCCTCTAGCAAATGACTGGCAAAGGCGTGGCGTAGCACATGCGGTGAAACCCGCGCGGAATCGATGTCGGCTCGCACCGCCAGTTCGCGCAGGAGCTGGAACACACGATGGCGTGTCAGGTGACCTTCCGCGCTGCTGGAGGGAAAGAGGTATCTCGAGCCATTCGAGCCAGGACTGGCCACGCGCAAGGCCAACCAGCGCGACAGTGCCTGGCGCGCGCGATGACTCACGGGAACCATGCGCTGCTGCCCACCCTTGCCGGTCACGTGCAGGAACGGAGCATCGCGTGGGACTGCCGAAACGGGAAGCGAAACCAACTCGCTCACGCGCAGTCCGGAGCCATAGAGCAGCTCGAGGAACGTGAGAAGCCGAACCGCCTCGCGCCGCTCCCCGGCTGCCTCTTCCTCGGCGAGCGCAAGGAAGCGGTCGACTTCAGCGCGCCCGAGCAGCCGCGGCAATGGCCGCCGTGTGCGAGGACGCGGCAACGCCACCGAAGGATCGTCTTCGCGCAAGCCTTCATCGATCAGGAAGCCATAGAACTGCCGCAGGGCCGAGCAGCGCCGTGCCAGGCTGGAAGCGGCCAGACCACTCCACGCCTTGCCGAGCGCCGCCAGCGAGGCTGCATCAGCGTTGCCAAGGTCACCGAGTTCTGCCGTCGCCGCAGCGAGGTCGCGGCGGTAGGCGGCCAGCGTGTTCGCCGCGGCGCCGCGTTCGGCAGCCAGCATCGCAAGGAACCGCTCGGCGAGGTCCTCACCCGCCGCCAAGCTTCAGACCCGTGCCACAGCCTCGGCAGCGATCATGCGCGCCTCGGCTTCGAGCCCCACCTGCCGCAGTGCCGAAACGATATGGTACAGGTAACGCGGCGTCATGCGGTGCCAATCATCCCCCTGCATGCCGAAGGCGGCCAGCAACACAACACTCGCGGCGTCGCCCCTGCCAGCAGCGCTTTCGATGGCACGGGTGAAGCGGGTCTCGGTATCCAGCCGAAGCGCCATGTCGGCGGAGTAGCGGCTCACATCGCCACTGTTGAGACGGTCGAGGCCCGCGAGCCCCGCCACCAGGAACGCGGATCTCCGCTTGCCGGTGCTATCGTCGCCTCCGACGTACTTATCGAGCGCGCCGGTATCGAGCGCCGCAAGCCGGCCGGGCGCAGCCAACACCAGCAGACCCCAGCCGGCCGTTCCGCTGTTGACCACCGACGACCAGCGCAGGGCATTGGCGTCATAGCCGGCCGCCAGCATCGAAGCGATGAGCGACGGGGCGCCATCGACCAGCTCGGGGATCGGCATCATGCGCGCCGCGGCTGCGGCTGTGAGCACCTGGCGCGAGTAGAGCTCCTGCCCTTCGGCGCCACGCCACAACGCCTGCATCGCCACGAAGCGGGCTTGCGGATCTTCTTGCGTGTAGGCGTCGCGCAACGATTCCGAGCGATCCTGCCATTCGCCGGTCACGTCAGGATCGGCGTAGAGCTCGGCATAGAGATCGACCATCGCTGCGTTGGACAGTACGCCCGCAGCCGCAGACCGATCCGCCGCCATCGCCCGCCGGGCAAGCGACACCATTGGCGCCAGCGAGGTGGTATAGGCGTAAGCGGGACCGGAGGCCGTCACCAGCTTTTCCGGCGGCTCGAGCCCCACGCCGATCGCCAGGCCATATCGCCATGGCGTCAGGTCGGCGACATCGTTCCATTCGATCGTAACGGCCCGACGTGACTTGCCAGCTGCGCCGGCATACTTCTGCGCCAACAGCAGGTCGATCTTGGGGTCGCGGGTGCGTGACAGCTGCCTGTCGAGCTTCGCGATGGCGGTGGCGCTGTTGCCCCTGAAAGCATCGCACATCGTGCGCGCAACGTTCCACTCGGGATCGTCGCGCAGCGCTGCTTGCGTCGCCATGATCGGGCACAGGCCAGTGAAGTCGGCCGTGCGGGCATATACGTCCAGAACGGTCGCGCCCACGGCCGGAGTGTAGTCGGCGATGTCCAGTTGCTGCAGCAGCGCACGAGCGGCGTCAGTTTCACCCATGCGCTGGAGCAGCGCCACGCGCAGCGCCAGGAAGTCCTGAGGACTCATGCCAGCTGGAGACTGCAACCGCGAGGTGAGCGCACGACGCAGCAGAATGTGCCCCCAGCGCGATACCAGCGTACCGCGGTTTGCAGCCAGGGCGAGCCGGATCAGCGATCCGTTTTGACCTGCCAGCGAGTCGGCGCGCAGCCCCCCTTCGTTCTCATCCAGCAGGCCCGCTTCGTCCATCGAGCGACGCGCCTGGGGCGGCATGTCGAAAAGGATGCGATTGCCCAGCAGCGCCTCGAAGTCCTCGGGCGTCATCTTCTCGAGCTCTTCGAGCGAGGGGATGCGAGCGAGGCCGCCGTGGTCCTGCTGCACGACCGGCAAGGTGAGGTTGGGCAGCGGCATGCCGGTGGGAAGCGCCTGGACCACGGGCGTCGAAACCGAACGCGGCGCGGCGGGAGTGGAACCGTTTGTGGCTGCGGGTCGCGGCGTCGGCGTACGGGCCGGCGCCGGGATACGGGCCGGCGCCGGCTCGTCGAACATCTTAGGCAGCAGCGATTCCGGCGCGTCCTGCGCGATCGCCAGTGCCGACGTCAGCGCCAGCGCGGCGCCACCCAGCAGATAGCCAAGCCTCATTGCGAAGAACCCGGCACAGGAACCGGCACGTTTATGGTCGCGACCTGCTGCTCACCCCCGGCGCGCCATGCCAACACGCCGAGGACTATGAGAGCCAGGGGAACGATGACAGCGAACACTCCCAGAAGTCTGCGCCCGCTCATGTCGATCGTCACTTGCCTTCCTTCGCCTGTGCTTGCGCTGCGACCTAGCGCAACTATAGGCGGTCGGGCAATGGACGTGCAACACACCCGCTTCTCCGCGCAGGAGATCGCCGCGCTGGCGCGGAAGATCGACCGGCCGATCGTGCTGGTGGGAATGATGGGCGTCGGCAAATCCAGCGTCGGTCGACGGCTCGCGACGCTGCTGGATTGCCCTTTCGTCGACGCCGACGACGAGATCGAACAGTCTGCGCAGATGTCCATCCCCGAAATCTTCGACAATTTCGGAGAGGACTATTTTCGGGACGGAGAGCGCAGAGTGATCGCCCGCCTGCTTTCCAGCCAGCCCGCCGGGCGCCGCATCGTCATCGCCACCGGCGGTGGGGCCTTTTGCAATGCCGAAACTCGCCAGATTATCCTCGACCAGGCGATCACCGTCTGGCTGGACAGCGAGGTCGAGACCCTCGTCGAGCGCACCGGTCGCAAGGACAACCGGCCGCTGCTGCGGAATGGCGATCCGCGCGAAACCTTGAAGCGCCTTCGCGACGAGCGCCGCCCACACTATGCCATGGCACCGATCCACGTCGTCAGCAGCAGCGGCCCGCATATGCACACGATCAGCAAGGTCCTTCAGGGGATATCGCAATGGCTGTAATTCCGGTCGACATCGCCGGGCGCCCCTACGAGGTGCGCGTCGGCGCCGGTTTGCTGGCCGATCTCGTGCCGCAGTGCCGCGGCCGCTTGCGCAAACGTGGCGTGCCGATCGTCACCGACAGCAACGTCCACGCCGCCTGGGGTGCCGTGGTGGAGCGCTCGTTGCGCGACAACGGCCACGAGCCTTACTGGCGCATCCTGCGGCCAGGCGAGCAGACCAAGTCCTGGCATGAACTGGCAGCTACGGTAGATTGGCTGCTGGGCCTCGAAGTGGAGCGCGGCGATCACATCATTGCGCTTGGCGGCGGCGTTATCGGCGATCTCACCGGCTTCTGCGCTGCAGTGCTAAAGCGCGGATGCAAGTTCATCCAGGTGCCGACGACTCTTCTTGCCCAGGTCGACTCCAGCGTCGGCGGCAAGACGGCGATCAACACCCCCGCCGGCAAGAACCTGGTCGGCGCGTTTCATCAGCCGTCGCTGGTACTTGCCGACCTTTCGGTCCTCGAGACCCTGCCCGACCGTGAACTGCGCGCCGGCTATGCCGAAGTCGTGAAGTACGGGCTGATCGACGATTCCGATTTCTTTGCCTGGTGCGATGCGAACGGTGCGCAGGTGCTGGCTGGCGATGCTGCCTTGCGCGAGTACGCGGTGGCTCACTCCGTGGCTGCGAAGGCCCGAATCGTTGCCGAGGACGAGTTCGAGACCAACGGGCGGCGGGCGTTGCTTAACCTGGGACATACCTTCGGCCACGCACTCGAAGCAGAAACGGGCTTCTCCGACCGGCTACTCCATGGCGAGGCGGTCGCTTTGGGTATGGCGTTGGCAGCCCGCTTCTCAGCGCGCCAAGGCTTGATGCCCCGTGCCAGCGCCGAGCACGTCGCGCAGCACCTTTCTGCGGTGGGCCTGCCGACCACGCTCGGTGAACTCGATCTGCAGTGCAATGGCTGGGCCATTGTTCAGCACATGCTCCACGACAAGAAGATGGATGCAGGCACCCTTCCTTTCCTGCTGATGACCGGGATCGGCAGCACCTATCTCGACAAGCAAGTGTCGCTCGGCGACGTCGCCGCTTTCATCGAGGACGAACTCGCACACGCCTGATGATAGCGACAACTTCGGAACAGGCGGAGCGATCACACGTTACACTTGACGATCTCTCCGCTCGTGCATGTTGCGGACGGGGGATGATGTGCCCTGACGAATCCCCAGGGCGCACCGGAGGCGGCAGGTACATCGGGTGCCTGCCGCCTTTCGCATACCCCCAGGCCCCATTTGACGTCATCAAGGCAACATGACATTGCTCGCGCGCGTGCAGGAATTGCGCGGTGACAGAACAAAATTTGGGCTGAGAGACACAAACCTGCCATGACCGCTGCCGAAGCCACACCCAAGCTTGATTTCCCCCAGATTGCGGCAGGAAGCGATCGAGCCTTTCTGGGCCATCCCAAGGGGCTTGGCTATCTGGGAATGGTCGAAGCGTGCGAACGGTTCTCATACTATTCGATGCAGACGCTGCTCACTTTGTACATGGTCAACTACCTGCTGACGCCGGGCCGGCAGGATGCCGTGATCGGCCTTGCCTGGCTCAAGACCAATGTGTTCCCAGGCCTGGAAGGACAGCCCCTCGCTTCGGAAATCTTTGGCCTGTACACGGCATTCGTCTATCTCACGCCGGTGATCGGCGGCTTTTTGGCAGACTTTGCCCTTGGCCGGCGTGCTGCGCTGATTGCGGGCGGCGTCATCATGTCGCTCGGCCACTTCCTTATGGCGTTCGAGGGCGCGTTCCTTTTCGCGCTGCTCTCGCTGGTTGTCGGCGTGGGGCTGTTCAAAGGTAACATCGCCAGCCAGGTCGGCGAACTTTATGGTCCCAACGACAATCGCCGGGCGATGGCGTTTCAGATCTTCTACATTTTCATCAATGTTTCGGTGATCGCCGCACCGCTCGTATCCGGCACCTTGGGCGAAAAGGTGGGATGGCACTGGGGCTTCGGATGCGCAGGCGTGGTCATGGTGCTAGGATTGCTCGTATATCTTGCAGCCAAGCCCTGGCTTCCAGCGGACGGTCGAGCAGCTCGAGCTGCAAAAGAGCCGCGTGCGCGCTTCGAGCACGGAGACGGTCCTCGCGTCCTCGCAGTGGTGATCTTGGTGCCGATCATGGCGGTCGCGCTTCTCACCAACCAGCAGATATTCAATGCCTACCTAGTCTGGGCTGACAAGCAGTTCCAGCTCACCTTCATGGGGACCACCCTGCCGACGAGCTGGATGATCACCATCGATGCGACGCTCAGCTTTTCGATGCTGGTCGCCGTTGCCGCATTCTGGGCCCTCGTTGGCAAGAAGACTGGCCGCGAGCCTGACGAGTTGGGCAAGATGATCATCGGCTGCGCCTTCATCGTCGGTGCGGGCCTGTGCCTCTGGCTGGCAGCGATCACGCAGGGCTCGGGCAAGATCGGATTGTTCTGGCCGGTGATGTTCCACCTGGTAAACTCGATCGGCTTCGCGCATCTGCTGCCGGTGAGCCTCGCCTTGTTCACGCGGCTCGCTCCGCGCGCGCTTAACGCCTCGATCGTGGGGATTTACTACCTCGCGTTCTTTGGGGCAAACTTGGCGGTCGGAAAGATCGGCACTTTGTTCGAGACCATGCCGACTCCGCAGTTCTGGCTGCTCCACGTCGCTTCGGCACTCGTCGGCCTGTTCGGCTTCGGCATTTTCAAGCTGTTCTTCGCCCGCCGACTGATGGGCTGACCCGCTATACCGCGATCGACTGCATACCTGCCAGCATCTGCTTTCCGGCCGAGTTCCACACCGCCATGCACTGGCTGGAACAGTCATGCTCGGCATAGGCTCCGGTCGAGCGGAACAGCCACCAGTCATCTTCCGTGCGAGGTGTAGGCGTGAGCAGGTTGACCTGCCAATGCATCGGCGAGATCGACACGATCGCAGGCAAGGTGAAGCGCACTTTGCGCCGAGCCTGTGAAGACGAAGCTCCCGGTGAACGCCAGCCCCCGTCACCGCTTATCTGGGCCGCCGTCCAAGCCGCATTGCGACCCAGGCGCTCGACACGGGCTCTTACTTCAACACGACCGGTCACCGGAGCCATCATGGCCAGCCGCGCCGGTCTGACCGCCTCCCACTGCCTGCGCCGCAGCCAGGCAAATTGCTGAGGAGACTGCACCGTAAGTCGTGCGCCCCTAGAGCTACGTCTGGGGCACCATGACGGACAAACCATCCGCGAGCCGTTCGCCGGTTGCAAGAACCTGCGCGAAGCCGCTCATCAGAACAAACGCGAACCGTTCGGCACCGACTTGTCGGGGGCGAACAGCACCACCCGCCCATCCTCGTCCGCGAAACCGAGGGTGAGAACCTCCGACACCGCCTTGCCGATCTGGCGCGGGGGAAAGTTCACGACGGCTGCAACTTGCCGCCCCACGAGATCTTCCGGCGCATAGAGAGCCGCGACTTGTCCGACGCTCTTCTTTTGTCCGATGCCTGCTCCGAAATCGATACGCAGCTTCAGGCTCGGCTTGCGTGCACCGTCGTAGGGCTCCGCCGCGACGATCGTACCGACGCGGATGTCAATCCTAAGGAAATCGTCGAAACCGATCGACCCGGCTGCCGGAGCGGCCGGGTCGTGTTCCAGGTGCATCTCATTCCATCTCGAGAATGACGGCGTCGACTGCGAGGCTCTCGCCCGCCTTCGCGTTGACGGACTTGACCACGCCAGCCTTTTCGGCGCGCAGGATGTTCTCCATCTTCATCGCCTCGATCACGGCGAGCGGCTGCCCCGCTTCGACCTTGTCACCTTCGGCCACATTGAGCGTCACCAACAGGCCTGGCATCGGGCAAATCAGGAAGCGAGAGAGGTCCGGCGGGATCTTTTCGATCATGTGCCCGGCAAGCGCGGCCACGTGCGAGGGCAGGCAGGTCACCTTGTGGATCGCACCACGCGTGGTCATGCGAAAACCGGTCCGCGTGGGTTCGAGCTTGAGGGTCAGGTCCTCGCCATCGACCTCTGCATCGACGAAGCGGTCTCCCGGCGTATATTCGAGCGCGAGATCGACAGGCTGGCCGTTCACGGTCACCTCGTCCTCATCGATCAGGACTGCAAAATCAGCTTCACCGATAGTGACCATCCACTCGCCCGGCGGGTCGAGCGCGACGCCTAGCTGGCCATCGACGCGGCGCGAACGATCGGCGCGGGCAGTAGCGACGAAGGCGGCGACGGCAGCGAGCTTCACCTTCAGGTCGGCCGCCGGCGGCGCGCCGGTGAAGCCTTCGGGATACTCTTCTGCAATGAAGCCGGTTGTGAGCTCGCCCGAGCGGAAGCGCGGGTGCTGCATGATGGCGGAGACGAAGTCGATGTTGTGACCGAGGCCCTCGATCTCGAAGGCATCGAGCGCGGCAATCTGCTTGTTCGCCGCCTCATCGCGGGTCTCGCCCCAGGTCACCAGCTTGGCGATCATCGGGTCGTAGAACATCGAGACCTCGCCGCCCTCGTAGACGCCGTCATCTACGCGCACGCCATCGATGCCGCGACGGCCGTTGGCCTCACCGTCATCGGCCCAGCCTTCGACCGGCGGGTTGTAGCGCACCAGGCGGCCGGTTGAAGGCAGGAAGCCGCGGTACGGATCCTCCGCATAGACGCGGTTCTCGATCGCCCAGCCATCGATGCCGATCTCATCCTGCGTCATCGCGAGCTTCTCGCCGGCGGCGACGCGAATCATCTGCTCTACCAGGTCGATGCCGGTGATCGCCTCCGTGACGGGATGCTCCACCTGCAGGCGTGTGTTCATCTCGAGGAAGTAGAAGCTCTCACCCGTCGGGTCCGCGCCCGAGACGATGAGCTCGACGGTTCCGGCCGAGTAGTAGCCCACCGCGCGGCTGAGCGCGACGCACTGTTCGCCCATGGCCTTGCGCATCTTGGGGGTCACGAAAGGCGAAGGCGCTTCCTCGACCACTTTCTGGTGGCGGCGTTGGATCGAGCATTCGCGCTCGTTCAGGTAGACGATGTTGCCGTGCTTGTCGCCGAGGATCTGGATCTCGATGTGGCGCGGGTTGAGGATGAACTTCTCGATGAAGACGCGGTCGTCGC
>Ga0070667_100000944_pt1 | contig 26746 bp, 27 predicted proteins | sample KBSS33metaG_FD_64659 | JGI IMG/M metagenome (GOLD analysis project Ga0070667, IMG submission 64659) | Switchgrass rhizosphere microbial communities from Kellogg Biological Station, Michigan, USA - KBS S3-3 metaG | ecosystem: Host-associated > Plants > Roots > Rhizosphere > Soil ...
AGATACCGCACCAATGCCCGACGCTGCCAGCCCCGCAAAGCCTGGGTGTCGGGCGCTGCATAAGCCCGCACCCAAAGCTCCTCACTGATCGGACAGCAGCCTAGCGCAACGGATTTGGAGGATGCACGTCCGAGGTCCGATGTCGCGTGTCGCGGCTCCGCGTGTCGCTAGTCGATGAAGAAGTTGCCGTTCTTGATGAACCACTCGCGCCGCTCGTCGTCGGACATGTCGTCGAGCCGGGCCAAGCCCTCGAAATAGTGCTCGCGTGGTGCGTCCGGAGCAAACAGCATCAAGATCGACGTCGGCGCGTCGGCCTCGTTGCGAAAGCCGTGGATGCCGCCGGGCGGAAACGTAGAGGAAGTCGTTCGGGTGCCCGCCGATCCAGTGGGTGCCGTCGTAGAGCTTGACCGTTCCCGACAACACGAAGAACGCCTCGGACATGGCGCGGTGAAAGTGCGGGCCCGGCCCGCCGCCGTTTGGGGCGATGTCGACGCGCTAGAGGCCGTAGTCGCCGTCGGTGGCTTGCTGGTCGGCGAGATAGTGGTAGTTCACGACGCCGAACGAGTCGTGGTCCGGTGGGTCAGTGCCAGACCGAAGCCAGGCACTGACCTCCGGTTCATCTTTGGTGTAGCGGGCTGGCGGATACGGCGTCACGACTAATGACATCGCTTGCCAGCCTGCCACATTCAGCCGACGGGTGAGACCACCGAAGTCAGCTCCTCCGACACCGCCCACAGCCGGCGCTGCGCGTCGGTGTCGTGGGACGCCGTGCTGGAAGCCACGACCTTCGGATAGCCCCGTTGTTCACCGAATCCATCGGGCCCGTAATACTGGCCGCCGAGCACGCCGGGATCGGTTGCGGCACGCAATGTCGGCAGCGCGCCCATGTCGGGGCCCTGGAAGAGCGGTTCGAACAATGGCATCGCGACGGCGACAAACCGCGGTAGGTTTCGAGTCAACTCGGTGTTCGAGCCGCCAGGGTGTGCGGCGACGGCAATGGTGTCCGTGCCTTGCAGGCGCCGCTGGAGTTCGTAGGTGAACAGCAGGTTGGCCAGCTTGGACTGTCCGTATGCACGAATCCGGTTGTAGTCACGCTCCCATTGCAGATCGTCGAACCGGATGCCGCGGGCGAACCGATGGCCGACGCTGCTGACCGTCACGATGCGTGATCCCGGCGCGGCCTGTACGCGGTCGAGCAGCAGGTTGGTCAGCGCGAAGTGGCCCAGATGGTTGGTGCCGAACTGCAATTCGAAGCCGTCCTTGGTCGTCGACTTCGGCGTCATCATCACGCCCGCGTTGTTGATCAAAAGGTCGATCGATTCGTGAGCGGTGCGAAGCTCGTCGGCGGCCGTCCGGATGGAGTCCAGCGACGTCAGGTCGAGCTCTTGGAGTTGAATCTGTGCGCCGGGTGTGGCCTGTTCGATGCGGCGCGCTGCCTCTTCGCCCTTCTCTAAATTGCGGACGGCGAGCACGACGTGTGCTCCCTTCGCGGCGAGCGCCGCTGCGGTCTCGTAGCCCAGCCCGGTGTTGGCGCCGGTGACGACGGCCGTGCGGCCGGTCTGGTCGGGAATGTCGGCAGTGGTCCACTTGGTCACGGGAATCTCCTACAATCGGTTAAACGGGGCGGGCGCTCCGTTTGATGACGATTATACGGAACGCGCGCCCCGTTTATCTATTCCCGAGGTGATCCAAGATGGCTGAAGCGGCCCGTCCGTTACGCGCCGATGCGGCGCGCAATCGCGCGCGGGTGCTGGAGGTCGCCTACGACACGTTCGCCGCGGAGGGCCTTGGTGTGCCGATCGACGAGATCGCCAGGCGTGCCGGTGTCGGCGCAGGGACCGTGTATCGGCATTTCCCCACCAAGGAGGATCTGTATCGGGCGGTGGTGCAGGACCGGATTCAGCGCATCGTGAACGACGGGCGCGAGCTGTTGGCCGGCGACGGCCCGGGGCAGGCGCTCTTCACCTTCCTGCGGTCGATGGTTCTCGAGTGGGGGGCTACCGATCGTGGGCTGACAGACGCGCTCGCGGGGCTGGGCATCGATGTCGCGACCGCCATGCCCGAGGCCGAAGGCGAATTCCTCGGCGTGCTCGGCGAGCTGCTGCGCGCCGCGCAGAGAGCGGGCACGGTGCGGCGCGATGTCAGCGTGCCGGATGTGAAGGCCATCGTGGTCGGCAGCCAGGCGATGCAGGCCTATCGGCCTGACGCGGCCGCGCGCCTCCTCGAGGTCGTCCTCGACGGGTTGCGTATGAACGGTGCTTGATTGTCCAGCTCCTCGTCCCCCGTCCCCTGGCGAGCCGGGGTCCCCATCGCGGCCGCCTTCGTCGCCGGACAACGCTTGATTGTCCGGCTCCTCGTCCGCTGCTTCGCAGCCGCCTTCGTCGCCAGACGACGCTTGATTGTCCGGCTCCTCGTCCGCTGCTTCGCAGCCGCCTTCGTCGCCAGACGACCTTGCACTCGCCTTGGTCGAGTGCTAAGAATGCAGTTGGCACTCGCGACCGGTGAGTGCTAGGTCGGGACGGTGAGGCAAGGGGCCGCACTCGCGGAGCACACCCAAGGCCGTCCGTCGCGGGCACTGCGCCCGACCAACAAGACGTGCATCCCCAATCCGGAGGAAACACTTCGCAATGGCCAAGACAATTGCGTATGACGAAGAGGCCCGTCGTGGCCTCGAGCGTGGGCTGAACGCCCTCGCCGACGCGGTAAAGGTGACGCTGGGCCCCAAGGGTCGCAACGTTGTCCTGGAGAAGAAGTGGGGCGCTCCCACGATCACCAACGATGGTGTGTCCATCGCCAAGGAGATCGAGCTGGAGGACCCGTACGAGAAGATCGGCGCTGAGCTGGTCAAAGAGGTCGCCAAGAAGACCGACGACGTCGCCGGCGACGGCACCACCACCGCCACCGTGCTGGCCCAGGCCCTGGTTCGCGAAGGCCTGCGCAACGTCGCGGCCGGCGCCAACCCGCTCGGCCTGAAGCGCGGCATCGAGAAGGCCGTGGAAGCAGTCACCGCGAGCCTCCTCAAGTCCGCCAAGGCGATCGAGACCAAGGAGCAGATCGCTGCCACCGCCGGTATCTCGGCCGGTGACCAGTCCATCGGTGACCTGATCGCGGAGGCCATGGACAAGGTCGGCAACGAGGGTGTCATCACCGTCGAGGAGTCCAACACCTTCGGCCTGCAGCTGGAGCTCACCGAGGGTATGCGCTTCGACAAGGGCTACATCTCGGGCTACTTCGTGACCGACGCCGAGCGTCAGGAAGCGGTCCTCGAGGACCCGTACATCCTGCTCGTCTCGTCGAAGATCTCGACCGTCAAGGACCTGCTGCCGCTGCTGGAGAAGGTCATCCAGTCGGGCAAGCCGCTGCTGATCATCGCCGAGGACGTCGAGGGCGAAGCCCTGTCGACCCTGGTGGTCAACAAGATCCGCGGCACCTTCAAGTCCATCGCCGTCAAGGCCCCGGGCTTCGGTGACCGCCGCAAGGCGATGCTGCAGGACATGGCGATCCTCACCGGTGGCCAGGTCATCAGCGAAGAGGTCGGCCTCTCGCTCGACACCGCCGACATCACGCTGCTGGGCACCGCCCGCAAGGTCGTCGTCACCAAGGATGAGACCACCATCGTCGAGGGCGCCGGTGACTCCGACGCCATCGCCGGCCGGGTGGCCCAGATCCGTGCCGAGATCGAGAACAGCGACTCCGACTACGACCGCGAGAAGCTGCAGGAGCGCCTGGCCAAGCTGGCCGGTGGCGTTGCAGTCATCAAGGCCGGAGCTGCCACCGAGGTGGAGCTCAAGGAGCGCAAGCACCGCATCGAGGACGCCGTCCGCAACGCGAAGGCTGCCGTCGAAGAGGGCATCGTCGCCGGTGGTGGCGTGGCCCTGCTGCAGTCGTCCCCGGCGCTCGACGAGCTGAAGCTCGAGGGTGACGAGGCGACCGGTGCCAACATCGTGCGTGTCGCGCTGTCGGCTCCGCTCAAGCAGATCGCCTTCAACGGTGGTCTGGAGCCGGGTGTCGTCGCCGAGAAGGTGTCGAACCTGCCCGCCGGTCACGGCCTGAACGCCGCGACCAACGTGTACGAAGACCTGCTGGCCGCCGGCGTTGCCGACCCGGTCAAGGTCACCCGCTCGGCGCTGCAGAACGCGGCGTCCATCGCGGCGCTGTTCCTCACCACCGAGGCCGTCGTCGCCGACAAGCCGGAGAAGGCGTCCGCACCTGCGGGCGACCCGACCGGTGGCATGGGCGGTATGGACTTCTAAGTCCAGCTCTTTTCGCGGGAAAGCCCCGGCGTGCTCGGCACGCCGGGGCTTTTTCGTGCGCCCGGTGGCGGGGCTGGTTTTTGGGTGCCAGAGGTTGCGGTATCCGGTTCGGCTCGGCCGTCGGATTGGTTGCTGAACGGCCACGTAAATGCTGGGAATCTGCTAACAATTGACAACTAGGTCAATATTTGGTCTTTTGTGGTGCTGCAGCGTCTCGTTGCCCGCCACGCCACTGAGGGGGTCGCTGTCATGAATGCTTCTATTCGACTGATGCCTACCAAGTTGGCCGCGGCTGCGCTGGCGGCCGGCGTGGTCACGGCCGGCGCATCAATCGGCGCGGCTGAGCGTGCCGTGCCGACGGTCGAGGTCCACGTCGTCCCCACGTCATTAATCACCGACGCGCTGGCAGGCGCGGGCTGGATCGTCGACGGACTCGCGGGAAGCGTGGCCATCCCGATCGAGGCGGTGGTCTCGCTGCCATTCGACGCGCTGACCGCCATCGCCATCTCGGTACAACGGCCGGACTATGCCCCTTCGGTGTTGAGCTGGCTGGTCAACCGGTACGCCAACCCGGCCGAGTCCTACCCCTACTACACATTCCCGTGGGACTTCAAAACCAACGCGATCGGCAACATCGCATTCGGGTTGCCGTATCCCGTAGGGCCGAGCGCCACCCAGCCGGGTCTGATCAACAGCATCGCCGACGGTATCGCCAACGCCATCGGCAGCGCCCTCGGCGGGCTGCCCGATCCGGCGACCGGCGTCGCCGCGACCGATGCTTTCTGGGCGACCACTGCCGGGCGCATCGTGAGCTCGCTGAACAACGTTCCGCTCGCTCCGGTGTGGGCGGCCTGGGATTTGGTCGACTATGTGGGCTTCCTGCCGTACAACGTGGCGGCGACCATCGAGGCGGCCATCAAGACCCCGCAGGAAATCCCCGGCCTACTCAGCAATCTGGTCTACGGGCTCCTCGGCTCCGACACCGAGGGTGGACTGGCCGGCAACCTGATCCACGATCTCAGCTATCCGTTGACCACCCTCCCAGGACCGGTCGGCCAATTCGCGACGACGTTGGTCGCGAATATCCAGCACGGGCTCGACAATCTGCTGGCGAATCTTCCGATGCCGGTACCGCCGGCACTGGCGAGTACCGCGGCCGTGAAAACGGCTGCGGCGACCGGGTCGGCACCGACCGCCGCGGTTCCGGGGGTGGCTGCCGGCGACATCCCGGCGGCCGACGGGCCGGGCGCCAACGCGGTGACGCTCACGGTCGCGGGCACCGCGAAGGCCCCGGATACGCCCAAGACTCTGGACGCACCCAACGCTCCGGACGCACCCAACGCTCCGGACGCACCCAGAGTGCCGGATAGCTCGAAGGCGTCAGATACCGCGAAAGTGCCGGAGGCCCTCGACTCGGCCAAGGCGCCGGAAGCCCCAACCACTCTGACGGACCCGGCGACCCCGAAGGCTCCGGATACCGCGAAGACGCCGGATAGTTCAGCGGTTTCGGAGACAAAGCCGGAAACGCAGGGCGGCGCCGCGGACAAGCCGGACAAGAAGGCTGGAAAGGTCAAGTCGGGCAACAAGGTTCGACCGGGCGCCAATTCCGGCCAGGGCGGTGCCACCACGGGCCATGCCGACAAGTCAACGGCCGCCGGCGGACCCGACAAGCCGGCCGAGACCGCCGACAAGCCTGCGGGCGGTGCCCACTCAGGTTCGGCCGGCGCGGACGCAGCTGCCTGACCTTTGCGATTGCCGACACAATGTCGCTCTGAGAGCGTGCATATGGCTATATATGCGTAGCTACGCTCTCAGGGCGACATTGTGATCGGGCCGCGATGCGCACGCCTGCGGATGACGGACTGAATGTCAGCGAACGCCGCGTCCCATCGGTACACAACATCCTCGTAGGTCAGTCGAATCACCAGATATCCCCGGCCGGTGGCCACTCTGTCCCTGGTGCGGTCGGTTTGATATGCGGGTAGGTGGTGCTCGCGGCTGTCGGCTTCGATGATCAGCCGGTCGCCCACGAGAAAGTCGACGCGCCCCACACCTGGAATGTCGACTTGAGAACGCAGGCGGATTCCCCTGGCTCGAAGGCGCAATCGGATGATCGTCTCGGTGCCGGATTCGCTCCTGGCGTCACACCGTTCGGCAAGCTGCAGGCGCGCGTAACGTGACGACGCCACAACGTCTTTCGCGGCGGCCATGTCGATCATTCGCTTGTTGAGCATCGAGTCGAGTGCGACGACCAGCCCCTCGGCGTCCAGACAATTCGCTGCCGATGCGATCGCGATGTCCATCGGGTCGACGGCGCCGACAACCGGTGGATCACGTCGGTATGGGTGACAGGACCGTACGCCGGGACGCGACCGGCGCGCCCGCGCCGAATACCGGATGTGCAAGTCCGAATCGGGAATCCAGACTCGGCTGAGGCGCAGCGCCGAGACGCACCCCAGGACACCTCCGGCCGCGACGGCCCGCACCACCTGCGGGTCGGCGGATGGGCTGGCGTACCAGCCGCGACGCACCGGCAGCCAGCCCTGTTCGGGTAGCTTCCTGATCAGTAGGTGAGACCAGCCCGCCGTGCGAAGCTGTGCCGCGGAAACCACCCCACCACCAGTCGCACGGATGCGTTCGATTTCCCCCATCGCTCAATAGCAGCCGAAAGAGGCAGTCGGCGACAGTCCCCGCGGCGTCAGCCTGTGGATAACTCAGGTTTCTTTGAGTGAGACGCAGTCATGGACGCCCTCGGGGCTACGGTGCAGCACCGCTCTCGTCGGCACCACGCGCAGGCCCGCATCGGTGGCTTCGGCGGTGCCGTCGACGATCAGCGAGTAGCCCGTGGGTTCCCGCGGCGGCAGCAGTACCGTGACGGCCGGGTGGGCGCCGGCATTGCGCTGCGTGGTGTTTCCGGCGGGTTCGATGGTCAGCGCCCCGCCCGCGAATACCGGCATGACGGCCACGGTGTGCGGGCGGAAATCGTCACCGACGGTGATCAGAAAGCCGACCGGGAAGTCGGCCAGCGTGTCGCCGAGTTTTTCGAGATCGACCTTCGCGCTCATGACGCCAGGATAGGTCGCGACAACTCAGGCCGGCGCCGCTTGCCTGCCGCGCACCAGCCGTCCCGGCCGGGCCGCGGTGGGTACGCCGTTCTCGGCGATGATCTCGCCGGACACGATCGTCGCGACGTAACCGTCGGCGGTCTGGTCCAGGCGGCGCCCGCCGGCGGGCAGGTCGTGTTCGATGGTCGGCTTGTGCAGCGTCAGCGCACCCTGGTCGATCACGTTGAGATCGGCCTTGTAGCCCACCGCGATCCGGCCGCGGTCGGCCAGGCCCGCGACGCGCGCCGGCACCGACGTCAGCTCCTTGATGGCGTGCGCCAGGTCCAGCCGGCCGGCGGCTCGGTCACGCACCCAGTGCGTCAATAGGTACGTGGGAAATGAAGCGTCGCAGATCATTCCGTAGTGGGCGCCACCGTCGCCGAGCCCCAGGATGACGTCGTCGCGCCGGATCAGTTCGGCGACGGTGTCGAGGGATCCGTCACGGAAGTTGGCGAGGGTGACCAGCAGCATGGCGTGACCGTCGTCGTCCAGGACACGGTCGTAGGCCTCTTCGAGCGGGCTGACACCGCGGGCGGCAGCCCGTGCGGCGATCGAATCCGACGGTGCCGGTTCGTAATTCGGGGGAGTGCCCAGCGGGAACATGTAGTCCCATGCCTGCGCCGCGAACATCAGCGGGTGGCCGTCGGCGGCGGCGGTGTCGTTCAGGATGAGTTGGCGTACCTCAGGTTTGCGCATCTCGGCGACGCGCTCGGCCAACGGTAGGTCGGCGATCTCGCGGTACGACGGATACAGCACGAACGGATTGCCGGACAGCTCCAGGCCGATGACGAGGCCGATCGGCCGGGGAAAGATCTGGGCCGAGATCGAACCGCCATCGCTGTTGGCCTTCTCGACCATCCGCAGCGCGTCCTCGAACGTGGCCGGCCCGGCGTTGCCGACGGCCAGGGTGAACGTCACCGGCAGGCCGACGTCGGCGGCGACGTCGAACACGGTCTTGAGAGCGACCTCGTAGTCGCCGGCCAGCAGGTCGGGGACGAACTGGATCAGTCCGCCGCCGCCGTCCTCCACGCCGCGGGCGATGGCCTCGATTTCCACCTGTGCCGCGTCGTGGCTGGGGATCGGTTGGCCGCCCGAGGTCTTGTGCAGCGTCAGCCGCGACGACGCGAAGCCCAGCGCACCGCACTCCACGGCCTCGGCCGCCAGCTTGCGCATCAGCGCCAGGTCCTCGGAGGTGGCGGGTTCGCGGTCGACGCCGCGCCGGCCCATCACGTACACGCGCAGCGGCGAGTGCGGGAGGAACGCGGCCACATCTATGTCGCGGCGTCCGGCGTCGACCGTGTCGAGGAATTCGGGGAAGGTCTCCCACGTCCACGGCAGGCCGTCGACCATCACGACGCCGGGGATGTCCTCGACGCCGGCCATCACGTCGACGAGAACGTCGTGATCGTCCGGGCGGCAGGGCGCGAAGCCGACGCCGCAGTTGCCCATGACGGCAGTCGTTACGCCGTGAGCGGAAGACGGGGTCATCCGGTCCGACCAGATGGCCTGCCCGTCGTAGTGCGTATGCAGGTCCACGAAGCCGGGAGTGACGAGCAGGCCGGTGGCGTCGATTTCGCGGCTGCCGGTGCCCTCGACAGTGCCCACTGCTGCGATAAAACCGTCTTGAACTGCGACATCGCCCCGGAAGGGCGCGCCTCCCAACCCATCGGCGATGAGGCCGTTGCGAATCACGATGTCGTAGGCGGCGCCCGCTGAGTTCATGTGAACAACGTACGACTCAGGCCGCCATCAGATCTGTGAGTTGGCTTTGAGTTGAAGTTAGGACGGCTAGGCATTGCAAAAGCGATGTATCGTGATAGGTACAAGATGCATCGAATCAACGAAAGGAATTGCGATGTTCTCAGCTGGTTTTGGCCCCGGTTTCGGTGGGGGCTTCGGTCCCGGATTCGGCGGCTTCGGTCCCGGCGCGGGTGGTCCCGGCGCCTGCGGCCCAGGCTTCGGTGGTGGTTTCGGCGGCGGCTTCGGAGCCGGGGCGGGACACCACTTCTTCAAGGGTCGTATCAAGCGTGCCGCGATTGCGGCGGCCGCGCTACTACAGGAAGGCCCGGCCACGGCCGAGCAGCTGTCCCAGCGGGTTTCGGAGATCACCGACGGCGCGTTCACCCCGCCGGTGGACAAGGTCGAGTTCGTTCTCTCGCTGCTCGCCGCTCGTGGCGTGGCCACGGTCGAGGACGGCGTCGCGACGCTGACCGAGTTCGGTGAGCAACTGCTCGCCTGGCGCGGCGTCAGCAGCGAGACGGTGCGGGCGTTCCTCGGGCAGGCGGGGAAGTTCGGTGATGTCATCAAGCTGCGCAAGGACTTGTTCGAGCTCGCCGGGCTGGCGCGCACGATCAAGTTCACCGGCAACGACGCGCAGAAGGCCGATCTGACGGCGGCGGTCACCACCCTGTCGGCCGCGGTCGCCGAGGCCAAGAAGGCGCTGTACCGCACCTTGGCCGACAACTGACCGGTCATTGACCAAATCGGAGCGGCGGACCCCGGTTCGTCGCTCCGATTTGTTGTCGGTACCCCATGGCACCATCGGGGCATGATCGATCACGTCGGCATCAACTGCAGCGACTGGGCCAAGTCCAAAGAGTTCTACGACACCGTGCTCGGTGTTCTCGGGTACAGCCGGCAGATGGACTTCGAAGTCGCCATCGGTTACGGCGCGGCCGGAAGGCCGGAATTCTGGATCGGCGATGCGAGCGCGGGTGAGGCGTCCGGGCCGAACCGCGAGGTGCACGTGGCGTTCCATGCCGCCGATGCCGCGACGGTGACCGCATTCCACGACGCGGCGGTAGCACTCGGTGCTGAGTCGTTGCACGCACCCCGGCTATGGCCCGAATATCACCCGGAGTACTTCGGTGCCTTCGTTCGTGACCCCGACGGCAACAACGTCGAGGCGGTCTTCCACGGCTCCGCCAGTGACCGCCACGTCGGGTAGCGTCGGCGACATGTCTGGCACCGCTGCGGCACGGGAACTGTTGCGCGACTCGTTCACTCGGCTCATCGAGCACGTCGACGAGATCACCGACGGGCTGACCGAAGAGGTGTCGTGCTGGCGGCCGACGCCAGAGGCCAACAGCATCGCGTGGCTGCTGTGGCACAGCGCTCGGGGCCAAGACATGCAGCTGTGCGATGTTGCGGGCGTCGAGCAGGTGTGGACGAGTGAAGGCTGGGAGCAGCGGTTTGCTCTCGACCTGCCGCACACTGACGCGCCCGGCTACGACATCGGGTACGGCCACACCGCCGAGGATGTCGGCAAGGTGCGGCCGCCGGTCGAACTGCTGGTCGGCTACTACCGCGCGGTGCACAAGGTCACGCTCGAATATGTCGCGAGCGTGACTCCCGAAGAACTCGAGCGGATCGTCGACCGCCGCTGGAATCCGCCGGTCACCGCGAGCATGCGACTCGTCAGCATCGTCGACGACTGTGCGCAGCATCTGGGGCAGGCCGCGTATGTGCGGGGCATCGCCGCGCACGGATGACTGTCGAGAAGTTCGTCCGCTGGTGGCCGCCGGTCGGGCTGGTGCTGACGGCTCTGTTGGGCTGGGGTGTCGGCAGGTCCTCCACGCCGGTCGACGACGTCTTCCAGCGCGCGGGCCGGGCCGGTCAGCCCTATTCGGGCTGGCTGCTGTTCTTCACCGATCCGCGCGTGCTCATGGTGATGCTGGTGATCGCGGTCGGCATCGCCCTGTGGCACAAGCGCTGGCGTCTCGCCGCGATCATCGCGCTGACGCCGCAGTTGGCGGTGTTCATCGAGCGCTGGCTCAAGGAGCTGTTCGGCCGCCACAAAGGTGGGGCACTGGCCTATCCGAGTGGCCACACCGTGCTGATGGTGACCGTGCTGGGCGTGATCGTCGTGGCGGCCGGGGCGGTGCTGTGGTCGCGGGTGCTGACGGGCATCTTCGTTCCGTTGGGCATGCTCGGCCAGGCCTTCACCTACCACTACTTCACCGACACCGTCGGCGCGTTGCTGTTCGGGTCCAGTGTGGTGTGCCTGGCGGCTCGCCTGGTCACCGCGGGCCCGGCAGCGCGTCGCGGCGTGATCTTCTAGCGCGAGGTCCGGCCGGCGGCAATTTTGACACGCGTCAAGCCAGGTGCGACCCATGTCACACCTGGTCGTTACCATGGCCGTATGACCGCTACGTCTGACGTCCAATCGCCCGGTTCCGGCACCATTTACGACCCCGCCACCGGTGCCATCGCAGGAACTGTGCGCTGGACGGACCCGGCCGACGTGCCCCGAATCGCCGCCGGCCTGCGCTCCGCGCAGCGCGAGTGGGAGGCCCGGGGGCCGCAGGGGCGGGCGAAGGTGCTGGCCCGGTTCGCGGTGTGGCTCAATGATCATCGCGACGAGGTCGAGGCCCTGCTGGTCCGCGAGACCGGCAAGTCGATGGTCGACGCCAAGGTGGAAATCCCGCTGGTGATCCTGATCATCTCGTACGTCGTCAAGACGATGGAGAAGGCGCTGGCGCCCGATACCCGCCCGGCGCCGCTGCCCATGCTGTCGATCAAGAAGATCACCGTGCACTACCGCCCACGTCCCGTCGTCGGCGTCATCGCACCGTGGAACTACCCGGTGGCGAATGCGCTGATGGACGCCATCGGTGCGCTCGCCGCCGGTTGCGCGGTGCTGCTCAAGCCGTCCGAGCGGACCCCGCTGACCGCCGAGCTGCTGCTGCGCGGCTGGACCGACTCCGGCGCCCCCGAGGTGCTGGCCCTGGCGCAGGGTGCCCGCGAGGTGTCCGAGGCCGTCATCGACAACTCCGATTTCATCCAGTTCACCGGCTCGACGGCAACCGGCAGCAAGGTCATGGAGCGCGCCGCCCGCCGCCTCACCCCGGTCAGCCTCGAGCTTGGTGGCAAGGACCCGATGATCGTGCTCGAGGACGCCGACGTGGAGCTGGCCGCCAACGCCGCGGTCTGGGGCGCGATGTTCAACGCCGGGCAGACCTGCGTGTCCGTCGAGCGCGTCTACGTGCTGGAGCCGGCCTACGACGCGTTCGTCGATGCCGTCGTCGCGGCGGTGCAGAACCTCAAGGTGGGCGCCGGCGAGGGCTACCACCTCGGCGCACAGATCGACGCCGGCCAGGTGGCGATCACCGAGCGGCACGTCAACGAGGCAGTGGCAGCCGGCGCCCGTGCGCTGACCGGCGGCAAGCGCCCCGACGGCCCGGGCAGCTTCTACCCCCCGACGGTCCTCGTCGATGTCGACCATTCGATGGCGTGCATGACGGAGGAGACGTTCGGCCCGACCTTGCCGATCATGAAGGTGGCCACCGTCGGTGACGCGGTCCGCCTCGCCAATGACAGCCCCTACGGCTTGAGCGCCACCGTTTTCTCGGGCGATGTGCAGCGGGCCAAAGATGTGGCACTGCAGCTCGACTGCGGCGCGGTGAACATCAACGACGTGCTGGCGAACCTGATGTGCACCACCGCCCCGATGGGCGGCTGGAAGACCTCGGGCATAGGCGCGCGGTTCGGCGGGGCCGACGGCATGCGCAAGTTCTGTCGTCAGGAGACGGTCGTGGAGCCGCGCACCAGCAAGGGAGCGGGCGGCAACTACTACCACAACTCCATGAAGGCCCTGGCTCGCATGAACAACGTGCTGACCAAGGTGTCGCTGATCCGGTCCAAGCGCACCGCCAAGTAGCGCCACCTGTTGTTCACCGTGACGTCACCGCCAGGTTCGGCCCGGCAGTTATTTTCAGCCGGTGACCCTCGACAGTGCTGCCGTTAATGGCTACGCCGTTCGCGACGATGATGACGACGACCCCGAGCTGGTGCTGCTGCCCAGTGGAGAGGTGGTCGACACCTGGCGTGAGGGCTACCCCTACGACGAACGGATGAAGCGGGACGAGTACGAAGAGCAGAAGCGGTTGTTGCAGATCGAGCTGCTCAAGCTGCAGAAGTGGAGCCAGGCCAACGGCCATCGCCACGTGATCGTGTTCGAAGGCCGCGACGCCGCCGGCAAGGGCGGCACGATCAAGCGGTTCATGGAGCACCTCAACCCGCGCGGCGCCCGCGTCGTCGCGCTGGAGAAGCCGACCGAGCGGGAACGTACCCAGTGGTACTTCCAGCGGTACGTCACGCACCTGCCGGCGGCCGGTGAGATCGTGCTGCTCGACCGTTCCTGGTACAACAGAGCCGGCGTCGAGCGCGTGATGGGCTACTGCACGCCGAAGCAGCACGCTGAATTCGTCCGTCAGGCACCGCTTTTCGAGCAGATGCTGACCAACGACGGCATCAGCCTCACCAAGCTGTGGTTCTCCGTGACCCAGGCCGAGCAGCGCACGCGCTTCACCATCCGCCAGGTCGACCCGGTGCGGCAGTGGAAGCTCTCGCCGACGGATCTCGCCTCGCTGGACAAGTGGGACGCCTACACCGCGGCCAAGGAAGAGATGTTCGCCTGGACCGACACCGAGGTCGCGCCGTGGACTGTGGTCAAGAGCAACGACAAGAAGCGCGCCCGGATCAACGCCATGCGCCATGTTCTCGGTAAGTTCGATTACGACAACAAGGACCATGAGGTGGTCGGGCACGCCGACCCGCTGATCGTGGGACGGGCGCTGTCGGATTGAGGCGGCGCCCACCAACGTAGGAGGGCGCTTGCGATTCGTCGCGACATTGCTGTTGTGGCTGGTCACCACCGTCGCTGTGGCGGTGGCTGTGCCGGTCTGCTGGGCGCAGCACACACTTGTCGACCGGGGCGGCTACGTCGCCCTGGCGACCACAGCGGCCAAGAACCATGAGCTGCAGAAGGCGACGGCCAGCGAGCTGGGCATCCAGATCAACAAGCTGGCCACCAGCGCGGGATACGACCTGAGCACCAGCACCATGTCGAGCGCCGCCGGTCTCTACACATCCAGCTCGGCGTTCCCGGGGCAGTTCGGCACCGCGAACGGCTATGCGCACGACTGGCTTTTCACCGACACCATGGCGCACTCAGACGCGTCCGGCCGGTGGGTCGTCGACCTGTCGCCGATGCTGTCGGACCGGTCGTTCAAGGCGACGCTGTCGGCGCTGGGGATTCGCGTCCCGTCGAAAATCGAAGTGCCGATTACTGATTCGGCCCAATCCGTGCGACCGGGCCAGTTCCGTGCGGCAACGACGTGGGGACCGTGGGCGCGGGTCGGCATCTGCGTGCTGACGGGCGTGTTCGCTCTGCTCACCCTGGCGGTGACCCGGTCCCGCGGAAAAACCGTTGCCGCCCTAGGTATCTCGACCATGATCGTCGGCGCCGCCGGCTGGGCCGGCATCGAGGCCGGACGCCGGTACATCAATGACGGGCTGAACCGCACCACCGGCAACGTCCGGCAGGTCGCCGACGTCATGGTCGATACCGCGATCGCCAACGCCCACCAGTGGCTCAACATCACCCTGGCCATCGGCGGCGGACTGGTGGTGCTGGGCGTGCTCGTCACGCTGCTGGGCAACCTCGGGCGCCGGGTGGTCCGCAAGCCCAAGCCTGTGGCGGCGCCCGCCGCCTGACAGTGATTTGTGCACGAAAATCCCGCGGTTGGCGCGGAAAATCGTGCTCAAATCACGAGCCGATGGTGCGCTCCAGGAACGAGTAGACCAGCGCGGCTTTGAACGCGGCCTGCGAATTGTCCGCGGCCCCACCGTGTCCGCCCTCGATGTTCTCGTAGTAACTGACGCGGTGGCCGGCGGCCTCGAGTGCTGCCGTCATCTTCCGGGCGTGGCCGGGGTGCACCCGGTCGTCGCGCGTCGACGTCGTCATCAACAGTGCCGGGTACTTCCGGTCGGCCGAAATATTCTGGTACGGCGAGTGTTTCGAGATGAACTCCCAGTCGTCGGGGTTGTCCGGGTCGCCGTACTCGGCCACCCACGACGCACCGGCGAGCAACAGGTGATACCGCTTCATGTCCAGCAACGGCACGCTGCACACCAGGGCGCCGAACAACTCCGGATACCGCGTGAGCATGACGCCCATGAGCAGACCGCCGTTACTGCCGCCCTCGGCGGCGAGTTGTTCGACGGTGGTGATGCCGCGGCGCACCAGATCGGCTGCGACGGCGGCGAAGTCCTCGTAGACCAGGTGGCGGCCTTCGCGCATCGCCTGCGTGTGCCAGCGTGGCCCGTACTCGCCGCCGCCGCGGATGTTGGCCTCGACGTACGTGCCGCCCTGGGTCAGCCACAACCGGCCGAGCACGCCGGCGTAGCCGGGCAGCATCGATGACTCGAAGCCGCCATATCCGCTCAGCAGCGTCTTGCGTGGCTCGGTGACACCGTTTTGTCCCACAACGAAATACGGGATCCGCGTCCCGTCGGTGGACGTCGCGAAATGCTGCGACACCTGGACCTCGGAGGCGTCGAAGAATGCCGGCGCACGCTTGATCTCGGTGACGGCGCCACCGGCATGTCCCCAGAGCAGGCGCGACGGGCTGTCGAATCCGCTTGAGTCCAGGAAGATTTCGTCGCCGTACTCGTCGACGTCGACGATGACGGTGGTGGCGTGCTTCGGCACGCCCGGGATGTCCTCGCGCTCCCACGTGCCGGGCGTGACCAGCTCGATGTGGCCGATGACGTCGACCAGCGTCTGCAGCAGCAGCCGGTCGCGGGTCCACGCGAAGTTCTGCATGCTGCTGTGGTCGTCGGGCTCGAAAACCACACTCAGTTCCCGGTTTCCGGCGACGTACTCGTCATAGCGGGCGGCCAGCAGTGTGCCCGCCGTGTACGTCGTCTCGCCGACGGTCCAATCGACGCGCGGCCGGATAAGGAGCCATTCCCGGTGAATGGAGATCGCGGCATCGGTGGGGACGTCGATGCGGACCAGCTCATCGCCGCGGACCTCGTAGCGTTCGCGGTTGAAGAAGTCGGTGGACTGCGACACCAGCAGTCGCTCGAAACCCGGTGTGCTGTCGTAGCCTGCGCCGACGCTGACGTCGGATGCCGCGCCTTCGAAGATCGTCACGGCCTCGGTCAGTGGCTGCCCGCGGTGCCACCGCTTGACGATCCGGGGGTACCCCGACTCGGTCATGGCGCCCGGCCCGAAATCGGTACCCACCAAAACCGTGTCAGCCGTCTCCCACGACACGCTGGACTTGGCTTCCGGCAGGTTGAACCCGTCTTCGACGAATTGCCGTGTTTCCATGTCGAACTCGCGCACGACCGTGGCGTCGGCCCCGCCGCGCGAGAGCGCGATCAGCGCGAGGTTCAGTCCCGGCTCGATGACGTCGGCGCCGGCCCAGACCCAGTTCTCGTCCTCGTCGGCCGCGAGCTTGTCCAGATCGATCAGCACGTCCCACTCGGGGGCGTCGGTGCGGTAGCTGTCCAGCGTGGTGCGCCGCCACAGCCCGCGGGGGTTCTCGGCGTCGCGCCAGTAGTTGTAGAGGAACTCGCCGCGCCGCCGGACGTACGGGATGCGGGCGTCGGTGTCCATCACCTCGAGGGCGTCGGCGCGCATCTGCTCGAAGCGCTCGCCGCCGAACTCGGCGATTGTCGGCTCGTTGTGCTCGCGCACCCAGGCGAGGGCGTCGTCACCGGTGACGTCCTCGAGCCAGAGGTACGGATCTTCGGAGGCCTGGGCGAGCGCAGCGACGGGATCAACTGGGGATTCAGAACTCACCCGGTCATTCTTACTCCCCGGCGTAGGGTAGCCGTATGCCATCTCGGGCACTGATCACCGCCGAGGCCGCCGAGCTGCTGCGCGCGCTGCAGAACCAGTACGGCCCCTTGATGTTTCACCAGTCCGGCGGCTGTTGCGACGGCTCGTCACCCATGTGTTACCCCGACGGCGACTTCATCGTGGGGGACCGGGACGTCCTGCTGGCGGTGCTCGACGTCGGCCCCGACGGCGTCCCGGTGTGGATCTCTGGGCCGCAGTTCCAGGCCTGGCAGCACACCCAGCTGATCATCGACGTGGTCGCGGGCCGGGGCAGCGGGTTCAGCCTGGAGGCGCCCGAAGGCAAGCGCTTCCTATCGCGCGGCCGGGTGTTCACCGACGCGGAGAACGCCGAGCTCAATGCGCAACCACCCGTCACCGGTGCGCAGTACGCGTCGGGTGTCAGGCCGGTGCGGGACGGCACGTTGATCGTCGATCACGTCGAAGAGGCCTGCCCGGTGCCGGCTGCGCGTCAGGGTTCGGCGTAGGCCACACCAACGTCCACGGCGATCTACTTCTCCAAGGTGAACTGGACGACGTCGGCCTGCTTGTTGCGGAACAGTTCCGCGCACCCGGTCAGGTACTTCTGATAGCGGTCATAGACCTCTCGGGACTGGATTCTGATGGCCTCGTCCCGGTGTGCCGCCAAGTTCTGTGCCCAGATGTCGAGGGTCGTGGCGTAGTGCGGCTGCAGTGAGTGTCTCCGGCTGACGGTGTATCCGGCCGCCGTCGCGAGTTCCTCCACCACGGGGATGATCGGCAGCCGGCCGCCGGGGAAGACGTCGGTCAGCAGAAACTTCACGAAGCGGGCGAATTCGAAGGTCAACGGTATCCCGAGTTCCTTGGCGTCCCGGAAGTCGAAACCACAGATGGTGTGCAGCAGCATGACGCCGTCGGGCGGCATGGCCGCGTACGTCCGCCGGAAGAATTCCGGATAGCGGTCGGGTCCGAAATGCTCGAAGGCGCCGATCGAAACGATCCGGTCGACCGGATCGTCGAACTGCTCCCAACCCTGCAACCGGACCTCGCAGCTGCGGGCCGTCGCCATCCGGTCGAAGGTGCGCTGCACATGGGCCGCCTGGTTCCTCGACAGCGTCAAGCCGATCACGTCGACGTCGTACCGTTCGACGGCGCGCAGCATTGTCGAGCCCCATCCGCAGCCGATGTCCAGCAACTTCATCCCCGGCAGCAGGCCGAGCTTGCTGAGCGCCAGATCGATCTTCGCGAGCTGGGCCTCCTGCAACGTCATGTCGTCGCGCACGAAGTAGGCGCAGCTGTAAGTCTGGGTCGGATCGAGGAACAGCCGGAAGAACTCGTCAGACAGGTCGTAGTGCGCCTGCACATCGCTGAAGTGCGGCGTCAGGGAATTGGACATGGCGCATCGACCCTTTCTGACGATAGGTCCCCGCCGAATACCCCGTTTCGCGAAGTTGAATCGGTCTCCCGACCCTCCCCGCCGCCGCGCCTATAAGGTGTGCATGTGACTCACTATGACGTCGTCGTTCTCGGAGCCGGTCCCGGCGGATATGTCGCCGCAATTCGCGCAGCCCAGCTGGGGCTGACCACCGCCATCGTCGAACCGAAGTACTGGGGCGGCGTCTGTCTCAACGTGGGATGCATCCCATCCAAGGCCCTGCTGCGCAACGCGGAGCTGGCCCACATCTTCAACAAGGAAGCCAAGACCTTCGGCATCAGCGGCGAGGCCACCTTCGACTTCGGTGCGGCGTTCGACCGCAGCCGCAAGGTCGCCGAGGGCCGCGTCGCGGGCGTGCACTTCCTGATGAAGAAGAACAAGATCACCGAGGTGGAGGGCTACGGCACCTTCACCGGCCCCAAGTCGATGCGCGTCGCGCTCAACGCCGGCGGAACCGAGGACCTCACCTTCGACAACGCGATCATCGCCACCGGTTCGTCGGTGCGGCTGGTGCCCGGCACCTCGCTCAGCGAGAACGTCGTCACCTACGAGAAGCAGATCATGACCCGGGAGCTGCCCGGCTCGATCATCATCGCCGGCGCGGGCGCCATCGGCATGGAGTTCGCCTACGTGCTGAAGAACTACGGCGTCGACGTGACCATCGTCGAGTTCCTGCCGCGTGCGCTGCCCAACGAGGACGCCGAGGTGTCCAAGGAGATCGAGAAGCAGTACAAGAAGCTGGGCGTCAAGATCCTCACCGGCACCAAGGTCGAGTCGATCGAGGATTCCGGCAGCGAGGTGACCGTCGTCGTGAGCAAGGACGGCGCCACCCAGGAACTCAAGGCCGACAAGGTATTGCAGGCCATCGGTTTCGGTCCCAACGTCGACGGCTACGGCCTCGACACGACGGGTGTCGCCCTGACCGACCGCGGCGCCATCGCCATCGACGACAACATGCGCACCAACGTGCCGCACATCTACGCCATCGGTGACGTCACCGCCAAGCTGCAGCTGGCGCACGTCGCCGAGGCGCAGGGCGTCGTCGCCGCCGAGACCATCGCCGGTGCCGAGACCCTCACCCTGGGTGACTACCGGATGATGCCGCGCGCCACGTTCTGCCAGCCCCAGGTCGCCAGCTTCGGGCTCACCGAGGAGCAGGCCAAGGCCGAGGGCTACGACGTCGTCGTCGCCAAGTTCCCCTTCACCGCCAACGGCAAGGCACATGGTTTGGCGGACCCGACCGGTTTCGTGAAGCTGATCGCCGACAAGAAGCACCTCGAACTGCTCGGTGGACACCTGATAGGCCCCGACGTGTCCGAGCTGCTGCCCGAGCTGACGCTGGCCCAGAAGTGGGACCTGACCGCCACCGAGCTGGCCCGCAACGTGCACACCCACCCGACGCTGTCGGAGGCGCTGCAGGAAGCCATCCACGGCCTGGCCGGCCACATGATCAACTTCTGAGTCGGTCTTGCGCGCGAACGTTGTTGCCGCGATAGGCGGTTTGGTCGTCGGTCACATGCTGTGGCTGGTGGCCATCTCGCTCGCGCTGGACACCACCAGCATCAGTTTCTGGGTGCTGGTGATGTCCGGCGTGGTATTCGTGGTGGCCGGCGTCGCGGTGTTCTTCGCGCGAAAGTTTCAGGAACGCAAGGCTTTTGCGAAGTCCGCGTTCCTGTGGTGTCTGCCTGTGGCGCCGGTGTTGATGACGCTGGCGGTGCTCGGCGTGACGTACCTGTAGCTAGTCCGGGAAGTCCAGCGGCACGCGCAGCGTCGCGATGGTCGCCGCCAGCCCATCGTATTGCGCTGCCAGCAGGCAGAATTCGATGAGCTGCTTGCGGTCCAGGTAGGACGCCAGCGATTTCCACGTCTGGTCCGACACCGACCGGGTGATGACGAACTCGTCCGTCGCGGTGATCAGAACGCGCTGCCGGTCGGTGAGCCCGTCGGCGTCGGGGCCCTCGAAAATGCGGGCCTGCGTCTCGGCGTCGACGCCGCGGCTGCGGGCGAGCCGGCGGTGCTGCTGCAGCTCATACTCGCTGCCCCGCAGATGCCCGACGCGCAGGATCACCAGCTCGGCATCCTTGAGCCCCAGCTTGCTGCGGCCCAGCAGCATGCCCGAGTAGGGGAGGAACGTCAGGAACAGCAGGTGGTGCTGGCCCAGGACGTTGAACAGGGTGAACCGCGGCGCGCGAATGGTCTTGGCGCCGATCTTGGCGATGACCCAGTTGAGCGGGCCCAGTTCACGGAAGCCGCCGGGTTCGATGCGGGCCGGCTCGATGGTGTTCACAATTCCCGAGTCTGGCACAGGCGAGGCGGTCGTAGGGTCGAGCCATGGGGCGGAAACGGCTGGGGCCGTCATCCACCGCCTGCAGCGGGCGCAATGACGCTTTGTTGAGTCGCGAATTGGTCGCAAATTGCTGGTAGCGGCGACCGACGACCTATCGTCTATGACGTGTTCACGGAGCATTCACCCTTTCTTAAGGAGGGTGTACCACCCCGAGTGAAGGTCGCGATCGGCATTGCGCTGGTCGCGACGTTCATGTGCGCGCTGCAGGCCACGGCGATGGTGTGTGGATTCCGGGGCCCGCTCGAGCGCTTGATCGGCGATTACCTCGGAACTCCGGCGGGCTTCACGGTGCCCTGGGCGGCCCTGGTGGTGGCGCTGGTCGCGGTACCGCGGGAGTACCGGCTGCCGGCTGCGGCCGCGGCGCTGGGGTTCGACGTGGTCTTCGTTGCGGGCCGGGAGTTTCTCGGTCTGCCGTCGGCGATGGGCAGCGGCGCGCTGGTTGTGCTGACCGGCCTGGGGGTGTTTGCCCTGCTGCGGTGGACCGGCTCGCAGCGCGACACCGCGCTGAAAGGCGTCGCCACCGGTCTACTGCTCGTTCTCGCCACCAAGGCCGGCGACGCGTGGCTGATGATCACGTCGTTGACGCGTCCCACCGTGCTCGATGAATTTGCGGCACGGGCCGACGTTGCGCTGGGGCAGCCGTCATGGGTGATGGGCCAGTTGGTCCAGCACCATTCGGTGCTCTATTTCGTACTGCATTGGGTGTATCTCGAGCTCTCCGCGGCTGCGACCGTCGTGGCCATCTATCAGCTGCGGAACGTCACCACGGGTGGACGGTGGCCGCGGCACTTCGTCGTCCGGACCTTTCTCGTGCTCGGTCTGATCGGCCCGTTGATCTATCTGATGTTCCCGTTGGTCGGCCCGACCTACGCCTTCGGCTCGGCCGGTGGCGGATTTCAGGTCGGCGATTTCTGGCCCGCCCTGCTGCCACCCGTTGACGGGACTCCGGTTTTCATCGCGTTCGACACGTCGACCCCACGTAACTGCATGCCGTCGCTGCACACCGCGTGGGCGCTGGCGGTGTTCATCCACTCTCGCTCGGGTCCGCGGTGGTTGCGAATCGGCGGTACCTGCTGGTTGGTCGGCACCCTGGCCGCGACGCTGGGTTTTGGCTTCCACTACGGCGTCGACCTGGTGGTCGGTGCGGTGTTGTGCCTGACGGTGGAATCGGCTCTGCGGGAACCGGTTCGGCCGGGCGCCCAGGCCCGACTGCGGCTCGTCGCCGGTGGCGTCGCGATCATCGTCAGCCTGATGCTGTGCGTCCGCTACCTGTCGGACTGGATGGCGCAGTATCCAATCACGTTCGGGGCGTTGATCATCGGCTTGCTTGCGACGCTGTCGTACGGCTTCTACACCACCTTCTTCTCGCGCCCGGGCGCTCCTGCACCGGCAATCGAGCAGTTGCCCGGCGAGGCGTCAGAAAGCTCAGCTGCGTGACGGCTGCAGGACGAAGCCATGCTTCTTGTCGTCAATGCACGCGATCAGCTTGGCGTCGTAGTTGACCTTGCTGCCGCCCGGAAGTTGCTTTGGCAACGGGCGTGACGTGCATGAAGTGTTGGGCAGGCGGAACTGATAGGGCTGCGGATCCCCGTCTCGCAGTGGCACGCTATTGGGCCCGACCGAGGTGCAGTTGGTGTCCGTACTTCCCGCGGTCTTACTGGGCAGCGCGAATGGCGCCGAACATCTCATCGCGGTGCATCCGTCCAAGGCGAATGCCGCGATGATGAGCATTCTGATGCCGTGATCAGACCCGAGGGAGCCAGGCAGAGCCGTTGGGGGACAAGACGAAACCGCGCCCCTGGGAGTCCTTGCATGCAGTCGTGCGCTTGTCGTCGACGCCGCAGATCACTCCATTGACGGTAAGGGTGTGGAACGGCGGGAGTGTCTTGAGGCTGTTTCTCTGCGGGATGCCAGAACCGATTGCGGCCAATCCGTAGTCTGTCCCGATCGAATTGACACCAACTGTGGCCGGCGGAACCGACGGAAAGTTGTTGCCTGTGCAGATCGCTGCAGGCGGAGTCATGTAATCGCAGGTGATGCCGTCAGGGGTCAGGAAAACAACTTGTGTGGCGTGGATGCCTGGCGTGGATGCGTCGACTTCGTAGTCGGCGGCGTCGACCGGTACGTAGCGGCTCATGTCGGGAAACGGCGGCGGATCCGCCCAAGCGCTGGGGTGGGCGGCGCTACTGAGCAGGGTCATCACCGCGACGATGAAAGATGCTCTGGGGAGTGCTCTCATGTCAGATCCTTCCAGAATCAGCTGAACGGTAATCGCGTCGCACCAGCTCCGCGTTACCTGGACGTATTGACCTGTACCTGCTGAGTGTCGTATGGCGCGCCGAGTGGTTGGCCGTCGGGGCCATTTTGGGTATTCCATTGGCTGACAAGGATATTCAGATCGTCGAGCGATGATCCCGGCATGATGTAGCCGCCGTACGGCTGGAAGACGTAGCCGGGCGCTGCCGGCGAGTTCTGTTGGGCCGCAATGATCGGCGGCGGTGCGAAAATCTTGGTCGGGTCATCGGCCACGCGAACTTCGACCTGATTGACACCTGGAGTGCTGTTGAACCCTGACAACACGGGGTGGCCATCGATCTCGCGGAAGCTCAATTCGCCGAAGTTCTGTCCACGACTCAATACGGCGGGTACGTCACGGGGCTGTCCCCAGTCACTACCCGTCCACGGTTGCCAGGCACTGCGGTCCGCGGCGTGCGCCGGATCAACTCGGTACATCGTCACGCCCTGACTGCGGTCGAAGGAGTCGCCCGCGATGTACACCATCCCGTCCTTGCCCTGGTAGCCACTGACTTGTGTCGGCGGGTTTCCTGGGAGACCCGGATACGAGGGTCGCCACGAGCCAGGCACGGGTTGCCAACCTTTGGACGGGTCGTTGGAGACCTCGACCAGCCACGAACCGGCCGTCGGCTTCAGGCCGGAGGTGCCGCTCACCATCATGTACGTCTTGCCGTTGGCCTGGAATGAGCCGGCGGGCAGGGGATTGGTGTTCGGGTCGATCGCTGTTGCCTCGGGTGGGGGCGGAAACAGCGTGCCCGGAGTACCGGGTCCGCCCGGACTGTTGAGTGGCGGGCCGAAGATGGGCCTGCCGTCCTTGTCCCAGCCGACGATCGGCACGGCCACCGAGCGGTAGTGCTCGTTGTCAGGCCCGCCGACCTTGTCGCCCTTGAAGGAGTCGCCGAAGACCGCCACCAACCGACCGTCGGGAAGCTCGACGATCTCGCCGAGATCGGCGGCCCCGATGCCCGGAATACCGGGTTGCGCGCCGGTGCCGGCGATGGGGCCGAGGTTCTTCACCCCACCCGGAGGCACCGAGCCGTTAGCCCCCGGACCGCCGCCGGGGCCGAGCTTGAATCCGTTCAATTGCGTGCCGATCAGCTTCAGTGCCGCGGCCACCTGTGCGTCGACGCTGGCCAATTTCATGGCCCGGCCCCGGATCGCTGCCTGATAGGCGTGCCGGGCCAGTTCGCGCACGAGCAGCATCGGGGCGACGAGAATCTTCGGCAACCGGTCGGTGACGGTCAGATCCTCGCTGACCGAGAACATCTCGTCTTCGGCCTCGTCAATCGCCTTGACTGCGTCGCGCTTCGCCGTGCCGATCGACTGAGCTCCTTTGGTCGCAGTCTTCTCGGCATGTTCGATCTGTTCCAGAACCGCATGGACCTTGGTCGCATCGGCTTTCAGACGCGCCCGGGCCTGCTCACCCGCAGTGCCGCTCCAGTCGGCGGTCTCGAGTCCGTGCTGGGCTTTGTCGTAAGCGTCCTTCAACTTCGTGGCGCGCTGGCCCCACGCTTTGGCCGCAGCCTCCAGCGCGTCCGTGTTCCACCCCTGGACCTGCGATTTCGTCGGCATCGACACCGGTGCGGTCAAGACTCCCTACCGACCCGGCATCGCCCGCGACACAGCCGCGCCACCCGCGGCGTCGGCGGCTTCGTAGTCCGCCGCGGCCTTGGTCAGATTGCCGCCGAATTCGGTGAGAGCCTTTGAGCACTCCCCATCGACGTGATCGATCCCTGCGGACACATCACCGACCGCAGCAGCACTCGGCTGCCATGCGGGTCCGGCGGCGACGGGAGACGACGCGGCTTTCAATCCGCCGGCGATGTCGCTGAATTCCCCGGCGAGCGACCGCAGGCCGGCCGGATCGACCTTCAACGTAGAGGGAGCCACGCATCAAGCCTATGCCCGTGCGGGCACTCGCCCGGTCACTGATTCACCCGCTTCACCACGTACGGCGTCACGGTGCTGCGGTGTTCGTCGAGGTCCAGTTCCCGGCCGAGGGCGGGGAACGCCCGCTGCGGACAGTTGTCCCGCTCGCACACCCGACAGCCCGAGCCGATGGGCGTTGCGGCCCCGCCGGACAGGTCCAGCCCCTCGGAGTAGACCAGCCGATTGGCATGGCGCAGTTCGCAACCCAGCCCGATGGCGAACGTCTTGCCGGGCTGGCCGTACCGCGCGGCCCGTCGTTCCACGGTGCGCGCCACCCACATGTAGTTGCGTCCGTCCGGCATCTGGGCGATCTGCACCAGCATCTTGCCGGGGTTCGCGAACGTCTCGTAGACGTTCCACAGGGGACAGGTGCCACCCGACGAGGAGAAATGAAAACCGGTGGCAGACTGGCGTTTCGACATGTTGCCGGCCCGGTCGACGCGGACGAACGACAGCGGCACGCCGCGCATCGACGGCCGCTGCAGCGTCGACAGCCGGTGCGCGATGGTCTCGTAACTCACCGAGTGGTACGCCGACAGCCGCTCGACGTCGTAGCGGAATTCCTCTGCGACAGCGTGGAATTGGCCGTAGGGCAGCACCGTCGCGGCGGCGAAGTAGTTGGCCAGTCCCATCCTGGCCAGCTTCACCGACTCCTCGCTGGTGAAATTGCCCTCGGTCACCAGGCTTTCCAATAGGTCGCCGAATTCCAGGTAGGCCAGCTCGGCGGCCAGTTTGAACACGTACTGACCCGACGACAGGTGGCCGCCGATCTCCAGCGTCCTGGTCTCGGGGTCGTACCGGTGCAGCACGTTGTCGCCGAGCTCGAGCCGCTGCACGATGCGCACGTGGTGTACCCGGCTCAACCGCTCGGCCAGTTCGCGGGACAGCTCGGACCGCCGCATGTGCATGCGCAGGATGAATTCCTCAGCGGCGGTATCGAGTTCGTGGAGGTAGTTCTGGCGTGTGTAGAAGTAGTCGCGGACCTCTTCGTGCGGCATGGTGATGGCACCGCTGCCACTGCCGTCGGAGAACCGGTCTTCGGTGGCGGCGGCCAGCTGCGCGGTGGACAGCCGGTAGCGGCGGTGCAGGTCGACCATCGCGCGGGCCATCGTCGGGTGGGTGCTGACGAGGTCGGCGATCTCCGGGATGTCGACGTCGACGCCCAGGTCGCGATCCATCAGCGCCTCGCGCAGCTCCGCGACCAGCCGGGTGTCGTCCTGGGACGCGAAGAACGTCGCATCGACGCCGAACACCTCGGTGATGCGGAGCAGCACGGCGACGCTCAGCGGCCGGACGTCGTGCTCGATCTGGTTGAGGTAGCTGGGCGAGATGTCGAGCATCTGCGCCAGCGCGGCCTGGCTGAAGCCGCGTTCGCCGCGGAGCTGACGCACCCGTGAGCCAACGAAAGTCTTCGCCATGAAACCAGCCTAACAACTATGTGAATACCGCCTTCGCATAATTGGCAAAATTGGCCTGTGGCAGGATCGGGCCCGCGGGTGAGTTGGGCGATCCAGCCGAGGGGACCCGTGTCGAAGGGACGCCATGAGCACTGTCGAAACCGCCGAGAAGACCACCGAAGAGACCGGCGAAAAGGCCAGGGCCACAGCCATAACGGGGCTGACGAAGGCCCTGATGCCGGTACCGGAGGGTCATCCCGACGTGTTCGACACCAGCTGGCCCCTACGGATGGCCGACGTCGACCGGGACGGCCGGCTGCGATTCGACGGCGCCTGCCGGCACATCCAGGACATCGGCCAGGACCAGCTGCGCCAG
>Ga0070667_100000945_pt1 | contig 26692 bp, 21 predicted proteins | sample KBSS33metaG_FD_64659 | JGI IMG/M metagenome (GOLD analysis project Ga0070667, IMG submission 64659) | Switchgrass rhizosphere microbial communities from Kellogg Biological Station, Michigan, USA - KBS S3-3 metaG | ecosystem: Host-associated > Plants > Roots > Rhizosphere > Soil ...
GGCATCACATGGGTCATGAACTGCTGCGCCTGCTCGTAGATGTCGTCGGTGTCGATCAGGATCTCGCCGACGTCGGCGGTGAAGTAGTCGCGGATCGCCCGGATGACGAGCGAGCTTTCCTGGTAGATCAGGAAAGCGCCCTTGCTCGCCTTGGCCGCGCCGTCGATGGCGGTCCAGAGCTTGAGCATGTAGTTGAGGTCCCACTGCAACTCGGGGGCGGTGCGGCCGATGCCGGCGGTGCGGGCGATCAGGCTCATGCCTTTGGGGTATTCGAGCTGGTCGAGGTTTTCCTTGAGCTCCTCGCGGTCTTCGCCCTCGATTCGGCGCGAGACGCCGCCGCCGCGCGGGTTGTTCGGCATCAGCACCAGGTAGCGGCCGGCGAGGCTCACGAAGGTGGTCAGCGCCGCGCCCTTGTTGCCGCGCTCCTCCTTCTCGACCTGCACCAGCAGGTTGTCGCCTTCCTTGATCGCGTCCTGGATTCGCGCGGTGCGCGCATCGGTACCTTCGCGGAAGTAGTTCTTCGAGATTTCCTTGAACGGCAGGAAGCCGTGGCGGTCCTCGCCGTAGTCGACGAAGCAGGCCTCGAGCGAGGGCTCGACCCGCGTCACGACCGCCTTGTAGATATTGCCCTTCCTCTGCTCCCGACCCTCGATCTCGGTCTCGAAGTCCATCAACTTCTGGCCGTCGACGATGGCGAGGCGACGCTCTTCGGGCTGCGTCGCGTTGATCAGCATGCGCTTCATCTGCACTCCTTCGACGCGCTCCCGATTGCGGGCCGCGCGCCACAGCGCTGCACCGGGCAGGGCCCGAAGCAGCTACACAGATGCACGAGAAACGAGAGGAACCGAAGGAATCGCCCTGGACTGACGACGAGCCGGTGCGGTCAGGCGACCGCGGGCATCGCCAGCGTTGGCGCGCGCGAGACAGTGGGAAAACGGCTGGGTGGCGAGCTTCCGGTCACTGGACGCAGGGCTGCAGCGCTTGGCGCGAGACGACGGCGCGAGCCGGGTCTTGCGTTCGTCTGCGGCCGGGAAACCTTGTCGTGGATTCTTTCTTGTTTGCTCTGCCGTCGCGTCTCGGAGCCGCGGCGTCGCGTGGGGACGCTGCCTGCCCGGGCGACGCGACGTTGCATCACCGCTTGGCCGGAACTGGATCCGACCGCTCCTCCCTCGGCCGCGCGGCGCGTTAGCTCGCCGCTAGACTCTGAAAAATCAACAACTTGGGCGAGAGTGGAGCAACGCATTATAAGGCGCAAAGGCGCCGCCAAAGCGGTCCCGCCGGTGCTGCCGCCCGATCATGCCGACGCCGCCGCGCCGCTCGTGCGAAACGTCCGCATCGACGCCGGCTCGGACGGGCAGCGGCTTGACAACTTCCTCGCCAAGATCCTGAAGGGGGTGCCGCGAACGCACCTCTATCGCGTCATTCGTTCCGGCGAAGTGCGGGTCAACAAGGGCAGGGCGGCGGCAGACACGCGCCTGGCCCTCGGCGACGAGGTCCGGATCCCGCCGATGCGCGTCGCCGATCGCAGCGAGCGGCCGGAAGCGCCCGGCCGCGAATTCATCGTCGTCCACGAAGACGACGCGCTCGTCTGCATCGACAAGCCTGCCGGCGTCGCCGTCCACGGCGGCAGCGGCGAGAGCTTCGGCGTGATCGAGCAGATGCGGCGTGCCCGCCCGGGCGAATTCCTCGAGCTCGTCCATCGCCTCGACAAGGAGACCTCGGGCCTGCTTCTCGTCGCCAAGACGCGGCCGGCGCTGGTCAAGCTGCAGAACGACCTGCGCTCGCGCGCGCCCGGCCGCGCGATCGGCAAGACCTATTCGGCGCTCGTCGTCGGCGCCTGGCCCGAGTCGCTCAAGGTGATCGACGTCGCCTTGCGCAAGGACACGCTCGCCGACGGCAGCCGTCATGTCAAGGCGGTCGACGAGGACGACGAGCGGGGTCGACGGTCGATCAGCGTGGTTCGGGTGGTGCAGCGCTTCACCGGCTTCAGCCTGCTCGACGTGTCGCTCAAGACCGGCCGCACGCACCAGATCCGGGTTCATCTCGCCGACGCCGGGCATGCGATCGCCGGCGACCCGAAGTACGGCGATTTCGCGCTCAACCGGGCGCTCGCGCGTGGCCAGCGTGTCGCGTCGCTTCGCTTCGACCGCATGTTCCTGCACGCGCGGCGCCTGCGCTTCGTCCATCCGGCGAGTGGGGAGCCGATCGAGCTCGAAGCACCGCTGCCGGCGGCCTGCGTGGCCCTCCTCGGGGCGCTCGAACCGTCGGCTTGAGCGGCTTGTTCCTACGTCGCGGCCCGGCATCGTCCGCCTGCGGCGGGGCGGCGGGGGCGTTCCAATGCCATTCGTCGACGCCTGTGCGCCCCGAGCTCGGGTGCTTTGCAAGGCGGCGCAAACCTGCCAAAGGAATCCACACCATGAAGACCAAGCTCCTCGCCATCGTTTCCGCCCTCGCCCTCGGGGTCGGCGGCATCACCGGCTGCTCGACGACCACCACGGCGGCGCGCGGCAGCGACCCGATCGCCAAGCGACATGGCATCGACTCCAACGTAGACAACGCCCTGTCACGCCTTTACGCCCAGGATCCGTCGTCGCGCGAGATGATCAACAAGGCGCGCGGCGTCCTCGTCTTCCCATCGATCATCGCGGCCGGCTTCGTCGTCGGCGGCTCGTACGGCGAAGGCGCGCTGCGCGTTCGCGGCCGGACCACCGAGTACTACAGCACCGCCGCCGGCTCCGTCGGCCTGCTCGCGGGCGCCGAATCGAAGGCCGTGTACCTGCTGTTCATGACCGACGAAGCACTCGCGAAGTTCAGGGCCAGCAAGGGCTGGACGGTCGGCGCAGACGCGTCGGTCACGCTCGTCAACGTTGGCGCCAGCGCCTCGGTGGATACCAAGACCGCGCAGCAGGAGATCGTCGGCTATGTCCTCACCAACGGCGGCCTGATGGCCAACGTGAGCCTCGAGGGCACGAAGATCACGCCGATCAGCATCTGAGGTCGCGAGGCCCGGGCCTCGCGCGAGCCTCGCGGTTTCCCTTCGCCTGGAAGGTCGTTTCCGTTATTCTCCATGTGAGTCGCCGTCGCCGCGCGTACCGGTTTGGTACCGCGGCGCTGTCGTCTCCACTCGGAGGAATCGTATGAAATCCAAGCTCATTGCACTTGCTTCGGCCGCCGCTCTCGCGATCGGCGCCATCACCGGTTGCACGACCACGTCGAAGCCTCCGGCCGACACCCCTGCCCAGAAGCGGCAGAACCTCGACGCGGCAGTCGACGCCGCCCTCGCGCAGTTGTACGCCCAGGATCCGGCGTCGCGCGAGCTCGTCGCGAAGTCGCGCGCCGTGCTTGTCTTCCCGTCGATCGTTACCGCCGGGTTCGTCATCGGCGGCTCGTACGGCGAAGGTGCGTTGCGCGTCGCCGGCCGCAGCGAGCGGTACTACAAGACGGCGGCGGGCTCGGTCGGCCTCCTCGCCGGTGGCGAGTCGAAGGCGATGTACCTCCTCTTCATGACCGACGAGGCGCTCAACAAGTTCAAGGCCAGCAACGGCTGGACGGTCGGCGCGGACGCGTCAGTGGCGATGATGAGGACCGGTGCGACCGCGGCGGTCGACAGCGCCAGCGCGCAGCAGGCAGTGATCGGCTATGTGCTGGTAAAGGGTGGCCTCATGGCCAATCTCAGCCTCGAAGGGACGAAGATCACGCCGCTCGAGCTCTGATCGACGGCCGGGGTCCCAACCTGGCCCGCGGCAGCGCCGGTGGCGCGCAAGAATCGCGTGCCATGCTCGCGCGCCGCTTCGATCTGATCGTCTTCGACTGGGACGGCACCCTGTTCGACTCGACCCGGTTGATCGCGCGCTGCATACAGCAGGCCTGCGCCGACGTCGGCACCGCGGTGCCGAGCGACCGCGACGCCAGCTTCGTCATCGGTCTCGGCCTGGGCGACGCGCTGCGCCACGCAGCGCCGGATTTCCCGCGCGATCGCTACGGCGAGCTCGCCGAGCGCTATCGCCACCACTACCTCTCGAGCCAGGACGAGATCGTCCTCTTCGACGGCACGCTCGAGATGCTGCTCGCGCTGAAGGCGCGCAACCACTGGCTCGGCGTCGCGACCGGCAAGACCCGGCGTGGCCTCGACCAGGCGCTCGCCGGTTCGCCGCTCGCGGGCCTGTTCGACGCCACCCGTACCGCCGACGAGACGCGCGGCAAGCCCGACCCGCTGATGCTGGTCGAGTTGATGCGCGAGCTCGGCGCGTCGACCGACCGCACGCTGATGGTTGGCGACACGACGCACGACCTGCAGCTCGCCGCCAACGCCGGCTGCGCGAGCGTCGCCGTGAGCTTCGGCGCGCACGATCACGACGAGTTCGCGAGCCACCAGCCGCTGCACGTCGCCCACTCGACCGCCGACCTGGCGCGCTGGCTCGACGCAAATGCCTGATTCCGGCGCGTCTGCACCGCTCCGTTTCCAAGCGGTCGCACCGCTGCCGCCGCAGCGCCTCTGCGCCGGCGTCGAGCTTGCCGAGAAGGGACGCGCCGTCCTGTTCGACGTTCTCCACTTCCGCGAGCCGGCGCGCGCCTTCGCCCTGCGCTTCGAGGGCCGCGTCGTCGCGTACCTGAATCGGTGCGTGCACGTGCCGACCGAGCTCGACTGGCAACCCGGCGAGTTTCTCGACGGCGGCCGCGAGTTCATCATCTGCGCGATCCACGGCGCCAGCTACGCTGCGCAGACCGGCCGCTGCATCGGCGGCCCGTGCGGGCAGGGGCGGCTGCTCGCGATCGAGACCTTCGAGCGCGACGACGCCGTCTGGTGGCAACCGACGCGCGACACGCAGCCTCAGTTTCCCGACTGAGCGTCGCGCGCGCTGGGCGCGCCTTCGGCGGGCGGGCCATGTTGGTGCGAAGACCGCCTTGGCGTGGTGCACCGGCGCGGCCTTGCCCTTCTTCAGCGATGGCACAGGCCTTGCAGACCAAGTCCCTCGACGAACACGTGTTCGCCGTGCCGAAGGGCACGCCATCCAGAAACCCGGAGGTCTCCTACCCATGAAACGCCGCTTCGCGCTCAAAGCCGCCTGGGCAGCTCTCGCTGTCTCGGGCCTCGTCTCGTTGCCTGCACTCGCCGCCGACACCATCAAGGTCGGCGTCCTCCACTCGTTGTCGGGAACGATGGCGATCTCGGAGACGGTGCTCAAGGACGTCGCCTTGATGACGATCGACGAGATCAACGCCAAGGGCGGGGTGCTCGGCAAGAAGCTCGAGCCGGTCGTCGTCGATCCGGCGTCGAACTGGCCGCTGTTCGCCGAGAAGGCGAAGCAGCTCATCACGCAGGACAAGGTCGCCGTCGTCTTCGGCTGCTGGACCAGCGTCTCGCGCAAGTCGGTGCTGCCGGTGTTCGAGGAAAGCAACGCGCTGCTCTTCTACCCCGTCCAGTACGAAGGCGAAGAGCTTTCGAAGAACGTGTTCTATACCGGTGCGGCGCCGAACCAGCAGGCGATTCCCGCGGTCGAGTACCTGATGAGCAAGGACGGCGGCTCGGCCAAGCGCTTCGTTCTCCTCGGCACCGACTACGTCTATCCGCGCACGACCAACAAGATCCTGCGTTCCTTCCTGCACAGCAAGGGCATCAAGGACGAGGACATCATGGAGGAGTACACGCCGTTCGGCCACTCCGACTACCAGACCATCATCGGCAAGATCAAGAAGTTCTCGTCGGAAGGCAAGAAGACGGCGGTCATCTCGACCATCAACGGCGACTCGAACGTGCCGTTCTACAAGGAGCTCGGCAACCAGGGCCTGAAGGCCAAGGACGTCCCGGTCGTCGCCTTCTCGGTCGGCGAGGAAGAACTGCGCGGCGTCGACACCAAGCCGCTGGTCGGCCACCTGGCAGCGTGGAACTACTTCCAGTCGGTCAAGAACCCGACCAACACGGCGTTCATCAAGGAGTGGACCGACTACGCCAAGGCCAAGAGCATCCCGGGCCACAAGGACAAGCCCCTGACGAATGACCCGATGGAAGCCACCTACATCGGCATCCACATGTGGGCGCAAGCGGTCGAGAAGGCCAAGTCGACCGATCCGGACAAGGTGATCGCCGCGATGTCGGGCCAGACGTTCAAGGCGCCGGGCGGCTTCACGTCGACGATGGACGCGAAGAACCACCACCTGCACAAGCCGGTGTTCATCGGCGAGATCAAGAACGACGGCCAGTTCAACGTCGTCTGGAAGACGCCGGGTCCGGTCAAGGCCCAGCCGTGGAGCCCGTTCATTCCCGAGAACAAGGGCAAGAAGGACGAGCCCGAGAAGAAGTGACATTCGGGGGCGCACGAGCGCCCCCGAATGTCATCCTGAGCGCAGCGAAGGATCTCGCAGGCAACGGGCCCGGGATCCTTCGCTGCGCTCAGGATGACAGTTCGTGCGCATCTTCTTCTTGCCTGGCTCGTCGTCCTCTCAGGGTTGTCGCCCGCGGCGCTCGCGCTGACGACCGAGCAGGCGTTGGCGATCGCCGCAGGCGAGAACGACTCGCGCATCGAAGCGCTCAACGCGGCGGTCGCGCGCGGCGACGATCGGCTGGCCGCCTTCGTGCAGGCGATGCTCGTCGACGAGGTCAAGGTCGCCGGCGACAGGGTCTTCATCGTCCACGACGGCAAGAGCACGGATGCGGCGAGCGGCGCCGCCGCGGCGCTGCCCGAGGGCGCCGAGGACGTCACCAACAACAACCGGACGCGCGGGGCGCTCGAGGCCGCGCTCGCCGGCTTGCGCGTGCTGTCGCCGGACGTCGGCGTGCGCCGCGGCGCGGTCGAAGAGCTCGCCAAGGCCTCGCTCGACGAGTCGTCGCTGCCGCTGGTGGAGAAGGCGTACGCGGCCGAGACCGACCCGGGATTGAAGCGCCAGCTCGAGCGCATGCGCGCGACGATCCTGGTGTCGTCGTCGGATCGCAGCAAGCGCCTGGCCGCCGCTGCGGAGCTGGCGAGCAGCAACCAGAGCGCCGTCGCCAGCCTGCTCCAGGAGCGCCTCGCGCCGGACAGCGAGAGCGATGCCGAGGTTCGAATCGCGCTGCAGCAGGCGCTGTCGTCGGTGCGCTCGCGCCTGGCCTGGGGCGAGCGCCTCGCCGTCGTGTTCACCGGCATCAGCCTGGGCTCGGTGCTGCTCCTGGTCGCCCTCGGCCTGGCGATCACCTACGGCCTGATGGGCGTCATCAACATGGCGCACGGCGAGCTGATGATGATCGGCGCCTACACGACCTACGTCGTCCAGAACCTCTTTCGCACCTATCTGCCGGGCGTGTTCGACGCCTACGTGCTGGCGGCGATCCCGGCGGCGTTCCTCGTCTCGGCGGGGGTCGGCGCGGTGCTCGAGCGCGGCGTGATCCGCTTCCTCTACGGCCGGCCGCTCGAGACGCTGCTCGCGACCTGGGGCATCAGCCTGGTCCTGCAGCAGGCCGTGCGGTCGACGTTCGGTGCGCAGAACGTGCCGGTCGAGAACCCCAACTGGCTCTCCGGCGGCGTCGAGATCATGAGCAACCTGGTGCTGCCGTTCAACCGGATCGCGATCATCGCCTTCGCCTTCATCGTCCTCGCCGGCGTCGCCCTGCTGATCGCCAGGACGCGCTTCGGCCTGTTCATCCGCGGCGTCACGCAGAACCGGCGCATGGCGTCGTGCGTCGGCGTCGACACCGCGAAGATCGACATGCTCGCGTTCTCGTTCGGCGCCGGCATCGCCGGCCTCGGCGGCGTCGCGCTCTCGCAGATCGGCAACGTCGGTCCCGACCTCGGCCAGAGCTACATCGTCGACTCGTTCCTCGTCGTCGTCCTCGGCGGCGTCGGCCAGCTCGCCGGCACGGTCGTCGCCGGGCTCGGCCTCGGCGTCCTCAACAAGCTGCTCGAAGGCGTCGCCGGGGCGGTGCTCGCGAAGATCGCGGTGCTGGTCTTCATCGTCATCTTCATCCAGAGGAAGCCGTCGGGCCTGTTCGCGATGAAGGGCCGGAGCGCGGAGGCATGAGCGCCGTCCTGGGTTCGCCGGTCGCGGCCGGAACGATCGCGCCGCGCCGCGGCATGCTGCTCGGCATGCGCGGCTGGGCCGGCGTGACGATCGCACTCGCCGTCGTCGCCGTGATCGTGCCGATCGCCAACCTGCTCGTCCCGGCGGGAAGCGCCTTTCACCTCAGCGAATACGCGGTCCAGCTGATCGCCAAGATCATGTGCTACGCGATGTGCGCGCTGGCGATGGACCTGATCTGGGGCTACACCGGAATCCTCTCGCTCGGCCACGGCGTCTTCTTCGCCCTCGGCGGCTACGCGATGGGCATGTACCTGATGCGCCAGATCGGCAGCGACGGCCAGTACCGCATGCCGATGCCCGACTTCATGGTCTTCCTCAACTGGAAGCAGTTTCCCTGGCACTGGGCACTCTCGGACTCGTTCGTCGCGCAGATGCTCCTGGTCGTCCTCGCGCCCGGGCTGCTCGCCTTCGTGTTCGGCTTCTTCGCCTTCCGCTCGCGCATCAAGGGCGTCTACTTCTCGATCATCACCCAGGCGATGACCTACGCGATGATGCTGCTCTTCTTCCGCAACGAGACCGGCTTCGGCGGCAACAACGGGTTCACCGACTTCAAGCGCATCCTCGACGTGCCGCTGCAGACGCCGTCGATGCGGATGCTGCTCTTCGTCATCACCGGCTGCACGCTGATCGCCTTCTTCCTGATGGCGCGAGCGATCGTCGACAGCAAGTTCGGCCGCGTCCTGCAGGCGATCCGCGACGCCGAAAGCCGCGTCATGTTCACCGGCTACGACCCGCTGCGCTACAAGCTCGCGATCTGGACGCTCTCGGCGGTGATGTGCGGCATCGCCGGCGCGCTCTACGTGCCGCAGGTCGGCATCATCAATCCGAGCGAGATGACGCCGGCGGCGTCGATCGAGATCGCGATCTGGACGGCGGTCGGCGGCCGGGCGACTCTCATCGGCCCGATCGTCGGCGCCTTCTTCGTCAACGGCGCGAAGAGCTGGTTCACCCAGGCGTTCCCCGAGATCTGGCTCTACGCGCTCGGCGCGATGTTCATCGCCGTCACGTTGTTCCTGCCGCAAGGAATCGTCGGCTTGCTGCGCGGGCCGAACGGCGTGGTCGCGCGGCTGCGCCGCGGCCTGCGCAAGGAAGCGGAGAGCGTGTCGTGACGCCCGACCTGATGCGCGCCGGCGCCGTCGCCCGCCGCGCCGCCGAGGCGCGGCAGATCGCCGCCACGGCGGGCCGCTCGGGCGGCCGCGAGACGAGCTATTCGCGCGTCGCCCGTCCCGGCGAGCTCGACGTCGCCCATGGCGCGATCCTCTACCTCGACGACATCACGGTCAGCTTCGACGGCTTCAAGGCGCTCAACGCGCTCACGCTCTCGATCAGCGCCGGCGAGATGCGCTGCATCATCGGCCCGAACGGCGCCGGCAAGACGACGATGATGGACGTCATCACCGGCAAGACGCGCCCCGACGCCGGCCAGGCGTTCTTCGGCTCGACGATCGACCTGCTTCGCCTGCGCGAGAACGAGATCGCCGAGGCAGGCGTCGGCCGCAAGTTCCAGAAGCCGACCGTGTTCGAGCACCTCTCGGTGTTCGAGAACCTCGAGCTCGCCCTCAAGGCCGACCGCGGCGTTCGCGCCTCGCTGTTCTTTCGCCTCTCGGGCGCGCAGCTCGACCGAATTGGCGAGATGCTCGTCCTCATCCATCTGAAGGAGCAGGCGCAGCGCGCCGCCGGCGCGCTCTCGCACGGCCAGAAGCAGTGGCTCGAGATCGGCATGCTGCTGATCCAGAACCCGCGCCTGCTGCTGCTCGACGAGCCCGTCGCCGGCATGACCGACGAGGAGACCGAGCGCACCGCCGAGCTCTTTCTCTCGCTCGAGGGCAGCCATTCACTGGTGATCGTCGAGCACGACATGAAGTTCATCCATGCCCTCACGCACGGCAACCCGGAGAAGAAGGTGACGGTGCTGCACGAGGGCAGCGTGCTGGCCGAAGGATCGCTCGCCGACGTGCAGGGAAACGAGAAGGTCGTCGAGGTCTATCTTGGCCGCTGACGCCAACGCCTTCTTGACGGCGAGTTCGTCGCTGCCGCTGGCGCGCGCGGCGAACGATGCGGCACGGCCGACGGCGGCACAAGCCGCGCTCGACGCGCCGATCCTGAGAGTCGAAGCCCTCAACCAGTACTACGGCGGCTCGCACATCCTGCGCAACGTCGCGCTCGACGCCGTTGCTGGCGAGGTGACGGTCATCCTCGGCCGCAACGGCGTCGGCAAGACGACGCTGCTGAAGAGCCTGATGGGGGTCGTTCCGGTGCGCTCGGGCCGAGTCCTTCTTGGCGGTGCCGACATCACCCACGACACGCCGTACCAGCGCGCGCGCCGCGGCATCGGCTTCGTGCCGCAGGGCCGCGAAATCTTCAGCCGCCTCACCGTCCAGGAAAACCTGGCGATGGGCCTGGCCTACAAGCGCGGCGGCACGGCACTGCCGAAGGAGCTGTTCGAGCTCTTCCCGGTGCTCAAGCAGATGCTGCACCGGCGCGGCGGCGATCTCTCGGGCGGCCAGCAGCAGCAGCTCGCGATCGCGCGGGCGCTCGCCGCCGGGCCTTCGCTCCTCGTCCTCGACGAGCCGACCGAGGGCATCCAGCCGTCGATCATCAAGGACATCGGCCGCGTCATCCGAATGCTCGCCGACACCGGGCTGCCGACCTCCGGCCCGCCGCAGCGCATGGCGGTCGTCCTGGTCGAGCAGTACTACGACTTCGCCGCCGAGCTCGCCGATCGCTACCTGGTCATGGAGCGGGGCGAGGTCGTTCAGCGCGGGCGCGGTGCCGACATGGAGCGCGAGGGCGTTCGAGCCCGCATGTCGATCTGACCGCGCCCTGGCGCTTACGCCGTCGAGCGCATCTGGTCGCGCAGCGTCCGGATCTGGTCGTGGTTGCGCTTGACGCCTTCGTATTGGCGCTGGACCACGGCGGCCACGTCGTCGGGCAGCGATTTCTTGATCGCGTCGCGGTAACGCGCGAGGGCGGCGTCCTCGCCGCGCTCGCACTCGTTGAGCGCGGCCTGGTCGCTGTCGCCGGTGAGCATGCCCTTGAGGTTGACCCAGCCGCGATGCATCGTTCCGGTGACGCTGCTGCCGGTGTCGGCCTTGCCGCCGAGGCGCAAGACCAGCGCCTGCAGCTCGGTCGCGGCTTGTCGGCACTCGTCGGCTCGGCTGGTGAAGACCTGGCGCAGCTGGGTCGACTTGACGTGCTCGGCGCAGGTGCGAAAGCCGTACTCGCCGTCCTTGCAGGTCTCGATCAGGGTGTTCAGTTCGTCGACGACGTCGTCGTTGCTCATCACGTCGTTGCTCATGGGGATGTCTCCTGCGGGATGGGGGTCATTCCGGGTTGGCACTTCGCATGCCTGCCGAGGCCACAATGCCGTCCCCGACCGTGCCGGAGGAAGGCCGATGCTCACCGTCCACCATCTCAACAATTCGCGCTCGCAGCGCGTGCTCTGGCTGCTTGAGGAGCTCGGCGTCGACTACGAGCTCCAGCGCTACCAGCGCGACGCGAAGACGATGCTCGCGCCGCCCGAACTCGTCCGCGTCCATCCGCTCGGCAAGTCGCCCGTCGTCACCGACGATGGCATCACCGTCGCCGAGTCGGGTGCGATCATGGAGTACCTGCTCGAGACGTACGGGGCCGGCCGCCTGGTGCCGCCGCCGGGCACCGAGGCGCGGCGGCGATTCACCTACTGGCTGCATTTCGCCGAGGGCTCGGCGATGCCGCCTTTGCTCCTGAAGCTGATCTTCGATCGCATCGGCTCGGGGCAGGGGATGCCGTTCTTCGCCAAGCCGATCGGCCGCGCCATCGCCGCCAAGGTGAAGGCGATGATGATCGAACCGAACCTGAAGCGTCAGCTCGACTTCATGGAGAGCGAGCTGAGCCGCAGCGAATGGTTTGCTGGCGACGAGTTCAGCGCAGCCGACATCCAGATGAGCTTCCCGGTCGAGGCCTCGGCGATGCGCGCCGGCCTCGACGCGAGCCGGCCTCAGCTGATGACGTTCCTGAAGAAGATCCACGCCCGGCCTGCGTTCCGGCGCGCGCTCGAGCGCGGCGGGCCCTACAGCTTCGCCAACGACTGACAGAGCGCGCGGTCAGCGCGTCGTCGTGTCGTTGGTCGGCGACTTGGGGTCGAAGCGCGCCGCCTGGCGCGCCGGCCGCGACACCCCCGCGGCACGGCCGCCTTCGGCACCGGTCGCGGTCTGCGCGAGGGTCGTCGTCGGCACTGGGACGGTGCGCGCGGCGGGCGCGTCGAGCAGCGCGACCATCGGGCTCCTGATGGCGGCGGCGAAGCCGATCACGTTCTTGCCCTGATCGAAGGGCAGCTTGCTGCGCGGATCGGCGCCGTGGGCCATGAGGAAGCGAACGGTGTCGGCTTGCGCATCGGGATTGACGAGGTAGCCCGGCAGCAGCACGCGTTGCAGCGGCACCCAGCCCATCTGTGCGCCGCGGCTCGGCGGCGCCCGATTGGCGAGCTGGGGCAACTCGTAGAACCACCATCCGAGGGCGGCCCAATGGCTGGTTCGCAATGCTTCCTCGAAGCCCATCGGCAGGCTGCCGTCGTAATGATCGAGCGCGGCGCTGGGCAGATGGCCAGCGATCTGGAGCTCGCGGCCGAAGCGCGTCACGAGGACGTCGGGGTCGAGCGCCTCGAGCGGGCTGAACGAGAGGGTGCCCGGCTGCAGCTTGCCGTGATCGAGCCAGCCGACGAGCACCTGGTCGAGGCCGGCGGCGCGCGCGTTCCGGCAGCTGAACATGCGGAAGACGTCGTGGCGGACGGCGCGCGGGTCGTTGTCGGCAAGGTAGACGATGGCCTTCAGGATCTCGGGAGACGCGGCCTGGAAGTTCGGGCAGGCATCGATCTCGGCGAGGTCCTGCAGCGGCGAGCGGGCGCAGCGTTCGTAGCTCGCGCCCTTCTCGATCAGCTCGGGCAGGGCACGCCAGAGGCGCGCGTCGCGCGTCGCGGCGGTGAGCGGACACGACTGCAGGCCGCTCTTGGCGATGTCGGCGGGGCGAATGGTGCCGGGGACGAACTCGCAGCGGCCGTTGAGCGCGCGCTGCACGCTGTTGAGCAGCGCACACGGCGTCGGATCGTCTTCGGTGAGCTGGGCATGGACATGCTTGACCATTTCCCAGGTCATGCTGGTGTCGGTCGCGATGCCGGCGGCGGTGAGGATCAGTCCGGGCGCGGTGCAACCGGCAAGCGTGGCAGCACCGATCGCAAGAGCGGCGAGCGGGCCGGCAAGGCGGAAGGCGCGAAGCATTGTGCTGTGGGCAGCCGCTGGCGCCGGCGACGGACGCGCAGGCGGGACGAGCGGAGAAAGATAGTAGTCAGGCGTTTACACGCATGTCTGTGAACAATCTCCCCGATCCCTGACGATCTCGTAACACGATGTGCACGGCGTCTCGAATGAAGGCGCCGCGGCCGAAGTTACAGTGACGTCAAGGCGCGTCGAAGCGGCCCAGATTCGCTCCGGAGACCTCATGCGATCGATCCCCGCCTCGCAGGCGACCCGCCTCGTCCTCGCCCGCGCCTTGGTCGCGACCGCCGCGCTGCTCGGGGTCGCCCAGGCCGCGTCGGTCGCTCCCGTCGCCGCCGAGAACGGCATGGTCGTGACGGCGCAGCACCTCGCGACCGAGGTCGGGGTCGACGTGCTGCGCCGCGGCGGCAACGCCGTCGACGCGGCGGTCGCCGTCGGCTATGCGCTGGCGGTCGTGTACCCGGCCGCAGGCAACCTCGGCGGCGGCGGCTTCATGACGCTGCAGCTCGCCGACGGCAGGAAGACCTTCCTCGACTTCCGCGAGAAGGCGCCGCTCGCCGCGACCGCCAACATGTACCTCGACGCCGCCGGCAACGTCGTCAAGCGGTCGACGACGACCGGCCATCTCGCCGTCGGCGTCCCCGGCACGGTCTCGGGCCTCGACATGGCGCTCGCCAAGTACGGGACGATGAAGCGCGCCGACCTGATCGCGCCGGCGATCCGCTTCGCCGAGGAGGGCTTCGTCCTCGACGCCGGCGATGCCGCGATGTTCGCGACCGCGACCGAAGCGTTCAAGGTCGATCCGGCGACGACGGCGATCTTCCTCAAGCCCGGCGGCCAGGCCTACGTCGCCGGCGATCGACTGATCCAGAAGGACCTCGGCGCGACGCTGCGCCAGATCCGCGAAGCCGGCGCCGCCGGCTTCTACAAGGGCCCGGTGGCGCGCGCGATCGTCGCCTCGAGCAGCGCCGGCAAGGGCCTCATCACCGAGGCCGACCTCGACCAGTACACGACTCGCGAGCTGGCACCGATCGAGTGCGACTACCGCGGCTTTCACATCGTCTCGGCGCCGCCGCCGAGCTCGGGCGGGGTCATCCTCTGCGAGATCCTCAACGTCCTCGAGGGTTATCCGCTCAAGGACTGGGGCTTCCGCTCGGCGCAGGCAGTGCACGTGCAGATCGAGGCGATGCGCCACGCCTACGTCGACCGCAACAGCTACCTCGGCGATCCCGACTTCGTCAAGAACCCGCTCGACCGCCTCCTCGACAAGGCGTACGCGGCGAAGATTCGCGCCGCGATCGATCCACAGAGGGCGGCAGTCTCGAAGGACCTGAAGCCCGGCGTCGCGCCGCACGAAGGCAGCAACACCACGCACTACTCGATCGTCGACGGCAAGGGCAACGCCGTCTCGGTGACCTACACGCTCAACGACTGGTTCGGCGCCAAGGTCACCGCCGGCGGCACCGGCGTCCTCCTCAATGACGAGATGGACGACTTCACGGCCAAGCTGGGCGTGCCGAACATCTACGGCCTGGTCCAGGGCGAGGCGAACGCGATCGCGCCGGGCAAGCGACCGCTGAGCTCGATGAGCCCGACGATCGTCACGAAGGACGGCAAGCCGGTGATGGTGGTCGGCACGCCGGGCGGCAGCCGCATCATCACCGCGGTGCTGCACACGATCATCAACGTCGTCGACTACGGCATGAACGTGCAGGAGGCGGTCGATGCGCCGCGCTTCCACCAGCAGGCGCTGCCGAACCCGACCTACGTCGAAGCCTTCGCGATCAGCCCCGACACGCGCAAGATCCTCGAGGGCATGGGCCATGTGTTCGCGGCGCCGCAGCCGGCCAACCACGTCGCCGCGATCCTGGTCGGCGCGCCGAGCCTGGGCGCCAAGCCGGTCGGCAGGAACCGCTTCTACGGCGCCAACGACCCGCGCCGCAACAGCGGCCTGGCGCTCGGCTACTAGCCCGTCGTCAGCGTCCGCGCTGCTGTCGCCGACGCAGCTCGTCTGGCTAGGAGGAACGCTTCGCCGTCGACTTGCGCGCGGTCTTCTTCGCCGCGGTCTTTCGGCTCGCCTTCTTCGCGGCTGTCTTCTTCGCTGTCGACTTCTTGGCGGGCACCTTGGCGCCTTCCTTGCGCGCCTCGGAAAGGCCGATCGCGATTGCCTGCTTCTTGCTGGTCACCTTCTTGCCCGAGCCGCCGCTCTTCAGCGTGCCGTGCTTGCGCTCGTGCATCGTTTTTTCGACCTTGTCCGACGCCTTCTTGCCATACGTTGCCATGGTGTCCCCGTCTCTTGAGTTGAACGCGGTGCATGACCGCCTTGGCAGCCGACATGCCCAGTGCAAGCGATCGCACTCAGAAGATGCGCGCGGCGAGCCACGTGAAGCCGGTGAACGCCGACCACACCGGCGTACCGCTGCGCAGGCTGCGCGCGACACCGGCATCGAGGACGAGGCGCTTCGAGACGTTGTAGGTCACGGCACCGAGAAGCTGACGGGACGAATCGGCCCCGTGTTGCGCCGTTCCCGAGAGCTCGCCGACGATGCTCCAGTGCTCGTCGAGCGATCGCGACAGCGAGGCGGCGCCGAGCCACTGCGTGCGGGCCGTGCCCGCCTCGCTCGCGCCCGACCGCGTCGCCGCCACGTTGAGGTCGGTGTGCCAGGCGCCGAAGTCGGCGCTGTAGATCGCGTTCAGCCCCCAGTCGGGCTTGCCGCTGCCGATGCCCAGGCCGTGACGCGAGCTCGGCAGCGTCGCACCGCCCTCGAGCCCGAACGCGCTGTCGTCGTCGATCGCGAAGCGGCGCTTGACGATGATCGACGTGTCGCCGTTGCCCGTCGTGCGCTCGCCCGACTCATCGCGCCGCTGCACCCAGGCGTCGGTCGTGACGCGGATGCCCCAGTCGGGCGTGAAGGCCAGCTTGAGCGTGAGCGGGATGCTGTCGCGGCGGACACCGGCTTCCGCGCGCTGGTGCAGGTATCCCGCCTCGACTTCCAGCCAGCCCGGCGTCGAGAGCGCCGCCGGTGTCGACACGCTCGGCCGATAGGGCACCGCAGCCGGCGCATCGTCGGCGGATGCCGCGCGCGCCGACGACACGGACATTGCCATCGCGACGCCCAGCGTGGCCAGGCCGCGCGCGACCGCCGCGGGCGTCGCCGTGGCGACGCGCCGAGTCGCAAGGAACATCGCCACCTCCACCTCGAGTTCGAGGCGACAACATTACTCGATGTCGAGGTGGCGCTTGATCGCGGTCATGCCGTGATCGATCATGGTCGCGATCGCGGCCGCGTGCTCGTCGGGCAGGAAGTCGGCGATCCAGACGAAGCGGGTCGCGCCGCTGCCCTCGGCGAACACCTGCGCGCTCGCGTTGTGATGGCTGAGCCGGCCGCCGACGACCGACCAGGCGACGCGGCGCCGCTCTGGGTCGACGTCGACGATCAGCTCGCGCGCGACCATTCCGTTGGCGAAGGTGACGACGCGCGCGCCGGCCTCGAGTCGGCAGTCGGTGACGAAGCCAGGAGCCAGACGGGTGTGCAGGGCGCCGACGTCGGCCAGCGCGTCCCAGACTTCGGCCGGCGGCCGCCCGATGACGATTTCGCGATGAACCGACGCCATTGCTTGTCCTCCCCCAACGTCTCGAGGACCGCAGCGTAGCGGATCGGCAGCCCGTCGCTCGCTGCTTTCGGACACGTTCAACCGGCGTCCGTCACACCGTAGACTCGCCGCGTGCCCGACGCCCGCGACCTCGCCGAAGACTTCGATTTGAAGCGGTTGCCCGACAGCTTCTACGACGACCCCTACCCGACCTACCGCGCGCTGCGCGTGCACGCGCCCGTCAAGCGCCTGCCGGACGGCGGCGTCTTTCTCAGCCGCTACGCCGACGTCGTCGCCGTCTACAAGGACACGGAGACCTTCAGCTCGGACAAGCACGAGGAGTTCTTGCCGAAATACGGCGCATCGCCCTTGTTCGAGCACCACACGACGAGCCTCGTCTTCAACGACCCGCCGTTGCACACGCGCGTGCGCCGGTTGATCGCCGGTGCGCTGACGCCGCGCCACATCGCCGCGATGGAGCAGCGCCTGATCGAGCGCGTCGACAGCCTGCTCGACGTGATGTCGGCGCGCGAGCGCGGTGCCGAGATCGACCTGATCGCCGCCTTCGCGAGCGCGATCCCGGTCGAGATCATCGGCAACCTGCTCGCCGTGCCCGGCGAGGAGCGCGCGCCGCTGCGCGACTGGTCGCTGGCGATCCTCTGCGCCCTCGAGCCGACGCTCACCGACGAGCAGCTCGAGCGCGGCAACCGTGCCGTGCGCGAGTTCCTGCTCTACCTCGAGGGCCTCGTCGAGCGCCGCCGCGCCGAGCCCGGCGATCCCGAGGTCGACGTCCTGACCCGCCTCATCGCGGGCGAGGGCGGTGAGACGTTGAGCGCGCCCGAGCTCTTGCACAACTGCATCTTCCTGCTCAACGCCGGCCACGAGACGACGACCAACCTGATCGGCAACGGCCTGGCCTGCCTGCTCGACTGGCCCGACGAGAAGGCGCGGCTGCTCGCCGAGCCCGTCCTCGTGCGCACGGCGGTCGAGGAGTTCCTGCGCTTCGAGAGCTCGAACCAGCTCGGCAACCGGATCACGACCTGCGCGACCGAGGTCGACGGGGTCGCCCTCGCGCCGCGCACCTCGGTGACGATCGGCATCGGCGCGGCCAACCGCGACCCCGAGCCGTTCCCGGACCCCGATCGACTCGACATCGCGCGTACCCCCAACCGGCACGTCGCGTTCGGCTCGGGCATTCACCAGTGCGTCGGCATGGGCCTGGCGCGGCTCGAAGGGCGGGTCGCGATCGGCCGCTTCCTGGCGCGCTTCCCGAACTACCGGCTCGCCGCGCCTGCGCTGCGGCAGCGGCGCGCGCGCTTTCGCGGCCATGCGCGGCTGCTGGCGATCGTCGATCCCCTTCCCGCCCAGGTCGGCAGGGCGTCGTGACCGGCATGATGATGACTCCGATGTCCTCGTCCTGAAAGGACTGCTCGCTTGACCCCCCTCGCCATCCTCGCCGATCGACGCCATCTCGTCGCGTTCGTCGCCGGCTGCCTCGCCGTCACCGCCGGCGTCGTCCTGCACGTGCCGATGTACTGGATGGGGCGCGACATGGGCTTTCGTCTCGCCGACATGGCGATGGACGCGGAGATGCTCTCGGGCATGGCCCTGATCGTCGCCGGCCTGGTCGTCGCCGGCTACGGACTCCTGCCGAGAAAGCTCGGCCTCGCGCACGCGCCTGCCGACCCCGACGTCGTCGTCAGCGCGCCCGAGGACGCGCCGCTCGGCGCTGCGCACTGGCGCCTGATGATCGTCCTCACGATCGCGCTCGTCATCGACGTGATGAAGCCGGCGAGCCTGGGCTTCGTCGTTCCCGGAATGCGCGCCGAGTACGGGGTGTCGGCGGCGACCGTCGCCTGGCTGCCGTTCGCGGCGCTCTGCGGCACCGTCGTCGGCTCGGTGCTCTGGGGCTGGCTCGCCGACCTCTACGGCCGACGCGCGTCGATCCTGCTGTCGGCGGTGATGTTCGTCGGCACGTCGATCTGCGGCGCGATGCCGTCGCTCTGGTGGAACGTCGGCATGTGCTTCCTGATGGGCGCGGCCGCCGGCGGCATGCTGCCCGTCACGTATGCGCTGCTCGCGGAGACCATGCCGTCGAAGCAGCGCGGCTGGGCGCTCGTCCTCGTCGGTGGTCTCGGAGCGGCAGGCGGGTACCTCGCGGCGAGCGCGTTGTCGGCGTGGCTCGTGCCGATCCTGAGCTGGCGCATCATGTGGTTCCTCAACCTGCCGACCGGTCTGGCGCTGGTCTTCCTGAACGTCTTCATCCCGGAGTCGCCCAAGTTCCTGCTCGCGCTCGGCCGCATCCGCGAAGCGCACAGCGTCCTGCAGCGCTTCGGCTGCATCGTCCGCGAGGGCGCGTCGGGGGCGGCAGCACCGCGCCCGATGGAGGCGACGCCGCGCGTCGCCGTACCGACCGCTTACCTCGCCCAGACCGTCGCCCTCAGCGTCGCCGCGCTCGCCTGGGGGTTGATCAACTTCGGCCTTCTGCTGTGGATGCCGGCGCACCTCGTTGCCAAGGGCTACAGCATGGGCGTCTCGAGCGGCCTGCTCGCGGCCTCCGCACTGATCGCGGTGCCGACCGTGTTCCTCGCCGCGTGGCTCTACAGCCGCTGGAGTAGCAAGGGCGCATTGGTGGGCGCGATCGCGCTCTGCGCCGCCGGCCTGCTCGGCCTGATCCACCTCGAGCTGTCGTCGCCGCAGGACGCCAGCCCGGTGTTGGTGATCGCGCTCCTGATCGTCGGTGTCAACGGGATCATCGCGATGATCCTGCCGTATGCGGCCGAGAGCTATCCGCTGCAGGTGCGCGGCCGCGCCACGGGCTGGGTCGCCGCGTGCACCAAGGCCGGCGGCCTGGCGGCGCAGTTGCTCGGCCTGCTCGGCCTCGTTCCGGGGCTCGCCTGGGCGGCGGTCCTGGCGTTGATTCCGGTGCTGTTCTCGCTCTTCCTGGTCATGCGCTATTGCGCTGAAACGCGCGGGCGCGACCTGCGCGACCTCGAGGGGCAGCCTGGCTGAGCCGACGAACTCGGCGGCGATGGCGTCGCCTTCGCGACTGCAGGCCGTCGGCCGAATCGACCGCGGCTTGAGCCTGTCACATTTGACCGGCTGAGCGAGCGTTAAATACTACCGGCACTGCTTCATCCACCGGTCAGACGGATGCACCTGTTGCACGCCGATACGGGTGCTTCTCTATATAACGGAAGCCCGGCACTCGTCGCTCTCGCTCCGCTCTCTGCGCGTGCAGCGCCGACTGTGTTGTTCCGCTGGCAACCATGAAAACGACCTCAACGCTCATCGTTCCGGCCAACGAACGCCGATCTCGATCCGCACTGTGCTGGCTCCTGATTTCGCTGGCCCTGGTCCTCGGCCTGTCGCAGCTCGACATCGCGCACGCGCAATCCAAGACGCCGGCGCCGCAAGCCAAGGTCGCACGCGATCTGGCTGCCGGTCTGGTCGAGACGGGCAAGGCGAAGGCGAGCTGGATGCGCGACCTCAACGGCGTTCGCCATGTCCAGGCGATCGTCGTCAGCAACTCGACCGATCCCGCCATGACGGACTTGCGCGCCGCTGTGCTGCGCACCGGCGGCGCGGTCCACGCCATTCATCCGAGCCTGCGTGCGCTGACGGTGCAGGTGCGCGCGGCCGATGTTCTCGCGCTGGCGCAACGTCGTGACGTCGCCAGCGTCTCGCCGAACCGGGTCACGCGCCGGACCGCGAGCACGCTCGAAGCGATCACCGGAACCCTGACCGGCAACGTGCGCACCGGCAACCTCAAGAGCAACGCCGCGCAGCTCGACGGCAGCGGCGTCGGCATCGCGTTTCTCGATTCGGGCGTGATGAAGGCGCATCAGGCGTTCGCCGATGGCAGCGGCGCTTCGCGAGTCAGGCGCAACGTCGACCTGCGCAATTCCGGCGCCGCCAACTGGGCTGCCGGCAGCGCCGGCTCGACCTCGCTCGCGCCTGGCAGCGCCGAGCTTGCCGCATTCGAAGCGACGGTGGCCAACGACGCCAGCCTGGCGCAGGACCCGTACGGTCATGGCACGCACGTCGCCTCGATCGCGGCGGGCACGGCGCGGTACTACGGCTCGACCCCCGATTCCACCGGCATTGCGCCTGGCGCCAGCGTCTACGACGTCAAGGTGCTCGACGAGTCCGGCGCCGGGACCGTGAGCGATGCGCTGCAGGGCATCCAGTGGGTGATCTTCCACGCCAAGGAATACAACATCAAGGTGCTCAATATCAGCCTCGCCGCGAGTTCGCCCGAGAGCTGGTTGACGGACCCCCTGTGCGTTGCCGTGCGCAGCGCGACGGCCGCCGGCATCACGGTCGTCGTCGCCGCCGGCAATGACGGCCTGAACGCGCTCGGCCAGGAAAGCTACGGCTCGATCGGCTCGCCGGGGATCGATCCATCGGTGATCACCGTCGGCGCGGTCAACTTCAAGGGCACGATTGCACGCAGCGACGACAGCGTGAACCTGTTCAGCTCGCGCGGGCCGACGCGCGCCGCGACGGTCGACTCGGACGGCGTGCGTCGCATCGACAACCTGCTCAAGCCCGACCTCGTCGCCCCGGGCAACAAGGTTGTCGCTGCGGCGGCGACGACGGCCGTGAGTTCCAGCCCGACCTGGAACGGCCTCGCCTCGTCGTACTACGGCGCTCTCGTCGCCCCGCTTGGCATCGCACCGGTCTATGGCGAAACGCAGATGATGCTGAGCGGAACGTCGATCTCGGCCCCTGCCGTTGCCGGCACCGCGGCGCTCATGCTGCAGGCGACGCCCGGGCTGACACCGCCCTTGATCAAGGCGATCCTGCAGTACACCGCGCAGCCGTTGCCCAACGCGAATCTGCTGCAGCAGGGCGCAGGACTGCTGAACGTCGACGGTGCCGTTCAGCTCGCCAGGGCCATGAAGGCGGACCTCGCGAGGAAGATCGTCGCCGGCGACTACAGCATCGGCGCGGCCATCAACGCGACTGAGCTGCCGACGCCGGTGTCGACGGTCAACGGGCAGTCGTTCAACTGGTCGAGAATCGTCTACGTCGGCGGCAACCATGTCGTCAGCGGCGCCGCGCTGTTCACGAAATACCAGGCGATCTGGGATCCGCGCCTGACGTGGGCCAGCGGCGTCGTCCGCAAGCGCCAGGCGGCGTACTGGTCCGGCTCCGGCATCGCTGCCAACACCTTCCCGCAGGCGTTCACGGAGAGCGCTGCGGCCAACCAGGGCTTGTTGACATCGGCGGTGGTGAGCGCCGACGCGCTGGCGGGCACCGCCTCGTGGACCGGCCGCTCCGGCCCGTTCGTTCCGGTGTCGACGCTGTCGAGCTGGCTCGTCGGCGGCAGCGGACTGGTGCTGAGCGAAGGCCTCGTCCTCAGCGAGGGGCTCGTCCTGAGCGAAGGCCTGGTGCTGAGCGAGGGTCTCGTTCTCAGCGAAGGGCTGGTTCTGAGCGAGGGCCTGGTGTTGAGCGAGGGGCTCGTTCTCAGCGAGGGCCTCGTGTTGAGCGAAGGGATGGTGCCGGGCGAGCCGTGAGCCCGGTTGACTTCTGCGGCAACACGAAGGCGAAGGCGAGGTGACGATGAAGGCTGATCTGCTGGACACCAGGAGCTCCGAGGCGAGAGGCCCGTGGAGCCGCCTGCATCGGGGGCTGATGCCGGACTACAACCGGCAGACGACGGCCTACTGGTGGATCACGGTGTCGATCGGCGCGGCGGTTCTCGCCCGCGCGCTGGACGAGTTGTCGGCGCTCTCCCTCCTCGACTTGGCGGAAGTCGGTGCGGCCACCGCGATCGCCGTGCTGGCCGGCTTCTTTCCCTTCCGCGTCCCGCGCTCGAAGAACTCGTTTACCGCCGGCGAGGTCGTCATCTTCCTCCTGCTGCTCCTGCAAGGCCCGGCCGCCGCCACGCTTGCCGCCGCCGGCGAGGGTCTGGTCGGCTCATGGCGGACCTCCAAACGCTGGACGAGCCGGATCATCAGCCCCGCCACCGCGAGCATCGCCATGTTCGGCGCCGGCGCCGCGTTGCAGGGCGCCACGAGCTTTCTCCAATCGCTGGGCTTGCCGAACGCCGCGGTGCTGTTGCTGGCCATGACGGGCTCGGCGCTGCTCTATTTCCTGATCAACACGGCGCTCATCACGGCCGTGCCCTTTCTCAAGCGCGGCGAGTGGCCCACGCCGGCCGAGATGTTCGGCAACTTCGGCTGGGTCGGCATCAGCGTCGTCGGCAGCGCGCCCGTCGCCTGTCTGCTCCTCCTCGCCTACCAGCACGCGGGAATCGTCGTGCTGATGGTCGCCGTGCCGATGGCGGCGCTGCTCGTGACCACGCTTCACTACTTCTTCCGGCAGCAGCAGGCGAACGAGGCGATGCGCAAGCATCATCTCGATGCCATCGAGCGCGAGGCCCAGCTCGGCGCACGCCACGTGCGCGCGCTCGAGGCGAGCGAGCGGCGCTTCCACAGCGCCTTCACGCACGCTTCGATCGGCATGGCACTGTTGTCGCCGGAGGGCCGTGTCGTTCAAGCAAACGAGGCCCTGCGCAGCCTGCTCGGCCTGGGCAGCTACGAGTCGATCTCGAAGCGTCTCATCACCGATTTCGTCGACGCCGCCGACGTCGATCTGCTCATCACTCGCCTGGCGCGGCTCAACGCGAAGCAGGTCGAGTCGTTCTCGGTCGAGCTGCAGTTGCGCCACGGCGAAGGCGACGTCGTCTGGGCGGCGGTGCACGGCAGCTTCATCTCGGACATCGAGAGCGCGTCGCCGAGCCTGATCCTGCAACTGCAGGACGTCACGGCGCGGCGCGAGGCCGAGGCGCGGCTCCAGTACATCGCCTTCCACGACAGCCTGACGGGGCTGCCGAACCGGCGCCGTTTTCAGGATGACCTCGAGCAGGCGCTTGCCCTCGCCAAGGCGCAGTCGACGCATCATTTCAGCCTGATGTTCCTCGACTTCGATCGCTTCAAGCTGGTCAACGACAGCCTCGGCCACGCCATCGGCGACGAGTTCCTGATCGCCGTCGCGCGCCGGATCCAGCAAAACGTTCGCCCGAAAGACATCGTCGCCCGCCTCGGTGGCGACGAGTTCGCGATCCTCACCGACGACACCGGACAGGAGCGCTATGCCGTGGGGCTTGCCGAGCGGCTGCTCGACGTGCTGGGCCGGCCGTTCAGGATCGCGGGCACCGACATCAAGACGAGCGCCAGCATCGGCATCACCTTCAGCAGCATCGGCTACGCCACGCCTTCCGACATGCTGCGCGACGCCGATGTGGCCATGTACAAGGCGAAGGCCAACGGCAGGGCCCGGTACGCGACCTTCGACGCGCTGCTGCAGACCGAGGTGTCCCATCGCGGGCGCCTCGAGCGCGACCTGCGCAGTGCGCTGGCGGCCGGCGACCTGTCGGTCGCCTATCAGCCGATCTTCCATCTCGAATCGCGCCGAATCACTGGCTTCGAGGCGCTGGCGAGGTGGAATCATCCCGAACTGGGTGCGATCAGCCCGCTCTCCTTCATCGCCATCGCGGAAGAGGCAGGCCTCGTCATTGCGCTCACCGATTTCATGTTGCGCAGCGCCTGCCGCCAGCTGCGCGAATGGCATCGGCTCGACCCTTCGCTCGGCGAGCTGAGCATTCATGTCAACGTCTCGGGCCACGACGTCGCCCATCGCGGCTTGGCCGGCCGCGTCAGCGCGGCGATCGAAGAGGCGCAGCTGCAGCCGCACCACCTGACGCTCGAGCTGACCGAGAACATCCTCATCGAGCGCCCCGAGTCGGCGCTGCCCACGCTCAGCGAGCTCCGCGCCCTCGGTGTCGGCCTGAGCCTCGACGACTTCGGCAGCGGCTACTCGTCCTTGCGCCGTCTCTCGGAATTGCCTGTGAGCAGCCTCAAGATCGACCGTGGCTTCGTTCAAGAGCTGCAGCGCGGCTCCGGCGAAGCTGCCGTGCTGCGCGCGATCGTCTCGCTCGGGGCGTCGCTCGGAAAGTCGATCATTGCCGAGGGCATCGAGTCGGCAGAGCAGATGGAGACGCTTCGGCTGCTGGGCTGCCGTGCCGGCCAGGGGTACCACTTGGCGCGTCCTCTGGCCGCGGGGCTGATCGGCAAGATGCTCGCCGGGTCGATCTCGAACCCAGCCCTCCGGCAGGCCCGGGAGCGCGTCTCGGCCGAGGTGCAGGCCCACTGACCGTTGTGCACGCTCAGGGCGGGTGTCAGAATTTCCGCCCGAGATCCGACTCGTCATCGCATCGATGACGGCCCCGCCACCTGCGCGTCGTCGCCTCGGTGTTGCGAAGGAGCCGCCATGCAGTCGCATCGATCGATCGTCCTCCGTCGCCTCGTGCTCGCACTGATCGCCGTCGGCGCGGTAACCTCCGCCTTGCTGATCGCCGATTCCGCGGGCGCGATCCGCACGCCGGCGGCCGTGCCGCAGGCGCAGGCCGACTTGCCCGAGACGATCTGCGGCCCGGCCACTGCCGGCCAGCCGGCGTTGCTGAAGACCCTGGTCGCCGTCGCGACGAAGACGGAGACCGCACCGTTCCAGCCGCAGCCGATGCAGGCGGCGGCGGGCGACGTGCCGCTCTACCGCAACCTGGGCGCGCTCGCCTTCAACGCCGGCACGCGCGTGGCGCAGGCGCAGGCCTACTTCAACCAGGGCGTGCGGCTCGCCTTCGCCTTCAACCACGCCGAAGCGCAGCGCGCGTTCCAGGCGGCGCAGCGCCTCGATCCGGAGTGCGCGATGTGCTTCTGGGGCGAGGCGCTCGTCCTCGGTCCGAACATCAACGCGCCGATGGTTCCGGAGGCGAATCCGCCGGCGCTCGCCGCGCTCGCACGGGCGACCGAGCTGAAAGCTAAGGCAGGGACGCGCGATCGTGCCTTGATCGACGCCCTGGCCAAGCGCTACTCGGCCGACCCCAAGGCCGACCGGGCGACCCTCGACGCCGCGTATGCCGACGCGATGAAGGAGGTCGCCGCGCGCTTTCCGGCCGACGACACCGTACAGGCGCTGTACGCGGAAGCGGCGATGGACACCCAGGCGTGGGACTACTGGCAAGACGCGGGAGCACGGCCGAAGGGCCGCGGCGCCGAGATCGTCCGTGCGCTCGAGACGGTGCTGGAGCGCAATCCTTCCCACCCCGGCGCGATCCACCTTTACATCCACGCGGTCGAGGCCTCGACGACTCCCGAGAAGGCGCTTCCCCACGCGAAGCGGCTCGCCGCCCTCATGCCGGGCGCGGGCCACGTGGTGCACATGCCGGCGCACATCTACTACCGCGTCGGCCTCTATCGCGACTCGCTGGTCGCAAACCAGCGCGCGATCCAGGTCGACGAGGACTATTTCAAAACGTCGCCGTCCGACCCGATGTACAAGGCGGCGTACTACCCGCACAACATCCACTTCGTGATGGTGTCGGCGCAGATGGGCGGCGACGCGAAGACCGCGATCGCCGCCGCCGAGAAGCTCGACGCCTCGATGCCGATCGAGGCGGTCCAGGCGTTCGCCGTCATGCAGCCGGTGAAGGCGTCGCCCTACGCGACGCATGCGCAATTCAGCGACGCCGACACCATCCTGAAGCTGAAGGCGCCGCCGGACGACCTGGTGCTCGTGAAGACGATGTACCACTACGCACGCGCGGTCGCCTTCGCCTCGCGCAAGGACGCCGCCGGCGCTCAGGTCGAGATCGACGCGCTCGCCCGGATCGAGCGCGACGCCGACTTCAAGCCGTTCGAGCCCTGGGGCTTGCCCGCCAAGCCGATCGTGCAGACGGCGGTGCTCGTCGCGCGCGGGCGCCTTGCCGATGCCGGCGGCGACCTCGA
>Ga0070667_100000952_pt1 | contig 26613 bp, 29 predicted proteins | sample KBSS33metaG_FD_64659 | JGI IMG/M metagenome (GOLD analysis project Ga0070667, IMG submission 64659) | Switchgrass rhizosphere microbial communities from Kellogg Biological Station, Michigan, USA - KBS S3-3 metaG | ecosystem: Host-associated > Plants > Roots > Rhizosphere > Soil ...
CGCGTCTTCCTGCTGTCGGTCCTCTACCTCCCCGTGCTCCTGGGCCTGATGGTGTTCGACCGATGATGAGGACGTCCTCGTCGCCCTCGTCGATGCTCCGGAGCGCGAACCGCCGCCTTCTCTGGCTGCTCGTCCTGGTGGGGACGGGCCTGTTCGCGGGATCGATCCTCTTCATCCTTTCGCGTGCGCACTGAACCGAAGGAGCTGCGATGACGACCAAGGAACAAGGGGAGCACCCGATCCCGAACTACATCGCGATCTTCTGGTGGCTGCTGGGCCTCACGCTGGTCGAGCTCGGGTGGGCCGTGCTCATGGAGCACTCGAAGCTCCTTCTCGCGAGCGGCCTCGTGATCACGGCCGTCGTCAAGGCCGTCCTGGTGGCGATGTACTTCATGCATCTGAAATTCGAGCGCAAGATCATGGGCATCCTGTTCGCCTCGACCCTGATCCTGGGAGCGATCCTGGTCTCGGTCGGCATCGGCGAGCGCGTCCTGCCCAGGCCGTGAGGGGACAAACACGATGACCGAAGCCGCGATCACGTTCGATCCGCACGCCGAGGAGGACCGCACCTCCACGGGCATTCCGCACGACAAGATGGGGATGTGGGTCTTCCTGTGCTCCGAGGTGATGTTCTTCACGGGCCTGATCGGCTCCTACATCGTCCTGCGCTTCGGCTCGGTCTGGCCGGAGCCGCGCCACACCCTGAACATCGGGCTGACGGCGGCGAACACGTTCATCCTGATCTGCTCGTCGGTGACGATGGTCAAGGCGCTCGAGTGGATCCAGCGCGGCGACCCCCGGAAGATGAAGCTCTTCATGGTCCTGACGCTGATCGGCGGCTCGACCTTCCTGTCGGTGCAGGTCTTCGAGTATCGCCACCTGCTCGAGCACGGGTTCAACCCGCACGTGTCGCTGTTCGGGTCGACCTTCTTCACGATGACCGGCTTCCACGGCTTCCACGTGTTCTGCGGCGTGGTGTGCATCGCGTGGTGCACGGGCAAGGCGTTCCTCGGCAAGTACACGACGGAACATCACCAGGGCATCGAAACGCTGGGCCTGTACTGGCACTTCGTCGACCTGGTGTGGATCATCCTGTTCGCGATCGTGTATCTGTTCTAGTCGGCCGTCCGTGGTCGGTGGTCCGTAGCCGGATCCGACGCTGAGCATTCACGATCTCCCCGCGATCAACGCGACGCTCAACGCGACGAGCGCCGTCCTGCTGCTGCTGGCGTACCGGGCGATCCGGAGGCTCGACGTCGACCGCCACCGCCGCCTGATGCTCGCCGCCGCCTCCGTCTCCGCGGCCTTCCTCGTTTGCTACGTCACGTATCACGCGCGCGTCGGCTCGGTGCGCTTCACGGGGCAGGGCGCGGTGCGCCCGCTCTACTTCGCGATCCTGATCTCCCACACGATCCTCGCCGCGGCGATCGTGCCGCTGGTTCTGCGGACGCTGTACCTCGGCCTGCGCCGCCGGGACGACCGGCACCGGCGGATCGCGCGCTGGACCTTCCCGATCTGGCTCTACGTGTCCGTGACCGGCGTCGTGATCTACCTGATGCTTTACCAGCTCTATCCGGTTCGGATAAGGTGAAGGGGTGAAGCCCGCCCTCCGCGTCGCCGCGCTCGTGATCCTCGTCGCGCTGCTCGTGCCCCTCGTCCTGTCGGCCTGCCCGCTGTGCAAGGAGGCCTCCTCGGACGCCGACAAGCCCGGCGCCACCTCGGTGTGGCGGGGGATGTACTGGTCGATCCTGTTCATGGTGGCGGCGCCCTTCGCGATGGTCGGCACGATGATCGTGATGATTCGGAGGGCGCGCCGGCACGCCGCCGCGAAGGAACGCGGCGCCGCGAGCTCCCGGTTTCGAGTTCCCGGTTCCAAGTTGGGGAATCCCGCTTCCGAACTCGAGACTTGAAATCTCGTTGAGACGCGCGGCCGGTGTTCTCGCCCTCCTCCTGATCGCGGCCTCGCCGGCCGAGAAGCCGTCTCCGATCTCGACGCTCGACGCCTCGCCCGCGCTCGAGCAGCTCCTCGCGAAGGTCGCTCACGAGACCGTCGCCGAGTTCTCCGGAGCCGGTCTGAGCGACGACGGCCTCTCGATCGCGGTGATCGATCTGACGGGAGCCACTCCCGTGTCGTCGTTCCCGTCGGCGGCCTACCGGGGGGACGTCTCCTACTACCCCTGCTCGGTCGTGAAGCTCTGCTTCCTCTCCTACTACGCCGCCCAGCGCGAGGCGGGGAAGCTCGCGGACTCGCCCGAGCTCTCCCGCGCGCTCACCGACATGATCACCGTCTCGTCCAACGACGCGACCGGCTTCGTCGTCGACTCGATCACGGGGACGACGTCGGGCCCCGAGATCGCGGATTCGCGCGAGTGGGACCGGTGGAAGGCGAAGCGCAACGTCGTCAACGACTGGTTCCGCGCTCGGGGCTACACGAACCTGAACGCGAACCAGAAGACCTTCTGCGAGGACGCGTACGGGCGCGAGCAGGCGTTCCGCGAGGGCGGCAAGAACCGCAACCGGATGACGGCCGGGGAGGCGGCGCGGATCTTCAAGGAGATCGCGCGCAGCGAGGTCGCCGGGCCGACCTTGACGGACGCGATGCTGAGACTGCTCGCCCGCGACATCGCGGCCGACAAGCCCTTCGAGGAGATGGAGCCGGAGGACGCGCGGCTGGCCGGCCAGGGCCTCCCCGCGGGCAGCCGCCTCTGGGCGAAGTCCGGCGACGCCTACGACTTCCATCACCTCGTGGGGCGCGTCGCGCTGCCCAACGGCTCGGACTTCGTGATCGCCGTGTTCACGAAGGGCGTCAAGACGGTGCCCGGCATCATCCCGCGCGTCTACGAGAAGGTGGCCGAGCACTTCCTGACGCGCAAGCCGTGAGCGGGGTCTGATGGTCGCCGGGATCGCCTCCCGCGTCGTGGGGGCGGTCATCCTCGGCCTCCGCGCGACGATCCGCATCGAGGAGCGCCACGCCGAGCGCCACCGCCGCCTCGCGGAGAGCGGCGAGCCGTACGTCTATGCGCTCTGGCACGGCCGCATGGTCCTGCCGATCCTGGTGCACCGGCACGAGGACGTCGTCACCATGGCCTCGCGGTCGAAGGACGGCGAGATCATCGCCCGCTGGCTGCTGCGCAACGGCTACATCCCGGCGCGCGGCTCGACGACGCGGGGCGGGGGCGCGGCGCTCCAGGAGATGATCGGGCGCGTGCGGGAGGGGCATCCGGCGGCGCTGACCGTCGACGGCCCCAAGGGCCCTCCCCGCGTCGTCCAGCCCGGCATCCTCCGCCTCGTCCGCGAGACGGGGGCCCGGGTCCTCCCGATCAGCGGAGCGAGTTCCCGGCCCCGCTTCCTGCGGTCGTGGGACCGCTACCTGGTACCCCGGCCGTTCTCGCGAAACGTCGTGACGTACGGCGAGCCGTTCGATCTGCCCGCCGCGATGAGCGACGCCGACGCCGCGCAACGAATCGCCGAGGCGCTCGACGCCGCGACGCGCGAGGCGGACGAGGCCGTCGGCGTCGCGCCGCCGCCGCCCTGGGCGTCGGTCCTATCGTGACGGCGCTGGCGCCGTCGGTCCTACGGTGACTGCGCCGCCGACTATTCCTACGGTGACTGCGCCGCCGACTCCATCGGCGCCGCAGCCCCGTGACGGCGTTTGGCGCCGTCCATCGGCGCCGCAGTCCCGTGACGGCGTTGGTGCCGTCATCGGCGCCGCAGTCCCGTGATGGCGTTGGCGCCGTCCTGAGAGAAGATTCCGCGATGGCCGTTCGCATCGTCCGGCTCGGCTCGCCGCGCGCCCGGGGGGAGGGGCCGCGGCTCGGCACCGTGCGGCGTCCGCCGCGCGGCGTGCCGAAGCGCGAGTTCGCGTCGCGGGACTTCTACGACGTGTGGCTCCCGAACCTCGCGCCGTCGGAGAAGCTGGTCCGGGCGGCGCGGGCGGGAACGACGGACGGCGCCTGGAAAGAGTTCGTCCGGCGGTACCGCGCCGAGATGAAGCGGCCCGAGGCCAGCCGGGTCCTCGACGCGCTCGCCGCGCTCTCGCACGTCGCGCCCTTCTCCGTGGGCTGCTACTGCGAAGACGAGCGCCGCTGCCATCGCTCGGTGCTCCGGGAACTGCTGCGCGAGCGCGGGGCGCGGCTTGCGAGAATCCGTCGGCGATAATGCGCACGGAGAACCCACCGAGGAGGCGACGATGAGACGATTCCGGTTTCTGGTGACGGCGGCGGCCGCGTCGGCCGTGACCGCTCTGGCGGCCCTTCCGTCCGCCGCGAGCGGACAGGCGATCGGACCCGTGCAGGGCTCGCAGGCGATGGTCGGAACGTCGGGCATCGCGGTGCCTCCGGTCCAGCGCTCCGAGGTCGCCAACATGATCGACGCGGGGACGATCGACGCCGAGGGCTACACGCACCTGACCGTCAACCTCGCCGCGGAGATGAAGTCTCCGGCGGTCCACCAGGGCGTCATCGGCGCGGTCCTGATCCCGGACGTGCATCCGTTCGACCTCGCGTACACCTCGCTCGGCCTGCTGCCCGCGTCGCTCGACCTGACCTCACCCGTCGCGGCGAACGGCGGGCTCTACACGATGGCGAAGCAGGCCACGCTCGACGTCGGGTTCTCGAGGTACCGGGTCCTCCTCTACAACACGACCGGCAGCGCGGCGACCGTGGCGTTCTTCGCCTACCGGTCCCGGCGCTAGCCCCGCAGGAGCCGCCGACGATGCCCGTGAACCTGCGCAACCAGAGCGTCCTCGAGATGTCCGACTTCTCGCGCGAGGAGATCCGCCACCTCCTGGATCTCTCCGCCGAGCTCAAGCGCGCCAAGGCGGCGGGCACGGAGCAGCGGAGGCTCACCGGGAAGAACCTCTGCCTGATCTTCGAGAAGACCTCGACGCGCACCCGCTGCGCCTTCGAGGTGGCGGCGTACGACCAGGGGATGGGCGTCACGTACCTGGACCCATCGGGCTCGCAGATCGGGCACAAGGAGTCGATCCGCGACACGGCCCGAGTGCTCGGCCGCATGTACGATGCCATCGAGTACCGGGGCTTCGGGCAGACGATCGTGGAGGAGCTGGCGCGGTTCGCCGGAGTGCCCGTCTACAACGGGCTGACCGACGAGTCCCACCCGACGCAGATGCTCGCCGACCTCCTGACGATGGAGGAGCACGCCGCGGGCAAGCCGCTCGAGAAGGTCGCGTACTGCTACCTCGGCGATGCGCGCAACAACATGGGCAACTCGCTCCTGCTCGTGGGCGCGCGCATGGGAATGGACGTGCGGCTCGCGGCGCCGCGCGCGCTCTGGCCGGCGGACTCCGTCGTGGACCGCGCACACGCGCTGGCCCGGGAGTCCGGCGCGCGGGTGATGCTGACCGAGGACCCCGAGCGGGGCGTCGCCGGCTGCGACTTCGTGCACACCGACGTCTGGGTCTCGATGGGGGAGCCGGCGGAGAAGTGGGGCGAGCGCATCCGGCTCCTGAAGCGCTACCGCGTCACCTCGGAGCTGATGCGGGCGACGGAGAATCCCGCGGTCAAGTTCATGCACTGCCTGCCGGCGTTCCACGACCGCCGAACGACCAAGGGCGAGGAGCTCTTCGCGAAGTTCGGGATGGAGGGCCTCGAGGTCTCCGACGAGGTGTTCGAGTCGGAGGCGTCGGTGGTGTTCGACCAGGCCGAGAACCGCATGCACACGATCAAGGCGATCCTGCTCGCCACGCTGGGCTGATGGGACGAAGGCTCTCGCGCCGCACGAGGTCGGCGTCGGCGCTCGGGCGCGTCGCGCTGGGTGCGGTGTCGGCGGGTGCGTTCGCCGTGGGGGCGCTCGCCGTGGGGGCGCTCGCGATCGGCTCTCTGGCGATCGGACGCCTCGCGCTCGGACGCGCTCGCGCGCGCCGCATCGCGATCGACGAGCTCGAGGTCGGAAGGCTGCGGGTGGGACATCTGGAGGTCGAGAATCGCTCGGAGGCTCCTCCCGGATGAGCCTCCAGAAGCCGACGGCCCTGGAGTACGCGATCCTCGGGCTGATCAACCTGGCCGTATGCGTCGTGCTCGGGCTGCGGCAGACGTGGACCGCGGCCTACTTCGGGGTGATCGCGGTCGGCTGCTTCGGCGGCGCGCTCCGCGTGCGGTCGGGGTCGGCGCCCCGCTCCTAGCGCTCAGCCGGCGCGCGGCGCGTCGGACGGCGGCCCGGCCTTCGCGTTCTTCTCGAGCCGCTTGACGGGGCCGAGCACCACCCAGCCCATCAGGGCGGCGAGGCTCGCCAGCCAGATGTGGCCGAGTCCGGCCGCGACGCCCACCGCCGCCGTGAGCCAGATGCTCGCCGCGGTCGTGAGCCCGTGGACCTCGACCCGGTCGCCGATCTTGAGGATCGTTCCGGCGCCGAGGAAGCCGATGCCGGTGGTCAGCCCCTGGATGACGCGGCTGAGCGCCGCGCCGTCCGCGCCCGACTCGACCTCGGCGAGGACGAAGAGTGCCGTCCCGAGGCCCACCAGTATGTGCGTCCGCAGTCCCGCGGCGCTGTGGACGCGCTCGCGCTCCGCCCCGAGCAGGGCCCCGAGGCCCGCCGCCAGGGCCAGTCGGACCGCCGAGAGTGCCAGCATCTCCGGGGCGGGCCAGTGCAGTAGGGGCTCGTTCATGACTCTTTCCGGGCGGGTCTGAGCCCCGCCCCCTCCTATTCGCCCGGCCTCACCATTTTCTCCGCCCGGACCTCGCGGTCGAACTCCTCCGCGGTCAGGTAGCCCAGCGCGAGGGCCGCCTCGCGGAGAGTCGTCCCCTCCTTGTGGGCCTTCTTGGCGATCTGTGCGGCCTTGTCGTAGCCGATCTTCGGCGCGAGCGCGGTCACGAGCATGAGGGACTTGTCGAGGTGCTCGCGGATGCGGCCGTAGTCGGGCTCGATGCCGCGCGCGCAGTGCTCCTCGAAGGAGTCGCACGCGTCCGCGAGCAGCCGGACGGACCGCAGGAAGTTCGACACGATGAGCGGCTTGTAGACGTTGAGCTCGAAGTTCCCCGACGCGCCGCCGATCGTGATCGCGACGTCGTTTCCGAAGACCTGCGCGCAGACCATCGTCATCGCCTCGGCCTGCGTCGGGTTGACCTTGCCCGGCATGATTGACGAGCCGGGCTCGTTCTCCGGAATCCGGATCTCCGCGAGGCCCGACCGCGGACCCGACGCCAGCCAGCGGACGTCGTTCGCGATCTTCATGAGGGCGGCCGCGAGCGTTCGGATGGCCCCGTGCGCGTTGACCAGCGCGTCGTGCGCCGCCAGCGCCTCGAACTTGTTGGGCGCGGTGACGAAGGGGAGGCCCGTCAGCCTCGCGATCTCGGCGGCGACCTTCGGCCCGAAGTCCGCGGGCGCGTTCAACCCGGTGCCGACCGCCGTTCCGCCCAGCGCGAGCTCGTAGAGGTGAGGCAGGGACTCCCGGACGTGGCGCATGCTCCAGTCGAGCTGCGCGACCCAGCCCGAGATCTCCTGGCCGAGCGTCATCGGCACCGCGTCCTGGAGGTGCGTGCGTCCGATCTTGACGACGTCGGCGAACGCCTTCGCCTTCCCGTCCAGCGTGTCGCGGAGCCGCTGCACGGCCGGGAGCAGGCGGTGCGTGAGGCGTTCGACGGCGGCGATGTTCATCGCCGTCGGGAAGGTGTCGTTCGAGGACTGGCTCCTGTTGACGTCGTCGTTCGGGTGGACGGGCTTCTTCGAGCCGAGCTCGCCGCCGAGGATCTCGATCGCGCGGTTCGCGATGACCTCGTTGACGTTCATGTTGGTCTGCGTGCCGCTGCCCGTCTGCCAGACGACGAGCGGGAAGTGGTCGTCGAGCTCGCCGGCGATGACCTCGTCGGCCGCCTGGAGGATCGCCTTCGCCTTGTCGGCGGTGAGCGCGCCGCGGTCGCGGTTGACGGTCGCGGCGGCCTTCTTCAGGATGCCGAAGGCGCGGATGACCTCACGGGGAAACTGCTCGCCGCCGATCTTGAAGTGCTCGAGCGAGCGCTCCGTCTGCGCTCCCCAGTAGCGGTCGTGCGGGACCTCGAGCGAGCCCATCGTGTCGGACTCGGTCCGGGTCTTCCTGTCGCTCGTCGTCATGGCCGGCGCAATCCTACTTCCTCTCAGGCCCCGAGGCGTTCGCGCACGAGGCTCAGGTGCTGTCTCAGCGTGTAGAGCGAGCGAGCGTGGCTCGTCGGCACGTGCATGTGCGTCACTCTCTGCTCGAGATCCTCGAAGGTCCTAGCCAGCCTCGAGCGGGGTTCCCCGAGGTCGATCTGGCTCTCGACGTCGCGCAGCTCCCGGTAGATCCGGTTCAGCCGGGTATCGACGACGAGAGCGACGACGGCCGGAATGGCCCGGCTCAGCGGATAGAGGACGACGGCGAGGGGAATCACGTACAGCAGCAGGTGGGCGGCGAAGGCCCAGAGCCAGTAGGGGAGGCTTCTCTGTAGAACGCTCCCGCCGGACTTGTAGAAGGACTTGGCCTCGGACGACAGCGGCACGTCCACGGGCTCGGGCGCGGGGAACTGATCGAGCCGCTTGAGCGTCCCGGCGGGTGAGTGGATCTCGTCGGCCGCCTGCAGAAGAAGGAATTGGATGGCCGGATGCAGGCTCTCCCGCACCAGGAGGCTCGCCATCGACGCGACGAGGGTGACGTCGTGGGGCGGAAGATTGGCCGGGAGGTTTCCGATGCCTTCGGGAACGACGACTTTCCGGAGGTAGGGATACAAGGCGGTGTAGGCATCGGCCCTCGCGAAATCCAGGAGGCTGACCCGCCTGTCCGCGAGCAGCGTCCGGACGGCCGGAGCCTCGGCCGTCGTGAGCATGCAGGCGCAATCAATGGTTCCGGCGAAAAGGGCGTCGACGCTCGCGGCGAACGGCATCGAGACCAGGGTCACCGCGTTCTCCAGCTCGTTGATGCGGAACAGCTCCAGCGCGATCGGGCGCGTGCCGCTGCCTTCCACTCCGACCGCGACCCGCTTTCCGCGCAGCTGCCGGAGATATTCGGCGTCCGTGGTTCCCCGGCAGAAGATCCAGAGCGGATAGTGGGCGATGGTCCCGAGCGACTCGATGCCCGGAGACTCGGACGGCGTCGTCAGGCCTCCCGCGGCGAACCCGACGTCGACCCCGGATTTGGCGTCTCGCAGCCGCTCGAGATTCTCGACGTCCCCCCGGGACGGCCGAAGCTCGAGGGTGACTCCCGAGCGCGCGAGGATGCGGCGGTACTTCTCCCCGAGCTCACGGTAGGCGCCGCCCTCCGGGCCGGTCGACATCACGACCGTCCCGGGCGGGAGGAAGCGCTTGAAGGCGAGGACCGTCCAGGCGGCGACTGCACCGACAATCAAGATCGCGGCGACGGCCACCGCGAACAGAGGGTGCCGCCGAACGAAGTCGAGGATCTTCGGCCGACGCGCCGTCCGATCGGGTTCCGATGCCGCTCGCGACCTGGTCACGCCTCTTCGATGCCTTTGGAAGAGCCTATCCCGTTCCGCTGTCTCCCGACGCCGCGCGGCGGCCGGCCGACGCGCTCGACTTCACGTAGTCGGCGTTCATGCGGGCGATGAACTCGACGCGGATGCCCTTGGGGCACGCCGCCTCGCACTCGTTGTGGTTCGTGCAGGTCCCGAATCCCTCGGCGTCCATCCGCGCCACCATGTTCCGCACCCGATCGGGGCGCTCCGGCTGCCCCTGCGGCAGGATCGCGAGGTGCGAGACCTTGGCCGACGTGAAGAGCATGGCGGCCGCGTTGGGGCAGGCCGCGACGCAGGCGCCGCAGCCGATGCAGGCCGCCGCGTCCATGGCGAGGTCGGAATCCTCCTTGCGGACCGGGATCCCGTTGGCGTCCTGCGCGCCGCCGATGGCCGTCGAGATGAAGCCGCCCGCCGCGATGATGCGGTCGAAGGCGCTGCGGTCCACGACGAGATCCTTGATCACCGGGAACGCGTCCGCGCGCCAGGGCTCGATCGTGAGGACATCGCCGTCCTTGAAGAACCGCATGTGGAGCTGGCAGACGGTCGTCTTCGGACGCGGGCCGTGGGGCTTGCCGTCGATGACGAAGCCGCAGGTGCCGCAGATGCCCTCGCGACAGTCGTGGTCGAAGGCGATCGGATCCTCGCCCTTCGCCACGAGGCTCTCGTTGACGACGTCCAGCATCTCGAGGAACGACATGTGCTCGCTGACGTCGGGCGCCTCGTACGTCACGAAGCGGCCCTCCGACTTCGCGTCCTTCTGCCGCCAGACCTTCAGGGTGATTCTCATTACTTGTCGTTCCTGACTCTTTGTCGCTCCGCGACTTCGTCGCTCCGCACCGTTTTCGCTCCGCTACTTGTAGCTTCGCACCTGCAGGTCCACGTTCTCGAAGGTCAGCGGCTCGACGTTGCGGATCGGCTTCTTCCCGTCGCCCGCGTATTCCCAGGCCGCCACGTGGCAGAACTGCTGGTCGTCGCGCTTCGCTTCTCCGTCCGCCATCTGGTGCTCGGTGCGGAAGTGGCAGCCGCACGACTCGTCGCGCTCGAGGGCGTCGAGGCACATGAGCTCGCCGAGCTCCAGGAAGTCCGCCACGCGGCCGGCGACCTCGAGGGACTGATTGAGCTCCGCGCCCGACCCCGGGACCCGCAGGTTCTTCCAGAACTCCGCGCGCAGGCCCGGGATCTTGCCCATGCCGTGCTCGAGGCCCTTCTTGTCCCTCTCCATGCCGCAGTGCTCCCACATGATCTTCCCGAGCTCGCGGTGGAAGGACGCCGCCGGGCGCGAGCCGCCGGCCGACAGGAGCCGCTTCGTGCGCGCGGCGACGGCGTCCTCCGCGGCGCGGACCTCGGGGTGCGTGTCCGCCACGGGCGCGAGCTTCTCGCGCGCGAGGTAGTTGCCCATCGTGTAGGGGATCACGAAGTAGCCGTCGGCCAGTCCCTGCATGAGCGCCGACGCGCCCAGGCGGTTCGCCCCGTGGTCGGAGAAGTTCGCCTCGCCCAGCACGAAGAGGCCGGGGATGGTGCTCATGAGGTTGTAGTCCACCCAGAGGCCGCCCATCGTGTAATGGGTGGCCGGGTAGATGCGCATCGGCACCTCGTACGGGTTCTCGCCGGTGATGCGCTCGTACATCTCGAAGAGGTTGCCGTACTTCTCCTCGATCTTGGCCTTCCCGAGCCGTCCGATCGCGTCGTGGAAGTCGAGGTAGACGCCGTAGCCGGTGGGACCGACGCCGCGGCCCTCGTCGCAGACGCGCTTCGCGGCGCGCGAGGCCACGTCGCGCGGGACGAGGTTGCCGAAGCTCGGGTACATCCGCTCGAGGTAGTAGTCGCGGTCTTCCTTGGGGATCTGGTTCGGCGCGCGCTGGTCGCCCTTCGTCTTCGGGACCCAGATGCGCCCGTCGTTGCGCAGCGACTCGCTCATGAGCGTGAGCTTCGACTGGTACTCGCCGCTCACGGGGATGCACGTCGGATGGATCTGCGTGAAGCAGGGGTTCGCGAACGCCGCGCCCTTCTTGTAGGCGCGCCAGATGGCGGTCGTGTTGCAGCCCTTGGCGTACGTCGCCAGGTAGAAGACGTTGCCGTAGCCGCCGGTCGCGAGGACGACCGCGTCGCCGAGGTGGGTCGTCGTCTCGCCGGTGACGAGGTCGCGGGCCACGATTCCGCGGGCCTTCCCGTCGACGACGACGAGCTCCTGCATCTCGTGGCGCGCGAACATCTCGACCTGGCCCTGGCCGATCTGTCGCTCCAGCGCCTGGTAGGCTCCGAGGAGGAGCTGTTGGCCGGTCTGGCCGCGCGCGTAGAAGGTGCGGGACACCTGGGCGCCGCCGAAGGAGCGGTTATCGAGCAGGCCGCCGTATTCGCGGGCGAACGGGACGCCCTGCGCGACGCACTGGTCGATGATGTTGACCGAGACCTCCGCGAGGCGGTAGACGTTCGCCTCGCGCGAGCGGAAGTCCCCGCCCTTGATCGTGTCGTAGAACAGGCGCCAGACCGAGTCGCCGTCGTTCTTGTAGTTCTTGGCGGCGTTGATTCCGCCCTGCGCGGCGATCGAGTGCGCGCGCCGCGGCGAGTCCTGGTAGCAGAAGCAGCGGACCCTGTAGCCGAGCTCCGCCAGCGACGCGGCGGCGCCCGCGCCCGCCAGCCCCGAGCCGACGACGATGACCGTGTACTTGCGCTTGTTGGCCGGGTTGACCAGCTTGATGTCGAACTTGTGCCTCTCCCACTTCTTCTCGAGCGGGCCGGAGGGGACGTTGGGTTTCAGCTCCACGGCAGCGGCTCCTCCGTCACTTCACGAGCCCGGCGAGCACGGCGATCGGGAACGAGCAGTTCCCGACGACGACGATGAGAGCGAAGATCCAGGCTCCGACGTGGGCCCAGCGGATGTAGCGGGGGTGCGAGACCCCGAGCGTCTGGAACATGCTCCAGACCCCGTGGCGCAGGTGCAGCCCCAGGAAGATCATCGCGACGATGTACGCGATCGACACCGGAACGCTCTGAAAGCCCGTCACGAAGTTGTGGTACACGTCGCCCTCCACGAAGGACGGGTGCACGGTCCCGAACGTGAAGTGGAGCAGGTGATAGATCACGAAGAGGAGGATGATCACGCCGCTCCAGCGCATGGTCCGCGAGGCGTACGTGGACTCCGTCCACTGCCGCTCCCGGTAGCCCACCGGCCGGGCCGCCCGGCTCGAGAGGGTCAGGGACGTCGCGGACCAGATGTGCAGGATGACCGAGAGCAGGAGCACGGCCCGGGCGATCCACAGGCCGGCCCCGTGGAGGAACTGCCGGAGGAAGACGGCGTAGCCGTTCAGGGCCTCGGGGCCCAGATAGACCGTCAGGTTGCCGGCCAGGTGTCCCAGGACGAAGCCGAAGAGGATGGCGCCCGTGACCGCCATGACCACCTTGCGGCCGATCGAGGATCGCCAGAACGTGGTTGTCGCGGCCTGCGGCATTCGATTCCGGATTATATGCAGGCCGCCGAGGCCCGACGGAGAGGCCCCGGAGCGGGAATCCGGCCCGGGAATTCGACCCGGGGATCGCCGGTTCACGCAAGAGATGGGACGTTTTCGCCTCGCGATCATGGCCGTGCCCTTCGCGGGCCTCGCGCTTCACGCGGCTTTGCCCGCGCGGGGAGCCGACTCGGCCGCCGTCGTCCCCGACACGCGCAAGTTCCTCGAGGAGGTCCGGCAGAACCTCCAGAGCGACGAAATCCTACTCGACCAGTACACCTTCACGGAGGTCTTTCGGGAATCGCGGCTGGATTCGAACGGCGGCGTCAAGAAGACCAAGACCGAGGTCTACGAGGTGTATCCGTCCACGCAGCCTCGAAAGATCTATCGCCGGCTGATATCCCGAGACGGCGCGCCGCTGACCGAGGCCGAGCTCGCCGATCAGGACCGCAAGCAGGAAGAGAAGACCGAGCGCCGGGAACAGAAGATCGCCTCGCAGGACGACGCCACGCGCCAGGCCCATGAGGACGAGAAACGCGCCAAGGAGCGCGCGGTCGTCGACGAGATCTTCCGCATGGATGACATCGGCGTCGTCGGCCGAGAGACCGTGGACGGACGGCCCACGATCATCGTGTCCTTCGTCCCACGGCCCGGCTACCGGCCGGTGACTCAGGGCGGCAAGGTCATCCAGAAGCTCGCCGGGCGCGCCTGGATCGACGAGGCGGACCGCCAGCTCGTGCGCCTGGAGGCGAAGCTGATCGACACGATGGGGGTCGGGCCGGCGAAGCTCGCCCGTCTCCAGAAGGGCGCGACGGCCTTCTTCCAGCGCAAGAAGGTCAACGACGAGGTCTGGCTGCCGGCCGAGGCCCGCTTCCAGGGAGCCGCGAAGGCTCTGCTTCTTTTCGGCACGCGCCTCGACGTCCACTCCACCTACGGCGACTACAAGAAGTTCTCGGTGTCGACGGAAGAGGACGTTTCGAGCGGGAACGGCGAGTCGTCCCCCAACTAGGATCCTGGCGCGACCTCTTTCAGCGTCTTGACCCCCGGGAAGTGCCGCACCGCGGCGAACCAGTACAACGGGATCACCGCCTGCTCCTCGCGTGCGACGCCCGTGAGGCGATAGGCGCGGGGAGTCCGCGCCCCGGCGTCCCACTCGAGCATGACGGTCTCCTGCGCCAGGCTCACCGTCGCCGACTTTCGCTTCTTGAGCTCCGCGGCGCTGAACGCGACCGCCTGACCGCCCTCGGCGACGACGAACACCCGGTCCTTCGGCGCGTAGCGCTTGTCCGCGATCTTGCGGCCGGAGAGTCCCTCCATCGACGAGGTCCCGTAGAGCCTGAGCTGCAGCGAAACCGCCGAGAGCTCCCCGGTGTCCATGCAGACGGTCTCCGGCTGAAGCTCCTCCCACGCGTCGGCCGTCGTCACCACCGCCCCCGGCAAAAGCCGCAGGCGCTCGCCCTCGAGCGGGCCGGAGAGGGCCGCTCCCGTCGCGGGCGACCAGTACGTGCCGGTCTCCTTGTCGCGGAGGACCAGCATGTCCCTCCAGAGCGCGCCGGAGTTCTCGAACGTCAGCGTGCGGCCGCCCACGCGCCGGTCGAGCGCGCCCGTGAAGTCCGTCAGCGCGCAGCGGGCGACGACGTAGGGGACGCCGCCGCTCTCGTCGTTGACGACCTCGTAGGTGTCGAGAAGGCCGATCGGGTACATGCGCGGCTCGCCGACCGCGACGCCGAGGACCCTCTCGTCGGGGAACGGCGGATCGGCCTGCTGTTTGACCCCGACCAGTTTGGGATGGTCCACGGTCCCCATGCTGCTCGGCGGCGCCATCGCGACGACCGGGTCGCCGCCGACCGTCGCGATCCGCGGCTTGGTGTCGTAGCCCGCGGTCTTGCAGGCGGTGTACGCGAGGAGGAGAGCCGCGAACGCCGCGAGCGAGGCGGGGCCGGGCCGGCGTTCCATCATGCCGGGGCCGATGCGAGGGCGGCCGGCGGCGCCGAGGGCGTGCGCACGATCCGCCGGTACTCCGAGTCGCGCTCGTAGGGCTCGCGGCCCGTCTCGCGGATCAGGCGCTCGAACTCCGCCCGCGTCATGCCGCTGGCCGTGGTGGCGCCGGCGGCGTGGGTGATGGTCTCGTCCACGACGGTCCCGACGAGGTCGTCGGCGCCGAAGTGGAGCGCCACCTGCGCGAGCTTGGTCCCGATCTGGATCCAGTAGGCCTTGATGTGCGGCACGTTGTCGAGGAGGAGCCGCGACGCGGCGATGACGCGCAGGTCGAGCTGGCCGCTGGGCGTCGGCAGGTGCGCGAGCGGCGTGTTCTCGGGGTGGAACGCGAGCGGGATGAGCCCGGGGATGCCGCCGGTCTCGTCCTGAAGCTCCCGCAGCCGGAGCAGGTGGTCGACGCGCTCCTCGTCGGTCTCGACGTGCCCGTAGAGCATCGTGGCGTTCGTGCGGATCCCCTGGCGATGGCACTCGCGCGCGACGTCGAGCCAGCGCTCGCCCGAGATCTTGTTCTTGCAGATGACGTCGCGGACGCGCCTCGCGAAGATCTCGGCGCCGCCGCCCGGGCACGAGTCCATTCCCGCGGCGTGGAGCTCGGCGATCGTCTCCGACAGCGGCCTGCCGGCGATCTGGGCGATCCAGTCGAGCTCGACCATCGTCCACGCCTTCAGGTGGACGCCGGGGAAGCGCTCCTTCAGCGCCCGCATCAGCCCCGTGTAATAGGAGAAGGGCCAGGTCGGGTGGAGGCCGCCCACGATGTGGAACTCGGTGACCGCCTCGCTGTAGCCCTTTCCGGCCTCCGCGACGCACTCGTCGATCGCCATCTCGTACCCGCCCGGCTCGTTGACCTTCTTGGCCCAGGCGCAGAGCGCGCAGTCGACCCAGCAGAGGTTGGTGGGGTTCAGGTAGCGGTTGACGTTGTAGAACGCGAGGTTGCCGTGGCGCGCCTCGCGGACGTGGTTGGCCAGGCGTCCCAGCCCCAGCAAGTCGCGGGTCCGGAACAGCCGGACGCCGTCCTCGAAGGAGAGGCGCTCGCCGGCGAGCACCTTCCGGGCGATGGGAGAGAGATCGGAGCCTTCGAAGGAGGCGGCCAGGTCCGTCACGGGATCGCGGGTTTCGTCACCGCCTGGAAGGGGTTCTGGGACTCGGACGCGACCTCATCGACGAACGGGGTCAGGTAGCGGTAGCAGTCCCAGCAGTATTTCTCCTCCGGCAGGAACTGGTAGTTGACGACGCGTCCGACCGCCGGGAAGTCCACGATCTCCTTCCCGCAGCGGTGGCACATGTCCTTCTGGCCCTTGATCAGCCGCCAGACTGGTCCCATGGCAAGGAATCCTATCAGCCCGCTAGCGTTCCCATTCCTCGCGCAACCGCAGCTTTTCGCGGCTCCGCTCGTACTTCGTCGCGTCGCCGTGCCGCTTCTCGCCCCTGGCCGGCAGGGGGAGGCGGGCCGAGGGTGGAGCGGGGGCCGCGCGCTTCTTCGCGGCCGGCCGCTTCGTGGGTTTCGTGCCCTTCTTCACGCCGAATTCCTTCCGAGATCTTCGCCCGCGCGCAGCCGAAACGCGAGGAGCGCGGCCGTCGCGAGAAGCGCGATCGCGGCCCCGATCAGGAACGCGGCGCGCGGTCCCCAGAGCTTCCACCAGAGTCCGAAGAGGATCGAGGCCGGCAGCGCCGCGAGGCCGACCGTCGCGTGGAAGATCCCGAAGGCCCGGCCGCGCGTGTCCGACGAGACCAGGTCCGCCACGAGCGCTCGCTCCGCGCCCTCGGTCAGCGCGTAGAAGGCGGCGTAGAACGCGAAGAGCAGCCAGATCGCCAGCGGCGTCGCGGCCAGCGCGAAGCCGACGTACGCGGCGGCGTAGACCGCCCAGCCGAAGACGATCGTCCAGACGCGTCCCAGCCCGTCGGCCAGCGCGCCGCCGGGAACCCCGCCCACCGCCTTGACGCCGTTGAAGAACGCCCAGAGCAGCGGCATCTGCCAGAGGGGGATTCCGGAGTCGCGCGCCTTCAGGAGGAGGAACGCGTCCGTCGACATCGCCAGCGTGAAGAGGCCGAAGATCCCGATGACGATCCAGAAGGAGCGGGGGAGCGGCCCGCCGGCTCGACCTGCCGCGGCGGAACCGGAGGCGGCCTCAGCGGAGTGGGCCGCGCGCGGCCGCGGGCTCTCGCGGAGCGCGAACAGCAGGACCGCCACGGCCACCAGGCCCGGGATCGCCGCCAGCAGGAAGACGGGACGCTCGTCGTCGAACACGAACTTCAAGAGCGCCGCCGCGATCAGCGGACCCACGAACGCGCCGGCGTTGTCCATCGCGCGCTGGAGCCCGAAGGCCTTGCCGCGCTTCTCGGGCGGCACCATGTCGGCGATGAGCGCGTCGCGCGGCGAGGTGCGGATGCCCTTGCCGACGCGGTCGGCGAAGCGGATCGCGAGCACCTGCCCCCAGTTCGTGGCCAGTCCCACGAGCGGCCGCGCGACGGCGGCGATCGCGTAGCCGCTCACGACCATGGGCTTGCGGCGGCGGACCCGGTCCGACCACCAGCCCGAGACCCACTTCACCAGCGAGGCCGTCGCTTCGGCGACGCCCTCGATCACGCCGAGCGTCTCCGGTCCCGCGCGCAGCGTGCGCGTCAGGAAGTCGGGCAGCAGCGGATAGATCATCTCGGAGGCGACGTCGGATAGGAACGACACCCACCCCAGGAGCACGACCCCCTTGTTCAGATGCTGTCTGGGTTCGGTAGACATATAAAATAAGGAAAATCCACAAGTACTCCGAATTTCATTCGGCAAGGCGCCGCAGCCGGGTTGATCATAATCGCTTCGTGCGGCTGCATTCCTCGACGGCGTTCATCCTGGGCACGTATGCCCTCCGCGAGACGGACCGCATCGTCTCGTTCCTGACGCGCGAATTCGGCAAGAAGCGAGGCGTGGCCCGCGGTGCCCGCCGCCCGCGCAGCGCGTTCGCGGGCGCGCTCGAGCCGATGACCGAGGCCGACGTCGTGTACTACGAGAAGGAGGGCGGCGACCTCGTCTCCGTCCGAGCCGTGGACCCGATCCGCGCCTCGTTCTCCCTCTCGAACGACCTCGAGCGCGCGCTCCTCCTGCCCGCGATGGCGGAGAGCCTCGAGACGTTCGTCTCGGAGTCGGATCCCGCGGAGGCGTTCTACCGGCTCGCGCGGCACGCGATGGACGGACTCTTTGGTGGGGCCCCCACTCCGCTGGTCGCGGCGTACTTCGACGTCTGGATTCTGAAGCTCTCGGGTACGTTCCCGTCGCTGCGCGAGTGCGCGCGGTGCGGGGCGGCCCTGCCCGAATCCGGAGCGCTCGCCTTCGACGAGCGGCTGCCGGGGTTCCTCGGCCCGGAATGCCGGAGCGGCGCCGGGATCCGCCTCTCGGCGCCGGCGCGCGAGACCCTGTCGCGGTTCGTGTCGGGGCCGCTCGACCCGGCCTCCGACCCGGCCGGACTCGCCGAGGTCGTCGCGATCACCCGGCTCGCGCGGCGGCATTTCCTGGGGCACGAGCTCAAGAGCCATCGCGTGCTCTCCGAGGTGCTGTCGTCCTGAGCGGCGCAGCCGCGAAGGGAGGCGGCATCCCGAGGAGCACGGCGCGGGATGCTTCGCTTCGCTCGGGACGACGGCGCCGCGTGCGGCGTTGGGGAAGACGGATGTTCCCCTGCGGTAAACTGCTGGCAATGCTCGCGCAAGAGGCCGTCTCTCGTGCCTAACCGCCGCGGTCTTCCGGCCGACGCCCACATGCAGCACGACGCCCATTACGTGGAGTCGCTGTCGGAGAAGTCCCAGGCCTTCACCCTGCAGCGCCTGATCGCGGAGCTCACCGCGTTCTGGGCGGGCGAGGGATGCCTCATCGAGCAGCCCTACGACCTGCCGGTGGGCGCGGGCACCATGCACCCGGCGACCTTCCTGAAGGTCCTGGGTCCGGAGCCGTGGCGCTGCGCGTACGTGCAGCCCTCGCGCCGTCCGGCCGACGGGCGCTACGGCGAGAACCCCTTCCGGCTGGGCAAGCACCTCCAGCTCCAAGTCGTCCTGAAGCCCTCGCCCGACGACGTCCAGGAGATGTACCTGCGGAGCCTCGAGCGGCTGGGCCTCGTCCTCTCCGAGCACGACGTGCGCTTCGAGGAGGACAACTGGGAGTCGCCGACGCTGGGGGCGTGGGGCGTCGGCTGGCAGGTCCTGATGGACGGGATGGAGATCACGCAGTTCACGTATTTCCAGCAAGCCGGCGGGATCGACCTCGCTCCGGTCTCGGCGGAGATCACTTACGGGCTCGAGCGCATCGCGATGTTCCTCGCGAAGGTCGATTCGATCTACGACATTCGCTGGAACGACGCGCTCTCCTACGGCGCGGTCCGGCGGCGCGACGAGGTCGAGCTGTCGAAGTACGCGTTCCAGGTCGCCGACGTCGAGCTCGCCGCTTGGATGCTGGACCGCCACGAGGCGGAAGCGAAGCGCTGCCTCGACGCCGGCCTCGTCCTGCCCGCCTACGAGGCGACGCTCGTCTGCTCGCACCAGTTCAATCTGCTCGACGCGCGGGGCGCCGTCTCGGCGACCGATCGCGTCGGGATCATCCGGAGGATTCGGGACCTCGCCTGCGCCTGCGCACGGGCCTACGTGGCGGGGAAGGAAGGTCAGCGGACCCGGCTCGAGCCCGAGCCGGCCGCGGTTTGAGAGACGAGAGCGCGCCGGGCGACGGCGTCTCGAAGGGGTCGGGGCACGGCGCTTTTCCAATGAACAAGAAAGATTTCGTCTTCGAGATCCGGACGGAGGAGATCCCGGCTCCGGCGCTGACGCCGGCCCGTCTGGAGCTCGCGCGCCGCCTGGGAGAGATTCTCGGCGAGGAGTCGCTCGCGCCCGCTGCGGTCGAGTCGTACGGGACGCCCCGCCGCCTGGCGGTCATCCTGCGGGGCCTCCCCGAGCGGCAGGCCGACCGCTTCGCGGAGATCCTCGGGCCTCCGGAGTCGAGCGCCTTCAAGCCGGACGGCACGCCGAGCAAGGCGGCCGAGGGTTTCGCGAAGGCGCAGAAGGTCGACGTGACCGAGCTCGTCGTGGTCGACGCTCCGCGCGGACGGACGGTCGCCGCGCGCAAGACGATCCCCGGCCAGGACGCGGCGGAGGTCCTCTCCGAGGTGATCCCGCGCGTCGTGGCCCAACTGACGTTCCCGAAGACGATGCGCTGGGGACTGGGGGAGCGCTCGTTCGTGCGGCCCGTGCGCGGAGTCCTCGCGGTCCTGGATGGGCGCGTCGTGCCGATGGAGCTCTTCGGCGTCGCGGCCGGAGACCGCACCGTCGGCCACCGCATCCTCTCCGACGGCGACTTCGCCGTGACCGGCCCCGACGACTACCTCGCGAAGCTGCGAAGCGGCTTCGTCGAGCCCGACCCCGAGGCGCGCCGGCTGCGCATCCTCGAGGACGCGCGGGCGAAGGCCGGCTCGGTCGGCGGCTCGATCGAGGCGAACGCCGACCTCGCCAACACGCTGGCCGACCTCGTGGAGTGGCCGGGCCTCGTCCGCGGCGCCTACGCGCCCGAGTTCCTGGAGCTGCCCGAGGAGGTCACGGTCACGGCGATGCGCGTCCACCAGAAGTTCCTCCCGGTGCGCGGGCCGTCGGGTCTGCTCCCGCACTTCCTCGCGGTCATGGACAACACCGAGGACAAGAAGGGCTTCATCGCGAAGGGCTGCGAGTGGGTGCTCAACGCGCGTCTCGCCGACGCCCGCTTCTTCTTCGAGGACGACGTCCGGCACGGGCTCGAGTCGCGGCTGCCGCAGCTCGAGAAGCTCACGTTCCAGGAGCGGCTCGGCAGCTATCGCCAGAAGACGGCGCGGCTCCAGGATCTCGCGGAGTCGATCGCGGTCCGTGTCGGCCGCGCGGACCTCGTCGAGGCGGTGCGCACCGCCGCGCTCCTGTCGAAGACCGACCTGACCACGCAGCTCGTCAAGGAGTTCACGGACCTGCAGGGGATCATGGGCGGCATCTACGCGCGCCGCGAGCGCCACAACGACTCGGTCTGGAAGGCGATCTACGACCAGTACAAGCCGGCGTCCGCGTCCGACGACCCGCCGCGCAAGGCGGCCGGCGCGATCCTCTCGCTCGCCGATCGGCTCGACTCCCTCGCGGGACTCTTCCGGCTGGGCCTCACGCCGACCGGATCGAAGGATCCTTACGGGCTGCGCCGCGCGGCGCTCGGCGTCGTCTCGATCGCGATCGCGCGCAACTGGCGCATCGACTGGAGCCCCGTCGTCCGCAGGGCCTACGCGCTCTACCCGCCGGATCTGAAGGGATCGGGCGAGGACGAGACGCTCGCGGAGCTCGAACGCTTCTTCGCCGAGCGGCTCCGCACGCTGCTCGAGCGCCGCGGCCACAGCTACGACGAGATCTCGGCGGTATTGAACGTCGGCGTCTGGGACTTCGCGGACGCGGCGGACCGGGCGCGCGCGCTGTCCGAGGCCAGGCGGCACATGGACTTCCGCTCGCTCATCCTCGCGTTCAAGCGGATCCGCAACATCCTGGGCTCGGAGACGCCGGGGGAGCCGACGCCGGAGCTCTACCTCGAGGACGCGGAGAAGGCGCTCGCGGCCGACTTCCTCCAGGCGCGCTCGGCGATCGAGGGCTTCATGGCGGATCGGCACTACCGCGAGGCGATGGAGACGATCGCGTCGATCGCTCCGTCGCTCGACCGCTTCTTCGTGGAGGTCCTGGTGAATTGCCCTGAAGAGGACCTGAAGCGCAACCGGCTGGCCTTGCTGTCTTCGATTCGGCAAGAATTCACCCGCCTCGCGGACTTCTCGGAGATCGTGGTCGAGAAAGAGAAAGTCGAGAAAGCCGAGAAGGAAAAGGCGTCGGAGAAGCCATGAAACGCGTGTTCTCGTTCGGCAACGGTGTGGCCGAGGGCGCGGGCCTCGGCAAGGAGACGCTCGGCGGCAAGGGCGCGGGCCTCGCGGAGATGACGGCGCTCGGCGTCCCGGTCCCGCCGGGATTCACGATCGAGACCTCGGTGTGCGCCGACATCTCGCGCGGCGCGAGCCTCGACGGCATCCGCGCCGAGGTCGAGTCGGCCCTCCACAAGCTCGAGCACGACGCGGACAAGCGCTTCGGCGATCCGCGCAACCCGCTCCTCGTCTCGGTTCGCTCCGGCGCCCGCAGCTCGATGCCCGGGATGATGGACACGATCCTGAACCTCGGCCTCACGACGCGGACCGTCCCCGGCCTCTCCGCGATGTCGGGCGACCGCTTCGCGCTCGACTGCCGCCGCCGATTCCTCGAGATGTACGGCGACGTCGTGCTGCGCGTGCCGCGCCACGAATTCGAGAAGGCGATGACCGAGGTCAAGAGGGCGCGCGGCCTGAAGGCCGACGGCGACCTGACCGCGGAGGACCTGGCCGAGATCGTGCGCCGCGGCGAGCAGATCGTGCGCCAGCGGACCGGCCACGACTTCCCGGACGACCCTCGCGAGCAGCTCTGGGGCGCCATCGGCGCCGTGTTCCGCTCCTGGGACAACGAGCGCGCGCGCACGTACCGCAAGCTCCACCACATCCCCGACGACTGGGGCACCGCGGTCAACGTCCAGGCCATGGTCTTCGGGAACCGCGGCGAGACCTCCGCCACGGGCGTTGCGTTCACGCGCGATCCCTCGACCGGCGAGCGGAAGTTCTACGGCGAGTTCCTTCCCAACGCGCAGGGCGAGGACGTCGTCGCCGGCATCCGGACGCCGCGGCCGCTCAACGCGGACGGCTCGGGTCTGTCGTTGCAGGAGACGATGCCCGAGGCCTACGCGGAGCTCGTCCGCATCAAGGAGACGCTCGAGAAGCGCTTCCGCGACATGCAGGACCTCGAGTTCACGATCGAGGACAGGAAGCTCTACCTGCTCCAGACGCGCAACGGCAAGCGGACCGGCTTCGCCGCCGTGCGGATCGCCACCGACATGGTCGACGAGGGCCTCATCGACCCGGAGGAGGCCGTCGCGCGCGTCGAGCCCGAGCAGCTCGTGCAGCTGCTCGCCCCGATCTTCCCGCAGAAGGAGAAGGCGGCCGCCGTGAGGGAGGGCCGCCTGATGGGCAAGGGCCTGCCGGCCGGCCCGGGCGCGGCATGCGGGCGCATCGCGCTGACCGCAGAGACCGCCGTCGCGATGGCCGCGAAGGGCGAGCCGGTCGTGCTGGTGCGCGAGGAGACCTCGCCCGAGGACATCGCCGGCATGCACGCGGCCGCGGGGATCCTGACGCTGCGCGGGGGGATGACGTCGCACGCCGCCGTCGTCGCGCGCGGCATGGGCAAGGTCTGCGTCGTGGGCGCGGGCGAGATCGAGGTCGACCTTCCGCGCAAGGAGGTCCGCTCGAAGAACCTCAAGGCCGCGGAGGGCGACTGGATGTCGATCGACGGCACCGCGGGCGAGGTCATCGTCGGCAAGCTCCCGACGCAGCCCTCCGAGGTGCTCCAGGTCGTGATCGAGGGAAAGATCCCGCTCGAGAAGTCGAGCGTCTCGCAGGCGTTCACGCGCATCCTGACGTGGGCCGACGAGCGGCGCCGCCTGGGCATCCGCGCCAACGCCGACACGCCGCACGACGCGCGGGTCGCGCGCCTCTTCGGAGCCGAGGGCATCGGGCTCTGCCGCACCGAGCACATGTTCTTCGAGGATGGGCGCATCGGCGCCGTGCGCGAGATGATCCTCGCCGAGACGATCGAGCAGCGTCGCGCCGCGCTCGCCAAGATCCTCCCCATGCAGCGCGAGGACTTCCTGGGCATCTTCCGCGAGATGGGCGAGCGGCCGGTCACGATCCGTCTGCTCGATCCGCCGCTCCACGAGTTCCTGCCGCACGACGACGCGACGATGGCCCGGACGGCGGCGGAGCTCAAGGTGCCCATCGAGAAGGTCCGGGAGCGCACGCACGCGCTCAAGGAGGCCAACCCGATGCTCGGGCACCGCGGGTGCCGGCTCGGGATCACCAACCCCGAGATCTACGAGATGCAGGTGCGCGCCATCTTCGAGGCCGCCGCGGCGGCGGTGAAGGAGGGCATCCACCCGAACCCCGAGATCATGATTCCCCTGGTCGGCGCGCGCGGCGAGTTCGAGCGGCTGCGCGTCCTCGTCGACGAGGCGGCGAAGAACATCACGGCCGAGATCGGGAAGCCGGTCCCGTACAAGGTCGGCACGATGATCGAGGTGCCGCGCGCGGCGCTCCGCGCCAACCGCATCGCGCTCAACTGCGACTTCTTCTCCTTCGGCACGAACGACCTGACGCAGATGACCTACGGCTACTCGCGCGACGACATGGGCACCTTTCTGCCGGTCTACATCGCCGAGGGCATCCTGCCGGAGGACCCCTTCGCGAGCCTCGACCAGTACGGCGTCGGCGAGCTCGTCGCGATCGCGACGCGGCGCGGCCGCGAGGTCAAGCCGAAGCTGAAGATCGGCGTCTGCGGCGAGCACGGCGGCGATCCGCGCTCGATCGAGTTCTTCAACCACGTCGGCCTGGACTACGTGTCCTGTTCCCCGTTCCGCGTTCCGATCGCGCGCCTCGCGGCAGCGCGCGCCGCGCTCGCCGAGAAGAGCGTGGGCGTCTCGAGCACCGCTTGATCACGATTCCGAGGGGAGGCGCATGAGTGTGCTGCTGGCGGGGGTCCTGGCCGTGACGATGATGTCGACGAAGATGCCCGAAGCCCGGGAGACTCCGGCGGACCTCGTCCTGCTCTCCGCGAAGATCTGGACCGGCGACCTGCGCAACCCCGAGGCCGAGGCGCTCGCCGTCCGGGGCGGCAGGATCGTGGCCGTCGGTTCGAACAAGCAGATCGAGCCGTTCAAGGGACCGCAGACGAAGGTCCTCGACGCCAATTGGCGCCGCGTCGTCCCCGGGATGATCGACTGCCACACGCACATGTCGGGGGGCGGGCTCGACCTGCTCGCCATGGACCTGCGCAAGACGAAGACCCCTGCCGAGTTCACGCGCATCGTCGGCGAGTACGCGAAGAAGCAGCCGCCGGGCGTGTGGCTGACCGACGGCGCGTGGGACCACGAGCAGTGGAGCCCGGTGCGCCTGCCGACGAAGGCCGACCTCGACCCCGCGACGGGCGACCACCCGACCTGTCTCTCGCGGCAGGACGGCCACATGATGGTCTGCAATAGCCTGGCGCTGAAGGCCGGCAACGTCACGCGCGACACGCCGAACCCGCCGGGCGGCGTCATCGTCAAGGACGAGAAGGGCGAGCCGACCGGCGTCCTCAAGGACACCGCGATGGACCTCGTCTGGAAGGCGCGCCCGGACCGCACGCTGCAGGAGATCACCGCGGGGCTACGCGCGGCGAACAAGCACGCGGGCGCGAACGGCGTGACCTCGGTGCAGGACCTGCCGGGCGGTCCGCTCGACGTGCTGGGCTGGGACGCGCTGCGGCTGAACGGCGAGCTGACGGTGCGCGTGAACTACCGGCCGCTCCTGCAGACGTGGCCCAAGCCGCTCGAGACGAAGAAGAGCATCGTCAACGACGAGTGGCTCCGGATCGGCGGGGTGAAGGCGTTCATGGACGGCGCGCTCGGCGCCGGCACCGCGCTGATGTTCGCGCCGTGGAACGACGACCCCGGCAACAGCGGCGTGCCGATGCCCGAAGTCGAGGGCATGGAGGAGCGCATCGCGGCGGCCGACGCGGCGGGGATGCAGGTCGAGGTCCACGCGATCGGCGACAAGGCCAACGCGATGATCCTCGACATGTACGACCGCGTCGCGAAGAAGAACGGGCCGAAGGACCGGCGCTTCCGCGTCGAGCACGCGCAGCATCTGCGGCAGGAGGACATCCCGCGGTTCGCGCAGCTCGGCGTGATCCCGTCGATGCAGCCGTACCACGCCGTGGACGACGGGCGCTGGGCGGACCGCAAGCTCGGCAAGGAGCGCGCGAAGGGGACGTATGCGTTCCGCTCGCTGCTGGACGCGAAGGCCGCGCTGGCGTTCGGCTCGGACTGGGACGTGGCGCCGCTCTCGCCGATCCTGGGCATCGCGGCCGCGGTGACCCGGGCCACGATCGACGGGAAGCAGCCCGGCGGCTGGGTCCCGGAGCAGAAGATCACGGCCGAGGAGGCCCTGCGGGCCTACACGGTCACGGCCGCCTACGCCGCCTTCGAGGAAAAAGAGAAGGGGTCCCTGGAATCCGGAAAGCTCGCCGACTTCGTAATCCTCTCGGACGATGTCCTGCGCGTGCCGCCCCAGCAGATCGAGAAGATCCAGGTCGACACGACCGTCGTCGGCGGGAAGGTCGTCTACACCCGTTAGTCGCCTCCTCGCGGCGCTGCTGATTCTGGGCGCGGCGGTTCTCGCAGCGCCCGCGGCTCGGGGCCACGAACTCGGCACGATCCGCGTCAACGCGCAGTTTCGGAAGGACGGGAACTACGCGATCGACGCCATCGTCGACCGCGAGCACCTCCCTCCGGGCTACGACCGGGGCGACGCGCGACAGATCGCCTCGCGCTTCGGCCAGGTCGGGAACCTGACGCCGGAGCTGCGCGGGAAGGTCGGCGGCCTGATCGCGCACGCGATCGACGGGGTCGAGATCGCGTTCGACGGCGAGCCGGTCCAGCCGCGGGTCGAGGTGGTGTTGCGGCCGGCGGGACCGGCCGAGACGGCCGCCGCCGCCGAGCTGACCCTGCGTTTCACCGGAGGGATTCCCGGCGGCGCGAAGACCTTCACGTGGAAGAACGGCGGGGCGATCGGGTCGTACATGCTGACGCTGCGGACGGAAGGCGTCGA